>Ga0316204_10001126_pt1 | contig 78320 bp, 57 predicted proteins | sample 6monrhotite_MG_2_FD_205661 | JGI IMG/M metagenome (GOLD analysis project Ga0316204, IMG submission 205661) | Microbial mat bacterial communities from mineral coupon in-situ incubated in ocean water Damariscotta River, Maine, United States -... | ecosystem: Environmental > Aquatic > Marine >... | reverse complement strand
GACCGAAGTGGACGAATCTCTGGTGTTCGGGTTGTCACGCCAGTGGCATTGCCCGGTAGCTACATTCGGACAGGATAACCGCTGAAAGCATCTAAGCGGGAAGCCCCCTCCAAGATAAGATTTCCCTTGAGCTTTAAGCTCACATAAGGAACGTTGAAGACTACGACGTTGATAGGCAAGGTGTGTAAGTGCGGTAACGTATTGAGCTAACTTGTACTAATGATCCGAGAGGCTTGACCATATAACACCCAAACAGTTTTAGTTTGGATGATGTATGTATGATTAACTAATCACTGAATAACTCATCCGACGATTGAAAAGACCTCTGCGATAGAGTGTTACTCACCGACTCAAAAAAGAGTCTAGTTACCTAAATTATTAATGATTGATTGACTCATCCTCAATTAATCGTCCAGTTTTGCCTGGTAACATTAGCGAACGGGAACCACCTGATCCCATCTCGAACTCAGAAGTGAAAACGTTCAGCGCCGATGATAGTGTGGGGTTTCCCCATGTGAAAGTAGGTCATTGCCAGGCTCTTATTCAAAAAAAAGGCTCTTCCGAAAGGAAGAGCCTTTTTTTTGCGTTGCTAAAAATCCAATCGATCATCATTCAATCAATAGTACTGAATCTAAAGTTAGGGCTAGCAATAGGTGCAGTCTTTGCCAACTAGCGATATAGTAGCCATAACTAAATCTAATTAGAACAATTCCCATTTAGAGGCTTCAAAATGTTTTACAGTGCAGATATCAAAAGAACGACTCTATTATGCTGTGCATGCGTGATGATTTTTTCCTGTAGTAGTAGTCAAGATGATAAAGAAATGGAAAAGCCACTTCGGCCAGTAAAGTCGATCACTATTGAACACCCTCAATCAGGCCGGGTAATGGAATACACCGCTGTGGTAGATGCCTCACAAAAGGCAGATCTAGCATTTAAGGTACCTGGAGAAATTGTAAAAATGTTGGTCAATCAGGGAGATGAGGTTATAAAAGGCGATGTGCTTGCTAAACTGGATGATACAGACTACAAGCTAGGATTAGAGGAAGCAAAAGCTGCTTATCAAAAAGCTAAGTCAGATTTTGATAGAGGGAGCAATCTAATCAAGTCGAATGTCATTTCTAATGCCGATTTTGATAAATTGAATTCAGAGTATTTAAGTTCTAGCGCTAAATTGGAGAGCGCGAAAAATAATCTATCTTACACTAAGTTGATTGCTTCGTTCTCAGGTATCGTTGCTAAAAAGTATACCGAAAACTTTCAAGAGGTAAATGCTAAACAACCTATTTTAGCGTTGCATAATATTAGAAAAGTAGACCTGAAAATTGATGTACCAGAAAGCGTCATGATCCAAATTCCACGCAATGACAAAAGCCGAGAAATTGTCGCTATCTTTGATGAAATACCCAATCAAGAATTCCCAGTTAAATTCAAAGAGATTTCCACACAAGCTGATGAAGTCACCAAGACATATGAGGCTACTTTCACCATGGAGTCACCGCCGGAGCACACGATCTTACCCGGCATGACTGCCATTTTGAAAGGTACCAAAAGGTTGAGTGCTACCGATGAAGCCGAACGTTTCTATTTACCAAGCCACGCGGTATTAAAAGATGCAAAAGGGAATTTTGTTTGGATAGTAGAGCCTGAAGCGCCGGGGGTTGGAAAGATCAAAAAAGTACAAATATCCATTGGAGATATAACTGGTCAAGGAATAGAAGTTTTTTCGGGTGTTACATCCGGTCAACAACTGGTTGTTGCGGGAGTAAGTAAAGTCAATGATGGAATGCTAGTCAAGTATAGTAAAAACTAAGAGGTCGTTATGAATATTACTAAGCTTGCGATCACTAATAATCGAACGTCAATCGTTCTACTTATTGTCATTCTATTGTCAGGCATAAGCGCCTATAACAACATGCCTAAGGATTATGATCCAGGTTTTATTATACGAACCGCACAAGTGATTACTTATTTTCCGGGTGCTAGCCCGGCTAGGGTTGAGTCCTTAGTTAGTGACAAAATTGAGAAAGCAATCCAAGAAATACCCGAACTAGATTATGTAAAAAGCGAATCGCGCACAGGTATCTCAATTGTTAGCGCAAATATTAAAGAACGTTATAAGAAGATGCGCCCAATTTGGGATAACTTGCGTCGAAAGATCGAATCCATAGAAAGTGAACTACCTGCGGAAGCGCAAAAGCCAATCATTAATGATGAATTTGGTGATGTATTTGGAATCGTGGTCGGTGTTACCGCCGAAAACTTTAGTTATAGAGAGTTAAAACAAATCACAGATGAAGTGAAGGATGAATTTTTAACTCTAGCCGAAGTCGGCAAGGTCGATATTTTTGGCGAACAAGACGAAAGGGTTTTTATTGAATACAACAATGCTCGATTGTCAGAACTTGGGTTATCTCCTTCTCAATTAAGCGATCAACTGGCCAGCCGGAATATCGTTATACCCGGTGGAAGCATCGATTTAGGTGACGAGAAAATATCGCTGGAACCAACTGGTAATTTCGAGTCAATTCAAGAGATTGCCAAGACCATCATTCAAATTCCTGGAAGTGATCAGGTACTCTATCTTAATGAGCTTGCGACGGTACGTCGTGGTTACGTCGATCCTGTATCTTCAAAGCTAAGCGTATCGGGTGAACGCGGTTTAACCATTGCTGTTTCGATGAGAGAAGGAGGTAATAACCTTCTTTTAGGCAATCAAATACTAGAAACTGTAAATCGTCTTACTGGCATTTATCCAATTGGAGTTGAATTTTCATTTCTTTCATTCTTACCAAAAGAAGTCGAAGAAAAGGTAGATGACTTTGTCGCCAACTTACTTCAAGCAGTCGTCATTGTGACGTTAGTCATGCTGTTTTTCTTAGGAATGAGAACCGGGATTATTGTTGCTTCATTAATTCCAGCAAGTATGATTTTTGGAATACTAATTATGTCGGTGTTTAATATTAGCATTGATCAAATTTCTTTAGCGGCTCTTATAATTGCACTGGGCATGTTAGTTGATAATGGAATCGTTATGTCAGAGAACATAATGGTACAAATGGGTGACGGTAAGAAACCAATTGATGCTGCTATCGACTCTGCCAACGAGCTCAAGCTACCACTACTAACATCTTCACTGACCACTGCAGCTGCGTTTTTGCCTATCTTTTTGGCTGAGTCTTCGACAGGCGAGTACACAGCTTCGTTATTTAAAGTGGTGGCTATCACGCTACTTTGTTCTTGGTTACTATCTCTGACTATCATCCCACTGTTATGTGTGCATTTTCTTAAGGTAAAAGTAGCCAAACAAGATTTCAGGTCAAAGTTTTATTCAACATATCGTAGCTTACTGGCTGTTTTGCTTCAAAATCGGTGGAAGACGATGGTAGCAACCATGCTATTATTTGTGCTGTCAATTTTGGGCCTACAAGTTATACCTAAATTATTTTTCCCCCCCTCTGATCGTAATTATTTTAAAGTTGAACTTGAGCTTCCAGTTGGTACTCGCATTGAAGCAACTGAACGGGTAGCTAAAGAAATGGAAGCTTATATTGCTAACGAGCTAAAAGTTAATGATGTTCGAAAGAGCGGAGTGACATCTTGGGTGACCTATGTTGGGAGTGGTGGACCAAGATTCTTGCTCACTCATAACCCTAAGCCTATTAGTTCCAATTATTCTTTAATGATTATAAACGTTACCGATTATAAGCATATCGAACGGTTGATGACTGAGATAGAAACTTTCGCGTTTAACCAATTCCCCGATCTTTTGATCAAACTCAGAAAAATTGAAAACGGTTCGCCAATTAGCAATCCTGTCGAAGTTAGAATTAAAGGCAAGGAAACGGGCCAACTTTTTGAAATAGTCGATCAAGTAAAAGAGAAAATGGAATCAATCAATGGTCTAAAAGCAATTAGCGATAACTGGGGTATGCCAATCAAAAAATTGCAGATTGAAATCAATCAAACTCGGGCGCGAAGAGCAGGGGTGTCTAGCAAGGATATTGCTATTTCACTTCAGACCGGTCTCTCAGGGCTCGAATTGACCCAATATCGAGAAAGTGATGATGTCATTCCAGTTATTATGAGAACAGTAGAAAATGATCGCAAGAATTTGCGCAAACTAGAGTCACTTTCGGTCTACTCACAAGCGAGCGGCGTTTCGGTTCCGCTAAAACAAGTCGCGGATATTAACGTCATCTGGGAACCAGCATTAATTTTGCGCAGAGACCGAGCTAAAACAGTTACAGTGGGAGCACAAATTGACTCGAACACCACTGCAAGCGAGGCTTTCTTAGAGCTTAGAAAATGGTTGGATAAAGAAAGAAAAAGTTGGCCATTTGGGTATAGCTATGAGTTTGGTGGAGAAGCCGAGTCTTCCCAAAAAGCTAATCGATCAATTTCTGAGAAATTACCAATCGCCATTTTTATCATCATTTTGTTGTTAGTGGCTCAATTTAACTCTATTCGAAAATCGGCTATCGTATTATCTACCATTCCCTTGGGAATAATCGGAGTGGTTTTTGGTTTGTTGATTGGTCAGTCATTCTTTGGGTTTATGACTTTGCTCGGCATTATTTCTTTGGCAGGTATCGTCATAAATAACGCGATTGTACTTCTCGAAAAAATAAAAACCGAGCTTGAGGATAACCCGGAAAATTTGAGTGACGCGATTATCCAAGCAAGTCAAAAACGGGTAAGACCAATACTCCTTACAACCGCTACAACGGTGTTAGGATTAATTCCTCTTTATCTTGGCGGCGGAGAAATGTGGGAGCCGATGGCGCTCGCAATAATTGGCGGGTTACTTTTTTCAACGATTTTAACTCTAGGCGTTGTGCCTGTGCTCTACGCCTTACTGTATAAAGTTAAAGCTTAAGTTCCATCAGCATCGACTAGCGAAGAGTGTACTGGTTAATCAAAAACGTTTGGTCGCCCTTTGCTTTAGGGCTAGCAAATTGGTTTCTATGATTAACTAGAGCAGAAAGAGCTTCTGGTAGAGAATGGTAAATTCGGCTCACCCAAAAATCGCCACTAAAGTCAGTTAAAAAATTTAACTCAAGCCGAAGTTGCGAACAACTCTCACCGATACAGTGAAATTCGTAGTATTCAGAATGCTTACTGTTTTCAACCAAGTAATTCAGAGTTTGCTTTTCATATACTATGGAATGTAACTGAGAACTTTTGGGAATAAACACTTTTATACCAGCCAAATTTTTCCTTGCACTTGCTAGATTAACAATCCTATTTTTAGTATTTCCAGTTAGTTCTATTTGATTACTGAGGGCATTAACTTGGTTAATAAGCCTCAGATTTTTTGGAATCCGGTAGCTGTTTTGTATAGCCAAAGACCAGGGAAAATTTCGAGCCGGGATAACGTCTGAAATTTTAAGCTTATTTAGGATGCTTGAGGTTGTATTTTTTGGTAATAATACGGTTGGCGTTCCTTCTTTTGTGACTACTAATTGAATATTCAATGATTTAGGTTTAGATAACGAGTAGCTCGGATCTAACGCTAAGTGGATAAAGCAAGCGGTTGATATGAGCGAGCAGATAGTGGCAGCTATCCAAGTGTCTTTTGCCAATGATGATATTTTAAGCGGAGGATTAGAATTAGTTGAAAGAAGTAAACTTGGCAGAATTGTAACTGTTACAAGTAAACCTATGGCGGGCGATTGGTAAAACTTCATCATAGTTTGTAAATGGTATAAGGCAGGTAAAAAGCTCAAACAAGCAACAGTAAAGAGTATCAGTGCACATAAGTGCCTTAGTCTGGTAGAAATGCCAAACGTATTCACTAACAAAATAATATTGCCAAATAACGCGACCAATAGAAATAACATAGAAAAGTGAGGGTAAACAATACTCGTTAGCAGTAGCCCGCTGGTATATAGACTTGATAATGAAAAAAGCTTCTCAATTCGAGTATTATAAAAACTCCAAATATGCCCTGTTAAAAAAACAACTGTTGATATAGAGAACAGCAATAATAATTGCATCACCGCAAAAGATTCATTCCAGGGTTCTTGTGTACCCAATAGCTTTTGACAGAGTTTCTTAATGACGACAGCACTGACTCCACCAACAACAATCATACTGAATACTAGTAAATGGCTAACAAGTGTTTTTCTTATGCTAATGAGTCGATTGCTATAAAGTCGCCAAGCAGAGAAAAACAACAGTAGTATGCATAAAATAGATACTAAGTAGATTTGCTCCAAGGTCAATACAATTATTTTGGTCGCCAGTAAGTCAGTGAATATCACTGACGATGAGGCCTCGTCTAACTGGCGCTCTTGGTTGAGTAAGTCTCTTAGTAGCATCCAAGCATTATCACCATGCTGCTGCAAACTGCTTAATGAAACGTTTTCAAGATTATCCTGAGGAGTATGGTAATGGGGATCGGATTCTAAATTAATAAAGTTATAGCCTGAAAGGCCATGTCGCTTGTATATCGTCATATCAGTATCACTAGGAATACGAGACCATATATCTGAGATAAATGAACTAGCGACAGGGGTGGGGCTTGCCTTAGAAAAGTCTCTCAATAATCGTTTCGATGTTTTACCAGTTTCGATCAACAGGCTGGGTCCGCTACTCCCTATCGCATCAATATTAATAACATCAGTGATCTTGTTCTTTAAATGGTGTTTTGCTACAAAAGCACGCGCGCCTAGTAGTCCATATTCCTCGCCATCATTAAAAAGCAGGACCACAGAGTTTTTAGCCTGCGACTGTCCGGATAATAGCTCGGCAATAGTTAATAAGCTCGCAACTGCCGTACCGGCATCGCTTGCGCCCGGCGCTACTGCTACCGAGTCATAGTGAGCAGATAATAAGATAGTTCTCTCTGGCTGATAGCCTTCTATATAAACAACAATATTCTTTAGCATTGCACAGTGAGCTGTACCGTTACCGGAGTCAACACATGAGGGGACCCGCTGGACTTGGACGGAATAATTCAATTGCTCTAATTTTGCGATAATTCTTTGTGCAACGAGGTGGTTCTGTTGACTATCAACCGGATGCGAATTAATTCCTGCTAGCACCTCGCTAAGATGCTGGAAGGCCCGACTAGCGCTAAAAGAACGACTAGTGTTTACCTCTGTTGGCTGAGTTAGTTTTTGGTACTGGTAATTGATAACAATAGGAAAGCAAACGAGCATTAGCAGTGTGAAGTAAAACAATTTTGAAGCAAAAGAATCAGTCGTATTCTTCATCGACTCTATATTCCTAATTCTGAAATGGCGAGGACCCTACAGATTGACCATTGGCTAATTGCTAGCTAATTTCTTTGCTGACCATTTACAGATTAAATTGACTAGTTTATCTCTGTCTCGTTTTAATATACTTAAATGATCCGATTTAGCTAAATGGTAAAGCGTGATATTTTTTCCGAATTTTATATTGGGAAACATGTCAAAAAACTGCTCGCGATGGTTAAAATAACTCGAGGAGCCGCCGGTATAAGCGAAGAACATGTGAATGTCTTCCTCCAAGTAATGCTGTAATTTCAGCGTCATATCTTGTTGAGACGGAAAAATTCTAAAATTTAATGTAGCCCGTTTAGACGCTGTATTTTTCCTCAATTTTCCAAAGACGTTTAGCCAACGCTTCAAATCGAACGCATATATCGTTCTTAAGACTCGGTTGACTTGGTGATAAAGATGGTATTTTGGAGTCTTATAAGCGGGCGGATCAATTAAAAGTAAACCTTTCACTCTACGATCGATCGAAGCGACTTGTAATGCACAATCTGCAGCCGAGCATAACCCGCCGACAACAAATTTTTTAATTCCATACTCTTTTTGCATCAAATCCATTGCCAACAGAATCTCTGCATTAGAACGCTCAATAAAGGTTTCAGATGATAGCCCCGTCTCGCTGTCTCCAATTCCACCAAAATCAAATCGAAATGAATAGAATCCATTTTGTTGTAAGTTTCGAGCCAATTCCACACTAAAACGAAAGGCGCCTGCTTTAGACAGTAATCCGGAATTAAGAATGATAAAACCAGTTTGTTGCGAGTTTTTTTCCGGCTTAGTTGCAATGCCGATCAAGCGCTGCTGCTCGCCAAATTGATGAACGAATTCATTCATAGCGATTCTCCTTGCAAACACTCGAGGACTTGTGGGAATAGATTTTTGGCGATGATAGTGGTATCGATTTTATCGGTAGCTTGCCAACCACAATTATCAGCTATTCTCCATTGATTTACTTTGTCTAAGGCGGAATCAATATTGGCGGCAGATAAAAAATCTAGTTGTTCGTCGGAAAGTATGATATCCAGTTGAGCCAGCTTGGATAAGTTGTTGGATTCAAGCGCTAGATTTTCTATCTCGCGCAGGAATTCATGACTAAATGATTGTCCTAATATTTCTTCGTAATGGTCAAAGGTACGAGCCTTTTTTCGCCATTGAAAGTAATTAGTATCGTTCAGTATGGCGCTATGGATTTGACGCTGTTTGATGAGAAAATCGGCACCGCTGTGCATTGGATCAAACATAATAATTTGTTTAACACTATTATCGTGATTGGCGCTGACGATAATGTTAGCCGCCAGTCTTACACCGAAGAGTACCACTTCGGAACATCCTGAAAGTTGTTTGAGTTGCTCAATCGACGACACAATATTGCTCTGTAATTCTGCCAATGTTATCGCTTCAGAATGACCTTGAGAGTCTCCGCATCCAAAGTAGTCAAATCGCATACAAGGGTAACCGGCAGAGCATAATCGCGCTGCCAGTTTCTGGAGCATTGGTCTTGCCCGTTGATAATCATTAGTTAATCCGGAACAGATCAGTACAGCTCGTTTCGGCTGGTACTTAGGTAAAGTCGGATGATAAACACCATAAAGTTGATGCTGTCCACTCTGGTAATGAATCGCTTGCACTGTTTCCGGTATATCGACGGGTTCATTCGAGATTAACTCCATTGGCTTACCGGTTAACTCGCTTTCCAAGCGAGCCGAACAGTAACCAAAGTCACTCCCAAAAATATCGGCCCCGGAAAGCTCAATACCAGTCTTGTTTTTAACTTGTAGAATTATTTTTACTGCTTTAAGAGAGTCTCCTCCACAGTCAACAAAGTTATCATCCAAAAACACCTCATTCGTATTTAATTCTTTAAGCCAAATAGCTTCAAGTATTTTTTGAGTGTCAGTACTGGGGCGAGATTTTAAATTCTGCCAACGGTTTTCATATTCGGTCGGAGTAGGAAGCTGTTCAATGGCCTCTAAGGAATCAATTTTAGGTAAGTGGCCGAGCGAAAAAAGCGTAAACGGTTGAGCAAAACTTGCGAGCTCTGAATCTAATTTGTCAGCAATTTTTTGTTTGGATACGCTGTTGTCAGGATTGCCATAGTAGCAGATGGGTAAATAAATATTATGTCCTATTCCCTTAAACACCAATTGAATGTTTTGTAATTCCAATTCATTCTTTATAGCAGACATAGTTTGTTGCGAGTCCGATTCAATTTTTTCTAATCGCTTTCTATCTAACTTTCCGTTAATACTGGCGGGAAATTCTTTTAATATAAAATATTGAACTGGCAACATGTAACTGGGTAAATATTTGCTTAAATATTGCCTTAAAGCGCTGACTTTTTGGTGGGCTAGTTTGGCATCTTCTATCAGGATAAATGCCCGCAATAATTTGTTGCCTGTTTCATCTTGATGAACCACTACAGCGGCATTCTTGATTTCCTCAAAGCTCTTACAGCGAGCCTCAATTTCTTCTATTTCAATTCGGCGGCCTGCAATTTTTACTTGGTCGTCAATTCGACCAATAAAGTCAACTCGACCATCTTCTAAAAATCTTGCTTTGTCCCCAGTCTTGTAAAGTCGAGAATTTGGGGTTTGTGAAAAAGGATTAGAGACAAAGGTTTTTTCGGTTCGCTCGGGCTTATTCATGTATCCCTGTGCTACACCAACACCGCCGACATAAATTTCACCAATGACACCGATCGGAACAGGTTTCATTCGGTGATCTAAAATATAGATCTTAACATTTGCTAAGGCTGTACCAATGGTTGGTTTAGATTCATTAGAGAAGCACTCGCCAATTAAGGCTCCTACAGTCGTCTCCGTGGGACCATAACCATTAAAGAATTTTTTTATTCCCGCCCAACGATTAACTAGGTTTGAACTACAAACTTCACCAACGGCTAAAATCGTGTGCAGCTCAGGCAAGTCCTCAAAAGGTAAGGTTTCTAAAGCAGACGGAGGTAATGTTATAAAATTGACATTTTCATTTCGTAAAAATTCGACCATTGCGGGTCCTGGAAGTCGTTCATTTTCATCAGCAATACATAATGTGCTGCCAGAAAGCAATGCGAAAGTGACATCGTGCAAAGACGCATCAAAGTTGAATGAAACGGCCTGAAGAATTCGTTGATTGGGCTCAAAACTCATTCGCTCAAATTGGCAGTAGGCCAAATTACTCAATCCGCGATGATTCACTTTGACCCCTTTAGGAAGACCTGTGGTTCCTGAGGTATAAATTACATAAGCGAGAGTATCAACCGGCGTATCTGAGCAATTGACGTTTTCTTTTAGTTTTTCGAGTTGGGACAAACTAATGGTTGCGACTTTGGCTGAGGATTCGCCAAAACGAGAAGCCAAAGATTCTTCCGTAACAACCAATCCACAATCACTATCGGCTAGAATATAGCTAAGTCGTTCATCGGGTAACTCAGCTTCTAAAGGGAGAAAGATAGCCCCAACTTTCCAAATAGCTAGCATACCAATTGGCCATAATGGAGAACGTGTTAAGCAAAGACCAACTACTTCTCCCGGAGTGACGCCTTGTTCAATTAGAAATTCGGCAAACTGGTTGATTTTTATCGATAGCTGGTGATAACTGATTGGCTCATTTTTAAAACGAATCGCCAAATTATCAGGTGTTTTTAGTGCCTGTTGAGCAAAAAGTTGATCGACTCGCTGGTCAATCGGGTAGTCTCGTTCAGTTTTATTCCAATCTTCAAGCAAAGTTGTTCTCTCAGCCGATGGCAAACATTCTACTTGATCTAATTGAAGCTCTTTAGAATCCGAGAGTTGAAGATACACCTCTTCAAAGTGAGATTTTAGACGCTCGATTGTTAAGTTTGGAAAAACGTTAGCATCACCGCAGATTAATAATTGCAACTCGCTTTCTGGATGTTGCCAAGTCTGTAGTAAATGCTGATCTGCTACGATGGCATCGTTCGGACAAATAATGCAGTAGTGGTGCAAATCCTTAAGAGGTTTAGAGGCGATAGTGTGTGATTCGGCATCTTGAGAAAATAGATTTTGGACTTGTTCGACTAGCCGTTTATTGGTGGATTGTTTTAGCTCCATGGAGACAAACTTTGCGTTGTCGATCTCGGAAAGCTGCTTGTAACAGACTTCTATGCGATCAATAGACCAATAGCGAGCTAACTGGATTAGCCAAGATGATAAAATGGTCTTTGTCTTGGTCGGAGTAGTCGAGTCGTGCGGGTTGCCGACAGAGTCAAAAATCACTCGTTGAGTGGTGCTGTTATGGCTTTTTTTTGGTGCAATATCCATATTTTAAATTACTTGTGTTCCACTCTGTCCAATAAATTATAAAAAGTCTTTTTTATTCAATAGGTTAAGTTCTTTGTTTTGGCCACTAGCCCAAACTTTCTACCAGCCTTTAAGTATAGTAGTTTAGTCGCCTGAACCCAAATTGTTTTGTGTGAGTTAATGCTAATGCTTAATTATCCCTTTCAGTTGAATTTGCATTGCTAGGGGTGCGACTATATGTCACATTTAACACATAGTGGGGTTCGTCCATAATCCACTCCTAATTATTTAACTGCTGAGTCTAAGATACCTTATGCTGACCTGCTTGCCATTTTCAAAATCTCACTCATTTTTACTAGTATCCATGGTGCTATGCCCAGTTTCCTTCTCAGCAAGTAGCGCTGAAAGCTATGTACTTGCCGAAGAGCGCATCCAGGCGCCTGATGGAGATGATTCAGAAAAGCTCGTCATTTGGGGGGAATCAAAAGAGCAAAAACGAACTGATACAGCCAGTTCAAGGATTACCCTTACCGTTGAAGACACAGGACTCATCAATTCAACGACTACTGAAGACTTAGTTAAACATGTCCCGAGTTTAGTGATCCGTAAACGTTTTATTGGCGACTCTAATGGCACCATCGGTATTCGTGGTTCCAATATGTTTCAAACTTCTCGTTCAATGGTTTTTGCCGATGGTGTTCCGTTACATTATTTATTGCAAACTCGATGGTCTGGCGCGCCGCGCTGGTCATTAGTGTCTGCCGACGAGATTGCCCAAATTGATGTTATTTACGGCCCTTTTTCAGCAGAATATGGGGGGAACGCCATGGGGGGAGTAATTAACATCGAAACTTCGATACCGACCGAAAGGCGTGTGCATTTGGAAGCCGGTTTTTTCTCGCATGACTATTCTGAATTAGGTTTCGACGATCGACTAAACGGCAATAAGCAATTTCTATCCTATGAAGACAAAATTGAAGATTTTAGTTTTTACTTTTCTTATAACCACCTTAAGAACGATGGACATCCTCAAACATTTCGGTTTGACCGAAATGTCACATCGGAAGTTCCTAGCGACACCTCCGAAGTAGTTGAAGTAAGTGGTGGTGTAACTGGCCTAGACGAATACGGTAATAACACGATTTACTTCGGTGACAATGGCATCGCCAAAGCTGAGACCGATAATTTTAAGCTTAAACTGGGCTACGAATTTGGCAACTGGTTTACATTATTCAATATGGCTTATGAAGATAGAACGGCTAATACGACATTTGCTAATTCTTACTTGACTGACAGCAATGGTGAGACTGTTTGGAATGGTGAGGTGGTACAGGATGGCCAGTATTTTAGCGTTAGCGAGAGAAATTTTGCGGGCAATGATTTAGATCGAAGAAGCCTGTTGACCGGTCTACGCGTTCAAGGCGAGTTGAATGAAGATTGGTTGCTAGAAGCGAGTTTAAGTTCATTTAGTGTATTAGAAGATGAAACACGCTCTGCCAGACAGCATATTAATTCACCCGCCCACACTCCAGCTGGGACGATTCGAGATTATGATGATACCGGTTGGCAAACGGTTAAGGTCAGTGTGCAAAATGATCAGTTTATGGGCAACCAAGATCTAAGTTTTGTGATTGGTACTGAGTATGAGAATTACGAGTTAGCCATTAATAATTACAATTCCGATGATTACCAAGCAGGGGTTAAAACTGAACTGACCGGAAGTAGCGGTGGCGATACAACTCTAGCGTCACTTTATGCACAGATAAATTGGGATATTAATCAACAATGGAATACGGTTATTGGTGGGCGATATGAAGCTTGGAGCAGTGCTAATGGTTACTTTGGTGAAGAGCTCCATGAAGATCGGGATGAAGATCGCTTTTCTCCTAAACTCTCTATTACTTATAACTTGGACGACTCATGGTTATTTCGTTATTCGGCAGCTAAAGCTTACCGTTTTGCGATTGTTGAAGAGTTGTTCCAAAACGAACGCCGAACTCAAGGGACCTCATTAGCCAATGCCAATTTGGAGCCTGAGGATGGTTTTCACCAAAACTTAATGTTGCAAAAAAATATTGAAGATGGATATCTGCGTGTTAACTATTTCACTGAGCAAATCGACGATGCCATTTTTGCCCAAACGACGGTTGTTGATAATCGAGCCATCAATACGTTTATTCCAATCGACACGGTCGACACGACAGGCATAGAATTTATCTACAATAAAATTGGCTTATTAAATAATGCTTTAGATATTCGATTTAACGCCACTTATTTAGATTCTAAAATCGAGAAAAATAGTGCCAATCCTGATCTAGAAGGTAATGATTTTCCAAGAATGCCAGATTGGCGGGCTAATTTAACGGCTAACTATCATCTATCGGAAGATTGGAAAATCGGAACGGGTATTCGATTTGCCAGTTCTAATTTTGGTGATTTGGATAACGCAGATACCGTGAGTAACGTTTTTGGTGCGCAAGATGGTTATCTGTTTATCGACTTAAAAACGAATTATCAAATAAGCGAAACTACCAAGGTAAGTTTTGGTGTAGACAACGTCAATGATGAAGTGGCGTTCGTTCATCATCCGTGGCCGCAACGCACGTACTACGTAGAAGCATCATTAGATTTATAAGGAATAATCATTATGCTGCAACAATTAGGTCGAATGTTAAAAAGCGCCTTTGGTTTGATATTGGGTTGCAGCATGATGTTATTTGGCTCAAATATTTCAGCCGAAAGCACAAAAAATGATTGTCAGCCTAGCCGCGAAATTGTTGTCCATTGCGGAAAAACGCCTTCGAGTACTTTTGATTCAGATGGTAATTTATGGGTGGTGTTCGAGCATCAACAACATTTGTATGTGAGTTTCAGTCAAGACTTAGGTAAAAGCTACTCAGCTGCTAGAAAAGTGAATAGTGTGCCAGAATCGATTTATACCAACGGTGAAAATCGACCGAAAATAGTCTTTGGAAATAAGCTAGAAATTTATCTCTCGTGGACCCAAAAAACCGAAGGTCAATTTACCGGTGATATTCGTTTTAGCCGCAGTCTCGATGGTGGAAAAATATTTTCAAAACCGGTGACTGTGAATGATGATGGTATTCTAACGAGTCACCGGTTTGAAAGTATGAAAGTCGCAAACGATGGCACAATCTTTTTAGCTTGGATAGACAAGCGTGATAATTTTGATATTAACGCCAAAGGGATCGCAACTAAAAAGAAAGCTAAAAATCTGCACGGTGGAATTTATACCAGCTTCTCAACGGATTCAGGTAAAACGTTTAGTAAGAACCAAAAGCTAGCTCTCAGCAGTTGTGTATGTTGTCGACTAGCGATGACTCCCGTAGCCGATAGCGGCATGGCTTTAGCTTGGCGGCATGTTTATCCCGGAAGTATGCGTGATCATGCGTATGCGATCATTAATACTGACGGCATTCAGCTTCCTGCAACTCGGGTCTCTTTGGATAATTGGGAAATTCAGGCTTGCCCTCATCATGGACCTTCTATTGCTAAAGATTACCAACAAAAACTACATCTCGTTTGGTTTACCGCTAGTGAAACACGTAAAGGAATTTTTTATGGCAGACTAAATTCCAGCGCTGAAGAAGCTGATAACTTAATTAATCTATCGGCCGCTCCTAGCGCTAGCCATCCTTTTATTTCCATTCAAGATAATATGATCATTGTTATTTGGAAAGAGTTTGATGGTGAGAAAACCAAAATAATCAAAGCACAATCAAATAACTTGGGTAACTCATGGAATGAAAGGCTAGTAATTGCAGAAACAGCAGGAAAGTCGGATCATCCTTTCATCGTGAATCGAAACAACAAACTATGGCTTAGTTGGCTAACTAAAGATGAAGGATTTAGAGTCGAGCCGATTGGGCTTAATCATGAAAGCTAAGAAATTTTAGTATGGATTACTTAAATCTTATTTTTCGGTCGAAAGTCGCGATTCTGTCGCTGCTTTTACTGGTTGTGTTGCAGAGCAATGCCTCAGAAGACAATCGAACAATAAACCCCCTAAAAGTTTTCCAAGCAGATTCTCTTGAGCAGATTAAAAAAGGACATACTGGGAAACCGTTTATTCTGATCGTATGGTCTGTGGACTGTCTTCCTTGTCGTCAAGAGTTCGAAATGCTTCGAATCGTTAAAAAACAATATCCCGAATTGAATTTGTCTATTGTGGCAACCGAAAGCATCGAGGAAGTTCCTCAACTTTCCGATATTCTAGCAGAGCATCAATTGTTGCAAGAAGACAACTGGGCTTTTGCTGAAACCCATTCTGCCAAACTTAGATACCAACTAGATCCCAGTTGGTACGGCGAACTTCCGCGAGCTTATTTTTATGATAGGCAACACGCTCGTTTTCCCATCAGTGGGAAACTGGTTAAATCAAATGTGATCGAGTGGCTAACTCAAGTCAATAAAGAGTCTTAACCTCAGCGTCCCCCACCTGTTATCCGAACGATGGCATTCTCAAAGAAGCTGTACTACCAATAGAATAGTGTTTCATTAGTTTATTGAATTGTCTGCAATGTGTGAGCAATGTTTTGATTACTAAGTGCTAATCACTTAGGATATAAGCACTCTAATCGACTAACCCTTGGAGAAAAACATGAATAGAATAAATAGAAAGGCTTTTTGGATGTCTTCGTTAGTTGCAGCTGCACTGGTGATGACTGGTTGTAGTCAACAAGATGATTCCAAAGCTCATGATACAGAAAAAGCAGAAGCTAAGGTCGAAACACAAAAGAATGTCGTGAAAGAAGTTGAGAAAAACGTTGCGAGTCAAATGAGTAGTAGCACTTCGCTAGCCGATGTATTAGCCAAGCAACCCGCTGAAGTTCAAGCAAGATTTTCTGCCAGACATCCCTTAGAAACTTTGTCGTTTTTTGACCTGCAACCAGGCCAAACGGTGATAGAGGCATTACCCGGCGGTGGCTGGTATACCAAACTAATGCTGCCAGTATTGGGGAGTGATGGAAATGTTATAGGAGCTGATTATGCCGCGGATATGTATCCTAAATTTGGCTTTTTTAGTGCGGAAGACATTGAAAAAAAGAAGACGTGGGTAGATTCTTGGACGGAGCAAGCCAATTCTTGGCGTTCGGAAAATGATGCGAGTGTTACGGCCTTCCAATTTGGTAGCATGCCAGAATCCATACATGGCACAGCTGATAGAGTTTTATTTATTCGAGCATTACACAACTTAGCTCGATTTGAAAATGATGGTGGTTTCTTAACCCAAGCGTTAGCCGACACATTTAATATTCTCAAGTCTGGCGGTATGGTTGGTATTGTTCAGCATAAGGCACCTGAAGAGTTGTCCGATGATTGGGCCAATGGGTCTAATGGTTACTTAAAAGCATCTTTCATTAAGGCAAAGATGACAGAAGCTGGATTCGAATTTGTTGACGAAAGTGATATCAATATCAACCCAAAAGATCAACCAACTGAAAAAGACTTCGTCTGGAGATTACCGCCTACATTGGCTAGCAGTAGAGATAATCCGGAGCTCAAGAGAGAGTTTGAAGCGATTGGCGAGTCGACACGAATGACACTGAAGTTTAGAAAACCCTAACTTGTGATTCTGCGAATGATTGGAATTAAAAATGTTTGAATTTCAGAAGCTTATCAAGTTGACTAGTGGTGTATTGTTGACACTGCTAGTCAATTTAAGCCTATTCACACCTGGGGCTTTGGCATCACAAACCAAGCTTGAAATCATTCAAAGACCTATTATATTCAATCAAGAACGAGAAACGCTTTCACTTGAGTATCTACAACAACGCTATGACATCAAGCAAACCAAAGCAACTATCACGCCCCAAATGGTGGTAGTTCACTGGACCGCCATTAATAGTTTGGAAGATTCATTTAGAGTTTTTAACTCACCTAGACTACCCGCTTCACGAGCCAAAATAAGTAGTGCTAGTGCGCTCAATGTATCGGCGCATTTTCTTATCGATAGAGATGGCAGTATTTACCAATTAATGCCGGAGACAACCTTTGCGCGTCACGTTATTGGACTTAACCACACTGCAATAGGGATTGAGAACGTCGGCGATGGTAACAGTCACCCGTTAACTGAAAAGCAACTTCAATCGAATATTCGATTGATAAAATTTCTGTCAAAGCGTCATTCTATTGATTATGTTATTGGGCACTATGAATATAAATTGTTTATCGGCCATCCGCTTTGGAAAGAAGTTGACCCGGGTTATTTAACGGATAAAACGGATCCTGGTGTCGATTTTATTTATAAGGTTAGAGCTGGATTGTCCGAATTGAATTTGAAAGCAATACCCAGTAAGGCCTCGCCTAGGCTCAGCCAGCTTGAATGTTTGGATAAATATTTTAGTCGGTTTTTTAAGCTGATTGTTTAAACGACTTTAGTTTTCTGAAGGTTTAGAAAGGTCTGGCTGGCTTGAACTTTGAATAGTATAGATATAATCAATCATCCTTTGTTTTTCCTTAAGATGATCGTTTCCACCGTTGGTTCCTTTGCGTTCAGCTTCAATATTAATGTACCTGACTCCCGATTGATTAGCGAAAACTGATAGCGAACCATCGTCCTCATTGATATCCGTTTTTACAATAGGATTTTCTAAAACCGCGTTCCAACCATCTTTTTTCATTTGTGCAAAATCAATAGGACCTGTTACATAAAATAAATCGTCCTCATCTGCCGAGGTACGGTTAACTTTAATTAAAAACTTGGAACCACCAGCGAGTTTCTTTTGGTATCGAACAATCGAAATAGTGCCTTCGCCACCTTTGCCGTCATCGGTATATCCGTTGGTATTGTTGTGCATTGCAATCCAGCTAAAGGTTTTAGAGAGGCTACTTTTTTTAAGGTGATTTAATAGAAAGTCGGCGAGCTTTTTAGCTCTTGCCAATCCGCTATTGAATAATGACGAGTTGGAGGCAATATTAGGGTTTAGTTTACGTAAGGTTGCGCGACGACCTAACGGGGTAAATATTCGGTTCGGGTCAACTTGCAAAGTATTGCCATCTATTTTGAGTTCTACCAGTCGTTTGCCGTGTTGGCGTAATTCAATAAACTTTCCACCTTCGGTCTTAATTTTATCCCTTAAATATTGATTGGCCACGGACTCGTTTTCGTGAGGAGCAATAAAAATTAAATCTTGCCGTTTTTCTTTATTTTCTGTCACCTGAATAGCGATGTCTGGCTGAGCAGGAAAAACCACAGAAAATGATAACAGTGCTGCCAATAAAGACATTCTTAGCTGACCGCTGTTTCGTTGAGCGTCAGTCGCTTTCGCGAAGCATCTAAGGTTGCAATAGCGCCAACAGGTATGGTGGCCATATCATCGATGTGCCCTATCATGACGCCTTTCAGAACCGGAATGTTAAGATTTCCTAAACGGTCTTGAATCACTTGCTCGAGGCTTAATGACGCACCCTTAGCTTCGCAGTCAGTGCACTTGCCGAACACAATGCCTGCGAGTTGTTTTAATCGGCCCGCTATAAGCAAGTGAGTCAACATGCCATCGACTCGGTAAGGTTGTTCTTCAACATCTTCAAGAAATAAAATCTTATTCTTATAACTCGGTTCAAAAGGTGTTCCGACGAGCTTGACCATTAGCGATAAATTACCGCCAATTAATTGTCCAGTTGCTTTGCCTGGCGTCACTGTTATCAGTCGATTATCTTTCTCGGCCTGGCCTTCTTTAGCTTCAAAAACGGGTGGGGTGGCCAATTCAATGTTGGCTTGTGGAGAAAAAAGCACTTTCTTAAAATTTTTCAATGTGTAATCGGTGAAATTCTGTTTAGCGATGGGACCATGAAAAGTAACTAAATTGGTTTTACTATAGATGGCATTAAGCAGCGCGGTCACATCTGAATAGCCAACAATCACCTTTGGATTTTTCTTAATTAGATCATAATCGAGATGTGGAAGAATTCTTGGCGAGCCATAGCCGCCGCGCAAACAGTAAACGGCGTCAACCCCTTTGTCGGCAAACATCTTGTTAACATCCGATGCTCTTTGCTTGTCTTCACCAGCCAAATAACCGTGACGTTTGTAAAGGTGCTCTCCAGGCTTCACTTTAAAGCCAAATGAGCGAAGCACGTCCATTGCAAAGTCTATCTCTTCATTCTCCCACGTGTTGCTACTCGGAGCAATCAAACCGATGGTATCACCAGGCTTGAGTCGTTTAGGTTTTATTTTCGGACCACTTGCACTAATGGCAAGGCCGCTTAATGGAATCGTTGCCAGCAAAGAGGTTGCGATAGTCGCTTTGATAAAATTTCGTCTTTGGGTCATGAAGTACTCCTTGAAGTTTTGCTAAACATAGCAAACTAAATAACTAGTTTAAAGATATAAATTGGGTTACACGCTTGTTAAGCACCGAATATAGAATTCGGTCCAAAGTGATATTCTTCCGGTTGTCTTTTTTAAAGGTATGAAAAGGCATGAGAAGAAAGTAAGTATCTAATTGCCTCGCCAGATTCTACAACTTCATCTTCGTAAGTTGGACTGAGAGACGGTTTGAGCGAGAAAATAAATCGAATACATTCTTTGGGGGGCTAAGAATTCTCAATCTCAAATTGCAACTTTTCCAATTGATCCACGATATTGATAAATCGAGTTCCGAAATCAGTCACCTTATATTCTACCCGCGGTGGCACTTCGTTATAATTGACTTTCTTTAGAATTCCGAAATCAATATTTCTCTTAAGACAAGAGTTGAGCACTTTAGTCGTCAAGCCGTCAACGCTTCTCACCATTTCGCCCGGCCGATTAATTCCGTTTTTCAGTAGTTGATAAACGGTAATAGACCATTTACACCCAATAATAGTCTCTACCATACGAGCAGTTTGCTCAGGTGCTGATTTTCTTTTAAATAATTTTTCTTTGTTAATCATAAAGATGTACCAATAAGTACCTACCACACCGTTTGGTGCCTGCTTTTAAGAGCGGTTTATTACTCTTAATATTATCACATCGCTTCAATTGGGAGGTGACAAAAAACTATTAGATGGAGAGTAATGATGAATTTTTCTAAACAAGGCGCAGCACTGATTGTTGGTGGTTCAAGCGGTATGGGACTGGCTACCGCAGAAAGTTTATTTCGACATAACATCGAGGTGATTTTGGTAGGAAGAAATATTGAAAAGCTAAAGCGAGCAAAGCAAACGATCGAATTGCAAACTGAGGATGTAAAAAATACAAACAAAGTTGTTCGATTGATTGAGGCTGATCTTTATTCTGAAAGCGGAAAAGAAAAAGTGATCCGTTTTGTAGAATCGAAAACAAACCCCATTGGATATCTAGTCAATGCGGCGGGGTATTTTAATCCAAAAGCATTTGTCGAACACACCTTGGCTGACTACGATAGATACATGGAGTTAAATAAGGCAATATTTCTAATTACTCAAGCCGTTGTAGCCAATATGCAAAGACAAGGTGGCGGAAATATTGTGAATATCGGTTCAATGTGGGCCAAGCAAGCGATAAAAGCAACACCCTCGTCGGCTTATTCTATGGCCAAAGCGGGCTTGCATGCTTTTACGCAGCACTTGGCAATGGAACTTGCTGATAATCACATTCGGGTGAATGCTGTTTCTCCAGCCGTTGTCAAAACGCCAATTTATGAGGCGTTTATCGATCCGGCCGAAGTGGATGAAGCGCTAGAGAGCTTTAATCAGTTCCATCCGATTGGACGAGTTGGCTCAGCACAAGATGTAGCGAACAGTATCGCATTTCTACTCTCAGATGATTCGAGTTGGATTACTGGCAGCATTGTCGATGTTGATGGGGGGGTCATGGCTGGGCGAAATTAAAATAAAATCTCGTGTGGCGATATAGGTTTTAAAGAGCTATCCCATTTTGTCAAAGTTGAAAGACCTTATGTGGTCTATAGTTAACTAAATGGAAAAAATAATCAGCATTTTTAGGGATTATGGAGTGAAATCAAGGGATCTCCTCTCAAATTTTGTTAGACTATTAGAATTAGAAAGTGAATAGCCCTTTTATCCGGCTCTACACACTATTTCTATCACTGGTTGTTATAAATATGGATGTGCGACAAAGTATAGATAAGCCTCAATCCTTCGATATTCTTGCTGTCGATGATGACCCAGTATCGCTTACCGTAATTACCGAGTTAATGGAAAGTCAGGGACATACGGTCCAAAGTTTTCTTGATGCCCAGGCTGCAATCGATTCATTTGAAAAACAGCAACCCGATCTTATTCTTCTAGATATTCAAATGCCCAACATTAATGGGCTTGAAGCTTGTAAACGAATAAAAGAAAGCAAACTCTATAATCAGCAGCCAATTATATTTATCACTTCAAGTAAAGCTGAAATTGGTAATGCTTTTGACGTTGGCGGTACTGACTACATTCAAAAACCGATAGAGCCCCTCGAACTTTTTTCTCGAATCGCTTTACATCATGATAGAAAATTTCTAAATGAATCACTGCTCCTCAAGCAACACGAATTAGCCGAATCAAATAGGCAATTAGAAAAGCTTAATGCCACTCTACATTTTAAAGTCGCGCAAAGAACTAGGGAGCTAATCCTAGCCAATAATAAATTACGAGAAGAAGTGAATGAGCGTCGCTTTTTACAAGAGAAGTTGGCGTTTCTCGATAGGCATGATTTTCTTTCCCGGTTGAACAATCGTTTAGCGACCGAAGAGCGATTAAATTCGATTTTGGCCGATTCTATAGAAGAGCAAGGAAAGCAGAACTACTACTACTTAATGTTTGATATCGACCAGTTCAAAGTAATCAATGATGTGCATGGTCATTTCGTTGGAGATGAGTTTCTTCGTTGGCTGAGTGACTCGCTTATGCACATAAGCCCAGAAGGTGCTTTTATTTCAAGGTTAGGAGGCGATGAGTTTTCCATTATATTCCAAGCTGACGAGGAGACGGTTGAAAGAGAAGTTAAGCAATTGGTTCTGGATATTTCCGCGGAAAGCTTTAAATGGGATGAGCAACAGTTTAATTTATCTTTAAGTGCGGTTGTCGCCGAGGTCACAGGGTTTGAATCGGGCGGCCACCTTATTAGTGAAATTGAGAGCGCCTGTTTTACGATTAAAAATCAAGGCGGCAGCGATCTACGATTCTATAACTCTAAACAAGATAAGCAAAAGAGCAGCCGCTTAGAAATGGCCTGGGTTCCAGAGATTAATAGTGCTTTAAGTAATAATAAATTCACGCTTCACTTTCAACGTATTTTTGATCCTTATGATAAGACCATAAAAAAAGCAGAAGTCTTAATTCGACTGCCTTATCGTGGAGGTGTAGCACTACCTGGTCATTTTATTGCGATTGCAGAGAAGTATCATTTAATTAGCGAAATTGATCTTTGGGTACTTAATAAAACGGTTTCATTTCTAAAGGACCACCCAGAAGAATTTGAACAACTATCAATCAATGTATCGGGCGAAACTATTTGTAAACCAGCTTTCTTAGATTATGTGCATAAGCTTTTTGTGAGTGATGCAGACCTTGCTAGAAAACTTTGTTTTGAAATCACTGAAACCTCGACAATATCCAACATTGAATCGATGAAAGTTTTTATTAATACACTTAAACCTTTTGGGTGTCAGTTTGCGCTTGATGATTTTGGAACGGGGCTAGCGAGTTACGCCTATTTGAAGCAGCTATCGTTTGACTATTTAAAAGTTGACGGAATGTTTATTAAAGATCTAGGAATTAATGAATCGGATAAAGTTATGGTTGAAGCAATCATTAAAGTCGCTCATTCTTTGGATATGCAAGTTGTAGCGGAGTTTGTCGAAAGCGAATCTATTTCTGAAATTCTTAAAGACATCAATATCGATTGGTTGCAAGGGTATCATTTGCATAAGCCGGAAGAACTGAATTCAATTTAGAAAAACAGCCAGTCGTGCTAGATAGTACTTACTTTAAATATCGAATCTTACGTCTCTGACGGAAGAAACCAGTCATTCTCTGATTGAAAAATACCTCCTTTCGCAACGATGCGATTAACTGCGATAGCATTTAATTCGCTCGGTGAGTGGATGCCGAAGAATGCCGATTCGCTGCTAATCATTACGTCATTCGTCTGCAATACTATCTGCAGACATTGGAATATTGATTGAGTTAAGCTATTTTCTTGCTGCGGTTTTTGACAGAAAAACTGCGTTAGCCGCTCGACCGATGCTAAGTCTATGCGTTTTCCTTTCGGTATGTAAGCGATGTGAATGGTGCCATCTAAGATGCCAAATTGATTTTTATGGCGACAAGTAAAATCGATATCATCAAAGCGCTCCACCTGATTAGTAACAGCTCGGTGCTCAGTGATCTTAATCTCAGGAAATTGGTCGTAGTCTAGTCCGTTCTCTGATAACCAGGTTTTAAGCTGTGAGTGAGCATTTGAGGCTGTCTTAGCTCGCTCCAACACTTGCTCGCTAAACACAGATTGAAGCACACCGTCATCGACATAAACTCTACCAATAAGGGAAGTTTTCAATAGTCCATCGTTTCGTAACAGAGCTTGGTTATTCACTTTATTTGTCCAAATATCTATTTAATCAGGATTACTAAATGATTACGTCGATAGCATAATCTTGGATCGCAAAACATCACTAAAATTATTGTGTGTTGACCTAAGTGACTAAATTATTTGAGTTTTTTAGTTGTTGGCGTGCTAAATAGTCAGGTTTTATCTCAAAATCTACCGTTGGTCGGTGAGATCTAGACAATTTAATAGGGCTTACATAGAATGATAGGATTGTGAGCGCCATAGCCTAGCAGGTCAGGGCAGTCTAAATTTAGTAGGATCCTTTCATAATCGAGTATTAAATGTGCAAAAAATGATTAAACCCATTCTGACAGTGATTCTTATCATCGTAGCTAGTCGTTCTGCTAGTGCACAGGATAAAACAAGCGAAAGTATCAGCAGTGATAAGAAAACGATTGAAAATTGTCGATTAGTGTTTGGTTGGGATGCTGTAAAACCCTATCAATACCTTAATGCTTCGGGTGAACCTGCAGGGTTTCAAATAGAGCTTATCCGATCGATCGTTAAAGAATTTAATTGTAAAGTTGAGTTTCGACAATTAGTTTGGCACCGGTTACTAGAACAGGTAAAAAGTGGAAAAGTCGACTTTATGGCTGACATAACGGTTACCGAAGAAAGAGCGGCGTTTGGCCTTTTCTCGGATAGTTATCGGCAAGAGACTTTCTCTATGTATGTGCGCAAAGAGCAATACCATGAATACCATGACAAAAGCCTGCAAGAGATGTTTGACATGGGCTTTCGTCTTGGAGTCACTACCGGTTATGTTTATAGTGACGAAATCGAAGCGTTAAAACGGGATCCAGATTACCAAAAGAATTTTATCTATGTCGATTCCAATATAAAAAACTATCCTTCCATACGAGACAGTAGCATTGATGGCTTTATGGAAGACTCTCTAATAGCCGGTTACGAATTAAGAAACCTTAGGATGAGTAATGATGTGGTAGCATTACCAAACGAAGTTTTTCGCTCAGATATTTCCTTTATGTTTAGTAAAAAATCTGTCTCGCCTGAAATTGTTGAGGAATTCAATCAAGTATTAGCCAAAGCCAAATTATCGAAAGCGTTTGAGCAATCCTGGTTAATTGGGATTAATAATTAGCTATCTAACCCCATCCTTCGACTGTCTAGTACTCTATCTACCAACTTATTTCGTTACCGTGAAGATCATAGAATTTACCGTTATCTTTCTGTTTTAGACTACTAATTACTTGATATAGTTTTTCTGCACTTTCCGTCGTGGAGTAAGTTGCGCGTTCGCTGGTCATGTCGGTTCGAACCCAGCCAGGGTGAAGCACGACAAACGTAAATCCCTGAGCCGCGTATTCTATAGAAAGTGATTTATTGAAACTATTTAACGCCGTTTTACTGGCGCGATAGCCAAGCACTCCGCCGGATTTATTCTCCTCAATACTACCCATACGACTACTGATATTCGCAATCACTTTGGTTTTGTTTTTTTGCAAGTTTGGCAGAAACCCTTGAATGACTCTAAGCGCACCTAAACTATTTACATCTAACACTTTTGCCAGTTTATCAATGTCTAAGCTTTCAAAATTCTGTGTACTGTGTCCACCGATACCCGCATTGTTCAGTAGAATATCAATCGGTTGATGAGCAAGCTTTTTACTAAGTTGAGACACACTTTCAGCACTAGTAATATCAAGTTTTTCAACTTGAACTCCGAGTTTTTTAAGCTCGACAGCTTGCTCGGGTATTCTTGCCGTGGCAATGACTTTATATCCTTGGCTTTGAAATTTTTCAGCCAGTGCCAGTCCAATTCCTCGGTTGGCGCCGGTAATTAGAATAACCTGCTTAGGCGACTCTGCAGCGACAGCGGCATGCGAGCTAAATATTGAGAAAGGTAAAGCTGTGCTGACAAAAAGTATCAGCGTCATTAGTGTGTTAGATAAGATGCTTTTTAATTTCATCAGGTTCTCCGATCAAAGAAAATGAGTCGAACTTCAAATTAACACTTATAAGGAGCAAAATCTATTTGAGTAAAATGAAAACTTAAAAAATTTTGTTAGTATTAGTGTCGATTGATAAATGAGCTGTATGTTGGCTGAATTTAGGGCTTGGATTAGTTGAATGGATTCTAAAAGCGATCACTAGTTAAGGGCAAGTTAACTGAGTCGAGGTGTCGCTCGCTGAATGATGGTTTGATAATTGATACCTAGCGGCAACCCGCCAAAATTTCTTCCGCTCACTTGAGGGTCTAAACGCGAACGACAAAAACCATCAAAAATATCATGATTTCCATATTTGGCTAACGTCGCGCCTTGTAGTGCGAGAGCCATTTTCTCGGTGATTGTTCGCGCTTTGAATTCGATTGATTCGGGTTGTTCAAATTCTTTAACAAGCGATTGTAAATGTTGATCTAGATGCTTATTTTCGCCCTTAACGCTGCGTATTTCTTCTATAAACACTTCTAAGGACGCAGGCGTTTTTTGGCTGGCCCGCAGCATATCTAGACACTGCACATTACCACTACCTTCCCATATAGAATTGATAGGCGATTCTCTAAATAATCTAGGCATTAGGCTGTCTTCCATCACGCCGCTTCCTCCAATACATTCCATTGCTTCGAATGCATGTGCGGGAGTTCTCTTACAGATCCAATACTTACCGATGGCTGTGCCGATTCTAGCAAGCATTTTTTCAGACTCTCTAATGTTCTGTTGATCCAGTGCTTTACCAATACGCATGGTCAGCGCGAGCGCTGCTTCATGTTCGATAATGAGGTCGGTCAATACGTTTTGCATCAATGGTTGTTGATTAAGTCGTTTTCCAAAAGCAGAGCGCATAGAACAGTGATGGGTGGCTTGAGCAACTGCGGCTCTCATTCCAGCGGTTGAACCAATCATGCAGTCGAATCGAGTCATATTGACCATTTCAATAATGGTTGCAATACCTCGACCCTCTTCACCAATCATTAACGCATAGGCACCACGTAACTCGGTTTCACTGGATGCGTTGGCAACGTTCCCCATTTTGTTTTTTAATTGTTGAATTTGCATTGGGTTTTTAGTCCCATCGGGTCGCCAACGGGGTAACAAAAAGCAGGATAAGCCTACCTGAGTTTGAGCCAAAACTAAGAATGCGTCGCTCATAGGCGCAGAGACAAAATATTTGTGACCCACTAACTCGTAAGGTTTTCCGGCCCCTGGCGTTCCGATTGGGTGAGCTCGAGTGGAATTAGATCTGACATCCGAACCCCCTTGTTTTTCGGTCATCGCCATCCCAATGGTGACGCTGTTTTTTTGTTGAGCCGGAATGTTGCGGTGATCGTATTGGTAATTCATAATCTTTTGCGACCAGTTTTCAGCAACATCTGCTTGAGCCAACAGAGCAGGGATTGCAGCGCTCGTCATGGTAATCGGACAAATGTGTGCGGCCTCTATTTGGCTCATCAAATATACCCCCGCAGCACGAGCTACATGAGAGCCGAGTTTGGTGTCGATCCAATGGGACGAATGCAAGCCTTGTTGCATAGAAATTTGCATTAGCTGGTGGTAAGCCGGATGGAAACGAACTTCGTCAATCCGGTTGCCGTAGTTGTCATGAGTGCGAAGCTCAGGTTTGTTCTGGTTAGCTTGAAAGCCTAATTCGATCGCTTTACTTGAGCCAAGAAAGTGACCAAATTCATGTAAATCTTTTGTTGCCCAACTGGCACCATTGTTTTTAATGGAGTCTCGAAGTGCTAAGTCTTGCTCAAACAAATTATAGTTAACAAGGGCGCAAGGTTGATTTTCAACAGTATGAGTATCCGAAAGGTAGTTTTTATTGATATTCATAGCTAGTCTATTTCACAGAAAGTTAGTTAAAACGTATGCGATTCTATACCCAGTATGAACTCATACGGATTTAAAATCAATAAAATGAACGTGTGTTCACTTTATTGAGGGGGGGAGCTTGCGATCTATCGCCGGCTGTGATTTGATTGAATCACCAATTAGCTTATCCAGGTTTCTAATTCGATTTATTATGGCTTATCGACAGACCGAGAAAACCAAGGCTCGCCAGTTAGAAGTTCGTCAGGCGATAGTCGATGCGGCTTTAGATTTAATCACCAACCGAGGATTCTCTGGTATTTCGATTAGGGCGGTGGCGGAAAAAGCGAAGCTTGCCAGTGGCTCAGTATATAAGCATTTTGCCTCCAAATCTGAATTGTGCTCCTATGTTTTTAGACTAGCCTCAAAAGCCGAGTTAGCGAGAGTGGCTAACCAAAGCTTGCAAGGCGAGACTGTTAGAATCCGCTTACAGCAAACTGTTATAGGGTTTTCAGAAAGAGCCATTAAGCAGCCTCGACTTTCTTATGCCTTAATTGCCGAGCCTGTCGATCCATTAGTCGATGCCGAGCGGATCAAATTAAGACAAGATTATGCCGATGTATTTGCTGAGCTAATCACTGAAGGCATGCAGCAAAAGGAGTTTGTTGAACAACAAGCCAATATTAGTGCGGCGGCTTTGGTAGGGATCATCGCAGAAACTTTAGTCGTCCCATTGTCCCGTGCCAAGAATAAAATAACGGTGAAGCAGCAATCGGCACTCATTGGATCAATTCAGGAACTATGTATGCGAGCCGTTGGCAGCGCTTAGCATAGCAATGAGTGATTTTGACTTTATTGATTAGATTCGGTGCTAATTTGTTTACAACTCTGAACTAATGAAGATCGTCACCTAACCGCTGTTGTATAACCAAGGCAAACTCCTGCCAGCCGGCATTTCTATTGAGTTCACCTAGATTGTAGTGTGTATCACCTTGCCACTGACAAAACATTTTGCAATCTTCATCGTTACCTTCTCCTAGTTCAAAAGTGAAGTAATGAATGTCAGGTTTTTCAGCGACATTAGGTTGATTGATGTCTATTTCCAAAACAATACCAACCAAAATACATTCAGCATAGGCAGCAACCGGCGGCATTTGGATTATCAGTAGCGGTCGTTTACCTATAACTGTTGGCGTGACTTTTATACTTTCTGGTTCAAGTACTGTTGGGTCGTTTGGACAATTAGCTTCAACTTGTCGAATTAATTCGGACACAAAAGGCAAGCGAGCATCAGATGCCATTCGTTCAAAAAATTGATGTGGGTCGTATTCGCAAAGTTGGCGGAAGGCTTCGTGGCCCAAAGTGTAGTGCCGTTCGCGCGGCATATCTAAAATTTCGCTATTTTTCAATATTTGACTCTTCGTTGAATGGTAGTTGGGGAGGATATACACGCTGTTGCATAAAAATCATCAATGCGTGCCAATTAACGACACCTTAATTCGATAATGAGTTTCGGTGTCGTGTTAGTTTGGCAAATTCTTGATGCGTGATTGGTTTAGACCAGAAGTATCCTTGCGCAAATTGGCAGTTTAACGCCTTTAGCAATTCAGCGGTAGTTTCATCTTCGACCCCTTCAGCAACCACATCTAGCTCCAGACTTTTGGCCATCTGCAATATTGCTTCAACAATCGCTTGATCTTGATGAGCTAGTTGTAATTTAGAGATGAATGAGCGATCTATCTTTAAAGTATCGATTTCGAATTTTTTCAAGTAACCCAAATTTGAATAACCAGTACCAAAATCATCAATCGACATTTTTGTACCTAAAGCATCTAGCTTGGCAAAAAGATCAGCAAGACTTTTTGAGTCAACAATTAACAGTGACTCAGTAATTTCCAACTCTAAATACTCGGGCGAGAGTTTAGTCTTGTTTAATGCTGTTTGAACGATGTTGAAAAAATCATCTCGTTTAAATTGTACGGCTGAAACGTTAACAGCCACACTTAAGTCGCCAAGGCCTTGATCTTGCCAGGCTTTGCATTGCTGACACGCTTGTTCGGTAATCCACTGGCCCAATTCGATAATTAGTCCTGAGGATTCTGCAAGGGGGATAAAATCAATAGGAGAGACTAAGCCTTTATCAGGGTGGTTCCATCGAATTAATGCCTCAGCCCCCATTATTTTATTATTCGCTAAACTTATTTTCGGTTGATAATAGAGTTCAAATTGATTTTCTTTAAGCGCTACTCTTAAGTCTGAAAGTAGTTTTAATTTCGAAGCGGCATTTTCCTCTAATCGTTGATTGAAAAAATGGAATGCGTTCTTACCATCCTTCTTAGCTTGGTACATGGCCATATCAGCATGACGACATAACGTTTCAAAATTATTACCATCATTTGGAGCGACTGCGATACCAATAGAAACGGACGTGGAGACATCAATGCCATTAATTGAAAATGGTTTTTTGATTTTGTTGAGTACCTTTTGCGCGATCACCAGTAATTGTTTTTCATCATCTAAGCTATCTAAAATTATCAAGAACTCATCACCACCTTGACGGCAGATAGTGTCGGATTTTCGTACGATCCCGATTAGCCGACGAGCTATTTCCTTTAGAAAGGTATCGCCTGCGTCATGACCAAGCGAATCGTTAATATTTTTAAATTCGTCTAAATCGAGAAACATCACACAAACGATGGACTCTTTTCTTTCTGAAGTTTGCAGTGAGTGTTCAAATCTAGACTTAGCCATAATTCGATTGGGAAGACCAGTGAGTAGGTCGTAATGAGCGAGTTTCTGGATTTTTTGCTCTGCAAGTTTACGCTCGGTAATATCTTGAATACTGGCGATAAAAAATTCCACCTTGTTTTTCTTGCGATAGCAGGCGACAGTGATATGAACATAGACAATTGAGCCGTCTTTACGAATATAGCGCTTATCCATTTGGTAACTTTCCGACTCACCAGAGATTAGTCGTTCGAAATGAGCTACATCAGTTTCCAAATCATCTGGATGAGTTAGTTCGGCCCAAGTCATTCGAAATAATTCTTGTTTGCTATAGCCCGTTATTTCCGTCAGAGCATCGTTGACTTTCAGCCAACCCTTTTCTAAAGAAGTAATAGCTAGGCCTGTTCGGCCAAGATCGAATTGGGAGCGAAACATGAACTCGTTTTTTTCTAACTCCATACGAGTGATTTTAAGATCATCGATATCTTGGAAAGCTCCAAAGAGTTTTATGGCTTTGTTTTGGTGCTTCTCCACAGAGCAATAAGTGTGCACCCAAATTCGTCGCTGTTTAGCGGTAATAATTTCTAATTCAAGATCAAACCCTTCGCCGGTATTAATGGCATTTTCGACTGCGTCGGTGATGATCGGAACCCATTCGGGCGCATAAAACTGTATCGCTGTTTCGACGCATGGAGAATATTCGCTTGGAGAGGTATCGTGGATCCGATAAGTTTGATCTGACCAATAGAGTTCATTCTTAATGAGGTCGACTTCCCATGCGCCAACATTGGCCATTTTCTGCACGGCGTTAAAGTGATGTAAGATCCGTTGTGGTTGGTTAGACATCGCTACTCCTTTAAGCTTAAGAGTAGCTAATTTCGATAAAAAATCAATCGATTTCAGCAGAATTGTTAACCCGCATTAGAGGGAAAATCTTATGCTGTGAATGAATGCTTACGCCATTAAAGACAAAATGGCCTAAATTGGCCAATTGGCACAGGTCGTTCACTCATTCACACCATGCGGTTTTATGTTGTTATCGGTCTCTATGGACTACAAATTCCAATACTTGCGCCATAAACAGTTTAGATTCTCCTAAATAGTTTAAGCAGTCACTTGCTTTGGAATAATGAGCATAAAGCTTTTCTTCGGCACGCGCTTGCCCCAAACAAGTCACAAATGATGCTTTGTTGATCTGACAATCCTGCTGAGTTGGCTTGCCTAACTTGACGCGACTACCCGAGTGATCGAGTAAATCGTCTTTAATTTGGAATGCGAGTCCTAAATGTTTAGCAAATTGTTTAATGTGGCCTTTTTGAATGTCATTTTCATTGTTCAAAATAGCGGGAAGCATTAAAGATGCTTCAATTGCCAGCCCTGTTTTTAATTCACTAATCAGTTCCAGTTGTTGCAAGTTGACTGATTGATTTTTCGAACGTAAATCCATTAACTGACCTTCACAGATGGCTTGAGTCGCGTTGGCGGCGTAAGCCAAAGAGTCCAAAATATTCTGCGCGGGAAATCCTTTCAATTCACTCTGAACTTCAACCGCACGCATCATCAAATATACTCCAGTTAATTCTGCAGTTGCTTCGCTTCGAGTTTTGTTATGTAAGGTCGGTTGGCCGCGTCGTAGATCGCTGTTGTCTTGAGATGGTTTGTCATCAAAGATGATTGATGCCGTGTGCATATACTCTAATAATTGAATGATTGGTTTGGTTATTTTTGGATCGTTATTGTAGTTGTCAACACACATTACATAAGCTAATGCCGCTCGTAAGTGTTTGCCTCCGGCGCTTAGACTATAGTTAGCGCATTCTGATAAGCTAAGATCTTTTGGGTTGAATTGATGGTTTAAAGCGGAACTTACCCGTGGATGTTCGGCAATAGGAAGCGTCTGCCTAATAAACTCGGTAATTGAATGATACCGTTGCTCAAATTGTTGTTGCTGCACTTTCCTTTGCTCAAAGTGAGCTGCAACATGTCGACTGATTAATTTATCAAACCAAGCTACATCGTTTGGCTGCTCTACCAGCTGGTTGATTAATTGGTCAAATTCTGGGACTCCTGTGTTCAGCAAGTTACAACTAAGTTGATGGTACTTATTTTCGCCAATTACGGATCTTAGACTTTTATGAGCGTTAATACTGCGCTCTAACAAAAGTTTTTTACTTTTCGGGTGGTTGGCATAAACGTGATGAATTAAGTAAAAGACTACCGCCCAATAAAGTCGATAAGGATTGAGCAAGTTTGACTCGCCAAGTTCGAGTTGTTTTAAATAATAGGTGTAGGGCGTGACATTGTCTTCGACTAGGTCATCGAATATATCTTTAATGTCATCATTAAACTGGTTATATATTCCGAAACAAAAAGTATGGTAGTTAAAATTTTCATCGAGTTGACTGTTCAATATTTCTTTGGCGATCAGCCTGCAGCCGGATGACTTTAAAATGATCGGTAAAAATAGTTCCTCGATAGAATATCGGCCGTCTTTAAGCTTGCGTTGCCTGTCAATGTCTTGCGCTTCGAAAAACACAAAAGCCTGCTCAAAAAAATGGCGACTCTGCTTTTCAGAACGAAAGGACTTAATGGTATTAAACGCTTGGTTAAGTTTAGCATAAATAAAACTCATTTTTTCTTGGCTTTTTTCGCTGAATTTAGGACAAGTAACAACTTTTCCTTGCAGTAAGCTAGTTCTTATCGCTTGGTTGAATAATTCCTTTTCATCCGCATTAAGCGCAGAACAGGAATCTTGCAAATCATCAATAAACGGATAAGTTAAGCCATAGCTGTAACCAAGTCGAATGGCCTGATCGAGCAATATCTGCTTCTCTTTTTCTGTAAGGTTGTCAGGCATTTCGATAAACTGGTGCAAAACCACACCAGCAATTATTTTGACTAATTTTCTCATTCCATGAGTTTGATCAATTTCTGTAGGCATATTTTGTTGAACAAGCGCTAATTTATTAGTTAGCCAAAAAAATGTCGACTCTAGTCCATGGTTTTTAGCCTTTTTGAAAAGCCAGGACATCGACAGTTGTTTACTAGTTAGTGTTGTTTTTTGATTGGATCGCTTTCTAATCCAACGTTGTATTTGCGAAACTATTCTTTCAATCTTTTTAGTTGATGTTTTGTCGTTGATTGATTTACCTAAATCCCGCATGAAAATATAGGTAATCGATTTAGTTAAATAGGCTTTCAATTTTTTTTCAGCAGCTAGTTTTTCTAGAAAAGACCATGAGTCGAGTTGGTCTGAGAGTTGCTGATCTGCTTCAAAGGAGGACAGATTAAACTGATTGCCGGACACCGTATTATTCGAGTGCCAGTTAGAGAAGTCATCTTTTAGCTGGTGAAGATAGTTGTTATTAGATGCGATGGATTGTAAGTCTTGCAGATACCAATTTGCTTGTTTCTCAGCTCGCTGGTAGCTTTTACAATCTATCGAGAAAGGGGCTATTGAATCTGAACTGAGGGCTGCGTTTGGTTGGCGGAGTTGTTTTTGCGATGTTTGTAAGCTAATGGTTGTTGGGCCGAACCTGTCAAAGCTGGGATTGTTTTCTGCTTGTGAGCGGAATGTCAAATGTGTACTCCTTAAATCTATATTTTTAATATGCAATCTGCATCTGAATCCGTGTTTTAGCCAATTGATTCAAAAAACTAAAAGCCAAAATGTCTATTTAACTATTGATTCAAGATCTAGCAGCAAATAACATACCAAAGATAACTTACTGTTTTTATTATCATTAATGGAAATGGCTGTTGTCGAATTTACCATTTAATGATAATTCGGCATGAAATTCGTTAAATTTTAATAACGGGGTCACTAGTTAATCTATTCCACCTATTTCAGCTTTGAGCATAAAAAAACTCCAGCTGCTGCTGGAGTTTTTGTTGGTAAAGCTGGTAATGGAAGAAGCTCTAAAAAAATAGACCAAGCCAGTACTACCCAGCTTGGATTAGTGCTTACCCAGGATAAGTGTAACTGGCTTGCAGCCCAAGCGGAATGCCTAGTGCCCAATAGGCTAACAAGAATAAGGTCCAGCCAATCATTAGGGCAATACTGTAAGGCAACATAATCGAAATGAGCGTTCCTATACCGGTAGACTTTACATACCTTTGACAGTAGACCACGACCAGTGGGAAGTAGGGCATTAACGGTGTGACAATGTTGGAGGTAGAGTCACCAACCCGGTAAGCTGCTTGAGTTAAGTCGGGTGAAATCCCCAGCTGCATTAACATCGGCACAAATATCGGTGCCAGCAATCCCCACTTAGCGGAGCTAGAGCCGACAAATAGGTTAACGATGCCAGTGAGAATGATAATGCCGATAATGGTCAGCCAAGACGGTAGAGCCGCCGCCTTGAGCATTTCAGCCCCTTCAATCGCCATCAGTGCACCAATATTCGACTTGCTGAACGCGTCGATAAACAATGCACAGAAAAACGCCATTACAATATAGTAAGCCATAGAATTCATGGCTTTGGTCATGGCATCAATCATGTCTTTTGATGTTTTGAAGGTTCCAGACAAAAAGCCATAAACCGCCCCTGGAATAATAAACAGCAAAAATATTAAGGGAACAATTGATTGCATCAATGGGGCTGAGAAACTAGAAAGCTGGCCATCCGGCGCTCTAAGAGGCGAATTAGTGGCGCTAGCTGAAAAATAAAGCAGTACCAATCCAAGCACCATCACTAGCGAAGCAATCATAAAACTCTTTTTATCTTTTGATGTAATTTCATCAAATTGAGGCAGTTCGTCGCCTTCAGCAGTTTCAACTTTGGTATCTTTTAAACGAGGCTCAATAATCTTGTCCGTTATATACCAACCTAGCAGTACGATAAACAAGCTAGAGGCTGAGGTAAAAAACCAGTTATTTAATGGGTTGATTTGGATATCTGGCTGAATAATTTGTGCACCACTTTGGGTAAAGCTCTGTAGTAACGGATCAATTCCCGATGGTACGAAGTTAGCGCCAAATCCACCCGAGACACCGGCAAAAGCGGCAGCAATTCCTGCCACCGGGTGACGCCCCATGGCAAAATAAATGATCCCTGCTAGTGGAATCACCAATACATAGCCTGCATCGGTCGCTGTATGGCTTACAATCGCGATTAAAATGATAGACGGAGTGAGTAAAGCTTGTGGTGTGACCTTGAGCAAAAGCTTTAAACCAGCGTTTATGAACCCAGAGTGTTCAGCTACGCCAACACCTAGCATCGCGACTAGTACAACGCCAAGTGGAGCAAAACCGGTAAAGGTTTTGACCATGCCTGATAGGAAGGTTGCTAAAGAGCCCCCTGTTAGCAAATTATTGACCACTATGGCTTCGCCTGTGCGTGGGTCGATAGCGTCAAAGGTCATTTGCGAAAATATATATGAAAGCCCCCAAATGATGAGCATCGCGATTAAAAAAATCATTGCCGGGTCGGGCAGTTTGTTCCCTCCACGCTCAATTGCATTGAGAGCGCGCATTAACAGGGAAGGTTTGCTTGCATCTTGCATAATGACATCCTGAATATTGTTTTTATGTGAAGTTAAGAAGTGGTATCAATGGCAAAGACCATCACAAGCTGAAATTATTCTTTTTCTATTTGGCTCTAATTAAGCCATAAGCTGTTTTTCCACTCAATCCCAGAATTTAGTCAAATCAACGGTTATTATTCAGATATTTACTAGTTGATTGTCTCAAACGCTAGTATTGATAATGCCATAATGAGAATTAATTTCAACAAGAGCAGGTTCATACATGGTGTTTTCCAATAGCGGGTTCAAATTAACGGTTAAATCCATACAATCAAAACCGCATTTGGTAGAGAGAGCTTTTAAAACGCAGCAAAATTATTAGAGCGAGTTCACAAATTCGACAGCTAACTATCTAGATTACCTGTTTAAAGGGCAAAAAATTCGCTAGACGACGTCATTAAGATATATTATGCGGGTAATAATAAAATAAAAAAATGGTAAGGTATTCTGTGTATTCTGAAGATGATATTGAATATGCTAGCCAGCTTCACAAAAAAGCTGTTGCAGTGTTAGATTCTCAAAAGCTCCCACTTACGCCCATCAACTACTCGGTTCTGTATTCTCACGTTTCTCAACGACAAAAAGAATTAACCCAAACGATCAAAGATTATCTGGCTTCAGGAAAATTAGTCAATAACGATTTTCTACGAGAATTGTTTGATAAGTATTTACTAGAACAGGCACGGTTCAAGGATGAAATGATCAAGCCGTTTGGCAATATGATAGGAAAAATGATTAGCCAAGTCAGCGAGCAAGTAAAGTCTGAAGAAGGTACGGTGGCAGCACTTAACTCGGTGGAATTTCAGCTATCTTCTGTCAATGGAAAAATTGAAGTAGAAAAAGTGATTGCCGATTTAGGCGGTATTACTCTCAAAGCCAAGCAAGAACACCAAGGTCTCTTTGAAGAACTCAATTCTGCGCAACAAGAGATAAGTTTATTGAAAAACAAGCTGGCTGCGTCCGAAAAAGAAGCGAAGACAGATCCTTTGACAGGATTGTTAAACCGTAGGGGATTAAAGCAAAGTTTACTTGATATCGAAGCACCTGAAAATACTTCATGTATTATTGTTGATATTGATCATTTTAAAGCACTTAATGATACTTATGGTCATCCGATTGGTGACCGAATTATTAAGCGAGTCGCGAACGAGATACAGCTCCATATTCGAGGGCGAGATCTTGCGGTGAGATTTGGTGGTGAAGAATTCGTTATTCTGTTAATTGATACCCCACTCGAAGGGGCTGAGCGGGTTGCAGAGACCCTGAGAAAGAAAATTGAATCGCTTCAACTTGTCATTAAGTCAAACAATACTCAATTACCACCGATAAGAATTTCTCTTGGAGTTGCTGACTTTCAAGCCAATACTCATTGGGAAGATTTGCTAAAGCGCGCGGACGAAGCGTTATATTCGGCCAAGGAAAATGGTAGAAATCAAACCAAAGTTAATCGAAGAGAAGGCGGAGTTTCGGCATAAGAGGTTTGAATTAATACTGAGAAGTGACTACGTTATTTCGGCCCTGTTCTTTGGCGGTATACAGGTTTTTGTCAGCAACCTTAAATAGATCTTTGGTTGACTTGTTTAGATCGGCGATAGTGTGTGCGACACCTAAACTTGCCGTAACTGCGATGGTACTTTTATCCGATAGTGTTGCCGTTGACTCTATTGATTGACGAATTTTTTCCGCGAAGTTTTCTAACTTGTCTACCTGGTAGTTTTTCAGTAACACGGCATATTCCTCGCCTCCCAACCTCGCCACTACATCTGTTTCTCGTTGGCAATTCGATTGAATAACTTGAGCGATAGATTTAATAACTTCATCACCTGCGGTATGGCCGTACCGATCGTTTACATTCTTGAACAAATCAATATCGATCAATATCAAACTCAAGGACTCACGAGAGCGTAAAGCAGACTTCCACGCACTTGTAAAAGCATTGTCAAAACATCGTCGATTGGCGATTCCCGTCAGGCTATCTTGTTGGTTTAGTTTATCGAGCTTGTATCTTTGCTTTAGGTTTAATAGATATTCCTTATTAAGCTTTATTGCCTGGGCGAACATGTAAGTCGAGTACAGCAGTAACATCATTCCTTCTACAAGCCGTTCTCCGCTCAAGAATACGGCGCTTACAAATGGCAACACAGTCAAGGCAGCAAGAAATGCTACCGATAATTTCTTCATTGGTGCAAATATAACGGCGCCGGTACTGATTAAAGCAAAAATGGCCATCAACATGTAGGTATATATTTGCTCAAAAGATGGAATAACAATCGATAATGAAAATAAGACACCGAAAATACTTGCCGGTACCAGTACATTAAAGTGGAGCCAAGCTTTTCTCTTAAACCGTTTTTCCGTCTCTTGTTTGGCGTAGTAGCGGTGTACTGTGAGCCGTACTAAGCCTAGTACTAATAATACTGAGCTAATAAGACTAAAAAACAGCAAATGATGCTCATAGAAACCACTAGCTCCTCCAATTAATAACCAAGTGGCGAAGTAAGCGTAGATCCCATTGATACTGCGCTCATCGACATCCAAGAAGATTTGTTTCTGTAGAAATTCGAGATATTCTTGATCAGCATTGCGCATCAGCTGAGCTTCCTTTCACCGCTTAAGAGTCGACAAGATGGTGTTTTATTTTTGAATATTTTCAATAAAAACAAATGGTTAAAGCTTTTTTTACTTGTTATTTGCTTTAAGTCTAGTTTCAATGGCGTGGAAGTCAAGTTCGCATAGGCGAATTCGATAATATTACTAGGGCTTCTTCAAGTGTTGCAGCCAAAACTGTACTGAGCCAAAAACGGTCGTTTTTTAATACTCCCTATACGATACTTACGAGAATTAAAATTATGTATTATGTTCTTTGAGGGATAATCTGACGAGTGCGGGTTGAGACAGGACAAACATCGTCCTGTTTGAAGCATTTGAAAGGAAGTATTCTCTATGCCACTTGTTGCGATTCTTTTTCGCTGTCGGCAATATCAGCAGCTAAAACATAGCCCGCTCTTACTATTGGGCTGGTCAAAATGTTTCTTTTATCACAAATACTTTCCGAATTGCTGGGTAAATTCATTTCTCCACAACACGAACAAGCTTTAATGCGAAGTCGACCTTTTTGAAAAATTGTCCACTGATGCTTTTGGTTACTCATATCAATTCCTTACAGGTTAGTTATCGTTCAAACTTTCTAAAAGTTCATGTCGAGAAAATTAAGACTAGTGGTGTTTTTGCAGTTCAACTGTGAATGAACTCACACTTCTTTATCGGAAGATTCAACTTTTTTCGAAAAAATTGCGGAGCGAGATTTTTTGCTGGAGGAATTATTTTGCAATGAGATAAATATCTCAAATAGTTGATTTATATAAATAAAAAATGAAAAGCGAGATTAGGTTTTTTTTGACTTATTGCAAGTCAGATCAGAAATGAATGTGGGTAGTAATCATTTACGCGTGTTGAGCCGCTTCTTGCTATAAACAAACAATTAGGATCCTAGATCCAGATTTTCGATCTTATCTGGGCGATAAAAATGATAGCCCTGCATATCTTGGCAGCCAAGCGACAGGAGTAATTCTTTTTGTTCGACAGTTTCAACACCTTCCACCACGCAATTCGCCTTAAAGCTAGCGCAAAGCTCGAGTATGGTTTTTACCACCCCCTGACTTCGCGGATCGCCTATTAAATTTTTGACAAAGCTTCTGTCTATTTTTAAGTTATTAAATGCTAATTTGTGAACATAACTCAAACTCGAATAACCTGAGCCAAAATCATCTAAGGCGATCATAAATCCATGGTCTTGTAGAGCTCGAGTGGTATCCGCGCATGATTCCAGATCGCTCATGATGGTTGTCTCGGTAATCTCGAATTGAACGCGCTGACTGCTCACTCCATGATTATCTAATATGTTTTTCAACTGCTCTAATATTTCTGAACTCGCCACATCATGCGCTGAAAGGTTGAAAGACAAATAGAGGCTACTTGGCCAGCGTTTTAAATCGGCAATGGCTTTCTCAAATAAGTGCAATGAAATGTCGCTAACAATTCCAGTTTTTTCTGCAACAGCAATAAACTCTGCAGGGGATACTTGTCCCAACTCCGAGTTGTGCCATCGGGCAAGAGCTTCCAGTCCTTTTATCCGTCCAGTTTTTCCATTAACAATCGGTTGGTAGTTAAGACTTAGCTCATTATTTCCAATACTTTGTTTTAGCGCTAATTCAATTTTTGATTGTTGTTTAATCAGGCGTTCGTGTTCTTTTGAAAAAACAATAGAGCTTCCTCTAGATTCAGCCTTTGCGCGATAGAGTGCGAAGTCTGCACGCTCCATTAACTTTTCTACAGTATTTCCCGCTTCCGGATAAACCGCGAAACCGCAAGAGCCAGAAATATGAACCAGGCCAGAACGCATCACAAATGGTTGTTTTAAAATGTCGGTTATTTTTTTGGCTAACCGATTAAGTTCACCAGAACTATGGTCATGATCAATAATTAGAGCAAATTCATCCCCACCGATCCTAGCCAACATATAGTCGCCATGCAGAATACTCGTCAATCGTTGACTGACTTCTTTTAGCACTCTGTCCCCAGCGGCATGTCCATGAATATCATTGACTGGTTTGAATCCATCTAAGTCAACCAGCCCAACGATAAAACTAGAATTGTTCACTTGGGTTGATAGTTTCTGATTAAGGTAGGTTGCAAAGCTTCGTCTATTGGCTAGCTTGGTTAAGCCGTCTTGATTGGCCAACAATTCGTTTCTCATATTAAGTTGTTGGGTATTTTCGTGTTGCAGCTGGAGGTCTTGCTTCGCAGAAATAACATTGGAAAAAGCTCGATAGTAGCTTAACGCTAATAAAACCAGCACAGCGACAACGATAGAGAAATTAATCGCTATTGATATGAAAATCGGATTTCCACTGGCTAAGAAAAAAAGCACAAAAGGCAAGGCCACTGTAATCGTTGTAGACCATACAGCCCCCGGAAGATGAATTAAGCATACGATGATGCCAAACACAGTGACCGACATGTAATAGGCCACATGAAAGCGTAGGCCCATATCGCCATAAGTGTAAAGGGAATATGCCCAAGTCGAAAAGCCGATGCCCATAAAAACCGAGAACAAAACCGTCATGCGTATTTGATGTTCCACCTGAGCAAGGGTGAAAGTCTTTTTCTTATAGCCATACCATTTTATTGAACGGGCGATACAAGCTACGCTTAAGAAAGCCGCAACGTAAATGGTCAGGTGTTTTGGTGCCACTTCATAGTGGGTATAAGATAGAATCAGAGAATTAACCAGAAGAATAAAATAAAGCAGCGGAACTTTAGTAATCAGCTCGTTAAACTGGGCAAATTTTAATTGCTCAGTCGCTTCGCCACCATTTGCCAATAGCAGCAGATGTTTGGTTTTTTCAATTATGGACACTTAAATTGACTATTCCCAAAGGCCTCTCATGCTTAAACTTTAGTTCAATATTGACCATAAATACAGCTAGAAGCCGCTTATCTTGAGGATTGCTGGGAGCAGGAAATACCGCCAATGAACGACTTATATTTAAAATAAGCTTTGGGTTGCCATAGGTTTAATCAAAGCTACTGAGGAAGCTTCAGGAGTTTAGCCCTATGACCTTATACTAAGTAAGATTCAAAATCTGTCATTTTATGACTCTGAATAAAGGTTCACGGATACTAGTTTTTACCGAGATTAGTTAATTCCCAATGCATTGATCATTTTGTTTTTGGAATCCTTTGTTGCATCGCCAAAGATTACCAGAGTATCCGATATGAGCATTGTCAGGTATGTTAAAAGATACACAGTTTTCGTTGGATATCTTATACCCTCGATTGCATTTCCATTTATACCCAGTCTTATCTAAATGCGCAAATAAAGGAACCTCAATTTTGCTACATTGGTCGTTAACTTTTAAGAAACCTCTATTGCAGATCCACTGTTTTCCGTAGGGTTGTTGAAAACCGTTTTCTGGAATCTCAATTGGTAAACATTCCCCATCCGATTCTATAAAGCGTCGCCGGCATTCCCAGCCTTTACCTCCGTGTGAGTTTTTAACTTGAGCATTTTCAGGAATTACGATTTCCAAGCATTGATTGTCGGTTCTTTTAAAACCATCTTCGCAGAGCCAAGCTGACACTAATGGCGTTTCACTTAAGTAACCGTTTTCCGGCACCTCAATTTTTTCGCAGGTTTGTTTTGATTTAAGATACCCTCGGTCACATTTCCAACCTTTGCCGTATATGTTATCGACTAGGTAAGCGTTGTCAGGAACAATAATTTTATTACAGGTATCATCCTGCTTAGTATATCCTCTGTGGCATTCCCAAGTTTTTCCTGAAGGCGATAAAAATGCATTGGCTGGTATCTCTATGGCCACACACTTGTCATTCAAATCCCTAAAACCTCGGTTACATTCCCAGCTATCTCCATAGCGACTTTTATGGGAGTTTTCTGGCGTTGTTTGAGTTATTAAAGATTGAGAGTCGGCATTAAAGGATGGTAAGTAACATGTGACCGAAAATAGGGCTATAAGAAATAGCGGGTTTAACTTTAGAGCTTTCATTCAATCATCTCCTGAGAGAAAGGCTAATCTGATGAGCTGCTGAAGTTGAGAATAAGAAGTGCGAGATTAGAGAGGGCAATCCTAGTGCCGATTGGATGAAATCAATCGTCAGCATTTAATCATACGCCTTAATTAATTTTAAGTATATATGTTTGCTGATTTATCGGGATTGACTGTTAGCAACATTTTAACCAAATTCATTGGTATCTCAGTCTTTTTGTGTAGTTTGCCATAACACAACCCGGTCTCGCCCGGCGGCCTTAGCCTTGTACATCGCTTTATCCGCACTCGCTAACAAGTCCTTGAGTTGATACCCACATGTACCTGACTCTGTCACACCGAAACTAGCACTTATGGTAAAATCGATCCCCAACTCTTCGGTATCTATGCTATTAATCCTCCGGCGGCATTCTTCCGCAATTTTCATCGCTTGCTGCACATTGCAACGTGGCAGTATAATCGCAAACTCCTCTCCACCCACTCTTCCAAAAATATCAGGCTTGCGAATGCTTCGGGCACAAACGTGTGCGGTTTTTTGAAGTATACTATCCCCGGCAACATGTCCATAGCGGTCATTAATTTGCTTGAAATGGTCGAGGTCGAACATGATTAGACTAGCCGGAACATTGGATTTAGAAAGATTTTTTAGTTCTGTGGAGGCGCTCTCAGTGAAGTGAGTTCGGTTACAAATTCTAGTGAGACCATCATATTCAGCTAGGTATTTTAATCGGCGTTGTGCTTTCTTGATATAAAAAAGCCATAAAAGCATGATGGAAACAGAAACAAATAACAGACTGATTATCCAGCGATTAGTTTCGGCTTCTTCGTTCGCAACTTTCTGTTCAAGTTGTAGGATTTTGTTTTGGTTATTTAGTATTGAAATCTCATTTTCTCGTTCAATGGCTCGATGTTTTGCTGACTCTATTGCAAGTTGTTTAGCTTTAATTTGTTCAAAAAGAGACTCTTTAGCTTCAATATATTTTTCCTGAAAATCAAAGGCAATGTTATAATTGTCGAGGAATTTAGCGCTGGTAGAAAGTACTCGATAGGCTTCAACTTTGATTTTCAAATACTGTTTTACACTATCATCTGCAATAACCATTTGTGCATATTTATTGGCATCAGAAAAATTTTTCAAACCCAAGTATGCACTCGCAAGTAAACCATTTGTTTCAACAATTAGAAGTCTATATTTAGTTTTATAGATTTCATCCAAATGTGGTTCTAACAATTCGATGGTTTTACTAGGTTTGTTGTCTGAAATATAAAAGCTGCCTAAATAGGTCTTCAATACAAAAACAATCATCGATTCACCTATGTCTTTGCAGGTGTTGATTGCATTGAAAATTTCCTGTTCCAAGTTATTAAAGTTTAGTGTCGAAAGATCAGCTTTTAATTTCACTCCTAGTGTAATACAGAGATTTCGACCTGAAACATTGTCTTCAAGAAGTCGGGCTGTATAAATTTTTGCCATCTCATATTGCTCTAGCTCATTGTAGAAAAACGCAATGGACATAAGCCCTTGGTGCCGTACTTCAACATTAGAAACATTTAGGTATTCGGTTGAAACAAAGTCTAAATACTCGAACGACTCTTGCCAATTCTTCTTAAGTGAGGAGACGTTTACCAGCGATAAGCTGGCTCTATAGCGCAATTCAATATCATCACTGCTATTGTAAATGTGTTTATACTTTGTGATCGCTTGGTCTATTTCACCTTTGTAAGCGCTTGAATAAGCATTTAAGTATAGAAAGTAGAACTTTTGTTTGCTGGAGAGACTTTCAAATTCTGCCTGTAAACTGGTTAGTAACTCAGAAAATTCCTTATTGTTAGATGATTTTATCTTGTCCGCATGTTCGAGTTGTTTTTGGTATTGGCCAAGATCGATCGCTACGGCAGGTAGCGCAAATATAAAGAAGCCCGCTATAATAACGGGCTTTAGGATACTTCTCACGTACATCACAAATCGTTCAAATATTAATCAGTTAGCTTGCTAAGCTGTCATTTGTTTTCGTGAAGACGAAATTTCTTCTGATGAGTCATCATCCTCATCCTCATCCTCATTTTCTTCAGCTGGAATTAACATGCAGACGATCTTGGAGCGAGCATTTAATAACATCTCTAGTGCATTTCTATCTCTATTTAGAATAGCTTCTTTAACTTCTGGACTAAAATCGTCATTATTCATCAATGCTTCGAAATCAACTCTATCAAACCTAAGGTCAGCATTTCGACCTAACTCTTCTAAAAAACTAAGGGTACTTTTCATTGTTATTGTCTCGTTTAGTTAAAGTGCGGATTAATAATAGGAAAGAACATTTAATCTATCAAGGAAATTGCCTTAATTCTTTCAATTAATTCTAAATTTTTCTTCATGGCGTGCGCGGGAGGGATCACTAACGTTGTGTAGTCCTTTAAATCAGCTTCAATTAATTGGTGCAAAGGGATTTCTTCCGCCCGATGCTTTTGAATAGGAACCGTCGCGGCCTCATATAATATGATAGGGTGTTCCTTTGAGTACTGGGTGTATAGTAATTCCAGCAGCAACCGTCGATACTCTCCGCTGGTAACCTCAATTCCGTAATTGAGATCACCAACCACTCCTATTTGCCATAAGATAAGATAAGCACTCGGATCAATGACGCGGTGATAGAAAAGGTATTGGCTCGCTTCGTATTGTTGACAACCAAACCTTCCAGGATCAATACCTAGGTCTGCAATGAGGCAGTCTTCCGCAGAAATCCCAGGCTCCATTATGGCGCTAAAGCCTTCAGTTCTAGCCTGTTTGACTAGCTGATGAGGGACATAAGCAAACACCCCAGGGTGTCCATAAAAAATACCAACTACGCGTTTACCAGTTCTTAACTCAGTTAGAACTGCTTCAATCATATTTTTATAGGTCTGCTGTCGAGATTGATCGGAAGAATAATATTCTTGTAAACTTCTAACGTCATCATGCATTTCACTAACCCACAATTCTACTAGCGCATCAGATGCAGCAACAAAACACACATCACTGGTTCGAATATGTTCTTCAGTAATAGGTGTAATATGGGCACCCAAGGTCATTCCTAACCCTACACAAGCTAACGTTCCTTGTGGTTCACTACTGGTTTTAATCTGTTCGGCCATGACTTTTTATGTACCTTAACTTGTATGATTTTTAATCTATTTGTAATTCGTTAACTTGAACGGTATGTTTATGGATATTCCACTCAGCATGATTCATCGTCCAAAAATTGCCTTTTAGTTTACCTTCTGTTCTAGCAGTACAATGAAAGCCTAATGAAGTCATTAATTTAACTGAAATCTTGTTCTGAAAAAAAGAGTAACCACCAATAACATTAAGGTCCAATTTTTCAAAGCCGAAGGTCATTAATGCCAACAACGACTCAGTCGCAATTTTCTGGCCGTGGCTTTCCTTAGTAAGAATTGTACCTATGTCAGCAGTTCTTGGTTTTTTCTTGCTTAAAACCAAGGCACATACTCCCACGTTTGATGCACTAGGCTTGAAATTCACAGTCCAAGTATAACGACTAAAGTTAGTGTTGCTATTAGAACGAAGAGACAAGTCAAAACTGCGCTTTGCCTTTTGGCTGTCAAGGGCTCCGCCGGTATGACGAGTCAAGTACTCGTCCGTATACAGTTTGGAATAGAGATTGTAATCTTTGTCGGTCATTGGATATAAGCACAGCCGATTGCTTTCAATTGTTTCTATGCTCATAATAGGTTAATTCTTTGCCCGCGCAAACTTGATGTCGCCGTATTGGTTTTCAAAGCGAGCAAAAATAACGTAATAGTTTGCGAGTAGCGGCAGCCCTAAGATCGATTGTTCTGGCCAGCCGGGTAATTGAGAGATTATTTTGAAAGATGCCTGTCCATACGAAGGTGTATTCACCTGCCAGTAATCGGAGGGTTGGCAAAGCCAACTCACTTTTTCCTTATGACAATCAACAGCAGCCTCAAAGATGAACTCGATAATAGGCCACTCTTCTAGTTTGAGTTGCGATGTTTGAATGCCTTTTTCACTACCATCAAAATGAGCGAAAGGCGCCAATAATTCTTTAAACTGAGGATTAGTTTGTTCTAAGCACTTAATCAGATACTGATAGGCGGAGTGCTCGAGCACAATCATTGACGCACCCGTATCAATAAAAGCGTTCGAGTGATGCTGTTCTAACTCTTTGCCAATTAACTTAGGTACTAGAAACGCTGGGAAATCCCCTATTTTTAATTCTAAAAGTCGGACGTTATAGTAAACATCGTCAATCACTCTAACTCGCTCAAAGTCATCATGATGAAGTTCCGTTTGTTCTTCCCCCCCTCCGAGAATAAACAATCCTTGATTAAGAGGGTCTTGATTTAATTGTGTGATTGCCAAGTCAGGTGCGGCATGATGAATACTCGACCGCTTTACTACAAAAGAAAACTTGTTCGCTGTTGTACCTTTTTCTTCCAATTGAGTAAAGTAAGGCTTTATATCCTCTTCAGGATATTTTCTAAGAAAGGATTCAAGTTTCTTAATTGGCTGTTTATCTATTTCGGTTGCCTCCCAAGGAAAGGTTGCTAGTGGTTTTACACCTTTCTCCTTTAAGTAATCTTCTAAATTGTGGGCTTGATTCAGTTGATGAAAAGCTAAGCCTAGAATCCCATCAGCTTCTGCAAAGCATCCAGGCTCTGTGATTGAGGCGATGGATAAATGTGATTCATTTAGGGTGATATTATCTCCGTGCGAGATTAGTTCAATATCTGTTTTTACTACCTCACCGCACCATCCACCCATTCCATAGCTTACTCCTTGGGCATAGCTGGTTGGCATCAATAACTGATCTAAATGAGGTGAATAGTTTTCAGGTCTTACTACTAAGGTACTGCTACCGGTATCCAAAATAAGGTTGGCTATTTTTTCTTCACTTCCTATGTTGACTGCAACAGAAAATCCGCCTCGGGCATAGACGTTTGTTACTGGCATTTTCAGTGTTTGGTACTGTTCGGTTTTAGCATTAACCATTGAGCTCGTTCATCTTATAATTATTATACGAGTTGATTATAGCAATGTTCTAAAAAATAGCTAAAGCTTTGCGGGCAAAGTTGGACGTATTGGTCATTAACTTCTGTATTGACTTTTTCGGGCTCGAGTTTTGCGATACGTCGAATGCCCATATGCTCAGCTAGGGTGAGAATTTTCTGATTGGTTGAGTCAAATTCCGAATTCTTGTTCACTCAATCTAGCGGCTGTTACTCTAACCGAAACACAACATTAATGTACTGTGAAATTTCTATGGTTTCAGGAATAAACATTGCGACATCGTCTTTTGCTCTTCTAAATTTAAGCGTCCTATGCTGTGGGTTTTCTGGTGCACTAAGGGAGGCATATAATCCGTTGTAATCAACTCGATGCGAGATAGAGAAAACAGAATGAATTTTGAAATCTAAAGCGCGTGCCATTTGAGTTGCGTTGTCTTTTAGTGTTTTTTGAATATCACCTGCTATAAGTTGTTTGTCGCTAAATTCATATTTCTTTAGTAAGTCGATGACACTTTTCGATACTTGATTAGCTAGGTCAAACGCTTTACTAGAGTCTTTATCAAAAGCTGGTACGTTGATATTAATGGAAGCCATATCCGGCTTGACTTCTTGTTTTGCTTCTCCCTCGGAAACCACAAATGGGAATTCGGGTAAGTTTGCGGCATTAGCAGAAATTGTAAAAACTAGGAAGACAAGAGAGACAATAATTTTTATCATACTTTACTCCTTTTAATAGTGAACAATTTAAATGAAGCCCCCACTTTGGTAGAGAATCTAGCTTGCAATTACGAATGTAACAATTGTTATGGTTCTACACAAACGAATTTAATCTGAGGCGATTTGGAGTGCGAGGGGAAGCTTATTTGTTTACGCTGAATGAAGATCGATAGGGACCCTGTATCGATATTGGCTCCTATTTTGCTATTTTGTAGATGCTAATAGAAACCGGTACTTGTTTGTTAGTGGCTAATGTTAGTTTTGTTTTATTGATTAGAAATGTTTTAAAAGAGCGTGGATGTGTTTATTGGGGCCCTAATAGTTGCTTCGGAACAAAATTCTGGCGAGTGGCTAATTATTATAAAATAAAGACTGAGACAATGTGTAATTCTCACAGAAAAATACTATGCTAATTAATATATATGTTTTCGGTTTAACCAATCTTTACTAGGGTAGTTAACGTACACCCCATCTTCAGATAATAGAGGTAGTGGATGCAAGCTAAAGTAAAACCAAAGAAGTGGGCAGTTCTATTTTCACTCCTGCTAGTTGGAATTTGGTTAAATAGCTACTTAACTATTTCGCTGTACGCGAATATGACCCTTCACTTAGGCGCCTTGACGTCCATAATAACAATTTATTTGCTAGGAACTAGATTTGCTCTTTTAAATACCGTGATTATCGGTATTCCACTAGCAATATCTATGGATAACTATTTTGTACCGGCTCTTATATTCGCTGAAGTGGCTTTTATAGGTGCAATGAAAAGAAAGCAAGTCTCTATGATTTATGCCGATATGGTGTATTGGCTTCTAATTGGTATGCCCGCAACTTACCTTTTTTTCATGCTGATGAGCCCTCAAGCGATAGATTTTCTTTTTACCGCGGTATTAAAACAAGCTATTAACGGGCTCTTGTATGTATCTATAGCTGCACTTGTTCTTCCCTTTATTCCTGAACATTGGCAAATAAGGCCGAAATCATCGACATTGCCGAAATTGAGACAACTCATACAATCTAAGCTTGTTACTGTGATAGTTGGAAGCTGTGTAATTGTTGGTTTAATAGGTACCGAGATTTCAGTTAGGAAACATGAAGACCGGTTAAATCAATCGCTAATTTGGCAGGCAAAGGAGGCTGCTCTCTATACTGAGAATATGCTTAGTTATCATCAGAGGATAATTCAGGACCTAGCCAAAACTATCTCTGATCTCAAGCTAGATACTAGCCAACGCAAAAAGTTGGTTGATATATCCCAAGCAAATAATAATAGTTTCCTTTCCATGCTAACTACGGACTCGAAAGGATTAGTAAAAATAGCTTCGCCCAAGAAATTCAATGACATACTAACTTCAATGAACGGCGAAATGTCGGTTTCTGACAGAGACTATTTTTTACAGGCGATGAACCATCAAAAAGATTATATATCGGAAGTTTTTCTTGGTAGAGGATTTGGACAAGATGTAATAGTAGCAATTAGCTCACCTATTTATGAACGCTCAATAGGTGTTCCATCAGGAGTAATAGAAGGCTCGCTGGACCTCAAAAAACTAAGTTTGATGGATAAAAAAATAGCACTTTCAGACAATAGCTTGGTTCTCCTAACCGACTCGAATGATAGGGTTATACATTCGAGTCAAGAGCTAGGTCTCGCTCCTTTAACCAAAATATCAATAGAAAAGGATAAAAAAAACTATAAGACTAAAATACCAAAAGGGAGAATTCAAGAGAGCAACTCAGAGTTCGATAACCAAACTGTTTACTCTCCTGAGAGGTTCTATCAAGTTGCGAAACTTAGTAATGACTGGAATGCATATGTTATACAAGCGCCATCAGTCCTCAATAGAGAAATTGAACAGTTCTATTTGTTTATTATCGCGGTAACTTTAGTGTTCTCCATTTTATCGCATTGGATCTCTCAGAATGTTTCTCAAGTTATTGCAAAACCCTTGGAGTTAATTGCAATCCGATTTTTTCGAAACGAACAAACCGTTTCAATTGAAAACTCTGATATTCAAGTTACCGACGAGTATGTAGAATTAGTGCGTGCCTTAGAGACGTCTGAACAACTTCAAAGAGAATTCAAGAATCAATTGAGAAAAGAAGTTACTACTAAGACTAAAAAATTACAACAAGTAAACGCCGACTTGAAGGAGGCGAGGAAGAGCGCAGATGAAAGCAATCAGTTAAAAAGTGAGTTTCTTGCAAACATGAGCCATGAAATAAGGACGCCAATGAATGGTGTAATTGGAATGATCGATTTGGTTCGAGGCACCAGTTTAACTAAAGAGCAGTATCATAGGCTTAGCTTGGCAAGAACCAGCGCGAGTAATTTACTCACTATAATCAACGATATTCTTGATTTGTCGAAAATTGAGTCCGGTAGACTAGAGCTTGACGAACATCCGTTTGATTTACTTCAAATGCTGCATGAAGTCATAAAATCACAAGCCATAATGTCCCACGAGAAAGATACTACACTGTTATTAAATACGTCAGGAGTAAGCTGTCGATACGTAGTGGGTGATAGTGTTCGGTTAAGGCAAGTTATTGTGAATTTATTGAGTAATGCTATCAAGTTCACGGATAAAGGGCAGGTCGAACTAACTATAAAAACAAAAAGAGAAGGCGGTGTATTGAATTTAACAGGGAGTGTAATCGATGACGGAATAGGTATTGCTGAGGAAAATATTAGCAAACTATTTAAAGCATTCAGACAAGCTGAAACCTCCATGTCTAGAAAGTTTGGTGGGACAGGTTTGGGGTTGAGAATCTCAAAACAATTGTGTGAGCTAATGTCAGGAAGTATAAGTGTGAAAAGTACTGAATTAATCGGTAGCACATTCACCTTTAAGGTGAAGCTGACAAGCGACAGTAATAAATTAATTTCTCCCCCAGAGCTTCCTCAGTCTGAAGTGTTTGTCATAGATAATAATACTGCGTCAACAAATCTACTAATAAAACACATTAAACATCTAGGCATTTCACGGGTAGAGCGGACACAATTTAACAACGGAACTATAGCCAATATAAAAGATGAATTTAGCGATTTTTTTGAGTCTTCAAAAAGTGATTCGAAACTGTTTTTATTTTTTGATGCACAATTTTTGTTGACTAATAAAATTAGTGCCACCAAGTTCATCGATGAAGTTCAACAGCACAAGAATTGTATTTCAGTTGCAGTCTCTTCAATCAAACAAACTTCTCTACGAAGTGTCGATACAAGCTCAACTATGATTATGTTGGATAAACCCGTTACAGAGATTGATCTTACAAACCTATTAACTAATGCCAATGGATTTAATGTTAGTCGAGGTAAGATAAGTCGAGATGTTGGGGGGGCTTCTTTACTAAAAGATTATTCTAAAAGAATATTGGTCGTTGAAGATAACTTAATAAACCAAGAAGTGGTTTCTGGATTGCTAACCGAACTGAATTTGAATTTTGAGATTGCAGAAGATGGTCAGCAAGCGATTAGCAAATTGCTTGACGCTGATGTAGGCTTTTATGGTCTCATTCTAATGGATTGCCAAATGCCAACTATGGATGGTTTTGAAACGACATATGAAATTAGAGCCAAAAACGCTGGGGCAAGCAATAAAAACATACCAATTATTGCAATGACTGCCAATGCTATGGATGGTGATCGAGAACGTTGCCTGCATTCTGGTATGAATGACTACTTATCAAAGCCAATAGATCCTAAACTATTAATAGAAAAAATCGAGCTATGGAGCGTTGGCCCGAAAAAACAAAACGAAGTTTCTTTGGATAACGGCATGTTGGTAGATTCCTGGAATGCAGAGGAAGAGATAAACGAAGAATCAACTAAACACGCTAAGACTAGTCTAGTTTGGAATAGAGAGAAGGCCTTAGCTCGCATGCTAAATAAGGAGGCTCTTCTTAACAAAGCGTTGAAAATGTATTTAAGTGAGAGTTCGCAATATCGAAGCAAATTATCTCGTGCGATGAAGGAACTATCAATTAAAGAACTGAACTCAGAGTCTCATTCAATAAAAGGAGCTACTGCAAATATTGGTGGCGAAATAGCAACGGCTAAAGCTTCTCAACTAGAACAGTTAGTAAAATCTAGTAATTTTTCAGATCAAGAGTCAATTCGAGAAATCGAAATAGTCGTTAGTGAATTGATAAATTCAATCGAAGAGTTGGAGAAAGAAATAATTCTGTATTTTGATTAAAATATTTACACATCAATAGCTTAGTCCATTTGCTACTACATTCTAAGTATAGGTAATAACTATTGAGCCAAGTTCGAAAGCCCCAAAATATTGATGAGAAAGAACACTCTGAGAAAGCTCGCCTCTACAATAAAGCTAGAAGCGATTAAATCACTTGTTCATATATGAACTAGATGCCTAGTTAAATCAACGTCGCTTGGTATATCTGAATTTTGAATTTTGTTTAAAAACAAATTCATTGCCATCTTCAGAGAACATAAATGTAATCGCTGGAGCATAAGGTTGGTCAAATAAGAAATTGTTATTTCCCTTGTAAATCAACTCTTCTCTAAACTCTCCTTTAATCACTAATATAAGCCTATTTTCTTGACGTTCAAATACCGTTTCGTCTTCAGAGTCTACAGAATCATATACACCAACAAACTTTTCTAGCTCTTCAGCGGCTATCGGGATACTTTGATTTCCAAAATAGCTACTCAAAATCTCTTTTGCGATATTGGGCATTTCGCTAAAGCTTGAGTTATCTATAATCGCTAAGCTGATTTTCTCTTTAGGGTTGTATAATACGATCGAATTAAACTCGTCAACCTTTCCTCTATGGCCGTAGCTCTCTTTGCCTAAATACGTGAGTTTCTGAATACCTAGACCAAAAGTGTCTTCGATCGTTAACATATTTTTCAGGCTTTCTTGGTTAATCAGTTTACCATTGAAAATAGCATGGTAAAGTTTGGCCAAATCGGTTGGAGTTGATACTATGCCACCCGCTCCAAGCATAACTGAATGAGACATTTCTTTTGCGCGCTCCACGGTAGAGGTATTCCGATAGGAGTAAGCTTCGTTTTTTTCTCCCGAGATTCTTTCAGCATAATAGCTTCTAGTTAAAGATAAAGGGGTACTGATTTTTTCTTGTATTAACTTTGCATAGGGCTGTTGGTAGATGTGTTCCAAAATCAAAGTTAATAAATAGTAGTTGGAATTGCTGTATGATTCTTTCGAGCCTGGTTCAAAAACGCTTGAATAATTAACAATAATATCCATCATCTCGTCGATGCTCGCTCCGTTGGCTAAGTACTTCATGAACTTTGGATCACCGGTGTAACTAGAAATGCCGCTACGATGATTTAACATCTGCTCTATGGTTATTTTGCTAGCGTTCGGGACTTTTGGATGAAATTTTTCTAGCGTTTGCGACAGTGTGAGCTTTCCTTCTTCAACCGCTATTAACGTAATTAAAGCTGTAAATGTTTTACTAATTGAACCGATACGATATTTGGTCTCAATGGTTGCATTCTTTTTGTTTTCATAGTCGCTAAATCCTGTCGCATAGGAATAAACGGGAATGCCGTCTTTTAAAATAGTAACACTACCCATAAATTGATGTTCATTTTTGTAGTTATTCACAATAGAATCTATTACATCTTTCTTAAAGCTCTTCTGTTCGGGTTGAGTGCTATTAACTATAGAACTGCTCGATAGCTCACTTTGATTGCACGCTACTAATAAAAACGTTGCAGCCAAAAATATTATCGATTTTTGGATAATTAATCTTTTCATTTTTTCTCTCAGTGTTCGAATGTTGCTCGTTAGTAACCTCTAATCAGCAACGGTTTCAATTCATCACTAACCTAGTGATATCTTAAGGAGCAAAAATTATGCCATCGAAGAAAAAACTATTTCTGCCGAGAAATAAGGTGATTGACAGCTAGTACTTAAATTTTCAGTATGGTTCAATGTGCGATAATGGACGATAAGTTAAAAAGTTGTTCATAATCGAACAGAGCGTAGTACAGCTAATACTGGTATTTGTTGTGACGTATTAATTAACTTTATTTTGTTGCTAGAGATTCGGTGTTTTGATTTTTGTTGTTGGTTATAAGTCTTTAGAGCTGAGGTTTTTATTAGCAGCGTCCTAAAGTCGACACTGCCCCTCTATTGCACGCTTTAATTCGTTTAGGTATATGAATTTACCGATTGTTTTAATAAGTACGCTAGTTATAATTATTTATTAGATTCTCTAAAAATGATAGGTTTTAGGTTTAGTAGCCGATGATAGTTTGGAGAAAGTAAGATTGGTAGAGTAATCTAAATTTTTTAGTACTGATAAGCGATGATAATTACGATTTTATTTCAGGCTATAAATTTCAGAGAAAATATTATTCTTTCCTGATTTCTTGGCCAAATACATCAGTTCGTCACTTATTTTTATAGCTTCTTTCGAAGTCTTGGGTATTGTTTCAAATGTTACTAAACCAATACTAAAACTCACTGACCATTTGTTATCAATCATTCGTTTGTTCAATTCTTTTGCAACCGCTGATATGGCCACTTTGGCCTCTGGCTGCTGTGTTTCTGGTAAAAGGCAAACGAACTCATCGCCGCCTAGTCTTGCAACAGTATCGGTCACCCTAAGTGAATTCTGTAAGCAAACCGCCACTTCAATGAGGAGTTTATCGCCCTCTGCGTGACCCTGCGAATCATTAATAAGCTTGAAGTCATCGATGTCGAGATAGGCTAATGACAATACCTGCCTGTTTCTTGACGACCGCAGCAACTCACCTGCAAGTTTAAAATAAAAGCTGCGAGAATTAAGTAGGTTGGTCAAATTGTCAGTGTCTGCCGCTACTGACTCCACGCGGTGCGCATTCCTGAAACTGGTGACAAGTATCGCTGTAAAGACCAAGCTGATTGTAAACGGTAGCCAGTAGGCTAATATTTTAATAGTTGAAAAATCTGGTCGAACAATTTCAACCAACGCTAGAGTAATGCAAGTAATTAAAGAGAGAGTGATTCCTGAATTTCTTGCGCCATACCAACTGGTAATGACAATCGGTAAGAAATAGAAAGCTTCTAAATAAGTGGAAGCGCCTAAAAGAAAGGAAAAAATACTTATGAGTATCATGCTTAATACAGCTAAATTCCAGATCTGCTCAGTCGAGCGGTTATCTAGAAGATGCATGAGTGTATTCACTGTTTTTTGTCCAGAGCTGTTAATGCCAGAGCTATGAAAGGTTATTATAGTTTAAATTCTATGAAGCATGTCTCATATACTCAAAGATGATAAAGGACTTGTTAGATAGAGATGTTTTTCTCACGAGTGATGATGTTATTTTTAGTTAGGTGTTAAACCTTTGGGTAAAAACAATCCAATATTGCTGTCTAAACAATGAAACAAAAAGTTTAAGCTAGGGTAGCCATGAAGCTGCAGGGCGGATCTCTCCAATTATACTTTCTCTCGAGTTGTATAGCTTTGGAGTGAAATGCTTTTGTAAGAGCTTTTTTTCTTTTTCAGACAACACGCCCAAAAAATGGAGGAGTGCCATTAGTGCGACTGGTCGAGCCCGAGAACTGCCGTCAGCAATTTTTACTGCGACGCCTAATCCATCCTTAGGCAAAGCGGCAACGACTACGCCTTCAGCGCCTGTTTTGGCTATAATTGCACCCCTAGTCGCACTGATGATCTCACTGACAAAAGTATTGTTACCGGCCAAATATAGTGGATGGTTGATGATGGCGGCTTGTAGGCGATAAATTGCATTTGCGCGGGCTTCAGACAAGTCGACGGGGTTTGCGAATCTAGCCGTTGCCAAGGCAAGTGTGCGCAAGGACATGGTTGGTGCAGGAAGTCCACAACCATCAACCCCAGTTGGGAATTGCCTAATATTGACTCCTGCCATATCGGAAATGGTATCTAATGAAAGTTGCTGCAATGGGTGTTCCATTTGATGGTAATTGTCTAATGACATATTTAAGCGCAAGGCGGTGGTCAAAAAACTAGCGTGCTTTCCAGAGCAGTTATGATGAAGTTTGGAACTATTTTTTCCGCTCGCTAGCAATGTTTGAGCGCTATTAAGGTCAAGAGGTAATTCTGCTCCGCAAGCTAGATATTCTTCGCTTAAACCTATACGAGCTAACCATGATTTAATACATTCAAGATGTATTAGTTCACCCTGGTGAGACGAACACGCTAAAGCAATTTCTTCATCGCTTAATGCGTACTTGTCACATGCACCACTTTCTATCAATGGAATCGCTAAAATTGGCTTTAACGCGGAGCGAGGGAATATCAAGTTGTTATGTTCGCCCCAGCTTTCTTCAATGACACCTTTGTAATTGCATACCACTGCTGCACCAACGTGTCTACTTTCGATGATACCGTTACGCCTCACTTCGACTAACAATTCATAGGACAATGAGTGGCACTCCTGAACTGATTGTAGTTGTGATCTTTGTCTCTTTAGAGTCGGCCAGGTATTGTTGGGCCTATCATGTGAGGTTTAGTCTTGTATACATGGTTAAAGGCGGAAATCAAAGTTGGTGCACGATAAAGACAAGTATTCAAGATATTCTCCATCACCTCATGGTACGCCTCCTTCTGATCAAGCTCAAAAGCCCTGGGAAAATAACTGGAACCAAAAGTCATTCCAGGGACTAAATTTATTTCCATGAAAAAACAATTTCCATCATTGTCAGTCTTAATGTCTATCCGCCCAAAATCTCTAGCCTCTAATTTAATGAAAACATCTAATGCTAACCTTTTAATTCTATTTTTTAAATTGCATTCAGGTATTGGTAGCAGTTGTTCAGAATCAGTTTTCTTGACTTCAGCTCCTAGTATCCTTATTCCTCCTTTCGATTTGTGAGGGACAATTTCTATTGCTGACATCATTAGTTCGCCAGTTTTATTATTGTCAATAATGGACACTGTGAATTCTCGCCCTGCTAGATATTTTTCAACTAATACCGGGGCATTAAACAAGTTGCAAAGACTAGTCACTTTTTTTTCAAAGCTAGGAAAGTCTATTACTAATGACGCATCATCTATGCCATTACCATTTGCTGCATCGATTGGTTTAAGAAATAATGGAAAGGAAAATGGTAAATCTTTTTCATTCTTAAACTGCCCATCCAAAGCGGTAAAATAATCGGCAGTGTTGACCCCTAGTTTTCGTAGTCGACTTTTAGCTAGTACTTTATTTGAGTCATACATTAATACATCCCTGGGTGAGCCGGAGTAATTAATACGACTCTTCTCAAAATAGTCAGATAACCATATCTTTCCGCCATTTTTTTGCACAATGTATTTGACTGCTAATATAACTAGAGCTGGCTGCCTTATAACAACATTCTCTAGATCTTCGACGGTTTTGCAGATGGTTAAGGTCATAAAATGGCCTTTATTAACCAAGGCATCCAAAACATTGTTACACGATTGAAGCTTGCCAAATCCTGTTTCGTTTAGTGTTTCGTTAGGTGTTGTAATTATTTCGATATTCATATTAGTTCTCCATCAAAAAGAACAACCTGTCTCGTTAATGTTAGAGTGACAGAAATGCGAAGCTCAAGGTTTTGTCCACCTTAAACGAAGCAAAAAATATAGATAAGTAGTAGTCTTGATGAACAGGACATCAAGTTTTTCTTGTGGCTAGCGCGTATAGACTTTATTTAGTCAATATGAAACGCGATAGGGTAGAGAGTTGAAACAATCTACGACATCGATGGGTAGGTTTACTGTTTGCCCATGATCGTGGAGTTGGTGAGACTACAACCAGTGTAGCATATAGAACTCAGTATCGTGGTTTTTTCGGCTTATACCTTGAAACTAATCACCGTATTAACCATTCTGAATCGCAATAGCTCGGTATTCGGGCTGGTAAACTGCATTCTTATTGGCCTAGCTCAGTATAGAAGGTAATGAATATTCTCAATTAGAGCCATAAAAAATGCATTGGAACACATTCAAGAAATTTAGTTATTGTTCTTACTTCTCAATAAACACAGGCATGATCTTTGAGAAAACAGGTTACTGAAATCTTCAAGTCGGCTCTACAGCGCCTGTATTAACTAAGACTAATTCCTGATAGTCACAATACCTTTCTCTTTTTAGACCAACGAAAATTGCTCACCGCCGGTGTGATGATTTTAACTAATAGAACATTAGGTCTATTTCTGGCATAGTGCCCGCATTATTCGCTTCACTATTTTCGATACTAATCATTTATAGCCATGTCTCATCAATTAAATTCAAATTCGAACCAGAATTTAGATTCAAACATAATAAAGCTAACCATTATTAAGGCATCAAAATGGTTAATGCTATTTATGCCTATTATTTGGCTATTCTACGCAGAGAATGGATTGTCCATTAGTGATCTCTTCATCATTCAAGGCATCTATTCGCTTGTCATCGCCATTATTGAAATACCATCAGGCTATTTAGCCGATGTTATGGGGCGTAAAAAATCGATTATTTTAGGGACGCTATTTGGATTACTTGGGATGACCGCTTATTCGCTATCTTACGGGTTTAGTGGATTCCTGCTAGCGGCACTTTGTTTAGGAATAGGGCAAAGTTTTATTTCTGGTTCTGATACGGCATTAATGTATGACTCTCTAGTTAAACTAAAAAGGCAAAATGAGTTTATCAAGCTTGAGGGGAGAATTGTATCGGCGGGAAATATTGCAGAAGCATCAGCCTTTGTCATTGGTGGATTGCTGGCTGAAATTAGTTTACGAACACCATTTTATGCTCAAGTTTTCATTGCGCTTATTGGTTTTTTAACCGCATTGCTTTTAGTTGAGCCGAAAATGGAGGAAGGGCAACTTGGGAAAAAGAATGCGTGGTCGAACATAAAGTCAATTATTCAGTTTGCGATTATCAAAAATAAAACGCTTCGGCACTATCTACTCTATTCCGCCATTATTGGCGCTGCGACATTGAGTATTGCATGGTTTAGTCAACCGCTCTACGTATCAATCGGTATTGAGAGTGCTTTTTATTTTGGGGTGATTGGAGCGATCTTAAATTTAATTGTGGCAGTAGTTTCTTTCTACGCTTACAAAATAGAGTACCGGTTTAAAACATCGAATATATTGTTAGCTATTCTAATGCTGATTATGGGCTGTTATTTCTTATTGGGTTTCTATGATAGTCAGTGGGTATTGATTTTCCTTGGTGTTTTTTATATCGCACGAGGCGTAGCGACACCGGTTTTAAGGGATTACATGAATCGGCATACGCCATCCAATATGCGTGCGACGGTAATGTCATTAAGAAGTTTTGTAACTCGTATAATATTTTCAGTCATTTCGCCGGGGTTTGGGGTGGTGGCGGATCTCTATTCTATTCAGCAAGCGCTAATGTTAGGCAGCGTGATATTTTTAATACTCAGTATGACGAGTTTTGTTTATTTGTTTAGGCTTGAGAGGTCGTGTTAGTGGGGAATGCTTTCCATTGCCTCATTATCTTATGGCACTAAATGTTTAGTGACTATAAGTCGATTTAACCTGATCTTTAAACAAAAAGGCCCACTTAAAAAGTGGGCCTTTCTCTATTTGGTGGAGGCGGGGGGAGCTTAATCAAGCTCGTAAGTATATGTTATTAAATGTTATTGTCGTTTTATGTTTCTTGGAATGTTGCTTACCATGTTGCCAAAAGTCAAAGTCACTACCTAATTTCTTTCAAATTAAAAACCTAACAAAACCCAACAAAAAACCTAAGATTTTTGCGCGATTAGCGTTATTTAAAGATGGTTACAATATAAAAACCTCGCAAAACCTTACATTTTTAGTAAAGTTTAAAAATGAATCAAAAACCTCATATCCGTATCGTACCTCTTTTAAAAACTCACTCCCGTTCTTGTTTGCTAAGGAAGTTTCTTACGTATTGCTTTGATTCTTCGTCGAGTGCCGCCCATTCACTCCAGTCGTTAAATAATTGTACGTCTCGCTCTCGGCGCGCTTTCGCAAAGGCTGTTTGGTACATATGGCGAGTACATTGAAACAGGCCGACTATTGAATTGTTAATTATTTCGCGTTTGATTTGGCTCATTAGTTACTCTAAAGAATCTTAGTTAGTCTATTGGTGCTATTTGATAGTCATTTTAAAAGTTAGCAAAGGTTAGCATACATCAACAAACATCAACATTTCCCTTCCTTTCTTAACTTATTGATTTTAGTGCTTATGTCATTGATTATTAGGTTTTCATTTTTAAGTGGATTGATGTTACATTATCCACATAAGTCCTCATTGTACTCTATAGCTTTATTATTTTTATTGGAGGAGCTGCTGTCATTCTTCTCAGTAATAAGAAATACCTGTGAGTTCAATGATTACATCTTTGGCATAATGCTCAAATGGAAAAAAGGGCATCAGCCCGTAAAAATTAATATTAAATTCGATTCGCACTCGTCTCAAATAAGTAACGAAAGGAAAAGCAGGATGACTAGTACCCAACAACGTGCAGCTCTACAACGCCAAATTTGGGCAATTGCCAACGAAGTGCGCGGCTCAGTAGATGGCTGGGACTTTAAACAATATGTCCTCGGCACTCTATTTTACCGCTTCATCAGTGAAAACTTTGCCCTCTATATTGAAGCAGGCGACGATAGTATTAATTACGCGAAGCTCAGCGATGATGTCGTCACTCCAGAAATCAAAGACGATGCGATCAAAACCAAGGGTTACTTTATTTACCCCAGCCAGCTGTTTGCTAATGTTGCTAAAAACGCCAACAGCAACGAAAGCCTAAATACCGATTTGGCCGCCATCTTTGCAGCTATCGAAGCCTCAGCTAATGGCTACCCTTCTGAGCCTGACATTAAAGGTTTGTTTGCCGATTTCGATACCACCAGTAACCGACTCGGTAATACCGTTAAAGACAAAAACCTGCGTTTAGCGGCCGTTTTGAAAGGCGTGGCAGATTTGGATTTTGGTCATAATTTTTATGAAAAGAGCGATGCGGCTCAGATTGACCTATTCGGTGATGCCTACGAATTCTTGATCTCAAAATATGCAGCGAATGCTGGTAAATCTGGCGGCGAGTATTTCACACCACAACACGTTTCTAAGCTGATAGCCCAACTAGCTATGCACGGGCAAGACATAGTTAATAAAATTTATGACCCAGCTGCCGGTTCCGGTTCGCTACTACTGCAAGCCAAAAAGCACTTTGATAATCACGTCATTGAAGACGGCTTTTGGGGGCAAGAGATTAACCACACCACCTACAACCTGGCCCGCATGAACATGTTTTTGCACAACATCAACTACGACAAGTTCAATATGCAGTTGGGCAATACCTTAACCGACCCGCACTTTCTGGATGACAAACCCTTTGATGCCATCGTCTCAAATCCGCCGTATTCCGTGAAGTGGATAGGGAGTGATGATCCAACCCTGATTAACGATGATCGCTTTGCCCCGGCCGGTGTGCTCGCGCCCAAATCCAAAGCCGACTTTGCCTTTGTGTTACATGCACTCAGCTATTTATCCAGCAAAGGCCGCGCCGCCATTGTCTGCTTCCCCGGTATTTTTTACCGTGGCGGAGCCGAGCAAAAAATCCGTAAATATTTAGTTGATAATAACTATGTGGAAACGGTCATTTCACTCGCACCCAACCTGTTTTTTGGCACCACCATTGCGGTGACTATTCTCGTACTTTCCAAACATAAAGCCGACACCACCACCCAGTTTATTGATGCCAGCGGTTTGTTTAAAAAAGACACCAATACCAACACGCTTACCCATGACCACATCGAACAGATCATGCAGGTATTCGATAGCAAAGCGAATGTGGAACACTTCGCCCAATCCATACCGTTTGAGAAGGTGTCCGCCAACGATTACAACCTGTCGGTGAGCAGCTATGTAGAAGCCAAAGACAACCGTGAAGTGACCGACATTACAAAACTCAATGCCGATCTGAAGATTACTGTCAGCAAGATCGATCAACTGCGAAAAGAAATTGATGGGATCGTTGCGGAGATTGAGGGATGAGCAATTTGAGCTTTCTGGAAAAGCTGCTGGATGGCGCTGATGTTGAATGGAAGCCACTTAGGGAGATTGCTTCTTATTCAAAAGCACGTGTTAGTTATGAGTTTCTCAATGAGGATAACTATGTGGGGGTTGAAAGTTTACTCCAAAATAAAGCTGGAAAAACTCAATCTACTCGCGTTCCAGAGCAAGGTAATTCAGTACAGTTCAAAACGCATGATATTCTCATAGGGAATATTCGTCCATATCTGAAAAAAATATGGCACGCTGATTGTGATGGGGGAACGAACGGCGATGTATTGGTAGTCCAGGTAACTGATGAAGTCGTTAGTCCTTTCTATTTATATCAAGTGCTTAGTGACGATAAGTTCTTTGAATATAACATGCAGCACGCAAAAGGGGCTAAAATGCCTCGGGGAAACAAAGATAAGATTCTTGATTATCCTATTCCCGTTCCCTGCCCAGAAAACCCGAATAAATCGCTAGAAATTCAAGCCGAAATCGTCCGTATACTGGAAACCTTCACCGAGCTGACCACCGAGCTGACCACCGAGCTGAGCGCCCGCAAAAAACAGTTCAATTACTATCGCGAGCAGTTGTTGAGTTTTGAAGAAGGAGAAGTGAATCACTTAACTATGGGGCATGAAAATATCGGGGAATTCATTCGTGGCGGAGGGTTACAAAAGAAAGATTTTACGGAAACAGGTGTTGGCTGTATTCACTATGGACAAATCTACACGCACTATGGCACGTACGCAGACAAGACTAAGACTTATGTATCAAAAGAGTTTTTTAAAAAAGCTCGTAAAGCTAAGCCAGGAGATTTAGTTATAGCCACAACAAGTGAGAACGATGAAGATTTGTGTAAGGCTGTAGCTTGGTTAGGAATTGAAGACATTGCTATTAGTAGTGATGCTTGTTTCTATAGGCACAATTTAAACCCGAAATACGTTTCATACTTCTTTCAAACAGAACAGTTCCACAAGCAAAAAAGACAATACATTACTGGTGCAAAAGTACGCCGTGTGAACGCTGATAATTTGGCTAAAATATTAATCCCTATTCCTTCTCCAGAAGAACAAGCTCGAATCGTCAACATCTTGGATAAATTTGACGCTCTAACCAGCTCAATCACCGAAGGCTTACCCCGCGAAATCGAACTGCGCCAAGAGCAATACGAGTATTATCGTGATTTACTGCTGAGCTTCACGAAGCTAGATTCAGAGGTAGCTGCCTGATATGAGCCAGACGCTAAGGGACATAGCTAAGCAGCTAAAAGATACCAATAAAAAAGTGCAGTTAATCTATGCTTTTAATGGTTCTGGAAAAACTCGTCTATCACGAGAGTTTAAAGAGCTTATTTCGCCAAAAATCAATGGTGATGAAGACGCTGAAAATGAACAGTCTAAAGTGCTTTACTACAATGCCTTTACGGAAGACCTGTTTTATTGGGATAACGACCTTGTAGGTGACAGCGAAAGAAGATTAATCATTCAACCGAATGCTTACACCCAATGGGCGCTAGAAGAGCAAGGGCAAGAACAAAACGCCATAACGCATTTTCAACGTTATACCAATACAAAGTTAACACCACAGTTCAGCCCAGATTTCTCGGAAGTTACATTCTCATTTGAGCGTGGAGATGATGAAAATGAACCCAATATTAAAATCTCAAAAGGTGAAGAAAGTAATTTTATTTGGAGTATTTTTTATAGCTTGCTAGAACAAATTATCGATGCATTGAACACAAATGAAATGGATGAAAGAGGGACCGGTGGTTTTGAGCATCTGGAATATGTATTTATTGATGACCCGGTCAGTTCATTGGATGAAAATCATTTGATTGAACTTGCTGTCAACTTGGCTGCATTGATCAAATCTAGCACTTCAGACCTAAAGTTTATAGTAACAACGCACAATCCACTTTTTTATAATGTTCTGTTCAATGAGCTAAAGAATAAAGCTTGCTATATGTTGGAGCGACTTGACGATGGCACTTTTTCTCTGACAGAAAAACAAGGTGATTCCAACAAGAGTTTTTCATACCACCTTTATTTAAAGCAAACTCTTGAGCAGGCGATTGCCGAAAACAATGTTCAGAAGTACCACTTTACTTTGCTGCGCAACCTCTATGAAAAGACTTCAAATTTTCTTGGCTACAATCAATGGGCGGATTTGTTGGATTCAGCGCCTGGAGATAAAGAGGCGTATTTAAAACGTATAATTCAATTTAGTAGCCACCGCACATTGTCGAGTGAAGAAGTAGCGCAGCCTACAGAACCAGAAAAACAAACTGTTAAACTTTTACTGGATAATTTGGTTGATAACTACGGTTATTTGCAACAGGAAGAACGACATGGTTGATTACACCAAGCCCATCGCTGAATCAAATAACTTTATCATTCTGGATAAATACAAAAAAGAATGGAAAGTGGCCGAGAGCTACCAGAGCGAAGACTCGTTAGAACGCGAGTTGATTGAGGATTTGGTCAACCAGGGCTATGAGTATCTGCCTGGTCTGAATAACCCGCAGGCCATGTTGGCTAACGTGCGTGTGCAATTGCAAACCCTCAATAATGTGGAGTTTGCCGAGGGTGAGTGGCGGCGCTTTGTGGAAACTTATCTGGATAAACCCAGTGATACCATCCTGGATAAAATCCGTAAGATCCACGACGACTATATTCACGACTTTGTCTTTGACGATGGCCGCATTCAAAACATCTATCTGCTGGATAAAAACAACATCACCCGCAACAAGGTGCAGGTGATCAAGCAGTTTGAACAAACCGGCAGCCATGCCAACCGTTATGATGTGACTATTCTGGTGAACGGCTTACCGCTAGTACAAATCGAGCTGAAAAAGCGTGGCGTAGCGATTCGTGAAGCCTTTAATCAGGTGCATCGTTACAGCAAAGAGAGCTTTAACAGCGAGGATTCGCTTTACAAGTACTTGCAGCTCTTTGTTATCTCTAACGGCACCGATTGCCGTTATTTTGCGAACACTACACAACGCAACAAAAACAGCTTTGACTTCAGTATGAACTGGGCGAAGGCGAATAACAGCCTAATTAAAGACCTGAAAGATTTTACTGCGACTTTCTTTCAGAAGCACACTCTGCTCAATGTGTTGCTGCATTACTCAGTGTTTGATGTGAGTGACATATTACTGGTGATGCGCCCATACCAGATTGCGGCTACTGAGCGTATTTTATGGAAGATTGAAAGCTCTTATAACGCTAAAAGCTGGAGCAAGCCGGAAAGTGGCGGTTATATTTGGCATACCACCGGCTCAGGTAAAACTTTAACTAGCTTTAAAGCGGCACGCCTAGCCACTGAGCTTGAGTTTATCGACAAAGTATTTTTTGTGGTGGATCGAAAAGATTTAGATTTTCAAACCATGAAAGAATACCAGCGCTTTTCGCCCGATAGCGTTAACGGCTCTGACAGTACCGCAGGCTTAAAGCGTAATCTGGATAAAGATGATGACAAGATCGTCGTCACCACCATCCAGAAACTGAACAACCTGATGAAAAACGAAGGCGATCTGTCCATCTACAATAAGCAGGTGGTGTTTATTTTTGATGAGTGTCATCGCAGCCAGTTTGGTGAAGCTCAGAAAAACCTGAACAAGAAATTCAAACGCTTCTATCAATTTGGCTTTACCGGCACACCGATTTTCCCACAAAATGCTTTAGGAGCGGAAACAACTTCCAGCGTATTTGGTCCTCAATTACATGCCTACGCGATAACAGATGCAATTCGCGATGAAAAGGTGCTCAAGTTCAAAGTCGACTATAACGATGTGCGCCACAAATTTAAGGCCATTGAAACTGAGCAGGATGAGAAAAAACTAACGGCCGCTGAAAACAAAGAGGCGCTGTTGCACCCAGAGCGTATTCGCGAAATTTCTCAGTACATTCTGAACAACTACCGCCAAAAGACCCATCGATTGCAGGCAAACGCCAAAGGCTTTAATGCCATGTTCGCCGTGAGCAGTGTGGATGCAGCTAAGCTGTATTATGAGTCATTGAATAAGTTACAAGCTGAGAGCGAAAAGCCGCTGAAAATCGCTACTATTTTTTCCTTTGCCGCCAACGAAGAGCAGGATGCGGTCGGGGATATTTTGGATGAAAGCTTTGATGTCTCAGCCATGAATAGCAGCGCTAAAGAGTTTTTAAACGCCGCAATAGGCGATTACAACGCTTTCTTTAAAACCAATTTCAGTGTCGATAGTAACGGCTTTCAAAATTACTACCGAGATTTGGCCAAGCGGGTAAAAACCAAAGAAATCGACTTATTGATTGTGGTGGGTATGTTCCTCACGGGCTTTGATGCTCCGACACTTAATACTCTGTTTGTTGACAAAAATCTGCGTTACCACGGTTTGATGCAAGCCTTTTCGCGCACTAACCGCATTTATGACGCCACCAAAACCTTCGGTAATATTGTCACATTCCGCGATCTAGAAAAGGCCACTGTAGATGCTATCACTCTGTTTGGTGATAAGAACACCAAAAACGTAGTGCTAGAAAAAAGCTACAAGGAATACATGGAAGGCTTTACCGATGTAGTGACTGGTGAAGCGCGGCGCGGCTTTATGGATGTGGTGAGCGAGCTTGAGCAGCGCTTTCCTGATCCGACCGTTATTGAAAAAGAGTCTGATAAAAAAGACTTTGCCAAACTCTTCGGGGAATACCTACGCGTAGAGAACGTACTGCAAAACTATGATGAATTTGCCAGTCTGAAAGCTATGCAAAATCTTGACATGAATGATCCCGAAGCGGTTGCAGCATTTAAAACAGAACATTATTTAGATGATGAAAAATTAGCAGAATTACAGACTATTCGTCTACCAGCTGAGCGCAAGGTTCAGGATTATCGTTCTAGCTATAACGACATTCGCGATTGGCAACGTAGACAGAAATCAGCAGAGGAAAAAGAAAAGTCCACTATCGACTGGGATGACGTGGTGTTCGAGATAGACTTGCTGAAATCCCAAGAGATTAACCTAGATTACATTCTGGAGTTGATTTTCGAGCATAACAAAAAGACCAAAAGCAAAGCCGATTTGGTTGATGAGGTGCGCCGAGTGATCCGCGCCAGCCTTGGTAACCGCGCTAAAGAAAGTCTAGTCGTAGATTTTATTAACCAAACCGACCTGGACCAGCTTGGCGAAAAGTCTAGCGTGATCGAAGCATTCTTTTCATTCGCCCAAGTTGAGCAACAACGAGAAGCCGAGGAGCTGATCAATGCAGAAAGCTTGAATGCTGAAGAAGCCCGCCGCTATATTACCAACTCCCTCAAGAGGGAGTATGCCAGTGACGCAGGAACAGAGCTCAATACCATTCTGCCCAAGATGAGCCCGTTAAATCCACAATACCTCACCAAGAAACAGAGCGTGTTTCAAAAGATTGCCGCGTTTGTGGAGAAATTTAAAGGAGTGGGTGGGAAAGTTTAATAAAGAAACAAATCGGTGCTTATTTTCAGATTACAGTACTTTGATTGATAGAGAGCGCATGGTGACAAAAAAGCGTAAATTTCACCATCAATTATGGTTACCCATGATCTAGCATGGAATTTACTACAATGCACAGAAATCTTGGTTTACAGCCATTGTTAGTAGTAGTCAATTTTTAAGAATTTATAGAGTATCTAGATGGGAACTAAGAGATATGTTGGCTAACTATTTCTACTTGCCAGCTCGAGTAGCTCCTAAAATGCAACGGGAATTAATTTTGTTGGAAAAGTCTATACTTTCAACAAATTAGGAGTACTTTGCTTCTATTAGTCATCGTTAATCTATTAAGGAGGTTTTTTTGTCTAAAACTACAAAACAGCGAAAGGCTTTGGCTAAACAAAGAAACAAAGAGCTGGATTTAGTTAAAAGTTTAGACCCCCAGTTCTCCTGCCAAGGAGAGATTGGAACTTTTATTGGCCTATATCTTCAGTCGGAAGTTTCTGCCAAGAAACTACAACAGTACTATCGCAAGGATGTTAATAAAAAAGTTGGCAAAAAAGACCTGAATATAACGGCATTAGAAGCCGCAATAAAACACTTTAAACTTAATGTCGATGTTAATGATTTACCAACCTTGTTTAAAGGTGGTACTGGCAAAAAAAATAAAAAGTCAGCCAGACAGCTGCGTAATGGCTATCTACATACCTTGTCGCCTAGTGACAGAACAGAAATACTTTCAAAAGCAAAAAATCTCAATTTTAAACTTAGAGAATTTTTAGAAAATCGAATTTAGACGATATAAAAATTTGAAACACGGCTTAATAGGAATTGATTGAATTACGCGATTTAAGAACTAGTTATAGATTCTTAGTAGGCGCAGATCTTAAGTGGAGAGTTATATGATAAGCAGAATATTCCATCCTATTGGTCAAGGGGCTTTCTATTCGGAGCTACACGAAGAGTTCAACATTGTTTATGATTGCGGTAACTGGAAGACAACGGCTTTGTCCGAAAATGTCGTTCGTCAGAGTTTTACATCTGAAGACGTGATAGATATTTTGTTTATTTCACACTTTGATTGGGATCATATTTCTAGAATAGGAATACTTAAGGATACAGTGAAACAGATAAAACACGTCGTTATGCCTCTTCTTCATGATAACGAGAAAATATTCATTACTAATATTCACCGTGCACTGGGAGTTTCGTCAAACACTTTAATAAACAAACCCAATCGTTATTTTGGTGAGAATGTAAATATTACTTATGTTGAAGCATTTGAAGGCGAGGAAAGCTTGAGAAATGAGGTTCGCATAGACGATGCTGAAACTATAGCCAGTGGGAGCAAAGTTCCATTAAACACAACTGGGTACAGCTGGGTGTTCATCCCATATAACATTGAAAATAAAAATAGGTCACAAGATTTTGAGAATAGCATAGCTGCAGCAGGTTTTGATGTTGAGCGATTGAGAAATGACCCAAGCTATACTATTAGTAAAATTAGAACGAAGACTGAAAAAAACAAGATAAAGAAAATTTACAATTCAATTAAGGGCAAAATAAACCAAAACTCAATGGTAGTTTATTCTGGTTGTGAACAGCCAGTTAGCGCTATTACGTGGTGGTCTCATAAAGATATTCATGGAATTTATTATCCAGGCTATCATCATCATGATGAAGTACGCGTGTCATGTATATACACCGGAGACGTTAACTTAAACGATGTAAATCTAGAAAGTGTGTATAGAGCGTATTGGAAGTATGTTGGCACATTGCAGATACCCCATCATGGCTCATTGAAAGATTTCGATTCAAATTCCTTGACGAGGCCTGGATTGGTTTGCCCAATATCTTATGGCAAGAACAACACTTACGGCCACCCATCACTAAATGTCATTAGTCAGATTAAGTCAAAAGGATGCTTTCCATTACAAGTGACTGATGATTTAGATACGGGCGCTGTACAATTAATTGAACTCGTTTGAGTCTGAGAGTTTTCGATGTGAACTAGAGTTTAGATTGGAATTGATTAGATGATATTCTATACCTAGGGTATGGCTAATATAAGGGGGAATGAATTTTAATACCCTAAAACCGAGTTAACTAACAACTATCATCCAATAACTACTCTTTTTGATGTCTGAAAAAAACTTAGAGTAATAGTTATCATTAGTTAACTGGCTTTTGACTGATGGCTTTTAACACTTGAAATATGCTTCCAGCAATTAAGAAATTCTAAGGAGTCGCCAAGTATATGTTTACCTTTGCACTCGTTGATACGCTCCCATGTGATTGCATAAAGAGCGCACCTTCTTTGTAGTGGCCTTCGAGTTTGAATTAGAAATCTCTTTGCCATTAATTGCTTTATAGTCTTGCTGATTGTTCCCTGATTCTTCCAGCCTTTCTTTTTCAAATCAGTCAGAGCAGCATTTAAATCACCATTATTGTATCCATGATATTGGGAACAAATATCAATTAATAGAGCTTTTTCTGTTGGGGTCAATGTTGCCCATTCTGGACTGTCATGCACGATTTTTGGAATGCCTGTGAAGCGACCTCGTTTTTTAATTCGTTTGGATACTCCCATAACGACACCTATACGGGTTCATTAAAGTAATCAACTACCTTGGCTGCGTCTGTTAGTTGAAAAGTTGAAAGGTGGTAACGGTCAAAGTACCAAAGCCTGCCGACTTGATCGACTCCCATGGAGCGCGTTTTAATCAAATTCCAACCCAGCTTTTTTAGTTTTTCAATTTCAAAGTAGGGGTTACTCGCACCTGAAATGCTGGCCACCTGTTTCGGTGTAAGGCACATACCCTTTGCCAATTTGCAAACAAGCCAATAATGTCTTGCGTTGTTAGCCGTTTTCTCGATTACTTCGTCTAACAACCTATTGGTGTTCATGTAAGGCTTACGTTTTTTGTCTGGGGAGTCGAAATTAATCATCGTGCTACCCCTTTAGTGACAGTTTTACTCGCGGTTATGCGTTTTTCTATCCAATCGCTTATGTCGCTTTCCTGCCAAGCTACAGCTCTTTCACCAAGCGAAATTGGTTTCGGGAAGGTGCCGGCTAAGATGAATGCATAGATTGAACTCTTGCTTAGACCTGTTCTATCGATGACTTTTGGAAGTCGTAATAACTTATTCATATAATTATCTCGTCTGTTAGTGATTAGTGAGTGACGAGGTGCAATATACAAGTCTAATAGAGGTTGAAAAACTAAAAAGATTCTAAGCGATTTCATACGGTTTAATAGAAATGCATGTAGTAATTACTCTGTATTCTTAACTGCCTAAATTAATACCGTATAACTATATTAGATTATTGTTTTAATAATACGCTTATGTAATTAGAGCTTAATGCCTTCGTAGAAAGAGACATCACACTTTTTATTTTCTGACCCTTGTCTTCAATTCTATCCTCTGGAAAAATTAGGTCGTAATAACTAGGTAGGTTCCTAAACTTTACACCTTCAAAATTTGACCAGATTAATAAGTCGATATAGGCGAGCACTCTATTAGTGCCAAGCTCACGTAGATTACTTGCGGTAATTTTTCTCTCATTAGTAAATCCATAATTTTCTCGTGCAGCGTCTAGCCATTGTTTAAATTGTTCGATTAAAAGTTCATCGGATGCGGCTAAACTTAGTGCAATATGCTTTTTCGCTGTAATGGGCCTGTTACCACCAATCAAGTCAGTGCTCTCCATATGCTTTTGTTCGTCATAGATTAGGCCTGATTTTTCTTCGATGGAATCGCTGTGTTTACTGTGACGGCATCTGGGGTAATCCTTTAGCTCTTCTTTCTCCGGCGCACTAAACAGGTTTCCGATTCTATTTGCGACCGGAATAGCATCGGCAATAGTAATCGATTTTAGATGTGAGTAAGCTAACCCCTTAGATTTAGATTCGTTGTTGATTGTGAACTCTCGCATGTCGTCTATAAAGTTGGCTTCAAAAGAGTGCATGCTTTCAGTCAAGGGGCTATCCATTAACTTTTGAAAAACTGATTTCGCATCTAAATAATCCTCTCTCAAGGAGTTTACGATTTCAATTTCTCTTTCACATTCTTCTTTAGGCCAACTTAAGGGAAAGTCATAGGCATTCATCTTAGTTTGCTCTTGAAGGTAAATAGCCCAATCATCCTTCTTCCAATCAATTCGTTCTTCCCAGCCTTCTTTTAACCAACCTTCATGAGTGTCAATTAACCAATTATGTTGACGAATCAAAATATTGCTTCTCAATAGTAGCTGCTCAGCCCACTGTTCAGCAGTGAATGATTTGGAAAGATCGTAGTTCATAGGATTAAACCAGTCCGGTTTCTCTATTCTGATCTTTGGCCTACCTCCAGCCATAGTATTTCCCCGTTTTTATAGTTCTAAACTCAGTATTTTTAATATGCTTTTTGACTAATTTTTATTGATGAACCGCAGTGTAGTCGCTTTCGAATTGGTATGATTTACACCTCGAGTGGCTGCATCAATATATTCAGACCACCATGCCATCATTACAGCTCTGCGTTGTAAATACTCCGCTCGGTTATATGCCGCTCGCGTTTCATCACCGCTCACATGGGCTAAAGCAGACTCAATCACGTCCGGTTCAAACCCTCCATTTTCATTGAGTGTCGTGCTTGCTAGTGAGCGCAAACCATGGGCTACCAAAACACCGCCATAGCCCATTCTCTTAAGTGCCATATTGGCAGTTGATGGGTTCGCGTGGCTTAGTGGATTCCTATCAGCTGGAAAAACGTGCTCCCTGCGTCCACTGATAGGTTTCATTTCTTCAAGTATTTCTAGGGATTGTGCCGATAGTGGGACTGTGTGAGGTCTTTTCTTTTTCATTCTTTCCGCGGGAATATGCCAGAGCTTATTTTTTAGATCGATTTCTTCCCATCGAGTTCCAGCCGCTTCACTTGGTCGAACCATAGTATGCAGTTGCCACTCGATTAAACAGCGAGTCGTATACTTGATACTCGCTCGACTGATTTTTTTCATTAACTCTGGGAGCTGTTCCGGCTTGATAGACGGCATATGCTTCTTTTCAGGGGAGCCAAAGGCTTTGTAGATTCCTGCCAGTGGATTAGAGTCGATGATTCCAGAGTTTACAGCGTAGGTCATAATTTCATTTAGACGCTGGCAAACTCTTTTAACGGTTTCGAGGCTTCCTTTCTTAGCGATTGGATTGATTACCGCGATAGTATTTCTTGCTTTAATTTTGTGAATAGGGACGTTGCCTAAATCTGGAAAAATATGGAGCTCAAGAGAGCGCCATGTGTCCTTTGCGTGGTCTGCAGATACACTTGTTTTCTTAACTTCTAACCACTGAGTAGCAATGTGCTTCAAGGTGTTCTCGTGTGCTTGTCTTTGCTTAATTTCCTCTTGAGCGATGTGTTCTTTTGGGTCTATATCTTGAGCGAGCAGTTCTTTGTATTCGGTTCGTTTAGCTCTAGCGTCTATTAAAGAAACTGTTGGGTAGTGTCCAAGACTTAGATTCGCTCTTTTCTTTGTGAAGGGACGGTAATAATTCAAAAGCCAAAGCTTGGAGCCGGTTGTTGATATTCTAAGGGTAAGACCACCACCATCGAACAAAGTGTGTTCTTTTGTTTTTGGTTTAGCCTTTTTTATTTGAGTGTCCGTCAGTGGCTTTGTTATTTTTGGCATCATTTAGTCCTTTTGGCTACACGCGATTGAGTGTAAGTAGGTCGGTGTTGCTACCCATGTTGCCATAGCTTTTGGATGTTAGCAAATCGCTCTGGACTCTGTAGGCCACTAAATACGGCCTTTCATAAGCTTTGGACGAAAAAAAAGACGCCCTAGGACGTCTTTAAATCTTCATTTGGTGGAGGCGGGGGGGATCGAACCCCCGTCCGCGAATCCGCTGCTCTTGGTACTACATGCTTAGTTAGTCTATATCTTAATCTCTAACAGATCCGGCTAACAGGATGCTAGAAACGAGTTTGTTTAGTTTTAACGGTTGGGGAACAAACATCCTTACCCGCGAGTCTCCGTATATGACTGTTAACTACCTACCGGTGACGCTCGGCAGCAACAGTTAGCCTAAGCGGCTAAAGCGTAGTTGTTATCGTTTGCAACTATAGTGTTTCAGCTAGTGGGTACGAGGTTCGCTGACACCTCGGCATGCACCTTGAGTTTTGTAATCCTCGTCGAAGCCATGTCGCCCCCAAATACTACATTGTCTCGATTTAGACAGCGAAGGACCTGAATTAGTTCACATCACGCTAAAATCTTGATTTTGTAGGGGATTAATACTCGAAAGTACACTAGAATTATGACACACTTAATTTAACTAAACTATTCCAAAATGGCATGAAGGCAAGGAAATTGGCACGAATGGCGATTGGAACGGACTTTTGGACGAATATTTAGACAAATGACAGAGCAGAACTCTGAAAATCACTTTCATTATGCACAGGCAACCGATGTTGGTTGTGTTAGAGAGCTCAATGAAGATGCGATTTATTCGGAACAGGGGCTTTGGATTGTCGCCGATGGAATGGGTGGCCACGCCTGCGGTGAAGTCGCATCAGCTATGGCAATAGAGGCGATAACAAGTGGCTATACTGAACATGGCTCGCTAGAAGACGCTATTCAAAACGCACATTTAAAAATCGTTGATTCCGGTAGGGAGAACATTGCCCGTGCAGGCATGGGGACCACCGTTGTCGCAATGACCTGTGAAGGTAATAAATACCATATAGCTTGGGTCGGGGATAGTCGCGCTTATCTTTGGGATAAACGTCTAGGAAAACTAATTCAACTGTCAGAAGATCATTCCTTGATGGTTCGATTGATTAATGCCGGGCTAATAACTAAACAAGATGCCCTAACTCATCCGCAGCGTCATATGATCACCCAATGCTTAGGGTCGACAGAAATTGCATCAGTGCAGGTCGACCAATTTGATGGAGAATGGGACAGAGATCAACAAATCATATTATGTAGCGATGGTCTTACTGATGAGGTTTCAGATAGAATGATGAGTGAAGTGATGGCTTCACACATGAATATACAAGAAAAAACAACAACATTAATTAAGAGTGCAAAGAACGCTGGCGGACGAGACAATATTAGCTTGATGATTATTGATTCTCCAGTCAACAAACCACCTTCATTTTTAGACCGAATTAGGAAACTATTGGGGCGGTAGAAAATGAAGGACTTTGCATCCGCTTAAAAAATGCCCACGAGAGGGAAAAAGTCATGACAGAAAAAGAAAACGAATCTGGAAAAACAGGCCCGCAAGGCACTCAAGTTTTTGAAGTTAGTGAAATCAATAAAATGATTGCCAAGGAAATCTTGGATTCTCGTTCTGAGAGTGCTGACAAACCCGCGCTGATCGGTATTAGTAACGATGTGGTGGGTCAACAATATATTTTCCGCAAAGACAAAATTGAAATCGGCCGCAGACCAACTAGTGATATCGTTTTAAATGAAGCTAGTGTTTCTTCAATGCATGCGCAAATAATTCAGGACGATGGTGAATGGCGAGTACTCAATTTGTTGTCTTCCAATGGGACATTTGTTAACGGTGAGAAAGTCGTTGATCAACCAATTGTTCCAGGTGACATGATAGCATTTGCCGGCTCGGAATTTGTTTTCTCTTTAGTTGAAGATGATGAGCCGCAAACCAAACCAAAGTCTTCCAATAATTTACTAGTTGTTGGTATTGTTTTGGCTGTTGCTATTTCTGCATTGATCTATTTCTTTATGTAATATGGCAGACGATCCTTTAAAAGCAGTTCGTAAAGCGATTGAAAAAGAAAACTCCAGCACTAAATCCAAAGTTGAACAACCTACCAAATTAGGTCGCTATCGAATCCTCGACGAAGTGGGGAGAGGAGCGACTGCACATGTTTATCGAGCTTACGATCCTCAACTTGATCGGTTTATAGCAATCAAGGTGTTGCGCGAACAGCTTGCCAAGGACGAAAATTATCGTGATGGATTTATTCGGGAGGCTCGGCTCGCAGCGCAACTTACTCACTCAAATATCGTCACTATTTTTGATGTCGGTATTTCTGATGAAAAACCCTATATTGCAATGGAGTTAATGGAAGGAGCTACCCTAGAATCAATTCTAAAAAAATCCAATAAGCTATCGCTAAATACCGTGCTGTCAATAGTTCGACAACTTGCTGGTGCGTTGGCATACGCACATAACAATGGAGTTGTTCATCGAGACATTAAGCCTGGCAATATACTAATTTTAAAAGATCGAAAAACGGCTAAGCTAACCGATTTTGGGATCGCACAAATCGATGAAAGTCTATCTAAGAGCAATACCGCCAGCGATAAAGTTCTGGGGACTCCTGAGTACATGTCGCCAGAACAAATTTTGGGCAAGCCGCTCGATAGACGTTCCGATCTTTATTCAACCGGTGTACTAATTTATAAAATGTTGTCCGGTTTACCCCCCTTTATTGCTGATGACTTAGGTCAACTCTTTAAACAGATTATCAAAAGTAAACAACCAATACTGATGATAGAGAACACTGAAGTCAAAGATGACGTTAATGATTTACTCAGAAAATTATTGCAAAAGAAACCTGAAAAAAGGTTTCAGAATGCGGAGCAGTTACTCCAGGAAATACGCTACATTTCCAGAAAACTTTCTAAACCTAAACCCAACAATGCATTTTTTTCTTCGCTGACAACCCGCTGGACCATAACAATGGCAAGTTCGGTATTCGTCTCTATGTGTATCGGTTTGGTCGTAGTCTATATGATGCAGTACCGAGCACTTTCCGCTATTGCTTACGATTATGGACATACAGTTGGGAAAATGATCGCCTATCAAAGTAGCGAAGCAATTGTACTTGATGACTCCGTGGGACTATCTGCGTTGGTAAAAGAAAGTGTAAAAAATGAGCAGCTTGAATCGATTTTTATTCTCGACCTGAATAACCAAATTATGGCTACCAATGTTGCCGGTTTGGCGGGACAAGCGTTTAAGGCTCCTGAAGCCGGTGAGCCGGTTAAGAAGATTGATTCAACAGAAATTTACCAACGAGAACTTGAAACTAAGCAAGTTCTATTTGATGTTTATATGCCAATTTATGTCGGTGAACGAAAGGTTGGGCGGTTATTCGTTTCTTACTCTTCAGAGGCGATCTATCAAGCTTCCAACACAACTTTGGTGACTATGTTATTGGTGATGCTCGTGACGCTTGTAGTGGTTTCTATTGCTACGTTGATTTTAGCGAAACAAACATCACAAGATTATAAGAGAGTCACTTTGGGATTAAAGAAGATGGCGGTAGGAAGAGTGGATGCTCGCATACTGTCTGAACGAAATGATGAAGCGAGTACTTTATTTGCGGCATTCAATCAGCTTGCGGCGTATTTGGAAAGGTTATCTGATTCAAAAAACAAATCTGACATTGGTGACACAAGGGAATTTACCTTGGTATCGGTCAAAGCTGAGCATACCGAATTACAAGAAGATATTGATACCGTCGAGATTGCTATCGAAGATAAGGATTAGAATTTTAACAACGACTAGAGAGATTTAACGATGGAAAGTTCTACTGTGAGCGCGTACTTAAACTATTTGTTAATAGCAGCTATTGTCAGTGGCGTTTTTTCAGTGTATTTCTTTTCTAGCTTTTGTTTAAAGCTGAAGAATAAACAATTGTTTAAATCTTTTCGGAAGCTCGTGGGCTTGTTGGTGTTTTCCATGAGCTGCGGATTCTTTTCGTTAATTGTGATCGGTACACAAGGTTATCAAGCACTAACTCATGAGATCTTGGCCGCAACTGTTACCATTACCCCGCTTAGTGAACAAAAGTTTGTTGCAAGAGTAGTTTATACAGATGGCTATTCCGAATCCTATAGTTTGCGTGGGGATGAAGTGATGTTTGAAGCGAATATCTTAAAATGGAAACCATGGTCAAATATTCTTGGTTTAAGAACGGCCTATCGTTTAGACAGAATAAGAGGTCGGTTTAAAGATATCGCTCAAGAGCAATCTCATAGCCCAACGGTCTACCAAATATTTCCGGCTGATGAAAGTGATATAGCTGAATGGCGGACCGATTTTCAACATTTGAGGTTTTTAGTGGATGTAGAACACGGCTCAGCTAGCTATGTCGAGGCAACTCAAAGCACTGTTTATCAGCTATTTGTTACCACTGATGGCTTGTTGTTAAGACCAAAGCTTTGAATTGAGACTTTTCTAGCTTGGAGTGCCGGCTCGCTTCTTTCGCGCTTCCTTAGGATCGGCTAACAAAGGGCGATAAATTTCGATACGGTCGAGATCATGCAATCCGTCGGACAACTTACAGACCTTACTAAATATTCCTACTTTTGATTGACCCAAATCGATCATTGGGTAGTCGTTTAGAATGCCAGAGAGTTTGATCGCGTGTTCTACTGTAGCATCGGCGTCCACCCTAATCTGATAGAGTTTTTGCTCTTCAGGAAGAGCATAAACCACTTCAATTAGGAGCTTTTTTGTTTGCTCTTGTTGTC
>Ga0316204_10001125_pt1 | contig 78348 bp, 66 predicted proteins | sample 6monrhotite_MG_2_FD_205661 | JGI IMG/M metagenome (GOLD analysis project Ga0316204, IMG submission 205661) | Microbial mat bacterial communities from mineral coupon in-situ incubated in ocean water Damariscotta River, Maine, United States -... | ecosystem: Environmental > Aquatic > Marine >... | reverse complement strand
TTCATCCTTGCTTGAGGGCTAGGTACCCGAATTGCCCCAGCCTTTGGCTGTGGCACCTGTCTTACGAGCGGCCCCCTCACACTGTCCCGAATCACCCCTGCTACTCCCTCACGACGATGTCTTAGAGGAAGTAGCAGGAGTGAGGGACAGTGTGGTGGGAAGCAGGACAGGGAATACTAAAGAGTATTCTGATTGTGCAGAATTTTGGATTCTTTGGGTAAGGACAGAAGTTTATTGAATGAGTGTGAGAGTGATTATGAAAAAATAATAGGAAGGGTGCTGAGTAGAGAGAATTAGTAGGGATTTTTCGGTGCAGGGTTGTCGGTTGGTGTTGTTCTTAGTTTCGGCGACGGGGCTCTGGATGTTGTCGCTTAGGACGTTTTTCTTGTTGAAATGGAGGTTGTTTTTGGTGCATGGAATGAAGGTAACAAAGCGGGATTTTGAGGTGTTGCGAACGCTGGTACGAGTGCAATTGGCAAGGACGAGGAGTTTGCAGGACACGTTCTTTCCGAATATGGGAGTTGCTAGGCGGAGATTGCGAGTGCTTCGTTCCTATGGCCTAGTGACCACGCACAACAAGGGGCTACCGGGGAATCTGGCAGCCGCTGGTGGGGCCTACTGGCGACTTACGGAACGAGGGCTAGACACGTTCATGAGGGAGTTTCCTAACGATCGCGTGCCGGAGAATCTGGTAGCCCGGACCACGCGAGCTAGCTTGCGGTGCTTTGAGCATCGGGATGAGATGACTGCTACGTACCTTCGCTTAATCTACTCTCAAGATCAGGATGGCGATGAGATTCGAGCACGCTCAGACCTGCTCGATTGGCGTGGAGAGTACGATGTAAAGCTGGAGTTCTCGCGAATGGGAGCACGTCGACAGCTGCACGTGATTCCAGATGCGACTCTCACTACCGAAGGGAGTCGTGTGTTTCTCGAGGTTGACCGATCAACAGAGTCGCACACGCGCTGCAAGCGCTCGCTAGAGGGGTATCGCCAATCGATTAGGGAGGGCAATTATCGAAAGGAATTCCCAGATGACTTGCCGGTGATTGTTCTCTACATCACGAAGAGTGCTAGGCGAGCGAAGGGACTGCAAACGGTGATTGATGGTCTCAGAGATCTTCCGTTTCGGGGGTTGGCGATGGTGACATCAAAGGCCACAGAATGGCTTCGAGACATCACGGCTGACCTTCCCGCTGAGGATAATGTGAAAGCGGAGTTTCAGTCGGCATGCCTTTTGTTGCGCCGATTGTATGATGACTATAGGAGAGACTTGGGCGAGAGAAAGGCGCAGGGCCTTGCCATGCCAACGTCGACCGAATCGTTAATGGACGCCTACAACTTTTTGCGAATGCAAAGCGGGAGGCAGCAATAGATTGGGGTTCGAGACGAATCCAGGGGAGCCGATCGAAATATTGTCTGCCGGGCAGGTCGCTAAGATTCTCAAGGTTGATCGCAAAACTGTGTACGAAGCAGCCGCCCGCGGAACAATTCCGCATCGTCGGCTTGGAAGAAGGGTGCTCTTTTATCGGAAGGCCCTGATAGACTGGTTGGCATGCAAGGGCTCGTCGTCGGAACAAGGAGGCTAACTATGCCTATCCGACGTGACTCCCGGAATGGGCGCTGGTTCTTTCGAACCAACGTCCGTACACCGGAAGGTCTAATGAAGCGAGTATCAGGGACTCCAGGCGTGCCTGGGCCCTATCACGAACAGCCCAACACAAAGGTTGGTGCACAAGAAGCCGAACGTCGCGCGGTCGCACGCATTCTCAATGGAGAGTGCGTGCGGCCGCGTGCTGCGAAGCAAAGAAAGAAGGTGGTACCGACACTAAATGAGTTTGCAGATGGAGTGTTTCTGCCCAAGTCAAAGCTCGAGAATAAGCACTCGTCGTACCTCTCAAAGGAGAGCATTCTTCGGATTCATATACGCCCGACGTTGGGTGATCGTCGGCTTGATCAAATCAAGTACGCCGACATAGAAGATCTAAAGATTCGGGTTCGTCTTCCTACCGAAGCTCGCAAGACTGACTTGTCAGCAAAGTCGGCGAACAATGTGCTCACCGTCTTGCGTAGTCTCTTGCAGGAGGCACGTGAGCGTGGCGTCATTGACGTTGTGCCTCGGATCAAGTGGCTCAAGACCCCACCGTCGACATTCGATTTCTTGCACTTCGATGAAGCAAGTCGTCTTGTGGAGGCGGCGGATGGCGAGTGGGAAACGATGATTCTGTTTGCACTTCGAACAGGTCTTCGACTGGGCGAAATCCTCGCCTTGCGATGGGATGACGTGGACCTCGTGCGAGGACAGGTGACAGTCGCGCGCGGCGTGGCTCGCGGTGTTGTCTCTTCACCGAAATCAGGGAAGCAGAGACACGTGTCGCTGAGTCCCGAGATTGTCAGGGCCCTCAAAGCCCATCGGCATCTGCGGGGTGAGCTTGTGTTTTGTACAGGGAGCGGCCGGATGTTCACGGACAACGAGTGCAAGCATCCGCTGCGTCGAGCATGCAAACGAGCGGGGCTCAGAAGGGTTGGCTGGCATAAGCTTCGCCATTCCTTCGCAAGCCACCTGGCGATGCGTGGGGTACCGATTAAGGTTGTCCAAGAACTGCTTGGCCACGCCACGATCGAAATGACCATGCGCTATGCCCACCTCGCACCCGAAGTGAAGCATGACGCAGTGGCGCTGCTCGACCAAAACCACGATGGCGAAATGCCCGCGTGGCAGCGAGGCGGCAGCAGTGGAAAAAGTAGTAGCTAAGTAGCTAAAACTATAGTGGAGGCGGCGGGAGTCGAAGCCGTGTCCAAGTGGCATCAAGTGGCGATGTCTCGTTGCGTTTGGTGGGGGAGGAGCAGGGGAGCGTGACCATCGAGGGTGATGTTTGGCGGCGTCTAGTAAAGGTGCTTGGCGACATTGATACTGACGAGACTCAGGCGCTGCTAAGAGATTTGTGTAATCGTTGAGTCGAGCTGCGGACCGTGGCCTTGAATGTCGAATTGAATGACTAAGCCTGTTGCGCTCGCTCCTCCCAAGCTTCGTACAGATTCTTGATTCGCCTGCCACGTATTTTGCCATCCTCAAACTCGACCGGGCGATGAAGAACGCAACTCGAACCAGCTACCTCCTCGGAGCGGAAGCGAATGCAGCCCACCTCCGCTTCAACCGCTTTGATGTGCTGTTCGGTCGCATTGCTCTGCTTCAGATACGCAAGAAGCGTAAGGTGCGCTTCCTTGTCCTCGGCTCTCTCTTCCCAGCTGCCTCTCCCAAGAAGAGGAATCCCGGCCAACTCAAATAGAGCCATGACAAATGTTGAGCATGTTAGTCCGCTATCTGAACCACCAGGAATGAAGCGGCCCGTGTCGTCAAACCTTGAACTCTCATATCTGAATCCATATGGGATTCGTGGTTTGAGCGACTTCACTGTGGTGCAAAACCCAGCAAGAACTTGTAGTTCAATTTCATCAATTACGCCGGGAACGAATGCCCACTCTTGCATCTCGTCCCCATCATCACAGCGTAATTGGCAGTGCCACGCAAGGTGTAGTACTCGGGGAATCTGGTCTGCTCCGCGGTAGATAATGCCGAGATGAATTCCGATTCCTCCTCGGCTGAGGGCTATGGCAGCGCGACCAGTAGGTTGGGCATCTACAAGCCCTTGAACACTCATCGCCGACGGGCCAAGAGTCTTTCTGCTCGTTCCTCGCCTAGGGATGATCGGAGCTGGTTCGAGGAGCGGTGGACAAACGGAGCTCGCTGCCGGAGGTCTCGTTTTGCAGGAACAGTAAGAGCCATAACCGCAAGAAGCACGGACGGGGCAACCAACTCAACATCAACGCGCTCAAGAACGTTGTCAACCGCGGTCCACTCGTTGTTGTGCAGGTTCGCCTCTAGTTGCCGTAGAATTTTCTCAACAGCAAGCTGTTCCTGCTTCGCGGAGCATAGTCTGTAAATCTCACGCAAAAACGTATGCGTTCTCAAAATACGTGATGGCCGCGGAGTATGGGCATGTCGTAATTTCGCAGTCATGAAGTCCGAATACTGGCTAAGTCCGGGGGACTGAATTTCGACATCGCTTTCTTTGACTGTGAGTACTTTCATTTGTAAACCGCCAGGGCATCGGGTTGCATGATCTGAAAGAAGCACTTGTTCTTCGCGTTGTGGAGTTGCTCGAATTCATACCAGATTTCGTCAGACTCAAAATGTCTGTTTGAGAAGACATCAATGTCAAGCACGAGGAACGTCGCCTTCTCTTCGCGTCGCAGGGCTTGACTGACGATCGCTTGCCGGTCGGCAATCGGTATCGCAATCCTCATGAAGAATTCGTTCATCGTCGACCCTAACCCTGTGGGCAACGGGGGATGGCCTTGAAAGTACGTGGCGACATCAGGGCCGAGAGTCATCTCGATGTTGTTGATGTATCGGAGGGCGCACCGTGATATCTCTAATGGTTTCATACACGCGGAATAGAGTTCCCACATGCATCGTACGTCATCAAGATGACTTTTCCAGTCCTCATATCCGCCGACGACGTTGTATGTGAAACCGTCCAGTCGGCCCTGAACCGCCCGAGTCTGTGATTCATTCCAGAGTATGTGGCCCACAGCCGTGGTCGTGCCCGTGACCTCGAGGTTCTCGCCGCCAGAAATCTCAACCTGCTTCCTGTTCATCGGCATTACGTTGGGAAACGACACTTTGGCTTGGTCTACGAAGGTTTCAAGCCGTTCGGTAGAAGCTAACTCACGAACGTGGATATCAAACACAGCCTCCGCAATCGGTGGGTTGGTGAGATGTGGATAGTCCGGCATCGAGTTTTGGGGTGTATCGAAGAGCAAGTATGGGCAGCTATGAACTAACCAGGATCGACAAGATCATACCAGGAACCGGCGGGCTAGCCGAGTGAAGGCACTGAAGACTTTGCAAACACGGCTGAAAGGAGCGTTGAGACTTCGAAAGAATTCTGTCAGCCAAGTGATCTCGATCTACAAAATCACATGGCTAGCTGCACGCATTCACGACTGTGTCCACACGCAGAACGTTTGTGTTGGGGTTGGCCGTGCTGTTCTTATCAGAGTCGCAGGCGGGAAGGCTCGCGAGTGTAGCCACAAGGATTATTACTCGCTGCATTGAGGAATTGGAGCATCTGGTTCAACACAGTGTTGCGGCTTGCGCAAGAAGCTCTGGAGAACCTCCTGTGCGAGCAATGTCATTGAGCGTGCGTGTGACTGCCGTGATGGGCACAGCGCCCATCCAAGACTTTTCTTCGTCTGTCATGTCGCCATGATGGAGAACGAGGAACTCGGGCGTGCGAAGACGACGACGCTTCCAAGAGTTTGGGAGCGTCAAATGGGCCTTGCTAGGAAAGACATCGGAGAGTTCGTGGAGAGCGAGGGCGGCTTCATGGGTGAACACCCCAGCGCGCTCAGACCAGAGCCATAGCGCAACAAGATCTTCGTGGTCTCCAGAGGGAAAGTGCTTGAGGCGATAGATGCCACGGCGCACGCGTTGCATCTTTCCTCCTTTGAGATGGTGGGAGATGAGGGGCAGAGGATAGCCGGCCGTGGCAGCTTGCTCGGACGTGAATAGCCCTTCTTGAGATGCAGCAATCTCGTATGGCGAATCCCAGTTGGGCGTTTGGGGTGACACCACCGACATACACAGAGAGTGAGTAAAGCTTAATGTTTGTGCAACATGGCTATAGTTTTTTCAGCTGTTTATGCTGTACCCGGCGAGTTGCTGAGTTGTGTTGAAATCATTGACGTTTTGGCGAGGTCGAGCACGCGGTTTGAGCTCGCTCCGTGTGTCACCGATGTTCGCTCGCCAATGTGGAAAGCAATAAATAGTGAAAGGTCGCAGCAGTCTCGCTGTTTGCAATGAGGAATGCGGAGTGCGTCGCTTGATGAGAGCGCAGCAAAGTAGTAGCGCGTCCCAATCTTCAAATCGTATGGCTCAACACGTTCGTCTCCGAGAGAAACACACGCAGTATTGTGCACGGCGCTTCAGCGAAACAAAGAGTGGTCAATGCAAAACAAAAGGCAGTGACTTGACAATTTCTCGCTGGAAATTCGACGTGCTTGGTTAGGGTTCTTTCTGTGACTGATTTGGATACCGTCCTGTGACCAGTTGGGTCACAATGGCAGTAGCAGTTGCAGGTTCTTACCTCCCTGGTGATGGTGAGCAAAGGCGCGTGACTGATTTGGGCCATGTTGAGCTAGTGTTTGTGGGTGGCACAAGTCGTGCTTATTAGGAACGTGTTTCGCAAGAACTGTGGCGCTTAGGGTGCTCCTTACCTTCTTAATCGCCGTTGTCTTGCATAAAGTGAATCGAGCCCATTGAATCTGGAGAAACCGTCACAGACGCGCACCTCAAATCGAGGGTTCCCAAGGGGAAACGCTCGGTTGTGGCTAGCTTTTCTTACAGAGGTAGCTGTGCTACGGATATCGAAGTGCCTCGGTTTATCCACATAGTGCTCATCATAGTACTTGGCGCCCCCACGCTCACTGGGGGTGTGTGTGTGCCTGGCAATGGCATCGAATTGGTGTCGCCGACTTGCTGTGATTCCAGACTTCAAACGGGCCAAGAACCTACTGAGACAAAGCTAAATTCCGCATGTTGTTGCAAGCCGTATCCTGCAACGCTGGGTACAGAGAGCCTGCGAGCCATCCTATCTCAGGTCGAGTCAGTGGGTTTTCAGCAATGGCCGGTGGATGTGATTGTGGTACCAGCTTCGGAGGCGCGTGAGTCGCTCGCTGGAGCTCGGTCCGGACGTGGGCCGCCGCCTTGGACCAGCCTCTACTCGCTACGAATCGCTCTCCTTGTTTGATACCAAGATTGCTCTGAGACTCCCGCCACTGCAAGTGGTGGTCAAAACGCGTTACTCGCGCTGAGACTGAGTGAACAGATTAATGGCTTCATGCACGTTTCGCGTGTCGAGGCCCGTGACTCCAATTACGTCTGTGGTGGCCCCACCAGCCACATCGCCGACACACTTCATGGACGTCGGCCAACACGGTTGTGCCGCTGAACCATGCCATCTCGAATGTAGGAAGAAATCGTATGCACAAATTTTCAAAATCAGCCCTTATTGCTTTCATGAGCATCGTCCTTGGCTTTGCAGCCTGCTCCAGAGAAGAGAAGGAGACTGCTCCGTCGCCGACCGCGCCCACTGGATCTAAGAAGGCACCAGCTGAAACACCCAGCGTCGCGCCAACCGATACAGCGCCAACCGAGAAACCTGCTGCCAAGGAATCGTTTGCAAAGGGCATGATGGATTCGTACGAAGTCTGTCGGGCCCTTCTAGCCGGCGACTCCACCGAGGGCATTGCGGAGTGCGCAAATGGGATCGTAGCCGCATCCAAGACATCGCATGGTGCAGCGCCCGAAGCAGCTCACACACACATTGCGGCCCTCGAAACAGCAGCGGTGGCGCTCGCTGCGGCCCCCGCCGATGACATCGCTGCGACTCGACTCGCCTTTGGCGTTGTGAGTGAGTCCGTTGTAGCGCTGCTCATGTCTGCGCCCGAAGCGGCAAAGGACTATCACCTCTTTGAGTGTCCGATGGCCAAGGGATACAAGCGTTGGGCTCAGCCTGGTGCCGAGCTGCAAAACCCCTACATGGGGGCGAAGATGCTCTCGTGCGGGTCCGAGGTTCACGACCATCACAAAGGCATGGCCGATGAAACGGCTCACCCTGAAGGACACAAGCACTAGGTATGGGCTCACTATTGCCAGGCTTGGACTCGGCAGTACACCTGCATCCTATGCTCGTGCATTTCCCAATCGCGTTTTGGGTCGCGGGATGCACCATGTGGTGCTACTCGATCGTGCGCTCCAAAGACACGGCATGGAACGCAGGGCTTTGGCTTCACACCGCTGGCGCTCTAAGCGCGCTGGCGGCGGTTTCCGCTGGATACCTCAGCACATCGCTAATGGGGCACGACGCACCTGGGCACAGCTCCGTTCACGTACATCGCGATCTCATGCTGTGGGCAACGGGGCTTTCTGTTGTGCTCACTGGACTTGCTTGGTGGCGCTTGCGGGCCGGGATTCGCTGGCGGCTTGGGATACTACTACTTTCTCTGATTCAAGCAGCTGTTATGACACTTGGTGCTGACCGCGGCGCTGTACTTGTGTATCAAATGGGTGTTGGCGTCGACATTGACACAACAGCACCCCTGCCAGTGCACAACCAATAGGAAAAGCACAAATGACCGTATTGAGAAAGCACACATCTCTTCTTTTGACCTCATGGATGCTCACTGGTGCCTGCAACGGGACCCTACGGGTGGAGACCAGCTCACCTGGACCGGCGATATCGTTTCCGTTGAACGCGACGCCAGACCTACTTCGATTGGGACACAGCGTGGACGACCGATTCGAAATCCCTCGGTACAATTCTGTTGGCCCGGTTCGTGTGCGAGGTTGGAGGGAGACAATTCAAAACGGCTTCGATGCGAGCTTTGGTGCCAATGCTCGCGATGCCGGGGAGTTTGGCACGTCGTCATCGCTAGTACTCGTGTTGAATCACGTTGACCTAGGCTTTGTCTCTCGTCAAAAGCGCGCGCAGCTTGGTGCGCCTCAGAAGAACAGCTGGGATGGAATGATGGCCCACCCGTCAGCCGCTCATCGTTCCCCCGCTCGCCCACCCGATCCCGTCGTAGCGCGAATCGATTTTGCTGCAGTGCTCTTCAGAGACGGTAAGGAAGGACGGAGGATGGCCGCGACAGTCTTCTCAAAACTCGAACTTCGCGGAGATTTGACACCCTCGTTGATCGCCAAAAGTGCCATTGAGGAAATGTATGTAGCGATTGCTACGGAGTTCTTTGTAGCCGCGAAAACGAAGGCTGAATCACGATGAACAATCTAAAGTATCTTCTTGCCTCAAGGCTCTCTGATGTTTGCTCTTGCAGCATTGCATTCATTCCGTTATTTCTGTTTTGCACTTCGGGCTGTGGCGAGGAGCTGCGCTGCGAGCCCGGCACCACCGAATCTCGTGAGGCGGATGCGCCTCCGGAGTTTCTTTCCAACAGAATCATCAAGTCGCTACCAGCAAATTTCGGATTTGGTGATGGGGCTACAATTCGACTGGAATTCGACCTGGACATCGATCCGAATCAAGAACTCCATGTGATGGGGGAGAATAGTGGCCCTGTGGATGGTTCCCTTATCGTTGATGAAGCCGTCCTCACGTTTACGCCAGACAGAAGCTTCATGGCAGGAGAGAGAGTTACGGTGCAGCTTCCCAAAACTGCGCTAGCTCTGGATGGCGGGCTCGTAGCGCCGCACGGATACGCTTGGCAATTCTACATATCCGCTACTCCCTCCACGAGAGCGCTATCTGAAGACAGCCTAGTAGAGGTTGAACGACACAGTACGCAGGGGGTTCCTGGGAGTTTTTCGCAGACGTATGGTGGTGTGGCAGTTGACTTAGACCAAAACGGGTTTGCGGATCTCGCTTTGGTCAATGAGCACAGCGATGATGTTGTGACCTTTAAAAACGCAAGCGATGGAAGCATCGGTATGCAGCGGATTCCCGGCTCAGTTTCCACAGGTCACGGACCAAGTCCCAGTCATGCTGCCGATCTAGATGGCGATGGGTACGTCGATTTGGCAGTTGCAAACACCAGAGGCGACGTTGTGAGCCTCTATAGGGGCGGCCCGGATGGGCAGCTTACTCGCTGGCAGGATTTACCAACCGGATGCCAACCGCGCGGTGTTGCACTCGTCGACGTGAATGCGGACGGCTTTGAAGACATCGTCACGGCGGACTACATCGACGATTCAATTTCTATTCATGTCAACAAAGGGGACGGAACGTTCTCTGTTCGAACAATTCTTGAAACGCCGAATGTGCAGGGTGACTACGCGATTGCTGCAGGTGACATCGACAACGACGGAATCATGGACCTTGTTGTTGGAGGGCATGATGATGGAGCAATTGTAGGATTTCTTGCTCGTGGAGATGGGCATTTTGTACGAGGGCCGAGCGTAAGCACCCCCAAGGGCTTGTGGCATGTCAACGTTGCAGACCTTAGCGGCGATGGCATTGCAGACGTGGCTGTTGCTGGTGGGCATTCGGGCAAGGGAAGCCTCATTGTCTCAACTGCTGCTGGCCAGTTTGGGGAAGCGACTATCTACACAACCGATCCAGGAAATGCCTCGACCGATATCGGTGACCTCGATGGTGATGGCGATCTTGACTGGGTGCTCTCGAGCTTTTCTGGTGCAGATAGTGATTGGAGCTTTTTTGAGAATCTGGGGAACGGAGATTTTCGTAGATTCCTCGAATTCGATTCTCCGGAAGATGCCTCCTGCTGCCTTCTGGCGGATTTTGACCGGGACGGTGACTTGGACGCAGCACTGATCGACGAAGCGGATGATGTCCTCATCATGCTTGAGAACCGCTAGAAAGACCGCGCATGACGACTATGAAACGTTCATCGAATCACAATCACACAATACGGCGCTGGGCGTTTCCGGTGCTTGGCTCACTGACCTTGCTTGGTCTGTTTTCGGGCTGCGTCCGAGTGAAGCCCTATGAGCGTGAAGAGCATGCCCGCAAGACCATGCAGGATCGAGAGCCTAGCGACACAAAACTCGAAGGTCACGTGCACGAGTATCGCGAGGGGGCCATTGGCGGAGGTGGCGTGGGGGGTGGCGGATGCGGATGCAACTAATACTTGTTCTCAGTGTCCTTCTGGTCGCTGCGAGCGCGCATGCCCAGGAGAGCGGCGATGGACACGCCATCTCTCGTGTTCTGGTCTACAACGATGACGATGCGACTACCGTAGTAACCAGCATTGTTGACGCTGAGGCAACTCTTCCAAAGAACATCTCTATTGGTGCGTATGCGGTTCTTGACGCGGTTTCATCGGCTTCGATCGATGTCGTTTCTGCCGCTACAGGGCGTTGGACGGAGAACCGTGTTGAGGCCGGCGCCACCGTGGCTGCTCCGATCGCAGGAACCACCTATTCGATAGGTGCCAGCCGATCACAGGAGAACGATTGGCTTAGTCATACTGTTACGGCCGGTGTCTCCCGCGAGTTCTTTGAGCGCAACACCATCGTCACCGCGGCCTATGCCTTCACACGCAACAAAGTTGGACGCGCAATGGATCCAAACTTTGAGGAATCACTTAGAGCTCACACGGGAGAGGTCTCCGTTGGGCAATTGATTGACCGAAAAACTCGAGCAGGTGCCGCGTACACTGTGCAAGCACTCAGCGGGTTTCAATCGAGCCCGTATCGCTACGTTGCCGCAACTGACGGCGCTACCGTCGCAGAGTTTCACCCAGACACACGCATGCGTCACGCGCTATCGGGCTTTGTCTTGCGATCGTTAACACCGCGGATGTCCACTCGGCTCTCTTACCGGCTCTACCGCGATGACTGGGGGATTTGGTCGCATACGGGGTCGCTTCGCTTTGCTATGGAAGCGTCGAAGCACATTCGGTTTGCGTTGGACGCGCGAATGTATAACCAGAGTCGCGCCGACTTCTATCGTAGATCCTACTCCACGAGTTTCTCTTACATGAGCCGTGATCGCGAATTGGCCTCGTTCTGGGACGCTGGCGCTGGCGCTGAAATCGCCGCCCAGCTTGGTCCTGTAACGGTCGATGCTCGCGTTGGTGCGATTCGGTATCGATTCAGAAATTTCCCGAGTCTCCCCAAGCGAATCGCCATACTCGCCGGAGCCGGTGCAAAGGTGGAATGGTAATGACATCAAAAGCAAATGCTGTTTTGTTCCTGCTCGCGACTGCGCAGGCCGGCTGCGCACAAGACGACATCGGTCAGCGCGAAGAACTTGTGTCGCTCGACGAGAACTACTATCGTTGTGATGTTCAGCCGGTTATTGCTGCGCGATGCAGTTTTATGGCCTGCCACGGTAACGACGAGCGTCCTCTGATGCTCTTTGCCGAACAGCGATTTCGCCTCGGCATATCGTGGGATGACTACGAGACGCCCCTCACCGACGAGGAGTTCGCGGCGAACTTCCGAATGGTCCGTGGCTTTGTGGGTAGGAGTTCCTCTGAGCAGAATTTGCTGCTGGAAAAACCGCTTGATACGCGCGCCGGTGGGCTCTTTCACCGAGGCAAAGACTTGTTTGGGGCGGATGATGTCTTCCTCGAACGGCAAGATGTTGGTTATCAAACTCTTAAGGAGTTTTCCAATGGTGCGGTTGCAGAACCCGATTGCCGACCGACTGAGGAGGTAGGACAATGATGCGTTTGCTCATAGCACTGGCGATACTCGCAGCGCCTTCATCGGCCCTGGCGTTTCACCAAGTCTTTTCGTTTTCTCAGACGTCAAATACGGGCGGCGGAAATGCTCAGTATTTTACCGGTTCAAAGCGCTTCAAAGGCTATGACTGTGCAGTCTGCCATGTTGGCGCAGAACAGCGAATATCGATTGGGATTGACTCGGCACTCACAGCAGGTGTCTACACGCCAGGTCTAATCTACCCGGTCACGGTGCGTTTGATTGGGGAGCACCGAGGGCTGGCGTCGGCCTTTAACCCAAATACGTTCACAGCGGACTTCACAGATGCCGAAGGCAATCCAGTTGGACTTGTAGCGGGTGGCGGGCAACAAGTTCTGCTCGAATCTGAACGAACCGTTGCCGTGGCAGAGGGATTTGGGGAGGGCGAGACCGAGTGGAGCTTTTCTTGGTGGGCGCCTGAAGTGGGTGTGCCAATGACAGTCAACATCGCCATGCTCGACGGCGACGGTGCAGACGACCCCGTTAGGCGCTTCATTGATCCACTCAACGACGATGTGGCAACCTTCTCGTTCACCGTCTGTCCTGTAGACGAGGTGTGTGAGCCGTCCAAGGCTGAACCTGAAGACTTTGCTCCTATGGGCTGCTCGTCTTCTAGTGGCCATGCTTCCGGGCTCGGGCTCACCCTACTACTAGCTTTGTATTTTGGACGGCGGAAAAAATGGGTGCAATGATATCATTGCAGCTTCAAACGCTTGCCCTGTCGGGGCTCGCCCTGGTCGGCCTTTCCATGTGTGGAGGCTCGCATGTCCCTTCCTCGATACCAGCTTCGATGCCTGGGCGCCGAGCGCCTGCAGCCGAGGGAATAGGTCCCGTGCGAAGTGAGGTTGTGGTGAGGGACCTTGGTGACGTGACCGGCAGTCTCAATGAGTATCTCGCCTTCGCACTCGCCAACAGCCCTGAGACTCGAGCAAGCTTTGAGCAGTGGCGCGCGGCGCGCTTTCGTATTAGTCCGGCCGGGCGACTGCCAGAGCCCACGGTTGCCTTCGGATACTTCCTCCGCACCGTCGAGACTCGCGTCGGGCCGCAGCGATACAAACTAGGCATCTCCCAGGCGTTTCCTTGGCCGACGAAGTTGAGTGCCGGTGAAGATGCGGCCACAGAGCGTGCAAAGGCGGCGGCTCGGATGGTTGATGCGAACGTACTGTCGGTGCGCAAGAGCGTTGCGGAGGTGTATTGGACCCTGTGGTTAATCGATGAAGAACACCGACTCAAGACCGAGCATGATGCCGTTCTCGAATCACTGGCTGGAGCTGTAAGAGGTCGGCTTCAAATTGGGGCTGCGTCCCTCGCCGATTTGAATTTGGTCGACCTAAATATCGCCAGACACCATGATCACAAGGGGCGGCACGAGCAAGCCGCAAGGAAAGCTTCATCAAAACTGCGAGCGATGCTTGGCGCCCAAGCTGGCAACGAAGTTCTAAGTATTTCCGATTTCCCAAAATCAGGACTACCCGCGGCCAGCGAGTCAGCTCTCGGAGAGCTTGCAGCCCTACATCCGATGATTGAGCGATTTACTCACCTTGCCACTAGCGAAGAACACGTAGCTCGCGCGCAACGTGCAGACCGATTTCCGAGGCTCAAAATTGGACTCGACATTATTGGAACGGGGGATGCTGCGATGGCTGGGGTCGAAGATAGTGGCAAGGATGCTGTCGTGCTCTCGGCAGCACTCTCCATACCTCTGTGGGGCGGCTCGTACTCGGATGCTACCGCCGCCGCGTACGCGAATCGAAACGCGCACGAGGCGATGCGAGAAGCGGGCAAGCGGAGGCTGGAAGCCATGCTTGGCATAGCCCTTGCGAATGTGCGTGATGCACAAAGACGAATCGAGCTCTACGAGAAGACCCTCGTTCCTCAAGCCGAGACCACCTTTCAAGCCGTGCTTGGAGGCTACCAAACCGGCCGTTCTACGGTTGCGGCTGTGATACTCGCACAGCGTGACCTCATTGACTTACAGATCGAATACGCGGGTGCGCGCGCCGACCACGCCAAATTCTGGGCCGAGCTCGAATTCGCCGCGGGAACGCAGCTTGTAACCAAGGGATAATCGAATGACTGATCGCAATGAAAATGATCGCAAGAATTTTGCTCGGCGGTTGGTGATTCCGGCGGCAATCATTGTCGCGTTTGCTGCCGGAGCTCTCCTGTTTGGCGGGGGAGACGAATCCAAAGGGAGCGAAGGCTCCGCGAAGGTCGCGAGAGATACGCATGAAGAACACGAGCTTTGGACCTGCTCTATGCATCCACAGATTCGCGCGACGGAGCCTGGCGATTGCCCGATCTGCGGAATGGACCTCATTCCCGTCGACAACAGTGTCAGTTCGGATGAAAGCAAGCCCGAGCGAATTGCGCTATCTGAGAGTGCAAAGATTCGCGCACGGATCAGAACAACTCCGGTCAAGCGCCTCTCATCCTCTGGCATCGAGAGGCGACTCCTTGGTCGGGTTGACTACGACGAAACTCGATTGCGGACTGTGACATCGTGGATTGGGGGGAGGGTTGACCGGCTTCAGATTCGCACAACAGGGCAGCGAGTAAAACGCGGGCAGATAATAGCGACCCTATACAGCCCCGAGGTTTTCGGTGCGCATCAAGACTTGTTGGTTGCCAAACAGCAGCTTGTGAAACTCAAAGGAGCAACCGAGGCCGCGCGTCTTGGAGCAGGCCTTGCGCTTGACGCTTCAAAAGACCGCCTTCGCTTGCTTGGTGTCCCTGCCAGTGAAATTGCGACGATGGAGTCAGCCAAGCGCCCATCGGAGCAAGTACGAATTCGCTCGCCGTTTTCTGGGACCGTTCTTGACAGGCTCGTCACGGAAGGCAGCTACGTCAAGACGGGTACTGGGCTCTTCCAGATAGCCGACCTTACTAGCCTATGGGTTCAACTGGATGCCTATGAGAGCGACCTGCCGCTATTGAGCATTGGCCAAGAAGTGTCGCTTCGGGTCGAAGCGCTACCAAACGAGAGTTTTAGCGGCCGCGTGGCGTTTGTGGACCCTGTGCTCAACCAGCGGACGCGGACGACTCGGGTTCGCATCGAAGTGAAAAATCCCGACGGGCAGCTGAGGCCCAATATGTTTGCGGAGGCGATCGTTAACAGTGGGAATGGAGAAGAAAACGATAGTGCGTTGGTCATTCCTGACACCGCCCCGCTCTTCACCGGCCGTCGCTCGCTTGTCTACGTCGAAGTTCCGGACGCCGAAAGCCCAACCTACGATGCGAGGGTGGTGCGCCTCGGTCCCAAGACAGGCGCTGTGTATCCCGTTATTGCCGGTCTGCGTGAAGGGGAGAAAATTGTAACGCATGGTGCGTTCACGCTAGACGCGGACCTTCAGATTCGCGGGGGGCTTTCCATGATGACTGCGAGCGATGACACTGGAGAGGGACCATACGATAGTATCGTTGAAATCGCAGAGGCCGATAAACTGCAGATCGGCCGAGCACTAACGAACTACCTTGCACTGCATGAGGCATTGGCAGCTGACGATTTGGCAGGTGCCAAAGTTGCATCGGAGGCGTTGCGACTCGCTGCTGAGGCAATCGTCCCAACAAAGCCTCCTGAGTTTCGCGATGCCTGGATGCCCATTAAGCGGCAATTACTGGGGCACACCAAACACCTTGGAGGTGTTGCGACCCTGGATGAGGCACGTGTTCCCTTTCGCGAGCTATCCCAGCAAATCGCCACAATTTTGAGAGTTTTTGGCAATCCTGGGGAAGAAACGGTGCGCCTTGCATTCTGTCCTATGGCACTGGATGGCCAGGGAGCCGAGTGGGTTCAACGCGCGAGCGAAATTCAGAATCCATATTTCGGCTCGGCGATGCATAGCTGTGGTGACATACATGAATCAGTCGAGCACGGCACGTTTCTACCAATCAAAGGTGGGAAGGCTGAAGTGCCACGACCTGCCCCTGCGGGAGGGCACAACCATTGAGCGAAAGCGAAACGGAAGTCGAAGAACGTGAAGGGACTGAAGGAGAGCAAGAGCAATCAAGTGTTGTGGTTGTTTCGCCTCTCTGGGAGAGCTTTCTCGGGTTCTTTATCAACAACAAACTCGTAGTTTTCGTCCTGGTGGCGATGCTCGTTGGTGCTGGCCTGTCCTACTCACCCTTTGGCTGGGATCTGGGTAATCTTCCCAGAGACCGAGTTCCTGTCGATGCGATTCCAGACATCGGCGAGAATCAGCAAATCGTCTTTACTGCTTGGCCAGGAAGGTCACCTCGTGACATTGAAGACCAGCTGACCTACCCGCTGACGACCTCTCTCTTGGGAATCCCTGGAGTACGCACGGTACGGAGTTCGTCGATGTTGGGCTTCTCCAGCATCTTGGTTATCTTCGAGGAGGACGTTGAGTTCTATTGGTCGCGCTCGCGGGTACTGGAAAAACTCTCATCGTTGCCTCCCGGTACGATACCTGAGGGTGTTTCCCCGGCCTTGGGACCTGACGCAACAGCTCTAGGCCAGGTGTATTGGTACACACTGGAAGGGAGAGACTCTGACGGGAACCTCGTCGGTGGTTGGGACTTGCAAGAGCTTCGTTCCATCCAGGACTGGACCGTACGCTACGGCCTGCAGGCTGTGTCGGGTGTTTCCGACGTCGCTTCCGTTGGCGGTTTCGTACAGGAGTATCAGATTGACGTGGACCCGGAATCGCTACTTGCGTACGAGGTAAGCCTTGAGCAGGTTGCACGTGCTGTTCGTGAGTCAAACCTTGATGTTGGAGCTCGCACGCTTGAAATCAACCGGGCTGAATATCTAATTCGAAGTCTTGGGTTCATCAAGACCGAACAAGACTTAGAAGAAACGGTGATTGTTACCCGTGGTCACACACCGATTCGCATTCGCGATGTTGCGAGGGTGAGCCGTGGGCCTGCACAGCGTCGTGGAGCTTTGGATGACGCCGGTGTGGAGGCTGTTGGCGGAGTTGTGATCGCGCGTTACGGCGCAAATCCCATGGAGGTGATTCAAAACCTAAAGGCAAAGATTGCGAAGATCGCACCAGGATTGCCAAAACGTACGCTCGATGATGGAACGATCAGCCAAGTCACGATTCAACCGTTCTACGATCGGAGTGGGCTTATTGGCGAGACGCTGGACACACTGTCGACAGCGCTGATTCAACAGATTCTGGTGACCATTATCGTGGTGTTGGTGATGCTAAGGAATCTTCGCAGCTCAATACTCATTTCGTCTGTCCTTCCACTGGCGGTCCTTACCGCATTCATCGTCATGAAGTGGACAAACGTAGATGCCAACATCATGGCACTTGCTGGTATTGCGATTGCGATAGGGACGATGGTGGACATGAGTATTGTCTTTACCGAAAATATAGTTGACCACCTGCAGGCTGCAAAGCCCGGAGACGATCGGGCGCAAATCGTCGCTCATGCCGCGGCCGAAGTGGCTCCGGCGGTCTTAACCAGTGTGCTCACCACGGTGGTTAGCTTCCTTCCCGTGTTTGCACTGACGGCCGCAGAGGGCAAGTTGTTCACGCCGCTCGCCTTTACAAAATCGTTCGCCATGGTCGCAGCCCTGCTTCTTTCGATGGTGGTATTGCCAGCGTTTGCACACATTCTTATTACCCAGGACCGGAACATCAAGGTTCGAGGATTTAGGCACTTGATCAAAGTCGTCTCCATGCGCTGGCGAGATTCCGTTATCGTGGCACTTGGACTTATTCTGATGCGCTGGACGCTCATCGGTGGCCTCTTCGTCGTCATGTTAGGGCTGTTTCGCATCCTTCAGGACCTGTTGCCGGCTCGTTACAAACGATACGTTGGCTGGACCGAGAATACGATTGCCATCGTCACGGTGAGTCTGCTCTTGACGGCGGACTGGATGCCGTTGGGGGTAGACCGAAGCGGGTTCGTGAACTTGGTCTTTGTCGTTTTGCTGGTCATGGGGCTCCTCGTGCTCTTTATGCTCTTTGAGCGCGTCTACAAACCAATTCTGTTCTGGGCACTGCACAACAAGGGGGTGGCTCTTTTGCTTCCGGTGTTTGTTGTTGTCTTTGGCTTCACAACATGGCTTGGCTTTGACACGGTATTCGACTTCTTGCCCAAGGGGGTTCGGACGTCGAAACCGGTGTCTAAAGTGGCACACGCCATGCCCGGCTTTGGCAGCGAGTTCATGCCACCGTTTGACGAGGGGTCGTTTTTATACATGCCCACTACGATGCCCCATGCATCACTTGGGCAGTCGCTAGAGACCCTGCAGGACATGGATCGGGCAATCGCCGCCATTCCAGAGGTTGATCGAGCGGTGGGAAAACTTGGCAGAGCTGAGACCCCTCTTGACCCCGCGCCAGTATCGATGTTTGAGACGGTTATCAACTACAAGGCTGAGTACGGCGTTGACCTGGATGGAAATCGCGTACGGCAGTGGCGCGACCACATACGCACTCCCGACGACATTTGGAATGAAATCGTCAAGGCGGCCCAGGCTCCTGGCCTAACAAGCGCGCCAATGCTCATGCCCATCAACACCCGAATCATCATGCTTCAGAGCGGCATGAGAGCCCCGATGGGAATCAAGGTGAAGGGCCCCGATCTGGAGACGATAGAGGCCTTTGGGCTCGTGTTGGAAGAGCACCTAAAAAACGTTCCACAGATTCGCCCAGAAACGGTTTTCGCAGATCGTGTTGTTGGCAAACCGTATTTGGAAATTGAAATCGACAGAGAGGCCATTGGTCGCTATGGGCTTTCTATTCGCAAAGTCCAGAACGTCATCCAGATCGCACTGGGCGGACGTATGCTCACCCGTACCGTCGAGGGCCGCGAGAGGTATCCGGTCAGCGTTCGCTACATGAGAGAAGAGCGGGATAGCGTTGAGGCCATTGGTCGAATCTTCGTCCCGACTCCGGGGGGAGAGCAGATTCCACTAGAGCAGTTGTCGGATATTCGCTACGTAAAGGGACCACAAATAATCAAGTCTGAAGATACGTTCCTGACAAGCTACGTTCTGTTTGACAAGATCCGCACTGCGGCTGAAGTGAGCGTTGTGGAGGCCGCAGATGCATACCTGAAAGAGCTCATCAAGAGCAAAGTGATTGACGTTCCCGCCGGCGTTCAATATGAGTTTGCTGGCGCGTATAAGAATCAGAAACGTTCTGAAGACAAGCTGCGCATCCTAGTTCCACTTGCGATGGTTATCGTCTTTCTCATTCTGTACATGCAATTTAGGCGAGTGAGCACGGCACTCATCATCTTCTCGGGCGTAGCTATCTGCGTCGCTGGTGGGTTTTCGCTTATATGGCTGTACGGGCGACCATGGTTCCTTGACTTCAGTCTTTTCGGCGTAGAGATGCGCGACCTGTTTCAAGTAGGTACGGTCAATCTCTCCGTTGCCGTGTGGATCGGTTTCATCGCTTTATTGGGGATTGCTACCGATGCTGGTGTTGTCATGGCTACGTACCTTTCTCAGCGATTTCGAGCCAACCCACCTAAGACGCGCGAAGAAGTTTTTGAGCGTGCGATGGAGGCAGGCTCAAGGCGTGTTCGTCCTTGTCTAATGACAACAGCAACCACGGCCTTAGCGTTGTTACCTGTTGTAAGCTCTCAGGGTCGCGGCGCCGACGTAATGGTTCCTATGGCGCTTCCGAGTATTGGTGGCATGGGCACGATTCTATTGACGCTGTTTACTGTTCCTCTGCTTTACGCGTGGATCGAGGAGTTTCGACTCAAGCGGCGTCTGGAGCTGGAACACGGCGACGATGCGCTTGTGACAGGAGAATAGGTAGATTTGTCCGATTACGACAGCACAACATACGGGGACCACTGGGCTGGCTTTTACGATCTCCTTGAAAGCCCCTCTCTTGATACAGAAGGCACCGTCAATTTCCTTTCCGAAATCGCTGGCAATGGAACGCTGCTTGAACTGGGAGTTGGCACTGGTCGGGTGGCCTTGCCATTGATTGAGCGTGGCTTTGATGTGCATGGGATAGAGGCGTCCAGCGCAATGATTGAAGAGCTGCGGAAACGCCCTGGCGTGGAGGGGATGACCCTCATTGAGGGCGACTTCGCCGATGTCGCCGCTTCTGCGCGGTACTCTCTGGTTTTTGCTGCTTACAACACCTTCTCATCACTCTGGGACCAAGAAGCTCAGATTCGCTGCTTGAAGAATGTTGCCCGCGCCCTGACCCCAACCGGCCGGCTGGTACTAGAACTCGGCGTCCCTGATATGGCCCGTCTCTCTAAAGGGCAGGACGTCTCAGTTCGATTCGTTGATTCAGAGTTAATTGTGCTCCATGCAGCTCAATACGACTGCATCAATCAAAAGATTGTCGGGCAGACTGCTGTTATCTCCAGTGGAGTCATAAAGACGCTTCCCGTTCAAGTGCGCTACTTGTGGCCGTCCGAGCTAGACCTAATGGCACGAATCGCAGGTATGACACTTGAATCGCGATGGGCTGATTGGGGCAAGGCAGAATTCAAAGCGTCGAGCACAAGCCACGTCTCCGTCTACCGCTTAAACGAGTGAACACACCCGTTGTTGCACAACGACAAGGCTTCACTTCTTACCAGAGTGACCGTGATGGTCACTCCCAGGTATCTGATTGGGACACTACGAAAGGCCTTCTCAAAATCCTTTGTGGAAATGTCAACGCAGTTGAACGTGAAGAGCTGTGGCACAACGTTTGCTCAGTGCACAATCGAGAATTCAAGATGATAAGCCCAGAACCTCACGGTCAATATACATGCCCTATGCATCCAGACGTGCACCAAACCAGGCCTGGTAGCTGCCCTCAGTGTGGAATGTCACTTGAACCCACGGGACTTCCCGCGCCGCCAACCGCCGAGTGGACATGTCCAATGCACGCCGAGGTTGTCGAGAACAAACCAGGGCCATGCCCGATCTGTGGAATGGCTCTTGAGCCGAAGGAGATTTCGCTTGAAGACGAGGTAAGCCCCGAGCTGCTAGACATGTCGCGGCGCTTCATTTTGGCCGCAATTTTCACACTTCCTTTGTTCGTTATTTCGATGGGGGACCTGCTTCCAGGTGAACCCATGTCCTCCGTGCTTTCCGCTCGGTGGCGGGTTTGGGTCGAGCTGGGATTGGCAACTCCAGTATGTCTGTGGTCCGCGTGGCCCTTCTATGTGCGCGGTATCCAATCTGTTGTGAATCGGGCTCTCAACATGTTCACGCTCATTGGTCTCGGGGTTAGCGTCGCGTACATTTATAGTCTCGTTGCCGCCCTGGCACCTCAGATATTTCCCGAGTCGTTTCGCGAGCACGGACATGTAGCGGTCTACTTTGAGGCGGCAGGAGTGATCGTCACGCTCATACTGTTGGGCCAAGTGCTCGAACTCCGTGCTCGGAGCCAAACGAACTCGGCGATCAAAAGGCTACTCGGAATGGCGGCCAAATCTGCCCGTCGACTGCGGGACGATGGCGAAGAAGAAGATGTGCCACTTGAAGCTGTGCTAGTGGGAGACCGTCTCCGAGTGCGACCTGGTGAAAAGGTCCCGGTTGATGGCATTGTTCTGGAGGGGCGAAGCACTCTTGATGAGTCCATGGTGACCGGCGAGCCGATTCCCGTCACCAAGAAGGAAGGTGACAAAATTGTTGGCGCAACGGTAAATGGAACGGGAGCTCTGGTCATGCGCGCCGAAAAGGTTGGTGCCGACACGTTACTTTCGAGGATCGTTGCGATGGTTGCCGAGGCTCAGCGAAGTCGGGCACCGATTCAGAAGCTCGCGGACGTCGTTGCCGGCTACTTCGTACCTATTGTGCTTCTGATAGCAGTTGTGACGTTTGTCGTCTGGGCGACTGTTGGACCAGAACCGCGCATGGCTCACGCGCTGATAAATGCTGTCGCAGTTCTCATCATTGCTTGCCCATGCGCTCTTGGGCTCGCGACTCCCATGTCCATCATGGTGGCGACGGGGCAAGGCGCTACAATCGGGGTTCTGTTTAAGAATGCCGAGGCAATCGAGGTGCTTCGCAAAGTTGATACTTTGGTCGTCGACAAGACCGGAACACTTACAGAGGGCCACCCTGAACTAGTCTCGATTGAAATTGCGAATGAGAGTAGTGAAGAAGACTTCTTACGCTGGGTTGGAAGTTTGGAACGAGGAAGCGAACATCCTCTAGCAGCTGCCATTGTTCGCGGCGCCGAGACTCGCGGTGTTGAACTCACGAACCATGACGACTTTCAATCGATCACCGGCAAAGGCGTTCTCGGGACTGTCGATGGACATACCATTGCACTTGGCAACCGAGCACTAGTGGAGCAGCTTGGAGTTGACGTGACGGGACTTCAGAGAAAGGCCGAGGTCATGCGCAAGGAGGGGCAAACCGCCATGTTTGTCGCTGTTGATGGCAGGCCAGCTGGAGTGATTGGTGTGGCGGATCCTATCAAGGAGACCACACCCGATGCGATCCGATCGTTGCATGGTGAGGGAATTCGAATTGTGATGCTCACTGGCGACAATGAGACTACAGCGAAGGCTGTTGCTGCCAAGCTGGATATCGACGAGGTCCTCGCTGATGTATTGCCGGATCAGAAGGTAGAGGCGGTTAAGAGATTTCAAGCCGAGGGACGGATTGTGGCAATGGCTGGGGACGGCATCAACGATGCGCCAGCCCTGTCACAAGCGCACGTTGGTGTGGCTATGGGGACCGGGACCGATGTGGCTATGGAGTCAGCTAGCGTAACTCTGGTCAAAGGCGATTTGCGCGGAATCGTTCGTGCTCGGCGCCTGAGCAGGGCAACCATGGCAAACATCCGTCAGAACCTGTTCTTCGCCTTCATCTACAATGCACTGGGTGTTCCTGTGGCGGCAGGTGTCTTGTACCCATTCTTTGGCCTGCTACTGAGTCCCATGATTGCGGCAGCAGCTATGAGCTTCTCCTCTGTTTCCGTTATCGCCAATGCCCTGAGATTGAAGCGAGCGGAGCTGTGAGAGTGAGCAGTCTAGAAACGAGGAGATAAGAGATGCATATTGGAATGTGGGGCATAGCAGCGATTATGGCGGTGATCGTAGCGTGGCTATTGTATCGATATCTTGCTCCAGACAATTGGAAGGAGTGGTCACGGGTTGGTGTCTTGCAGGCGTTTGTCATTGCCTTCTATGCTGAGATGTATGGCTTTCCTTTGACGATCTACTTCTTGGCACGCTTCTTCGGTGTTGATGTTGAGTGGACCAATGGTGGCAATCTATGGGCACAAGTCTTCGGGACGCAATTCGCACACATTGTCGCTATGATGTTGGGCTATGCGATTGTGTTTGCGGGAGCCTCTCTAGTCGTTGATGGTTGGAGGAAAATCCACACTGCTCGACGAGAGGGCACTCTGCTCACCAGCGGCATTTACGGCAAAATCCGTCATCCACAGTACACGGGGCTCTTTGTAATACTATTCGGTGAGGGAATCGTGCACTGGCCGACAGTCGTGTCTGTTGCTGCGCTGCCAATCATTATTGCCATATATGCGGTGCTTGCTCGCAAAGAGGAGCGCGACATGCTGCAAGAGTTTGGCGATGAATACGCCCAGTACGCACTTCGGGTTCCCATGTTCATGCCTCGATTCAGCGGACGAAGGCTTAATCATGTCACCTGAACTGCTAGCGGTTATAAGTGGTGCCGTCTTGGTGTTGGTTTTTTTCTTAGTCGGTTGGCGCCTCGGCCGATTACATGAGTCTTCTCAGAAGAAAACGGGCGGTCGTGATGCTCTCTGAAACGATTGAGTGTCACACTTTCATGCGAGTCAGAGACGGAATTGTAATGAAGTTTGTGCAATGTGGAGTGCTCTTTTTCCTGTTCATGGCTGGAGCATGTGGCGGTGGGCTGCGGGTTGGTCCTTCGGAGCCCAAAGCTAGTTTTGATTTTGCTGTGAAACGCGGCCAATACATATTGGAGCTGGCCGATGAAATTGAAGCTGACTTCCAAATTCCGAGGCGCGATGGAATAGGGCCGGTTGTAGTCCGTGGTTGGAGGACGACGTTAAGTTCAGGATTTTCGAACAGTCTTGGCCGAACTAGTGATTACTTCGAGACAAACGCTTCGTATGAAGCGGACATAATTGCACTGGGCGAGCTAGGCCTTCGCTTCAGTCCAAATGCTCCTAACCTCACTACCGTGATGCATGCGTCGCTAGATACGAGGGGGTGGTGGCACACGGCACTGCTCCTCATGTATCAGCAACACCTCCACAACGTAGAACCCTATATGCGCGCCTCTACTTTCGGGCAATACACATGAAAGGCACAACCGAAGCGCAGACCTTGTCGTTGGTGGTGTACTCGGCAGTTCCACTAAGTGAGCTAACCTCTCCCTCAGAGGCGGTCCAGAGCGCTGTTGAAGCAATGTTCAGAGCGATCGCTTTGGAGTTTTTTAGGACTCAGTAGAAGTGACACTATGGCGAAAATGGCAGCATGTATTCCGATCCCAATGGTTACTACGTTATGAACCCAGTATGCTTCGATTAATTCTAAGAGCTGCGATCGCAGCTAGTCTCGTGGTCTCTGCGGTTAGCATTCCCTCGTGCTCAAGAGACAAGGAGACAAGACAAGAGCCCGCCTCCGAAGAAGCTGCATTGCTCAAAGAGTTCAAGGGGGCTTATGCCGAAGAGGCGCCACCCAGCACTGGTATTCGCGAATTTGAGATGACAGCAAAGCCATCGGTGGTTTCATTGTTCGAAGGCCGCGACATGGAGGTTTGGGCCTTCAATGAACAAGTCCCAGGGCCAACTCTGCGGGTTAAGCTTGGAGAGACAGTTCGGCTGCACTTTAAGAACGAGCTGCCTCAACCGACAACAATTCATTTTCATGGTGTCCGAGTTTCAAACGCGATGGATGGCGTTCCTGGTGTGACTCAGCCTCCGATCCAGCCGGGTGACGAATTCACATACGAGTTTACGCCAAAGGATGCAGGGACTTTTTGGTTTCACCCTCATGTGCGCGGAAGCGAACAAGTAGAGCGAGGGCTCTTTGGAACACTTGTAGTCGAGGATGTTCCATCACTTGGGTTTTCCCAAGACGTCGTCTGGGTTCTCGATGACTGGAGACTCACACCGGATGGCAGCAAAATCGACCCACGTTTTAATACAGGCGGCGATCTAATGCACGATGGTCGCTGGGGAGGGACTGTGACAGTAAACAGTCGCCTCAACCACGAACTGTTAGTCAAACCTGGCGAGCGGATTCGTTTGAGGCTTGTGAATACGTCGAATGCCCGAGCGTACGCGCCGAATTTTGAAGGGCTCGATGCAAAGGTCATCGCTGTCGATGGAATGTACACGGAGCGTCCGCTGGACCCCGCGGGATTTGTGCTGGCTCCGGGCAATCGACTCGACTTGGATATTCGATTTTCCGAGCAGCAACGTGGCGAACTCTTTGCGGTTGTGGACCAGTTTTCCTCCCGGCGCACCCATCAACTGGCTTCGATTCGCGTAGATGGAGAACCTGTCGTGACTCCAGACTTCGACAGTCCTGCACAAGCGAAAATTCCTGCCTGGGAGGGTGCTCTATTCACACCGGTGCATACGGAGTTCGTATTGAATGCCCGACGAGGTGGCAAGCTAGGTATTGAGTGGTTGATCAACAATCGGCCCTACTCAGACTACAAACCCACATCATTGGTTTCGGGGCAGTGGCACCGACTTCGGTTTACAAACAGTTCTGGCCGCTTGCACCCAATGCACATTCACGGGCAATTCTTTAAAGTGCTCACGCGAAATGGCAAGCCGGCGGATGAACCGTACTTTCGAGATACCGTTCTGTTGCGCCCGCGGGATGTCGTTGATGTTGGTCTTGTACCTTTGGATGTCGGAGAATGGATGATGCATTGTCACATCCTGGAGCATGCGGAATCGGGCATGATGACCGTTCTGAGTGTTCGATCAAGCGATTCGGATTCCATCAGAGCGCATGCGGTTAAACCGTGACCAACGCATGCTGTTGTTGAGCGAGCGATGTCTGCCCTTGTGATAAGAATAAGTCTTGGCCTTGCAGTCTTGGCCATGAGCGCTCTTTGGGGGTGTGGCTCCAGTGTGTCAGATGAGCCCGATGCAACACCAAGCATCGCTACCGACTTCCGACCGATATACGATATACGAGCAGATCCTTGCCAACCCAGAATATGGATGCGTGTTTCCGTGCCACGACGCCTATGCACGAGGTGGGTTTTCCTTGTTTGACGGAGAGACGGCGCCGGATCTCACCGACGACAACATTTCGCATGCCTATGAAATTCTACTAAACTCACTAGGCTCTACTGGTCCAGATGTTCAATGTGCGGGCATGCCATGCGCCGTTCCGGGCGATGCTGCCGCTAGTTTGCTCTTTCAAAAAATTACGGACTCGCCTAAAGCGATTTGTGGTTCCATGATGCCTCTCGGCGCCAGGCCGCGCGTTGGAGAAGAAGATGTTGCGCTGCTGCGAGCATGGATCAACTCCGGCGCCAGGCTTGGGCCCAATCAAGGCATCTAAGCTAGTCACGGTTGGATGTGGACTCGATCTCGTCTTGTGGGAGAAGCGTCATGCCGACAACGGCCAGCAAGGTTATGAAAATCCCGATCCATTCAGATGTACTCCATGTTTCTCCGAAAAACACCGCGCCAATGAGGAGCGCAAAGACCGTGGTCATGAAGCTAAACACGTTTACTCGAACTAAGTCATAGCGTCGTAAGAGGTCGAGCCAAAGCACGAGAGCCAAAGCGGTCCCAAAGATGGCCAAGACAAAAACCGTAGCAATCAGTGTTGGAGTAACTCGGTACGGCAATGCTTCGTTCATAGCGATCGTCAAGCCCCACAAGGGTATGGCACCCAATATAAGCGCCCATCCGGCAGCAACGATGGGATCGATCTCGTTGGCCATGTGCTTCAGCACAATGTTCCCAATAGCGACTCCGAGTGCCCCCAAGCCTACAAACGCGACTCCATAGAATGAACTTTGTCCGTCTGACGCCAATAGCGATGGAAGAGCTGTTGCGACGATCCCTATGAAGCCCAACATCAGAACGAACCCACGCGAACGAGTTATTGATTCAGCCAAGACAACCAACCCGATGAGCATCGCAAGCAATGGTTGTATATTCGATAGGACGGTTGCAATCCCTGGTGACACTCGCCCACCCGCAAGGAACATGCCGGCGAATCCCAGGGTAGCCAAGCCAAATCCTGCGAGGGCAATCGCCCGAAACACGGCTGGGCTTGGCCTCTTGCGCTTTTGCCATTTTGCCAATGTGAGGAGCGTGCATCCGGCGATCAGAGCTCTCCAAGCGCCAATGGAAAGTGGCGGTGCATCTGCAATGGCGAGGCTAATAAGTGGGTAACAGAGAGCCCACAGTAGTGTCACAAACAGTGCTTGTAGAGTGTCTCGAATGCTCATTGAGTTTATGGCAACGCTGATTGCGCCACCTTGGCCTGGTACAAGTTTCGGGCCACTGGTCGAGGCTAACGGCTGAACTGGAGCGTTTCGTTGCCTCAGGCTCTGGAAGTGTTTGTAACCCCATCTCTAGTAACCAAATGGGTTACAACTTGAACTCGAGGTCAGGCTGTCCAGTGATCCTGTAGCCTAGAGCGGCGAGGTTACTTAGATTTCTTGAGAGGAAATACTGGCACGTTGTGTGCTCGGAGGAGAGGACGGAGTGAAACAACAAGACACAGTTACCTCGGAGCGAGGGCCAATGCCTTCTCAGGTCATAGCACGGCGAATCGCTATGGGATTTGGACTCGTTTCTCTCGTGGCGGTGATCATGTGCGGGATGCTCATTCGGCTCTTGGGAGACGTTTCGAGCCTTGTTGATGATATGAGTGAAGACGACACAGCCAGCAAGAATGCGCTGGCGCTGGCTACCTCCATCAGGGAGCAGTACATTCATCAAGCACACTGGCTCATTGAGAGAAACGATGAGCACCTACATCACGACGAAGACTGGCTTGCCATCGTTGCGCAGAAGGTCGAAGTGCTACGGCCACGTCTGCCGAGCCAATCTGATGCACTTGACTCGGTTGCCCAAGGAAGTGTGGAACTCGATCGTCTCTTTAGGAATGAGTTACGAACAGCGGCGATTCAAGGCAATGCCGAGCAGGTTGTGGCACTTCATAAGGTGCTGGATGGGACCGCGAGGCGAGCGACGGGGGCGGCAGACAGCATCGCAAACTCTGTGGATGCTCGAATGGAGAAGGCTCACAACTCCGCGACTCACGCAACGTCGCTAGGCCTAGCGGCCGGGTTACTTTGTATTTCTGTCGTGTTTCTCTTGGCTGTCTATTACACCGTGAGACTTCGACGTTCTGTTGTTCTCCCGTTGGGAGTTTTGGCACGTGCTGCTCTCGACTTCGGTTCGGGCAATTTTGGGAGTCGCGTCGGGAGCGTCGGGGATGGAGAGCTCGGTGAGCTTGCAGCCGCGTTCGATACCATGGCAGAGGAGTTGGAGGCTCGAGAACGAAGACTGATTGCAAGCGAGCGCATGGCTGCGATAGGACAACTAGCTGCCGGTGTTGCCCATGAGATCAACAACCCTATACAGATTATTCGCGGCTATCTGAAAACAATGACTCCAGAATCCACCCATGAGTCTATTGCCGAGGAATTGCTGATCTTAGATGAAGAAGCAGCAGCTTGCCAGCGTATTGCAGAGGACCTTGTGACATACGCTAAGTCCCCGCAGTTGAAAATGGAGAGCGTGGCCATGGAGACGTTCTTGAACGAGAGTGCTAAGAGGTTTTCTGAGACTCAGGAAGGTCACGAACATAACATTCAGGTCCACGCGGACCAGGGCTTTGTTTGCGCGGATCCATCGCGTCTTAGGCAGGTTCTTCTGAACCTTCTTGCAAATGCCGCACAGGTATCAAATGAAGACCTGCCCATTGTAGTCGTGGGACAAGCGAATGGCAGAGGGGACTATATCTTGTCTGTATCTGATCGAGGCCCCGGCATCAGTTCCGACGACAAGGACCGAGTATTTGAACCGTTCTTCTCGAAGCGTGCAGGCGGTTCGGGATTGGGGCTCGCTGTAAGCCAGGGGCTTATTCACGCGCATGGCGGGACGATTTCGGTCGAAGATCGGACCGGAGGCGGATCCGTTTTTACGGTCGTTCTTCCCATCGAGGCTGAGGAAAGAGTAGATAAGGTATGACCGTAGATGCCCACAAACCCGTGATTCTAGTGGTGGATGACAAGAAGAACATGCTTCGCTTGATGTCGAAGGTGTTGGGAAAAGAGGCGCAGGTGCTGACCGCTGATCGCGGCGCGAAGGGGCTTGCGCTGCTTGAGCAGCATTCGATTGACGTGATGTTGTGCGACTTGCGCATGCCCGATATGGATGGCTTAGACGTCTTGAAAGAGTGCAAGAAGCGCTCGCCGACCACGCAATTCATTCTAATGACGGCCTATGCGTCGGTGGACACAGCAGTGGAGGCACTTAGGCTTGGCGCCGCGGATTATCTAACCAAGCCATTTGAGCCAGAGGAAGCCCGCGCGGTAGCCCTCCGGGCAATGGGGCGGTCACCAAGTGCGTCGTGTTCTACGAATGACCTGGTTCTTCCAGGTGTCATCTCGTGTTCATCTTCGATGGCAGAGCTTGGTGTACTCGTAAAGCAAGTTGCAGCGAGTGACGCCACCGTCTTGCTTCTCGGCGAGACTGGTACCGGTAAAGAACGAATCGCCCGAGCTGTGCATAGGCTCTCTCCCCGGGCAAGCCAACGATTCGTTGCCGTGAACTGTGCTGCGATTCCGGCTGATCTACTTGAGAGTGAGCTTTTTGGGCATTCCAAGGGCGCCTTCACCGGCGCCGGGCGAGATTCTAAGGGGCTCTTTGAAGAAGCGAATGGAGGGGCGCTGTTTCTCGACGAAATTGGAGAAATGCGGCCGTCCTTGCAAGCAAAGCTGACACGTGCGTTGGAAGAAAAGGCGATTCGAAGATTGGGGGAATCGGCGGAGCGTTCTGTTGATGTTCGGGTGATTGCTGCGACTCATAGGAACATTGAGGCAATGATTTTGGAGGGGCAATTCCGTGAAGATCTTTGGTATCGCTTGAACGTCGCCACAGTTCGAATTCCTCCACTTCGCGACCGGAAAGGTGATGTGGAGTTGCTCGCTACATACTTTCTAAGAGAGTTTGCACCTGAGTCGAAGCGAATCGTAGGGTTTAGCGACGCTGCTCTCGACGCACTGGAACAGTATCGCTGGGCTGGGAACGTTAGGCAGCTTCGGGCCGCAATCGAGAGAGCATGTGTGGTTTGCACCGGTGAACGGATTGAGATTGGAAATCTCCCTCCCGAGATTGTGGGAGTTGAACACGCGGATTCTCTTGGGGACCTAGCCAAGCTAACCTGGGCGAAAGCACAAGAACGCGGTCGAGAAGACCTCTCGCGCCGGTATCTCGAAGGTGTTCTTAGGCGCCACGAAGGTGATGTCAGTGAAGCTGCTGAGCAAGCTGGAGTTGAGCGCGAGAGTTTCTATCGACTCATGCGGCGGTATGGAGTTGAGCTAGAAACAAAGTCTCAGAAGCGGAAAAAAACGTGACACTACTTGGAACCATGTGGAAGGGAGAAATAGGAACAGCTATTTTCAGCCGCAGGCGACCATAAACTAGCTACGGACTGTAGAGCTTGCCTTGAGCAAGCATCCGTCAGCACCTTCGCTGTGGCGAACTATTGAGCGTCGCCAACGTCATTGCCATTCATCGGGCCGAGCCTGTCGTGGCGATCCGCAGAGTGGCAGGTTTGACGTGTGAGGATAATGACGAGCAACACGACACCACCTACTACAAATGCTAGGTTGCGAATACGATTGGGAGAATCAAGCATAGTTCAACGTTGTGCAATGAGAGGGCCAGGGCAGAGGCAATACTCCTGCCAATTTAGGTGCTGTTAGGCACGGGGTGTGACTGATTGGGTTACCGGAATTGGCCTAGGGGGGCACTATTCAGAGAGCGGCTTGTCGCCTTGGTTGAGAAGGGGCACTCCACAATCTCGACGTCTTGGGAACAGTTCTTGCTCTAACTCGTCTTGGAGACAGACCATGGACGAACACACATTTCTGAACCTGCTTTGGTTTCTTGCGATCGGCTTCTTCTTCTACTGGATGATGGCGAAAGGAGGGTGTGGGGCCCATGGGGCTGGCCACAAGCACGGGGGCGACCAGGCTCAACACGATTCTCACGGGGCCACTCCACCAACCTCGGACCACACGAACGCGGAGAAACACTGATGCGTGTCGACTGGAAAGTCCTAGGCCCCGCTTCGGCCTTCACATTGGCAATCGGATACCTAACCTGTATTGGCTACGACCTGATCTTTCAACAGGAAATGTATCGATCATGGGTCGACTTGCTTCCGGGGTTCGAGTGGCTCTCGATTGGAACCTTTGCGCTTGGCCTGCTTGAAGTGCTCGTCTACGGCATGTTCTTTGGGTTGGTTTTTGCCCCACTCTACAACTTCTTCGCAAAACTCCAGGCGCCTGCCAATTGAGTGAAGTCTACAAGAAGGGCAGCCTGAGCCTGCTTGGTGCCATTGGAATGGGCACAGGTGTCATGATTGGTGCTGGCATCTTTGCTCTCACGGGACAGGTGGCAGAGCTTGGCGGTGCACTGTTTCCGCTCGCTTTCTTGTTCGCTGCTGTTATCAGTGGCTTCAGCGCGTACAGCTACATCAAGGTATCGAGCAAGTATCCGTCGGCTGGTGGTATCGCGATGATTCTCAAGAAGTCGTATGGCACCACCACGATAACCGGAGCGGGAGCCCTCCTAATGGCGCTCTCCATGATTATCAATGAGAGCCTAGTCGCAAGAACGTTTGGTACGTACACGGTGAGGCTGCTTGACGTCGATGTCGACGGAGCGTCGGTACCCCTTTTGGCCGTGGGGCTCATTATCCTCGCATTCTTAGGGAACCTAGCAGGCAATCAATTCATCGGCACCGTTTCGAAGATAACTGCTCTGCTTAAGATTGGCGGCATCGTGTTGTTGTCTGGTGCGGTCCTTTATGCATCGGGGTTCTCTTTCGAAGCCACCACTTCCGTCGCTGAGCAATCCACAACCGTTGGCGGATTCCTTGCAGCCGTGGCGATTGGCATCCTCGCATACAAAGGGTTCACCACCATCACCAACAGTGGTGGTGAGATGAAGAACCCAGAACGCAATATGGGGCGCGCGATCGTAGTCTCGCTAGCAATATGCTTTGTTGTCTACGTTCTCGTATCCCTTGCCGTCAAGTCAGCTCTGCCTCTCGACGAAATTGTACGCGCTAAGAATTATTCTTTAGCGCAGGCATCGCGACCTGCGTTTGGTGAACTGGGCCAGGGGATTACGATTGCAATCGCGATTATTGCGACTTCATCGGGGGTTCTCGCGAGTGTGTTCGCGGTTTCGCGAATGCTCACGATGCTCACGGATATGAAATTCATCCCACACAGGCACTTTCGCATGCCTGGCAACATTCAGAAGCACATGCTTGTCTATACGGTTCTATTGGCAGGTTTGTTGGCTGCCTTCTTCGATCTCACACGCATCGCGTCGCTCGGAGCTATCCTTTATCTCGTTGTCGACATTGCAGTTCACTGGGGAGTTTTTCGTCACTTGCGCGAAGATGTTGGTGCCAGAGCTGCCATTCTAGTGTCAGCCATCATCCTCGACGTTCTCGTTCTCGGCGCGTTTCTAGCGCTAAAAGGAGCCAATGATCCGCTAGTGGTAGTAGTAGCAATCGCCGCGATCGGAGCCGTGTTGGTATTCGAACACTTCTATTTGCGGCGTGTCCGCGAAGACGAGGCACCCCTCGTCGAGCACATGCACTAGGGGCGTTAGGATACGTATGCACTCGCTACTTAGTCTCCTGGTCGGTTTTTCTTTCAATCAAGGCCTTGCGACGATCGTCATTCTTGTCGCCGACCTCTTAGCACTTGCCTCACTACCGTCGGTGCTTCTACGGCGTCGTGGTAGGCCAATGGCAGCGCTAAGTTGGGTGCTCACACTTGTAGCTCTGCCGTATTTGGGCCTGCTGCTCTGGTGGACCTTTGGACGCACCCATCTCTCTCGCCATCGGCGGAAAAAGCGACGGGCCAATCAAGCGATTTGCATTGAATGTGCGCGCCCCGAGGATTCAGATAAACTCCTATATACAGATAGCCTGCTTCCATTTCGTGATGGCAACCGACGCTGGACCGAAGGAGTCTTTTCTCCTTCTGAGGTATTCGGCATGAGTGTTCTATGTGATGGCGATGAGGGTTTCCCCGCAATGGAACAGGCAATCGCGAGCGCAAACACGGAAATTCGCGCACTCTTCTATATTTGGCAAAATGATGAAATCGGATTGCGCTTTGCGGAGCTACTTGCACAGAAGGCACGCACAGGCGTCTCCGTACGAATTCTCCTCGACGCTGTCGGCTCCTCCTCATTTATTCGACAGCAAGGCAAGATGCTTAAACGAGCAGGTGTCGAAGTCGGTGTTTTTCTGCCGGCAAGGTTTCGCCCTTGGGCGCCAACCTTCAATTTTCGAAATCATCGCAAGCTGCTGCTCGTCGACGGTGCAGTCGGCTTCATTGGAGGCATGAACATTGGGGATGAGTACGTTTCCGAATGGCATGACCTCGCGTGCCGATTACACGGCCCAGTCCTAGAGAATCTCGATGAGGTCTTCCGTGAAGACTGGTTCTTCGCAACGGGCGCTGACCTAGGGGCCGTGGAGGGGCAGGCTACGGCCACGAAGCGTGAGGAAGACAGCAGCGCGTCTGGGGCTTGTACTGTCATCGCAAGTGGTCCAGATCGCGACGAGAATCGCGTCCACGATGCGGTGTTCCTTGGGATTACCTCCGCGCAGGAGCGTGTGTGGATTGCAACCCCCTACTTTGTCCCAAGCCACGAAATCATGGCTGCACTCCGGGGCGCTGCGCACCGCGGCCTCGATGTTCGTCTTGTAATTCCCAAAGCCAACGACCTAACGATCATCAAGTGGGCAGCTCGCACGTACTATCAACAACTGCTAGATTCCGGCGTTCGCATATTTGAGTACATGCCTCGTTTCTCGCATATGAAGGCGATGGTATTGGACCGCAAGCTAACCCTATTGGGGAGTCCGAACGTCGACTTGCGAAGCTACCGTCTCAACTTCGAACTAGCGTGCATGGTCGAGTCTCAAGAACTGAACGAACAAGTTGCCGCGGTACTTGCACGCGACGTTTCGGCGAGCGAGGAATTGACCAAGGATGTCTTGAGACAAGAGTCCCTCAATCGCCAGCTTGTGGAATCTGCCGCGCACCTTCTGAGCCCTCTTCTATAGCGCCGTTACCCTCATTCTTGCCTCTAAGAAGACCCAACTAAAGAAAACATTGATGAACGACGAAGACGAAAATATTGACCATAATCGGCGCCTTTTTATGGAGCTGACTGCCTTGGGAGCAGCCGGCATAACCTTAGCCAGCTGCTCAACACTGGCTACACCTACGATGCGGCCCGGCACATCCGGCGCCCTGGCTCTTGGTGCCGTTGGAATGGGCATGAATCACAAAGAAAGCGCGATGGGCGGCATGAAGAACATGGACATGGATTGGCCGCCAATGCCCGACGGCGCGCCTACGTCCGACAGCGATTACTTGCACGTTGAGATCGATGTTCAGATTGTCGAACACGAACTGGCGCCGGGGGTCAATATTCATACGCTGGCCTTCAATGGCAAAGTTCCCGGCCCAACGATTCGAGCCAAAGAAGGACAATGGATTAAGGCGACACTTCGAAATCGTACGCCGCTAATGCATACTATTCACTGGCACGGATTTACCGTGCCTTATGCCATGGATGGCGTTCCGTACGTCACCCAGCCTCCCGTGATGCCAGGTGGCAGTTACGTGTATCGTTTCAAAGCCGAACCCTACGGAACGCATTTCTATCACTGTCACTGGGGCACCCTGCTTCACATGCAATCAGGCATGTATGGCGCGTTCATCGTAGAGAGCGACGATGATTCAATTAAGAAGAAGTATGATTACAGTCGCGAGTACATGCTGTCGATGAGTGCAGTGGACACGGATTGGGTTCGCACGGAACTCAACACCATGCTCGATCGAATGGGCAAGCGCATGGGGCTGATGAAAGAAGGGCGTCTCGACTCGTGGACGACCGCCCACTTTGATTCCCTCGATGATCTTCGGGCTGCCATGAAGAAGGGTTTCGTTCCGCCGTATGTGCGCAGCAGAAAGTCGCAAGCCGGTCTGCCGAACCCTAACTACTTCACGATCAACGGCAAGAGCTATCCGCTCACCGAGCCGATCATGATCAAGAAAGGGGAGCGTATCCGAGTGCGTTTCGCAAACGCCGGTACTGTCGAGCACTATATGCATCTGCACGGTCACGACTTCGATCATGTCTGCGAGGATGGTGCACCCCTGCCAGCGCCCATTCGTGGCAATACCTTGCGTGTGAGCCCTGGGAAAACTTCCGATATCATCATCGAAGGTACTAACCCTGGCATATGGACGTTTCACGATCACGATACGCGACGTGTCACCAACAATGGTCTCTACCCCGGCGGCGCCCTAACGGTGTTGGCGTACGAAGGATTCGAGAGCAGTTTCAAACCAACCATTGCGCTGGATGAGTAGGGGGGCACATGAAAAACAAATTATATCCATCACTAGTTATGCTTGGCTTGGCAACCTTGGTGCCCCGCCTCGTCACAGCACAGGAGCTGGAATCAGAACTTACCCTAGGAGTAAATAGCCTCGGATCTGCTGGCACTGAGATCTCTACGGGAGCGAACTCTGGCGACAAAGCGACAGGGGTCGTCGACTTCTCTGATACATCGCTGCTGCTACGAGGTCGCATCCAACTGTACTCGGGCATTCGCGGAGGCTCCGTTGTAGGTCTTCAGTTTCCCGATGCCGACAGCGAACTTGGCGCTGTGTTCTTTCATCAAGCGCACGTCTTTCTCGAAGGGCAACACTTCAATCTCAAGATTGGACGCAGCCGCCTTCAGTCCTCGGTTGTCGAGTTTCCTACGGTGAGGGATGACGATATGCTTTCTTATACGGACGCACAAAGCCCCGTCTCATCAGGAACAACCACAGAAGATCACCAGTATGGCAACGTTCTGGAATTAACAGGGATTCTTGCGACCAAGTACTTCCTGAGTGCCCACGCCGAACACATGTTCTTGACACCAGGCGACAAAGCTTCGGAGGATTTTACGTTAAACTCGTTCGGCTCAACGCTCAGTTATCGCAACATCCCTGCCAGGATTGACAGTGGACGCGTTCGGGAGGTTGGAACCGCATTTAACTACTACAACGCTCGGGGAGACGGTCTCCCTGGAATTTGGAATGCCATGTTTGGTGGCTCAGTGAATGTGGTACCTGATCCGATTCATCTTATCGATATCCGATTGCAAGGTATCTACAACAACGGCGGCGACAACGACTTTCTGTCGGACGCGAAATCAACGTTTCGCGCTCAGTCTATTCGCGGGGCCATGGCACTGCGCTATCTGTACTCCAAAGGAATGCTGCCCACGATGCAACTCGCAGTAACCGGCGGGCTTGCTCGCTACTTTCATGACGGGGGGGCCAGATCTTGGAGCACAGCCGCAAACGGGTTCTATAGCCTTGGAGCGAACTTCGACGTTGGAGCCCAGTATCAAGTGCGCCGCGATAGTGCCCGCCTGCGAAATGCTCTGGGAACACCCGAGTTCGAACACAAGATACAGGCGGTGCTTCGCTTCGGATTTGAATTTGCGATCAATCCGCTGCCAAAACGCGACTCCATCCTCAATACAGAGCATCAGTACATTCCTTAGCTCCCGTTCTACAGAACGGGAGCCAAGTATGATTCGAGAGGCACTTGTGTGACCGAGTCCGTTACGAAACTGTGACAGACTCGGGCAACGCTTTCAACCATTGCTGCGAAACTATTGATTCGCTGGCGGGACAAGACGAGCCGAAGGAGGCCGTGAAGTTTTTTGGGAGGTGGCACAATCGGTGCTTACAAGTTTGTCGTCATGGACACAGGTCTTAATGTTTTAGTGACCGAGAAGCGCGCCCTTTCTGAGAATGGGATTGCCTCTATTGGGTCTCCTCTGCCTGGGAGCGGAGAAGGTGGGGGCGACGAGTGAGCGTCTCACCCTGGCTTCTCGATGGCCTGGTAGTTCTCACTGTGTCGGCTGTGTTGCTCGCGTTGGCAAGTCCAAGAATTCGGCATTCGAATCAATGGCAGGCAACGGTTACACCGCTCGCTTCCATCATTGGGAGCGGTTTTCTCCTCGTCGCACCACTCCTACACGCTTCCCTTGGAAAGTGGGCCCTTGCGGGCATCGTCGTACTGACATTCGTTGCCTACAACATTGGGATTGTGATTCGATTTAATATCGTTCATGCGGAAGTCTGGGTTGAAGAATATCCTCAAGGTCGAGTCGCCCGAATAGAGGCTCTCTCTCAATGGATGCTAGGACTCGCCTACACGATCTCGGTTGCGTTCTACGCAAGTTTGCTAGCAGCGTTTGTCTTTGAAAAACTGGGGATAAGTAATGGAACAGCAATGCGCTGGGCTGCAACCGGTCTATTGACAGGAGTGATGGCTGTCGCTTGGGCTCGCGGGGCCAAGGGGCTTGAAATGATCGAGCTGGTAGCAGTAACAATCAAGATCGCCATCATTGGCGGCGTTTTGTTGGCTCTAGCGTACTACGATGCCGCAACTGGAATCGCTTGGTTTGAACACGAGCCCCTCGAACCACTAACGCCATACAAAACAGCTGCGATCTTGGCTGGAATGCTCATGGTCACACAGGGATTCGAAACTGCACGATTCATGGGCGAGCGTTACACGCGTGAGGTACGTGTTCTGGCAGTCAAGCAATCTCAGTGGATCGCAACTGCCATCTATGTCGTGTTCATCGGTGTGACGTGTCCTATCTTCTTTCGATTTCCTATAGCGGAACTCAATGAGACAGCAGTCAGCACGACTTTGGGACAGGTGATATTTGTGCTGCCAGCGTTCTTGCTAGTAGCGGCATCCGCAAGCCAGCTTAGTGCTGCACTCGCAGATACGATTGGTGGTGGTGGGCTCTTTCAACAGCGCTTGAAGACGAAGACCCGCCTGCCATCGAATGCATTCTATGTGATTGTCGCAGGTATGGCCATCGTACTTCTTTGGACCGCCGATGTGTTCGAACTTGTCAATTACGCCTCTAAGGGGTTTGCCGCCTACTATTTATTGCAGGTAGTAATCGCTATCGGGTTGGTGGCACGTAGGGGGAGCAGCAACCGCCTTTGGCTCGTTGGCTTAGTTCCATTGGCGCTCTTACTAATCTTCGTGGTGCTTGGGTCCATAGCGGCACCCCATTCATGAACAATGGAATCGGCGCTTGTGGGCCCTTTGAGCTCAGAGGAAAAATGACGCAACAGAGCGCTCTGCGTGGTCTATGCTAAAGGCCATGCGACGCGCAATCTACCTATTGGTCCTAGCGTTTTGCCTCATCCATTGCGGGGACTCAGGCATCAGCAATTCAACGTTGGATGCGGGAGCGTCAATCGACTCGGCGCCAGCCGTGGCACCCGATGCGAATTCGGAACCGAGTCCGTCGGAAGCCTTCTACGACCCAAGTACAATCGTCGAAGTTCGCCTAACGGCGAGCCCAGCCGACATTACGACGCTAGACAACAATCCCTTCGCAGATGTCTATGTACCTGCCACATTCACGTGGCAAGGACAGGAGGTTGCCAACGTTGGACTGCGTTACAAAGGGAACTCGTCTCTTGCCCGGGCTGGCGAAAAACCTTCGCTCAAGATCAAGTTCAACGAGTTCTCGCAAGCGCAGCGTTTCTTGGGACTGACGAAGGTGAATTTTAACAACTCAGTGCTAGATCCATCTATGCAGCGGGAAACTACCGCCTACGGACTGTTCCGTGACTTTGGTGTTCCGGCTCCGCGAGCGAACTACGCCAAGGTGTATCTAAACGGGCAGTATTCAGGACTCTACGTGAACGTCGAGCAAGTAGACAAACGAGCTCTAACGCGCCTCTTCGGGGACAATAGTGGCAATCTCTACAAGCAATATTCTGGGGCGTCGCTAGAGTACAGAGGGGCGAGTCCTGCAGCGTATGACGATGGCACGTACCGTAAGAAGACAAACGAAATCGAGGACGACTGGGGTGATCTCATTGCCCTGACGCAGCTGCTTGATTCGGGCGATAGCACCACCATCGAAGCCGAACTTCCACAGATACTCGACGTCTCGTTGTATTTGCGATGGCTCGCAGTCAATACCTACCTAAGTCACATCGACGCGTACACCGGGTTCGCAAACAACTACTATCTGTACCGAAACCCGACCACAATGAAGTTCGTGTACATACCATGGGATCTCGACATCACCTTTGGAACACAAGGGCACGCAAACACCACTGATTCGTTTCTGCTCACCTGGGATCTATTCGATCCACAAATTCCCAGCCCCACCGGGCCACGGCCCATGTTGACAAAACTCATGGCCATCGCGAGCTTTCGAACCGAATATACTGGCTACCTTGTCGAGCTCGTCGACGGTGGGCAAATCGAATCACGCATACTCAGCCAGCTCGATGAAGTTCGCGCGAGAATCACTGATGCGGCAACTACCGACACGAGCAAGCCATACACGAACAGCGAATTTTTGAGCAGCCTCGTAAGCGGAGTACCGGCGCCTGGAGACACGCTGCCTGTGATCGGAATTCGAAACTTCGTCGAGCAGAGAACAGCGAATGTCTTGTCTCAGCTGCCGTGACCTGAGACGGCATCGCGAGTTTCCCAGACCGTTTCGTGTTGCGAAAAAACACTAGTCGAGCATGACACGCTAGCGGCCATTCAACTGCACAGGAATGGCCTATGGACGCCTCGTTCTCTGAGTGCGACCATTTATTGGTGGATTCCTGCTTGTTGGTTAGGGCGCTCGGTTTGGGCGATGAGGGTGCAGTAGACGCGTTCTTCAAGCGGAACCCTGAATCAACACTATTTCTCCGTTCGAAAGTACGCAATGCAGGTCTCTGCCATGACGGGAATCTCGATTCTGGAGATTACGTGGCGGCCATGGACTCCGGAATCATTGCTGTCGCCGCTCACTACCCGACTGGGAACATCGTATTGGCGGCCCCGTACCATCTTGAGCGACTCCTGCAAGTATTGGTGGATGTGCCCAACCGAGTTGTGGAAGGGCTTGCTGGCCCATGGGCACAAGTTGAGCGTGCGCGCATTTACCTTGGCATGGCTGACTCTCCTGTACAGCTACTCCAACGCGAAGCGCTTCTCGCTATAGAACTTGACCAATTGAATGTCCCAAGCTGTCTCGCAGAGGGGAGCGTCTGCTGTCGGCTGCCCGAAGACGGCGAGCTGGACCTCTTGACGCAAATGCGCACCTTCTTCTTGATGGAGACATTCAATACGACCGCCCAAATCGAGCTGCAACAGGCGTGCAGAAAAGAGGTTGAGCATCATGTTTCGAGCGGTACTGCGAAGGTGTTGATCAACAGGGCCGGGTCACTGGTAGCGTGCGCGTTCCTGGGTACCGTGTTTCCAGATATCGTCGAAATCAGCGGTGTCTATACGCTACCTGAACTACGCGGACGCGGCTACGGGCGTGCGATTGTCGCAGGAACTCTTCGAGACGCGTGTCAGCGCGGAGTTCAGAAAGCCATTCTGACGGTGGACCGGTGGAACGCGCCGGCACGAAAGGTGTATCGCTCGGTTGGGTTTCAGAGAGTCGGTGACTACGGCCTGATTCGATTTGCCGATGATGTGCATCGTGCAACTCATCCCGGCAGCGCCTGATACAGAGTCACTACTACTTACTCTTAGGTTTGGAACGCTGCGACTCAAGCTCTATTCGGGTTTTTTGCATATAACAATACAATGCCCGCTGTCGCTTGTTAGGGGAGCTCGACTGGAAGAACCATAAAGACGAAAACTGGAGAACCCACACTGCGAGAGCAGACCAATGAGTTCATGGGGCATATACAGCCGGCTTTCGCCAGTTTTGGTAATGCGTTGAGAACCATCAACGGAGGTCAAAGTGACCTCGACCTGGAGCATGCCCGTTTCGAAAACCGGTGTGCTTTGCCAGTGAGCCGTAAAGTTCCCTTGGGGACCTTCATGGTGTAACTCGACGCTTTTGCAGCCATCGCCGAATAGTCTTGGCACGTTCAAATAGTCGCAGGCAAACCAGCCACCCGGCCGCAAAGACTCATAGGCTCGCTCGAACATTTGCCTGTTCACGCGGTCATCACGGTTATTGCCGCAGCTCGCATACCAATTAAACGCCGCATCACACGGCTCCTCGGTAACAAAAGCATAGGCATCGGCTTGTACAAACGAAGAGACTAGGTTCATCTCTTGCGACAGGCTCTGCGCTTGCTCAACATAGGCGGCCGACTGATCAACTCCGATGATTCGGCAGCGTCTACGGCTCGCCAGAGGAATACTTATCCGGCCAATCCCGCAACATTGATCAAATACGGTATCTCCGGGAACGATGTGGAGTACTTCCTCCAAGAAACCGAGCGTACTTGCAAGATCTTCATTTGGGCTCTGTGACAAATACAAGTCAGAGTAGATTTCGTCGTAAAACTCGCAGCACCACTCGGTGTCGGTCACCGGTTGTTCCAACATCGGGCTTCGACTTTCTTGCACTATCCATGTCTCGGCCAAAGTTCCCCAGAACTTTAGAAAACGGTCACCGGAGCGCATCCAAGCAACGATTTGGTGCGTTCTCTTCTCCTTGAGCGCGCTAGACGGTCACCAACTATGCTTGAAGCGTTCCTGGCTACCTGATAGCGTGCTGTAGCTTGAAGCGGGTTCTCATTACATTGCTTGTTGTTGTCCTCGGCGGCCCAGCTGTCGGCTGGGCGAGTCCGGCAGGGCCAGCAGGAATCGAGTTGATTGGACCTAGTTGCTGCGCATCACAGAGTGATCTGCATTCTGGGACGGATCTGCCAGAGATCGAGGAGGCTTGTTGCTGTAGCCCTAGTTCGCTGGAAGCAACAATGGAGATGTCGCGGCTTGGGCCACCAACGCAGGAGGACCTGTATCCATCGCCAACGCTAACCTGCTCGATTGATACTCCATTGTTCGCGGTGGTTTCCTCGAACACAAAGGACGAAGTAGCTCGAGGCCCCCCGCCTACGCCTACGTCCTCTCTCCTCGCTCAGCAGACTTCGTTCCAGATCTGATCCCAGATCTTTGCGACCGCTGGCGGAACCCGTAGCTGTGATCTTGTTTGAGGTCAGCGCTGGCCGGGACGCATCGCCACTCGGAACGTGTTTTCGCCGTAGAAATGCACCGTGCTGGTGCGTTTTCCAATCACCACTGGGTTGCCGCTAGGTGGCCATGAAAGAAAGAAATTCACTATGAACCTACTGACAAAATACTTTGCTGCTGGCGCGTTGCCATTCCTTATCGGCACGGGCTGCGGGTCCTCGTCGCCTACTCCTACGAATGCTGGCGCCAGTACCGAAAGCGAAACTGCGACGAGCGCGGCGAATTCCTCGGTAAGCCCAAACGCCGAAGAGCAACCTGATTCCTCTGCCGCTACCGATACAAGTTCAAGCGTGCCACTTCCCGTCGATCTGATGGCGGCCGAGATGGCAGCGTACGAGCGCGCGAAACCGATCTTCGAGGAACAGTGCGCGGCCTGCCATACGCCGGATCCAAGTCGCAAGAAACCAAAGAAGGGCGTCTCTCACTTTTCGATGGCCGGCTATCCCTTCGATGGTCATCACAAGACCAAACTAGGACAGTCGATTCGCATCGCGATTGGCGGCACTGACAAGCCGGCAACGATGCCCCAAGACGACCCAGGATCGATTGAGGGGGCAGACCTAGATGCTCTTCTTGCTTGGTCAGATGCGTTCGATGCTGCTGCCTCGGCTAACGTTGGCTATCACGCAAGCGCCGCCCACGAGCATTCCTCTGGACCAGGGCAAAAAGAGGAGCACAAGGATCCGAAGAAAGCGCACGAGCATTCGAAGAAGGAGCATAAGCACCCGTCGAAGGCGGACAAATCTAAGCAGGCGCATGACCACAAGGAGAAGGCGCATGACCACAAGAAGAAGGCGAAGCATGACCACAAGAAGAAGGCGAAGCATGACCACTAGACAAACTATGAGCACCCCCTCCAACATCACCATTGCGACCGCTCCGAAGCGGTTCTTAGACGCTAGAGGAGATCTAGCCATTGCTGCCTTCGCAATGGTGATAATGCTGGCCCAAGGCGCCTGCGGATCGGATGACACCGATACGGCCGCAGATGCCACGGTCGCCACGCCGATTGATGCGTCGACTCAGGACACTTGGACCTCCTTTGCTTCAGGCTTCTTTGAGACCTATTGCTTCGAGTGTCACGGTCCCGGCGACTCTCTGCGCGACTACTCTCTACTACCGATGGTTGAGTCTGAGACGGCAAAGATTCGATGTGGCGTGTCCGCTGACTCTCTTGCTGGATGTTCGATTCCTGCCCGGCAGTTTCCGATCGGATCCGGCCCCAAGCCAACGGACGAGGAGCGTCTACGACTTGTTCAGTGGATCGAAGATGGCGCTGCTGACTAGAGCTCAGCGGTCGCCGCGATCCATCCAGATCGTGGCGCCGCTCGCCCTAGAACCAAAAGCGGACTCCGGCGACGACATCGAAAGCGCAAGTCGATGTCGATTCACTCTCCGCTCGAATTCGCGAACCCTAATGCTAGGCGGGACGTCTTCCTGATAAGAACCCTCGAACCCTTGCAGCAGGGCTTCCTTGTTGGAAATCTGCTTCTCTAGTTTTTGCTTGGCGTTTGAGCGGGCAAAGGCATGCACAGCACCAAAAGCACAACGCTCCGGAAGTCCGGTCGAGGCCTCATTGGGCACTCGCAGGGCATACGGGGTCAATCATGTAGGAGCCATAGAGCGGGTCTGTATAGATGCCGCCCGCTAGAAAAATGTTGGGATATTCGTAGTCGCCTTGGCTTTTTGTGTAGAGGAAGGGGCTAAGCAGGAGCCGCTCTTGATGCCAGCGACCCTCGGCTCCGGCCGGGATGAGTTCGCCGTCACCATAGAGCATCAACTCGGGCCCATCCGCCGCAAATGCCGGACACACGCCCACGCCTTCATGCGAGACATTGATGAGCTTGTGCCCTAGCTCGTGCGAGAGCGTTCTTGTTTCTCGAAGAAATCGAGGTTGCTCGTAGGACAAGGTTATGACACCGCGAATCGGCTGTGGAATACGGTCGCCGTAGGCGTACGGAGGGAAGGAGAGGCCGCCAGTAGGAGCAGTTGCGTAGGTCCATTCGCTGCCACTCCACTCGTAGTAGGCAATGGGCGCTTCATCTACCGTCATTATGTGGACCGTGTTGGCTTTGGAAGCGCCTGCTGTCTCGGGAAAGTAAAAGGTAATGGCTTCGAAGATGCTGCGGTTTCTCGTGCTCGGTCGTGACTTCAGTTCGTCTAGATGAGCGTAGAGGTCCGTGTCCAGAAAATCAGGTGTCGAGGGCAAGCTGACGTCGTCCGGATCCAAGCGCTGCCAATCAGCAGGAATCTGTATCTTGAGCGCTGAGCTCACTCGAATTTGAACTCCTACCTCGCCAAATATCTGTTGCGCACGATCGATGCTGGTGGCTAGTTCGTCCCACTCTAGTGGCCCATCTTCGGTGATGTAGAAGGCAACGTCCACGGTTGGTATGTTGTCCTCGAGGCCCTCGTTGAAGGGAGCAACATCGAAAGTCTCAACGACCGTGACTTCGGCTTCTTGTCCGGCATCGGCCGTCTCGCCCGCATCCGCTAAGTCCTCAGCCTGCTGATCCGACTCACTACAAGCGAGAGCAAGGGCCAACAAGATAGGCAGGAACCCTAAGAGTCTTACTCCGTCGCGCATTGGGGTTTTTAGTCGTTTTGCGTGTGGACTGTAAAGCGCAATCGACGCTACGCACGGTTGCGCTGTGGGGGGATAGAACAGGTCGCCAGGCACCGAGTCTGGCCAACGTAACTTTATGGAGCAGGGAAGAGTTTTAACGCCTGGGCAGTCCTTCGCTCTAGCGCGGAGTGCTCTACGCACTCTAGAGTGACAGCTGCCATGACTCGCCTGAGCGTATCCATCGTCGTCGCCGCATTGCTTGCGAATTGCTCATCCGATTCGGCTACAAGTCTCGACGCAGCGCCCGAGCCGAATCCTGATGCCGCCGCAACCGAGACCATCTCGCTGGTTGGCACTCTGGAAATCACTGGCTTGCCCGTGCACGACGTTTGGTCGTACACGGACGATGCGACGAGCAAGCAATATGCTCTGCTCAGTGCGGCCAACGCAGGGCTCAGAGTGATCGAGATTAGCGATAGAAGTACACCTGTGGAAGTGGGTAGCCTTAGCGGAGCCGAGCTTGTAGCTACCGACGTGAAAACCTGGCGTAACTATGCTTACACCATCGGCGAGGGACAGGGGGTCGTGGGCGCCGTCGTCGACTTGGCGAATCCCGCGGCGCCCGTGGTTGTCGGTAACTTTGCCAACGCGCACAATCTTTACGTCTCTGACAGCGGCTATCTTTTGGCGTCGGCGCCGGGGCTTCGAATCTACGACCTGAATGGGGACCCAACACAACCAAGTGAGGTCTACAGCGACAGCGACTGCCAAGGGCACGATGTCGCCATAGTCGGCCAGCGCCTCTACGACTTCGCCGGCGACTGTGGAACGAGGATCTTCGATATCGGCAATCCCGCAAGCCCACAACTATTGGGAACCATCGTTGACGAGTCGCTATTGCATCACAGCGGTTGGCCTTCACAAGACGGCAAGCATCTATTTCTCTGTGACGAGTTGGCCAGCCCGACTCAAGATGACATCGCTGTCTGGGACATTGCAGACCTTGCATCCCCGCAGCGTGTCGGTTCCTACTCGGACGCCAATGCCTTTGTGCACAATCTCTACGTCGTTGGCGACTACGCCTATGTGTCTTATTACCGAGCGGGCTTTCGCGTTTTCGACGTCTCAGATCCGGCACAGATACGTCTGGTTGACGAGTTCGACACCGATCCAACCATGAGCGGCCCAGGCTTTGGGGGCAATTTTGGAGTCTATCCCTTTAGTGAGGACGGTGTGATCCTCGCCAGCGACGAGGGTAACGGCCTCTTTCTCTTCGCATTTGACGGAAAGTAGCTTAAGCGCCAGGCAACGTACTTAGCCGCGGCATAGCTGCCGATAGCGCTGTTGGGCACAGGACATGAGGCTTCAGGGTATTGGTGCATGGCGGTCGAGGGTAAGCGAGAGCAATGCCTGTTGTGCTCTAGTCGTTTCCCTCTTGGCCTTCTCCAACCGTAAAACCTGGTGAGCTGTGTGTCTTCGCCGACGGCCCCTCTGGGGTTGCATCTTGATATAATGCAAGGCATGCGCGAAACGTCCCGGTAGGAGAAAACTCTGCGCAAAGCGCGAAATTCAATCTTTCTCGGTCCCCTGAATTACGATCTTTCAACGTGGGCGTACCGCCCGTAGAAGGGCTCGGTATGCACCTACCGGACGAATGACGAGGAGCAGGAAGAGCAGCCGAATGATGGCCTGCGATTAGGCGTGGCCATTGCATGTTGTGACAGCGAAAGGACACTTCAATGTCAACTTTGTCAAAACTGAAACTCGTCCCCGCTTTCATCCTTGTCATCGGAGCAACCTCCTGCTGGCACGACAACAATCCGCTTTCCGAAAACCTTGGCCAGCTCGACGACCAACTGCTTCAGATTGAATCGACGATGCGTAGTCATGGCGACGCTGTTGCTGGCACTGGCACTCTTGCCGACATCGCTGACGAGGAAAGGATCTACGATACGGATTCGAATACAATCCGCTTCGCAATCGACCACCTCGTCAATGACATGGGCGATTGTCGCCATAACCGCGATCAGCCCAGTGAGGTGTGGGGCATGAATGATACCCTGGACCAGATGGATGCTGAGTTCGTCTCCCACGGGGCGGCCATGGCTGGAGCCGCCGACGCTGATGACGCGCATGCCGAGGAACTTCGCCATCAAACCGAGCTCGCTCGATTGCTTGAGTCTATGCACGGCTTCCACATCGATATGGCAATGGAGGCTGACAACTACGAGTGCGGTGATCACAACTCCCACTAGGCGCAATCAAGATTGCGCAACAGTCGTTGGACGTTTTTGCTTCGATGCAGCACGACGTGAATGTCCTACTCGAGTGCGTGCTCAAAACCCAGTGAGATGCGCCCGGGAAATTTATCAATCTGCGCATCCAATGGAACGGCCCAGTAGAGAAATGAAAGCCCCTCTCCTAGCTGAGGAATCAATGCCTTGAGGCCGATGCCAACGTCGTGGCGGAGCGTTAAGTCACTAGGGCGATTGGCCGCGTGCCCGGCATCCCAAAAGGCCAAATAGCCAACCCGCAGAAAACTTAGTTCGTAAGGAAGAGATCGAACCTCGAGACTTCCACGGACGAATGAGGTCCCAGAAAAACTCCCAACCGGGAAGCCACGCAGGTCACCCTGACCACCAAGCAGAATGATCCGGTTTGCTTCGACATTTGTATTGAAGCTTGCTGCGCCCGAGGTGACCAGGCGAATCGAGCCGGGCAGTACAGGAGTCGAAGCAAACCACGTGGCTCCGTACTCGACGTCTTTTGAAGCGAGCGCCCCGCTGTTTCGCTCTAGGCGCCGACCCAACGAGATACCAACGTCGGCGAATGCCTCTGCTCTAAAGTCCAACCGGTAGCCTGCGCGGATGCGCTGGCGAAGGAACCCTTTCTCGCTTCCCAGGGCGCGAAGAGCGAGCGCCAGGTCTACTGTCAGACTCGGCCCAACGACCTCCACTTCGGGCAGGTCGAATCCATCGATGTCGCGATAGGTGACGAATCGAGCCTCAAAGAAGTCGTAGTTGGCCGTGAGCGCGGAGCTTCGTTCACTGCGTGGAAAGAGGTCACGAGCAAAAGACTGAGCCAATTGGTCGCTAGCCTGCAGGCGCCGTAAATGGCGCGGGCGTGATGACAAGAACTCGTGTCCGAAAGACAGGTTGTGCTTGTAGGCACTGCCAAAGGATCGCTGCACCCCGCTTCGCATTGCGAAATCTCGCTGGCGGAACTCCTGTGGAACTTGCTCAACCTCCAGAGTCTCAGGAGCGTCGTAGGTGGCAAGGTCCTGTCCCAGATAGGTTCGAGAGATGGAGTCTCGATGGGATGCGTCGAGGGCGGCTCCCCACTTTGATGCCAGGGACCATAGCGGGTACGCCACGCGAGTGACGCTCTCTGAGCCTTCAAGTTTGTTCGTTGCCCTGCCAACGATGAGGCCGGGCTTGGTTGCGAACTGCCAGCGCTTGCCAAGAACGTTAAGATCTCGCCATTGCCCTGACAGAGAGTACTGCCCTTGGTCCATTTCAAAGATGAGGGCGACATGTTTTCTCCTGCCCAAGAGATTGCTCTCAGCAGCGGATACCTGCAGGAAAGTGAATTGTCCTCCCTCATACACGAACTCTGAGTTTGGCCTAAGGCTCCACACATCGCGGGTGACAATGAGGAGATCAACCATTCCCATCTCTGCGGAACGCACCGGCATGATGACAACGAAGCTGGACATCTGTGGGTTTCTTAGAATCCTCTCGCTCTCCAAAATGCGAGTCTTGTCCCAGCGTTCGCCTCTGTGAACGAGTAGCTCACGTCGCATCGTCGATACGAGTGTCTCGCGGTGGAGTCGATTGAAGACCTTCAACCAACCAGTGTTTGAGCCAAAGACGCTCAGGTTGACAACGTGAATCTCGCCGATGCGTTTGCCATCTGGCTCTGCGTCAACCGTCAGCTTTCTGCGCTTGAGCACCTCGTCGACCGCCTCTTGCTCGTAGCCGCCCAGCCCCGAATCACGTCGACCATGAGCTCGGACTGGGAGCGCTTGGCCAACGATTGCAACGAACACGAGGAGCGTCGGCATTGCGACGCTTCTGTAAAGCCCAACAACACTGCGGGTCATGACGGCCCCATAGCTGGCGATGTGAGCCCCGAAAACAGATGAATGTAAACTTGCTTGCGAGGTGAGAGCCCTGAGTCGCCAGCCAGGTTCTTCACAGCAACAGGCCGGTGGTGTAGGCTGACGATGTGGCACCAACCTGTCCAACCTGTGGACGTTCCGATGATGCTGCCACCTTCTGCCCCAATGACGGCACCCGCCTGCTCGAGCCGACTGACGAACGGATCGGCAAAGTCATTGCTGATCGCTACCGAATCATAAGACAGGTCGGTTCCGGAGCGGTCGGTGAAGTGTTTGAGGCGGAACATCAGTTTATTCACAAGCGCGTTGCCCTAAAGCTCCTGCGAGCCCAGGTTGCTTCGGATCCGCAGGTCGTTCAACGATTTCAGCTAGAGGCACGTGCGACAAGCGCCATTGGACACAAGAATATCGTGCAAATAGAGGATTTTGGCAGGGCGGCAGACGGTACCGTGTTTCTGGCGATGCAGTGGCTCGATGGGGAGACCCTTGAGGAGTTTTTGAAGCGCGAGACACCGAGCGAGGCTCTGGCTCTGCAGATCACCAGCGAAACCTGCGCGGGGGTATCGGCTGCCCATGCCGCTGGCGTAATCCATCGTGACATTAAGCCCGCCAACATCTTTCTGAAACGATGTAACGCAGGTATTCAGATAAAAGTCCTCGACTTCGGTATTGCAAAGCTCAGCTCCAGCACTTCGAGTTTGACGAGCACTGGCGTCTTTGTTGGAACACCGAATTATATGGCGCCCGAGCAGGCCTTTGCTGGAGACATCGATGAGCGTGTCGACGTGTACTCTCTAGGTGTTGTTCTCTACGAGATGTTCACCGACAAGTTGCCATTTTCGGCAGCCACCCCAGTGGGAGTGTTGCATCAGCACGCAAACGTGGCCCCTGTATCGCCAAGGATCCGAGGCGAGGAACTCGACCGCGAGATATCGACCGAAATTGACGCGCTCATTCTGCGCTGCCTAGAGAAACATCGCGAGGATCGGTACAGCAGTGTGGTTGAACTTGGGGCAGCAGTCGACGCGATTCGCAATCGCGCACCCATACCGTTCGCAAGCGTCGAGAGCGCTGAAGTCCTGGAGCCCGACGCTGGAGCAAGCGCCGATCTACGGGCGATTCGCAAGAGGAGCCCGCTTATCTACCTTGCGCCGCTTGCGCTCATTGGAGTCGTACTGGCTGTTGTCTTGCTCATGTCGGATGAGGACGATGGCACGTTTGCTGCCGGCGATCCGATCGATGCAGGTACAGTTGGTGCGCTAGTTTCTCGCAACGTTGATGGCAATGTTCGCGACAGCCCAATCATTGATGCCGGAGCCACTTTGGTCAAACACGATGCTACGCCGACGGCGTTTGATGGAGGCGACGAGGCGGGCGTATGGTCGCATCGATGGAAGGATGGCGATGATGCTTTTACGGCAATCATCACTCCTGCCCTGGTGTCGCCCGGGAGCGCTGCGACAATCGAAGTTCGAATGGAGTTAGCGCATGCCAAACAGGGTAAGCAAATGGCAAACACTCGTGCGCGTCTGAGGTTCTCCCACTTCAAAGACCACCGTTCGGGGGAGGTCTTAGTAGCGACTCTTGCCAAGGGCTCTTTCTCCTTTCGCTCGACATTCAAGCGTCGCGGCAAGTACCATGCGTCGTTGGTCGTGTCAGAAGAGGGAATAGAGATTACCAACACACGCTTTGATGTTTGCATTGGTGCCGACCCATCGGGTTCGAGCAAAGAGCTGTCTGCCGTTTGTCCTGGGATGAATCCAGCGAGGCCCTCCTCCCATGGTCACTAGTGGGCCTGCGGGCGCTCCGAATGCCTAGGGCATTTGTTGTTGATAAGAGTTTCAGACTGCTCTCTTTCGCCAACGTGAAGCAACATATTGAACGATCTCACGGGCGTCGAGTTCACGGCTGGCGTTTCCAGTGCGAACAAAGAAGTGAGCCTGGCTTCCGCGAAGGAGATAGACAGGCTGAACAGCGGGTTCAACCACCACACGGCAGACGTCCTTGTCGTCGACATTTGCGTAGAGGACATGCACCAGGCGACACACGTCGCCGCCGAGCCGCTCACGAACCAAGGTCATGACAAGCTGCGAGAATCCATCGCGATCACCGCTTTTCAGAGTGTGGTAGTCAAGTTCCAAGCCCACGATCTCCCCATCGTCTGCGACTCCTATCAGCAGGCTACCTCCCTGATGGTTAGCCAGGGCGGCGATTGTCTTGGCCACGACATCTACCAGCGCTTTGTTTACTTTTCCAGCGCGGAGATCCCAACGAGCCGTCGACTTAAACTCTATGTGTTCGCTCTCTCCCAGGCGAATGAGTGTGGGAATGTCGCGCACCATCTCTTGTTCCAGACGGGAGATCACCCTAGCTGAGCGACGAAGTCTGGCATCGAAGAGTGCTTGAACGACGCCAAAGAGAGCACCAAGTGCGGCAAACAGAAGCGTCATGGGCAGCATGGCTCCGGTGAAGGACGCTGCCATGCGGTCGGTTATAAAGTGCCCAAAATGGCTATGGCTGGTGAACTCACCTTGGAACTCGAACCAGTAGATAGCCATTGTCGCCGGGTGCAGCAACAAGACACCCAGGACTGCTCCAACGCTCGTAAAGCCGGCAGTTCGGCGCCACTTCCCACTCATTCGAATCATTTAGCGAGCAAAAGCAGGAAGCGTGCCATGGGGCCTCCCTGCCTTTGCTTGTAGTGGTGGCAACTCCGTCAAGCGAAGCGCTAGGTGAAATTCTTATCGGACCTGCATGTGTCTGATCCGGTTACGTCGTGTGACGGAATGAGTCACTGTATTCTGTCCAGTCACGATTCAACGTGAAGACCGACTTGCGCCGCGAAAGGCCAAGTCGATTGAGGGTTGCGCTGCAAGAACACAGAATGTGATCAGTTTCGATACTGAGAGGACTCGAATTCGAAACTCGTATGTTCTAGAAAATTCCGTTCAATCGACATTCGTAGTGTGTCTTAAGGTACGGCCCAGCACTTGCTTATGGCTAGCAGAATGAGTCTTGCGTCCCAGGCCACAATTGCATTGATCACGCTCTCCTGCATGTTCTCCTTTTCGTGCACAGGGGAAACCGGGCCCAGCGGGCCTGTTGGCCCAGCTGGCGAAGGCGGTACTGGCGAGCCAGGCACGCCCGGTGAGGATGGAGAGAACGGAGAAAATGGAGAGGATGTGCGAAACCCTCTCCTGGTCGGGAGCGGGCTGCAACTCGATATCTCCTCGGCTGGCATAAGTGCGGAGGGCATAGCCTCGGTGCGCTACGCGATCACCGACGACAATGGCCGTCCGCTGGATCTGAACGGCACCTTCACCGAAGGCGCAGTTAGCCCTAGCTTCATTATTGCTTCACTGGCGGAGAACAGTGCGGGTGAGGCGCTCCAATATACCTCCTACACAATCAACGGAGCAGGGCAGGCAGCAACAGAGTCCGGGGGAAGCAATGTTGAGATTGGCATTGGGGACGGGACTTATGAGTATTCTTTTGCGGCTCCTCTGACGAATGTTAATGATGGCCAAACCCACACCGTGGGAATCCAAGCGAGCCGTGACTACGAAGGTGAGCGCTACATCGCAAATGCTACCTTTGACTTCTTGCCGGATGGTACGGCGCCCGTTGTGGCACGAGACGTGGTGACTACGGCTGCCTGCAACGGCTGCCACAATCCAATCTCTGTGCACGGGGGCAGGCGACGCGACATCAAGCTATGCGTGCTCTGCCACCAACCGCAATCGATCGACGGCGACACAGGCAACACCGTCGACTTCAAGGTCATGATTCACAAGATTCACATGGGTGAGCAGTTGCCCTCGGTAGAGGCGGGAGACGACTATGAAATCGTCGGCTTCAACAACAGCGTACACAACTACAACACTGTGGCATTTCCACAGGATATCCGCTCTTGCGATACCTGCCATAACGGTAGCGATGGCGACTTTTGGAAAACCCGTCCCACTCGCGATACCTGCCGTTCCTGCCACGACCGAACGTCTTTTGAGGTGGTGGTGCCCGCTGGAGAGATCGCACATCCTCCCGGTCCTATGGCCAACGATAATAGTTGCGCCAACGTCGGTTGCCATCAACCCACTGGTGGCCTAGCAGGCATTGTCGACAAGCATCTCTTCCCGACCATCGATCCTGCGACGCCACAATTCGCTGTAACGATCGACGAGGTACGCAATGGAGGTGCAGGGCAATCACCGCAGGTGGACATCACAATCACCGTCAATGGCGTGGGGCTCGATATCTTGGCAACGCCACTCAACCGATTGCGCTTCACTGTTGCCGGCCCTACTACCGACTACACCGAGTACTTTCAGGTAACGGCTGCCAATAGCGACATCAGCGCGATTGACGCCACCCAAGGCAAGTTTACCTATAGCTTTCCCGCAGCAAATCCGGTGCCCGCAGCCGCAGTTGGTTCGTATGCGCTTGGGATAGAGGCACGCCTAGTCTCCGGTACTCAGAGAGTTGATGCGTTCAATCCTGTGGCCTACTTCTCCACCGACGCTACGCCTGTTGTCGCTCGTCGTGGGGTCGTTGATCAGGCCGGCTGCGATTCTTGCCACCTCTCTCTTGAGGAACACGGCGGATCCCGTCGAAACACGGAGTATTGCGTGATGTGCCACAACGCGCAAAACACCAACGATGAGCGAGTCGCACGTCTGGAGGGTTCCGCGCCGCTCTTTGTCAATTCTGTGGATTTCAAAGTGATGATCCACAAGATCCACAGTGGAGAAAACCTGGAAGGCCCCTACGTATTGGGCGGCTTCCCAACGCCAAGTGTGGCGAACCCTGAAGGTTCACCCGTCAACTTTGGTGAGGTTCGTTTTCCAGGAGACAGGCGTGCTTGCGGAACATGCCACATCGCAGGAAGCTTCAGCTTGCCCTTGGCCAGCACGGTGCAGCCTACGCGATTTGAGACCATTACTTGCACCGAGGACCCATCAGCGGATGGCGATAGCTTCTGTGATACCCGCGTGAGCAGCGAATTCTTTGTGCCACCCACGGCAGCAGTCTGTACATCCTGTCACGACTCAGAATCCTCCGCCGCTCATAGCGAGATCATGACCACCACATCGGGCCTCGAGAGTTGCGCTACTTGCCACGGGCCGGGCTCTTCGTTTGATATCGCTGACTACCACCAACTCGATCCCTAAAGAGCGGATGCACGTCCCTTGGTGTTCCCCAACGTCAGAGAGGTTGTGATAGCAGCTCTCGCGCTCCTCATGCTGCTGCGATTTGCCGGCTGCGAGAGCGAGCGCGAACGCGAGCTAGGCCAAGGCGTTCACCCGCTAGGATTCGCCGATGAGAGCTCGATAAGTTTTCACGGCAGGACTTTGCGAGAACGGGACTATCCTCTCAATGAGTGTAGTGAATGTCATGGCCAAGACTACCTTGGAGGAGATGTTGGTGTTTCGTGCTCCGGCTCGGGCGCTTGCCATCCGCAAGGAGTGGAAGATTGCGCAGGCACTTGTCATGGCGACGAGGCCGGTCCGTTGCCAGCAACCGGAGCCCATCAGAGACACACCGCGTATTGCCAGGAGTGCCACCCCACCCCAACCAACCTGGCGGCCCCTCACGTTGATGGCGAAGTCAATATCGAATTTTCTGGACTGGCAAAGGGCAGTGGCGCCGGCGATCCCACTTGGAATGCCGAGCCCAAAACCTGTTCCAATACGTATTGCCATGGTGTTGAGTCGCCGCAGTGGGAAGGTGGGACCGCCCTCGATTGCAACGGCTGCCATGATCAGTCGCCCAGCCACGATGGCTTTGCTCGGGTGGTTGATGAATCGACCTGCGCGAATTGCCATGCAGGCTCTCCAGAGGTTGGCCATCTAGATGGTGTGCTGACGATTGCTGTGAGCCGTTGCAACGTCTGTCACGGCGGCGAGCCCAACACAGGCGCGCCTCCTATGGCTCTCGATGGATCGACGCTTGCTTCATCACCTGCGGTTGGTGCTCATCGTCGCCACCTCGATTCCCTCTTGCCTGGACGCATCGGCAAGGTCGTGGCCTGTCGTCGCTGCCACGTGGTTCCCGATTCGGTTCTCGCAGTTGGACATCTGGATCCGGTTGGACCGGCCGATGTTGATCTAGTGCTTGGCGACTATGACCCGAGTACTGGGCGGTGCGCCGCCGACTGTCACTTCGATCGTGATCCGGGGCCACGCTGGAGTGACGACTCGGGAACCGAGCGCGCCTGCAATGCTTGTCACGCCTTTCCACCGGTGCTCACGCGCATTGGCACTCGCCATCCGCCGACCCCTCCGAATCTGGGTGCATGTACCGAGTGTCACCTCTACACGCCAAATACTCATGTTGATGGCGAGGTGAATTTTCTATGAGGCCCCTTCTCATCTTTGCTGCGGCGAGCCTTTTCACGGCGAGTGATGTTGCGGCGGGCCCACTTCGCTTGCGTGGCGATGCGTTCTACGGTGCCGAGCCATCTGTCGGTCTCTTAGTACTCGAAGCGGAGGATGACGAACACGGCTGGCTCGACGCAGAAGCACTGGTCTGGACGAGCATCAACGAACTCGACGATAGCGGTTCTGGCGATGCCCTCGTCGTCACCTTGCGAGCTCGCGATCCTAAGGGCCGAGGCGAAGCTCGCGTGGGGCGCTTCGTGGTTGCGACAGGCGCCATCGTGCCACGGCACATTGATGGAGGGACGGTGCGCTTGCGGAGCCCAACGGGAACCGACTTAGAACTCTTCGGAGGCCTGCCTGTGGCGCCGCGCTTTGGCGTTGATGCGTACGATTGGATCGTGGGTGCACGGCTCTCCCATCGCCTTGGCAAGAGTGCGGTTGCCGGTGTCTCCTACGTGCACGAACGCGATCGCGGATTTGTCGCCGACGAGGAAGTTGGAGTCGATGTTGCGCTCATCCCGCTGCGCTGGCTGGACATTGCGGCTCGGGCGGCGCTTGACCTCGTGGATTCCCCAGGCATCTCCGAAGCACGACTGTCAGCAGCTGCCCGAAAAGGAAAGTGGCGAGTTGAAGCCTTTGCTGCTCGACGCTCTCCTTCGAGGCTGCTGCCGGCCACATCACTTTTCTCGGCCCTTGGAGACGTGCCGTCCGACGAGCTGGGCATTGCTAGCCGTTGGCGCGCGGCTCCACGCTTGGATGTGTGGACCTCGGCGGCTTTCCGCAGGATAGAGGCTATCGATAATTTAGGCGATGGTGGCAGTGGTATCAACGGTTTTGAGGTGAAGAGCCGGGCCTCGTTGCGACTCGATGACAAGGGCAAGGGCGTGTTGGGCTTCGAGTTAAGTCGTCAGCAGCTCGATGCACTTTCGTCCTGGACAGGGGCACGCGGTACCTTGAGCTTGCCCATTGGCAAGAGGCTCATCGCTTCTTCGGAACTGGAGCTTGTGATTCCTGACAACCCACGCGGGCGCGGTGCGGCTTGGCCTTGGGCTTTGGTCGCAATTGGGTGGCGACCCAACGCGAGCTGGGAAGCGGCCGCAGCAGTTGAGTCGCGAGTGAGTCCCGAAAGTGAGTTTGCTTTGAGTGCACTACTGCGAGTGACACGGCGATGGGCAAGCGAGTGAAGTTTCGAATACTCATGCTGCTCTGTCTTGGCCTGACGCTGGCGGCTTGCGCACACCTGTTGGGATTTCGCAAAGCCGGGCCGAGACCCTTTGCGCACCGCGCTCATCTCTTGGTTGGAATTTCGTGCATGAAGTGCCACAGCGGGATAGAGCGCGCAAGGGATAGTTCAGAGCTGCATCTGCCCACAACCAAGGACTGCGTGTCATGCCACCAGGATCCCCACGATTCTCGCGAATGCTCGACCTGCCATGGACTGCCCTTTACGACCTCGAGTGCTATCGAGGCCAAAGAGCATTTGCGTTTTTCTCACGAATCCCATGTGTCTAGGGTCAAAGGGAACTGTGTTCGCTGCCATCCAGACGCCGCTCAAAACGGGAGCGTGCTCAGGCCGCCGATGGCCACCTGTTTTGGCTGCCATGCCCACGACGATCAGTTTCGTGTCCGAGACTGCGCGGGCTGCCACACTGACTTGCCGAGAGAGATGACTCTGCCAAAAAGCCATGTGGTGCACGATGGTGACTTTGTTCGCGAGCACGGAGTTCGGGCCTCCGCATCCAGCGACTTGTGCGCGACCTGTCACAACCAGCGCTTCTGCGCTGCTTGCCACGGACAAACCGTAGCAGCCTTGCCAGCAAAGATTCTCTTTGACCGCGTTCGGCAAGTGGGCTTGCACCGAGCCGGATTTCGCTCGCGTCACGCCGAAGAAGCTCGAGCGCAAGCGGGGTTGTGCAGCACGTGCCACAGTCCCGATTCGTGTCAGTCCTGCCACAAGGGGCTAGGCGTTTCGGCGACGGCTGCTAACGCTCGAAGCCCACACCCACCTGGGTGGCTCGGGGCGCCTGGACAGAGCAACGAACACGGACGGGCCGCTTGGCGGAATCCCGCCGAGTGTGCCTCTTGCCATGGTGGTGCTGGTGAGGCCATGTGCGTCGATTGTCATCGCGTAGGTGGCGTAGGTGGCACACCACATCCGCCGGGCTGGTCCTCTCGGCGCTCAAAGAGCGAGCTTCCTTGCTTGTTGTGTCATGGAGGCGCGCGATGAGCAGGATGATAGCGAGTTGGTTTGTCCTCGTTTTGTGTTTGGTGGGCTTCGGCTGTCACTCGGCTGAAGAAATTGAGCGCGGTAGCTCGGAGCTGAGCACCAACCCAGCTGGTCAGCAGCCAAGTGTTCTCGACAATCCAATGCACACCAAGCATTTGGCAGGGACCACACCGCTCGAGTGTACGAGTTGCCACCAGATTCAGGCGGCCAGTTTTGACGCACCGAAGGCCGCGGTATGTGTTGGTTGCCATCAAGACAACAAGGTCGCGCTACATGCCGATGCGGTCGATTGCAAAACATGCCACGTCTTTGCCGCTGGCAAGGCCCAAAGCCCCATCGCTTGTCAGCAATGCCACGAGCAGCCCCAGGGCGATACATTTGCCATAGCGGCCCACGCCAAGGTCGATTGCCGCAACTGTCACGTTCCTCACGGCGAGCCCCAATTGGCAGTGAGGAACTGCTTGGATTGCCATGATGACCATCAACAGAATCACGGCAAAGCGGGCCTCGGTACCATAGAGCGCTGCAGCCAGTGTCACACGCCCCACAGCAAGTCCTTGGAGGCGGTGACGCGGTGCCAGGGGTGTCACAAGGAGAAACTCGTACGCGCTGTCTTTCGGGGTCACGACAAGTGCGACACCTGCCACCAGGGAGATGCGCGATCCGCTCCGACCAAACCGTTGGCCTGCGTCCAGTGCCATAAAGCCCGAATCACACTTGCCGCTTCGGCCGTGCCTTCACACGCGGCATGCAAGAACTGCCACGCGCCCCACGACCCGAGAGGGACCGCCGTTCAAAGCTGTCGTCGCTGTCACTCGGAGCTAACGCCAAAGCATCCGGCACCAACCAAGGGCGGTTCCTGTCTTGGCTGCCACACGGCACACCCCAAGTCGAAAGAAACCGTTGTACTCGCCTGTACCAGCTGCCATCGCCAGGCTCGTGCTGACGACATGCTGCACGCACCTAAGAAGGTGGAGTGCGTCCAGTGCCATCGCCCGCACGACTTTAATGCTCCTAACTGCCAGAGCTGTCATGAGAGGCAGACTGCTCAGACCATGTCAGCCTCCGGCCACAAAGTCTGCTCAGCTTGCCACACCACACCTCATACTCCGAAGGTGACAGCGGGGGCCTGTGCGACTTGCCACGTGGCCGAATACGAGAGCGCCAATCCTGGTCACAAAGCGTGCGCGAGTTGCCACCAGCCCCACAGTGGCAATCGCCTCCCGACTGCTCGCTGTTCGAATTGTCACAAAGAGAAGCTGGCGATGATTCACGGTCGCATCGATGGTGGTTGCGCCAGTTGCCATCGGCCACACGGCCCCAGAGGCAAGGCTCGTCCTCCAACATGCAAGAGCTGTCACAAGAAGAACGATCTGCCATCGCTACATGCGGTGGAGGCTCACAATAGTTGCAGTACTTGTCATGAGGGGCACCGCATGCCCGAACTGAATCGCGCCACATGCATCGGACGTTGCCATGCCGATCGTGTCGATCATGAACCCGTGGCGAAGACTTGCGTAGGCTGTCATCCCTTCGGAGCCAGCCGATGAAGATCTTGTATCTCTCCTTCGTTCTGGCGGCAGGGTGCTCTTCGAGCGCCACACCTGAGCAGCCCTTACCTTTCTCCCATGCTTTGCACACTGGGCAACAAGGTATCGCTTGCGTTGCGTGTCACGAGGGAAGCAAGACGCGCGCGCAGGCAGGGTTGCCCTCTATAGGAATATGTCTTAGCTGTCACATGCGGCCGCAAGGCGCCACAAACGTGAATGACCAGGTCGTTCGCGAACGCGCAGCCTTGGGTGGTGCCTTTCGTTGGGTGCAAGTTACGCGAAATCCGGGTCATGTTTACTTCTCCCATAGAGCTCATACCGCTTTTGCCAAGATGAACTGCAGCGAGTGCCATGGCGAAGTGCGCACTTGGGCCGAACCGCCAACGCAACCCAAGCAAGAACTCGTTGATATGGCAGCGTGCATGAGTTGCCACCGCCAGCGCGGCGCATCCAACGAGTGCAAGACCTGTCACCGCTAGAGGGAACGAATGAACAACGACGACAAATTGAGCAGACGACGGGCACTCCTAGGACTGGGCGCTCTTGGAGGTGCGGTCGCTGTCGCTTCGTGCAAGTCCGAGTGGGCCCCGCCAGAGCAGGATCCGTTTGGGTTGGCACGAAATAAGCCCTACGTTCCTGGCGCCGAAGCTTGGTCAACCGGGGAAGAAGCTTTTGCGACAAGCTCATGCGCCCAGTGCCCGGCCGGTTGCGGCATTCGCGTACGGGTGGTCGAAGGTCGTGCCGTCCGCATCGATGGCAACGAGGACAATCCGCTGAATCGAGGGGGCATTGGCCCCCGTGGTATCGCTGGCCTGCAGGTGCTCTACGATCCCGATCGCATCACGGGGCCGATGATTCGGCGTTCTGGCAAGCTTGTGCCCGCGTCTTGGGAGGAGGCGACATCTCTTGTTGCCAAACGTCTCAAGGCGTTGCGCGCGCAAGGCAAGGCACATCGCTTGTTGATCATGTCGGGGCGCGAGCGCGGCATGATGAACGATCTCTTCCATCGTTTCGCTGGCGCATTTGGCTCGCCAAACGTTGTGGATGGTCGAGGCAATCGCAGCTCAGTGTTGGCCCAGGCGATGGAAGAAGCCTTTGGTAGTTTCGAGATTCCCAACTACGATTGGGCCGGCGCCAACTATGTATTGGCTCTCGAAGCGGGCTTGCTTGAGGACTCGTGTCAGGCAGTATATTTTGCCCGCGTCGCCGCCGAGCGAAAACGCGGATCCGGCGCCAAGCGAACGAAGATCGTGAGCGCGGGAGCTGCCTTTGATCTGAGTGCTTTCAACGCCGATACATGGCTTCGGCTAATTCCCGGAAGTGGTGGAGCACTAGCACTCGGATTGTGCCGAGAGCTCTTGGCGACAGAGAACTACGACCAGGTTGCAATCGGCTCGCAAACGACTGGGCTCGAAGCCTTTCGCGCAGCGGTGGAGTCCTTTACGCCTGAGCGAGTTGCCGCGCTCACGGGTACGCCATCTGACACGGTTTCCAAGGTTGCTAGGCAGCTTTGGCAGAACCGACCTTCATTTGCTTTTATCGATGAGCGCAGTGTGGCGTTCTCTAACGGCCGAGAGACCGCCCTGGCGGCCTTTGCGCTCAACACGCTGCTTGGCGCGGTCGAGGCAGGGGAAGGCGGCATGCGCTTGGCCGCCAGCGCACCGATTGCGGCGTGGCCACCGATTGCAGTCGACCCGCTTGCGGAGGCGGGGGGCAACGTGCCGCGCATGGATGGCGCGGGAACCGCTGTGTTTCCTCGTGCTCGCTCGGTGCAGGAGAGTCTGGTTGACGCAATGGAACAGCAAGCTCCGGAGGTCGCGATGCTCTATTACAGCAATCCCACCTACGCGCGACATCAGCCCGCGCGGTGGCGCGCGGCGATGGCCAAGATTCCCTTTGTCGTTAGCTTCTCGCCCTTTCTCGATGAGAGCACCGCCGAGCTTGCCCACGTTGTCTTGCCCGATCACACTTACCTTGAGCGCTACGAGGATGCCACTCCAGCCCCTTCGCTGGGACGCGCGGTGATGGGCATTTGCAAGCCCGTGGTCGTGCCGCTATACGATACCCGCTCGAGTGGGGATGTTCTGATCGAGCTGGCACAAGCGATTGGCGGCAGTGTGGCCAAGTCGATGCCTTGGCGAAATTTCAAAGAGGCTATGGATGTGCGTCTGGTCGGCCTGCAGCACGCAGGTAGGGGCAGTATTCGAACCAGCAACGAGCGAGAGTTTCTTGCAGAGTTGTACAGCAGCGGGGTTTGGCAAGACTTAGCTGGGCCCGAGCCGCGCCCTGTGCACTTCGCTTTGCCCACGACATGGAGCGAAGCCGAGTGGGCGGGAGATTCAAAGCAATGGCCGCTAAAGCTGGTTCTGTATCGACCATTGGGACACTCGGTCGGTGGCGGTGCCAACCAACCATGGCTACAGCAGCTTCGTGCTCGACCCGGTGCCAAGCCATGGGAGCATGTCGCACACGTGCATCCCAGCTCGGCGGCCCACGTCGTCGAGGGTCAAAGCATCCGCATCGCCAGCCAGTGGGGCGAGCTTTCGATGCCGATCCGATTTGATAAACGCATGAGCCCAGGCTTCGTTGCCATCGCGCTTGGACGCGGCCACACCGAATATGGACGCTTTGCCAAGGGCATTGGCGTCAATGCACTTGAGTTGGTCGCGCCCGGAGCTGGAAAGATTACAGGCGCCAGTGTTCTCTGTGGGACTAGGGTTCGATTGGGAGCTGACCATGCGTAAATCGCTAGCAGTGCTTTTGGCGTGGCTCCGCTCGTGGTTCTTGGCGCCATGGCGCTGGCATGTGGCCCGTCGCAAGCCTGAAGTCGATCCAAGCCAACGCCGACTCGCAATGAGCGCTGGTGTGGCTGCGCTCGCTGGCGGCCTAGTAGGCCTTACGGGCGCCCGTCGCGCAGATGCTTCGGCCCCACCCGATCCGGGACCGGTGACCGGGCGACGTTGGGGCATGTCGATCGATTTGGACAGCTGCACAGGCTGCAACTCTTGCCAGATCGCTTGTCGGCAGGAAAACAATATTCCAACACAAGGCGCAGATGCCAAGTACGGGGCAGGTCACATCGAATGGATGTCGATGCTTTGGAAAGAGCCTGAGGATGAACTCGCTCCGCCAGAACTCCTTCCATTTCCTTGTCAGCACTGCGACGACGCACCCTGCGTCAAGGTGTGCCCGGTCGGCGCGACGTATCAAGATTCCGAGGGCATCGTCGTCCAAGTCTGGGATCGATGCATTGGCTGTCGCTACTGCATGGTCGCTTGTCCCTACGAGCGGCGCTCTTTCAACTGGGAGGAGCCAAAATTCGAAGGCAGCCTTGCCCAGATGCTCAACCCAGATGTCGCTACACGCACTGCGGGCATTGTCGAGAAATGCACGTTCTGCTCCCATCGCCTGCAGAGGGTGAAGGAAGAGGCTCGGCTCGAAGAACGAGCAATGCGCGACTCAGAGCTGCAGCATATGCCCGCATGTGCTGCATCATGCCCAGCTGAGGCGATTACCTTTGGGGACCTAAATGATCCGGAGAGCGCTGTTGCCAAGGATCGCCGCAGTCCCAGGGTTTTTCGATTGCTCGAGCATTTGGGTACCGACCCAAAAGTCTTCTATCTGCGGCGCGATCGCGGGGAGGACTCCTAATGAAAGCGCCTGAGCAAACCCTGAAGCCCCGGTGGGTTCCGCTCTGGTGGATCTTGGTAGCAGTTGCCATGCTCGCGCTCTTCTTTGGCATCTGGTGTTTTGGGCAGCAACTCAAGTACGGCGATATCGTTACCGGACACCGCAACCCCGGATATGGCGGGGCGGCGTGGGGACTCTATATCGTCTTCTACGTATTCTTCGTAGGAGTGAGTTTTGCGGGAATCTCGGTCTCGGCACTCTCTCGGCTCTTCCACATCGAAATTCTCAAACCCGCAACTCGCATTGCCGAGTTGATGACGATTTCTGCCCTCATCGCGGGTAGCTGCGCTGTGTTCGCCGACTTGGGCCGCCCACTCAATGGACTGCTCGACCTGCCTCGTCTCGCCAGACCTCAGTCACCCTTCTATGGCACCTTTACCCTTGTCGTCGCCGGCTATCTCTTCTCCAGCATGGTCTTCTTCTTCCTGTCCGCGAGACACGATGCGGCATACATGGCGGAGCACGGTGCCCGCCCACTGCGATGGCTGTATAGACTTTGGGCGACAGGGTACCGCGGTTCGGTGGCAGAACAACGGCGTCACAACAAGTCCTCCTTTTGGCTCTCGGTTACCATCTTGCCGCTCTTGGTTGCCGCCCACTCGACCCTTGGGTTTATCTTTGGAATTCAAGCCGGCCGACCAGGCTGGTTTAGTGCCCTGCAAGCACCGGCCTTTGTGGTGTTGGCAGGCGTCTCGGGAACGGGGATGGTGATTCTTGCGCTGGCTGCCGCCCGCAAGATTTTCGCCCTTGAAGAAGAGATTCCCTTGCTGACGATGCGCTGGCTCACCAACCTGATGGCGACGCTGGCAATGGTCTACCTCTACCTCATGTTCGTTGAAGAGCTGACGTCCACCTATGCTGCACCGAGCGCTGACCGCCAGGTCGCTCACGTCATCGTCAGTGGTCGTTACGCGCCCATGTTTTGGATCACGGTTGGCTGCTTGGTTCTCACATTTGCGATTCCCTTTGTGATGCGTCTCCGAAAGGTAACTTCACTTCCGCTGATGATCGCGGTCTCCCTTTTGGCCAACGTTGCCGCCCTTCTCAAACGATTCTTGATTGTCGTGCCCTCGCAAACCGATGGTTCTTTCATTCCTATGGAGCACAGCGGTTACTCTCCCACGATCATCGAATATGGAATCGGAGCCGGGCTCTTTGGTATCCTAGTCTTGGCTGTGCTGCTCTTTGGACGCATCTTTCCACTCGTCCCTAGTGGGACGCTCCTGCCTGCCAGTAAGACGAGTGGAGCCGATTCTCGAACCAGAGCTTGGCTTCGCTTTGGGGTGGCGAGCGGAGTGGCATGCGCGGCTCTCCTGATGATCACCGTGGGGCTCGCCGATTCGTTTCGTCTTTTCTCTGCAGGTGAGTTGGATCCACGAATCCCCTACAGTCCGCTGATTTTTGCCGGGGGGCTGATGCTGCTTTTTTGTTCGGCAATCGCCTATGAAGCCTTGCCTGGAACTAAGAGTAGTTCTTGTGTTGATGTCGGGCAGGACGAGGCGGACCTTCATGAAGGCACCGACTAGAGTCTTATGTACAGCGTTGACTCGCCTCATAAGACCAGGAAACACAAGTGGCCTCTATTTGAATGCGACTGGCTAAGTCTTACGTTGCCTCAACGAGGTAGTTGCGCATCATACCCATGTGAGTCAGGTTGCCGATCGTGATCATTTCTCGCTGTCGACGCAAAGCAGATGCCATTCATTAGTAACTGCCGCCGCAGGAGCGCATTTGGGCACGGGCTGTGATCAACCCGAGTGTTCCGTCGCCTAAAGACATCCAAGACGGATGGGACGGGTTAGAAATTATACTGGTCGCCCAATTGTTGTTTGCGTTCCTGCTCCGCCACGACATCGTTGGTCGTATCCGCGTAGGCGCGAAAGAGCACGCTCGCAACACGCGGCAGCATCTCTGGGCCCAAGGCCTCTTCTGCTTCTCCCGTACGAATGACTTCAAGAAAATCATGAGCCACCGAGTTTTGCGGATTGCTCTGCAGTGCAAGTTGTAATTGCACGCGTGCCTCTTCGCTGTTTCCTTGGCGCAGCGCCAAGACACCGAGACCTGCGAGGGCCGAGGATTTTTCGGCTTTGAGCATCACGGCGTGCCCGAAATGTTCCATTGAGGCATCAAAGTCGTCGCCGCTGACCAACACCCAACCCAGGTTGGCATGGCACGAAGGATTGTTCGGTGCGGCCATGAGAGCTCGTTTAAAGTACGCAGCCGATTCCGTTCCTTGACCACGAAGCGCAGCCAATCGGCCCAACTCGTAGATAGCACCCTTGCTCTGTGGATGCTGATCGAGCTCGGCCTGGAGTTCGCCTTCAGCGAGTTCGAAGTGTCCCTTCTCGATATGGGCAACCCCGATAGCCATCCTGTGGTTCGTCGAACTACCACCACAGGCTGAAAGAAGGAGAAAAGTCAGCGCAATTGAGGAGATCTTAGGCGACATGGGACGAACTTGGTGCAAGTCACGCGCCACGCTTAACGAATATTCTGCGATGCCGAAACTGACGCCTTTCACCCTGCGCATTCCAAGCGGTCAGGTAATTGGGGCTCGCTCTACAACGTCGTGAATGTCTTCTCGGCGGGAAGATCTAGTCACTTCGAGAGCACTTGCATAGCGGGCCGAAGAACGTGTGTATCGCGTGGTTCGAGAGCCCGTCGCGCAGAGCTACGTACGAAGGGAGTCGGTCATGACGATGACTGAGGAGAAACCGACATAAGAATGGCGTGTTGGCTGAAACATCGATGTAAGAAATTCCCCTTGTGACCAAATTCTGCAAAGCGAGGAGCTTCCTGGTCAAGGACATCACGACCATCGTCACATCTTCAGGGACATGGTCCGAGGCATCCTCTGCGGCAATGTCGAGTAGCATAGCCGCCAACTACAAGTATCTTTCCAGGCTTCATTTGTAGTTCAGTTTTCGAAGCAAGCTTCGAAAACTCTTGGCGTGTCAGCCAGTCCATCTGGCGCGTGCGTCGACCGCAGCACAGGCAACAACCGCCTAGGAATTGGATTAACCCGGTGAGTTTGGGAGTTCAGGGCTCTCAACGAGATAGCGAGCCAGTGACGGTCTCCTCGGCACCAAAATTGACATCATCTTAGTCATGATCATGGCGCGGGAAGGAATCGAGTCGACCACATCTTTTGACCACCTCGGTCACACTAAGGACCAGTCAGGGGCTCTCATGGTTGCGGTCGGAGGTGATTGAGAGAATTGAGGGCTACAACATTTGATGAGCTGTGGCAGCGTTCACAAGTCGAACGCCGGGACCTTCGAACTGTCGCCTACCAGAGTGCGATTCGCCGGCTCCTCCGCGCCATCGAACTGCGCGGCTTCTAGCTAGGATGCTCCCTCGCTAGCCCACGCGCGGTGGCGTCTTTGGCCCGTTTTGGGTCTTCGTATCAGGCGCCCAGGACTCCACGGTGGGAGACTGCAACCGATGGCGTCGCAGTGCTCTCCCTCCTAAGAGCCCGAGGAGCAGCAAGCCACCGATGATCGCGTAGCGAATCGGACCCGTGTGCAAGGCGATTAGCAATGCAAGCATGTGCCCGCCATGCAAAGCGATGATCGCGATGAGCATGGCGCCGAGCAAACTACCTGCACTTACGGCTAGAAGAATCGCTTGCCGACGCACACCCAGCACCGAGCCGAGTACCGTTCCCACGATGGCGCCGGTGCCGGGTACTGGCACCAGCACAAAGATGAGCAGGCCCACGCTCGACGACTCGCGCATTCGTGGGAAGCGAATGACCAGAGCCTCCGAGCGAGCCTGTAGTTTCGAAATCGTGCGGCCAATCCTGGCGAATCGACACAAGGCATCGAGACCGTAGACCAAGACCAGTGCGACGACCGTGTCGCGAACCGTTGAGAGCACGGCGAGCTCATAGGGGCCAAAGCGGCTTCCGTCAGTCATCCCCCAGACGGGTAAGAACTTGCCTACGGACGAGAAGGTCACGGGCAGCAATCCGATAATCTCCTTGGTGGCGTCATGCCACCATAGCCAGCCCACGACTAGCCCAATAAGGAGGCACCCAGCCGTAGCCAAAAGTACAGTGAAACTCGCCGGATGCAAAACCGTAGTTGGCTCACGTTGGTCTGTGGCTGCTGGCTGCTGGTGCAATCTACTCTGACCTCTGTCCTGTCAACATGCCACGCCGGCAGCTAAAGAAACTGTGCCAAAAGCGAAGCGGGCAGGATTCTTGCCCGTTTTCCGTTCCACAGATCCACTACTTCGCAGCATCTATGATGATAGGCATACCGTCCTTTCCGGTTGGCACAAAGTAGTATCGAGTGGAGTTGCCGTCGAATGCTTTGTACTGCAAGTACTTCTTGTCGAGAGTGGAAGCGATCGCCTTCTGTGCCTCCGACTGTGCCTGTCCCTTGAGAACGATCGCACGAGCTTGCCCTTCAGCTTCCAAGCGGATCGCGTCACCGCGCCCCTTCGCCTTGGTCCGCGCAATCTCGGCATCTTGCTCCGCGATGACGACCTCAAAGCGCTTCTGCTGGGAAACCTGCTCTTTGACCAACTTTGCAGAGATCGAGGTCGTAACCGACTGATCAAACGCGATATGGGTGACCGAAATTTGATCAACATCCAGCGGCTTTCCCTTGAGCACTACTTTCAGTTTTTTCAGAATCGTACTTTCGATGTCCGATGTCGCTCTGGACAAGTCATTGTGTCTGTGAGCTGAAAACTCATTCCGGACCAATGTTACGAAGGCCGGTCGAATGACCTCTGCGTAGTACCGCTTGCCGATCTTGGTGTGAAGCTCGTAAAGCTCGCTCTCTCGTGGTCGGAAGGTCACAGCGACCCGAGTAGGGACATGCAAGTCATCCTTGGTGAGTATGTCCACAGCCTCCTCCGTCGTTTGCCACGTAACTTTGTAGGTGATGATGTCGTTCCACGGCCACTGAAAGTAGAATCCTTCGGACCTAACTTCCTTTTCCAACGCCCCATTATCGAGGGCGATGTACTTGATCCCTCTGTACCCAGGTTTCACCGTAGTTCCGCAGGCGGCGAAGGCTAGGGACGACACAACGAACGCTCCAATTAGTACTGGTCTCATCTGTTCTCTCCTTGGGTAAATGTGGTTAGGGCGTTTGCTAGTGCATTCTCCATGCCGCGAAACCGGGGTGATACGACTGCGACGCGATCAGGTGAGCACGACTGACTGTTTAGCTCTACCGCGAGGATATTGGGCCGCATGCAACGCTCTTACGCCCGCTGTCGCCAGGCTGACGCGTTCAGGCGAGACTCGTGTGGCCACTATTGTGTCCGCCTCGGACACGTTTAGACCTTCCCAAATCGCACAGACACCTCCATGGATAAATGGTAGATAAGAAGTATTCGGAGGAATCGCTCCAAACACACTCGATAATCTCAATCAGTCTATCGTTCCACTACTGAGATTACGACCGAGTGTTTGCGGTTTCGAGCTGGTCTCTCACAGGCGCTAGAAACTACATGGAAGACACAAATAATGCACACGTTAGGTCTCTAATAAGGCCGATTGCTTGCCTGCTTCTGGCATGGCTTATGGTTTTCATTTCGCTTTGGGCCAACATCGAGTTCGGAGGCAACTGGCTGGCGCGTTCCGGATCATTGATGGTGCTGTTTTCAGTCATGGCAAATTACGTTCTCTTGAAGGACAGAGACGATCATCATAGCGACCAACTCAAACAGCATGGGACGGGAGACCTAGATGTCGATTTTTCAAAAGTGCACCCCACTCGAGCCCATCAACAGGTCGAGCTCACCTCACAAATCTCAATCGTAATTGGCACTGTCATCTGGGGCTATGGGGACCTGATCTTGATGCCGTAAACTGGTCCATCGATCCAAACGGTCGTTTATTGCTCGAGGTTGGCCGGCGGCAGTCTGAGTAGATTGGCGGGCCTCGACCGCCAATCTACTCTGTATCTCTATTTTGTATCGCTGCGTGCGACTCTCGCCAGAAGCGGCGCTTGAAAAGCGCGTAGCAGATGGGGAGTACATAGAGAGTAAGAATTGTGCTGGTTACCATGCCGCCAATCATGGGCGCGGCAATGCGCTTCATGACCGACGCGCCAGCTCCATCCGCCCACATGATGGGCAAGAGACCACCAATGATCGCGCAGACGGTCATCATCAGGGGCCGCACACGCTCCGAGGCGCCGTGGAGAATGGCCCTATGCAGAGATCCTGAGCCGCCATCATTGTCGCCGTGCTCCGCAGCCTCCTTCAGCGCCTGTCTCAGGTACACAAGCATGACAACACCAGTTTCCGCCGACACGCCAAAGAGGGCAATGAAGCCTACAGCGACCGCGACGCTGAGATCATAGTTCAATAGCCACAATAGCCAGATGCCTCCGGTGAGTGCGAAGGGCAAAAGCATCATGATGAGCACGGACTCGGTCAAAGTGCGGAAGTTCAAAAAGAGTAAGAGAAATACTAAGAGCAAGGTGATAGGGACAATCACCTGCAGGCGCTCTTGCGCGCGCTCCATATACTCAAACTGGCCGCTCCATACCAGGCGATAGCCAGCTGGTATCTCAATCTCTGATTCAATGAGCTCCTTGGCCTTCTTTACGTAGCCGCCAATGTCGCTGTCTGACACATCCACATAGATCCACGCGGTCGGTGTAGCGCCCTCCGACTTGATGACCGGGGGCCCACGGGTAAACGAAATATCAGCAAGCTGCCCGAGAGGAACTTGATGCCCCATAGGCGAATCGACGAGAACGCTTCGCAGCCCTTGTACGGATTCACGCAGCTCGCGCGGATAACGGATGTTGATGGGATAGCGCTCGAGGCCTTCTACGGTGCTACTCACATTCATGCCGCCAATGGCCGTTGAGATCACGTCTTGTACATCATCGATCTGAATGCCGTACCGAGCTGCCTTCTCGCGGTTAATCTTCACGTCTAAGAAGTTTCCTCCAGTGACACGTTCGGCGAATACCGACGCCGTGCCAGGGACTTCGCGAAGGCGCGTTTCGATCTTCTCTCCCAAGTCGGCCATGACTTGCAGGTCTGGGCCAATGAGCTTGATTCCTACTGGCGTCTTGATGCCGGTTGAAAGCATGTCAATACGGGTCTTGATAGGCATCGTCCAGGCATTGGTAACGCCAGGAAAGTGGATGGCATTGTTGAACTCTTTAAGGAGCTTCTCGCGGGTCATGCCAGGGCGCCACTCGCTCTTTGGCTTTAGCGAGACGATGGTTTCGACCATGCTAAGAGGGGCAGGGTCGGTCGCGGTCTCGGCTCTGCCAATTTTCCCAAATACATGCTCGACCTCAGGAAAACTCTTAATGACTCGATCTGTCTGCTGGAGTATCTGTCGCGCGTTTGTGGTCGAGACCCCCGGCAACATCGAGGGCATATAGAGCAAATCCCCCTCATCAAGAGGTGGCATAAATTCGCTGCCAAGACGAGAGAGGGGAGCGACGGACGCTACCAGGAGCGCTACTGCGACGCCCAGAGTGGCGATTGGGTGACGTAGAAGAAATCCCAGGCTCGGCTTGTAAACGGCGACGAGGGCGCGATTGACGGGGTTGGCCTTTTCTGGACGAATGCGACCGCGTATGAGGTATCCCATCAGGATCGGAACCAGAGTCACACTGAGCAACGCAGCCGCAATCATTGCGTAGGTCTTGGTGTAGGCCAAGGGTTTAAAGAGCCGCCCTTCTTGCGCCTCCAGGGCAAACACGGGCAAGAAAGAGAAGGCGATGATGAGAAGTGAGTAGAAAAGTGCGGGCCCAACTTCTTTCGAGGCGGCAATCGTTACCTCCCATCGGTCGGCGTCCGGACCAGCACGTTCGAGGTGCTTGTGCATGTTTTCGATCATGACGATCGCGGCGTCGACCATGGCTCCAATCGCGATGGCGATACCTCCAAGGCTCATGATGTCCGCGGTGACGCCTTGAATTCGAAAGACAATGAACGCGAAGAGAATACCGGCCGGCAGCGTTAAAATAGCCACCAAGGCACTACGGAAATGCAGTAGAAACAAAACGCAGACGATGCCAACGATTATGCATTCTTCAATAATCTTTTCCTTCAAGGTATCGACGGCGCGATTGATGAGCCCCGATCGGTCATAGGCAGGAACAATACGTACGCCGTCAGGTAGTGAGCTCTCAAGCTGCGATATCCGCTTCTTTACGTTGTTGATGACGTCGAGAGCGTTTTCCCCGTAGCGCATTATTACGATGCCACCTACGACTTCGCCTTCTCCGTTCCAATCTACGATGCCACGGCGCAGCTCTGGTCCTTTGGCCACTGTGGCGACATCGGCTAATCGAATCGGAACATGATCTTCGCTGACACCAAGAGGGATCCCGCGAATATCGTCCAACGTCTCAATGTATCCCAGGCCTCGAACCATGAATTCGGTCTCGGCTAGTTCGACAACACGCCCACCGACGTCTCTGTTGCTGCGCTTTACCGCTCGGCGAATTGTCGCCAGGGGAATGCCATAGGCCTGCATCTTTTGCGGATCAACGGTGATTTGATATTGCTGCACAAAGCCGCCAATAGAGGCCACCTCTGAGACACCTTTGACTTGTTGCAACTCGTAGCGCACCTGCCAGTCCTGAATCGAGCGGAGCTGACTTAGATCGTGTTTGTCGCTTTGCAGTGTGTACTCGTAGACCCAACCAACACCGGTCGCATCGGGGCCTAGAGCTGGACTAACACCCTCAGGAAGTCTGTCTGCGGCGTAGTTCAGATATTCGAGGACACGGCTTCGAGCCCAATACATATCTGTGTCGTCTTCGAAAATAATGTAGACGAAGGACAAGCCAAAGAACGAGTAGCCCCGAACGACTTTGCTCCGTGGCACCGACAACATCGTCGTGGTTAGCGGATAGGTAATCTGATCTTCGATAACTTGGGGAGACTGACCAGGGTGCTCGGTCAGAATTATGACTTGCACATCGGAGAGATCGGGAATGGCATCGAGTGGGGTTGCCCGCATCGCCATGATGCCGATGCCCAACCCAATAAGTACGAGAATCGAGACTAGGAAACGGTTTCGAACCGATGCTTCAATTATTTTGCCCAGCATCGTTAGCCTCCTTCATATCCATACCCTTCATGTCCGATTCTTCGCCTTGCACAGGCTTGCTGGGGGGCTCGCTGGAGGAAGGCGTTACGTTGCCCCCAAGCATTTTCTTGACGGCTTCTTTTAGGCGACTTTCGCTGTCGAGCAAGAACTGCCCGCTCACAACAACCTCTTCGCCTTCTTCTAAGCCCTGTAAGACTTGATAGTCCTCATCGCCGAGGACACCGAGCTTGAGTTCACGAGGTTCGAAACGGCCCTCCCCAAGTGATACAAAGGCGACATTGCGCTCGCCACTGTGAATGACTGCTTCGGAGGGAACCACGATGGTCGCACCAGCAGGCGTCGTGTGAATTCGAACCGTGGCGAACATGCCAGGCTTTACAGCGACTTCGGGATTGGGCAAGACCAGCCGTACTTGCAAGGTGCGCTGCTTTGCATTGAGAGTTGGATAGACGTAGTCGACAGAGGCTTCTTGGATTTGCCCTGGAAGGTAATCAAGTTCGACCGTCGCTTTCTGTCCTGGAAACACCCACGGAGCATCGAATTCGAAGACATCTGCGATCACCCAGAGCGCGTCTAGATCTGCGAGGGTGTACAGATTGGCGCCCTTCGCGACAAAGCTTCCTTCAAACGCACTCTTGTGTACGACGTAGCCTTTCTGGGGAGAGCGGATTGTCACCGTCCTTTGCGGCTTACGGGTCTTTTCGAGCCGCTTTACAAACGAGAGGGGCACGTCGTATTGCAGAAGTCGCTGCCGCGCCGATCGCACAAGGTGTGCAGAGTGCGGACCCGCTGCCTGGGCGTTTAGGATCTGAACGTACTCCTCTTGGGTTGCCACCAACTCGGGACTGTAGACAGAAAAGAGTCGTGCTCCTTCCTCTACGAGTTTTCCTGTTTCGTTGGCCCAGATCTTTTCAATCCAACCATCAAATTTGACGTTCACCTTGGATACACGCGCCTCATCAAATTCAATGTGGCCGAGAGCGCGAACAAGCCGAACCAGCTCTCGCTTTTCGACTTTGGCGATTCGGACGCCCATGCGCTGAATCGTCTGACCTGATAGAGAAATCTGAGAGAGGTCGGAGCCAGGATCTCCTTCGTAGACTGGTACTAGATCCATGCCCATGGCGTCTTTGCCGGGTTTCTTTGAGACAAAGGATGGATCCATCGGTGATTTGTAATACATCGCCTTGCGGTCCCCCGATGTTGCCTCCTCCCTTTGCCCGGCTTCGTCGCCACCGCAGCTCGCGATAGTAGCCGCAAGCCACAGAACGGCGAAAATCTGAAATTGTCGTGCGATCATTGTGCGTTCCTTGCAACATCAGCACCCACGAGGGTGCGCAGTTGTGCTTGAGCTTGGGCGCGTAGCGCTACAAGTTGTTCGTAGGCGACTTGTAGGTTGAGGTCAGTGCGCCAATTCTCCAAGACCGACACAAAACCGATCTTGCCAACTTGGTAGTCGCCAATGCTGGCATCGACAGACAGAGAGGCAGCCGCCAGAAGCTCTCCCTCATACAGCTTCAGTTGCATGTCTAGTCGCCAAATCTCATCGTAGACGAGCTCTACTGAGGTTTCGACAGCGAGAAGTTCTGCGTCGAGGGTGGCCTGTGAAGCCCGCAGCCGGTGGCCTTGCTCACGCACGGCAGCATCTTGCTTGTCCCCCAACCACAGTGGCAGGGTCATGCCGACCGTCACGCTCACCATGTCGGCACCGTCACTGCCATCACCAGGTGCAGACGCCCGAGCGCGGTAGTTGGCCCCAATCATAAAATCTGGATACCGATCGCGGCGCGCACGCGCGACCTTTCGACTTGCGACCAGCGTCTCGGTGCGGGCTATCGCCAGTCTTGGGTTGTGAGACGTAGCCTTCGTGCGCAGGGTATCTCTGGATGCGAGGGCGAGCCGGGCATGCGGCTTTGTCGTCGCGGCTAGGAATGCCTCAGGCTCGCGCCCCACAGCTTCGTTTAGCGCGCGTCGCGCGGATTGGACGGCCTGTTTGCGAGCTTCAATGTCGACTCGTAGACGGCTGTGGGCAACCTGTGCCTGAATTGCATCTTGCTGTGCTCCTTGCCCTACTGCGAAACGCACGTGAACGACATTGGTGAGCATATCAACGATGGCTAAGTTCTCAGTGACAATCGCCAGGGCTCGTTCGGAGTAGTGCAAGTTCCAATACAAGCGCCGCACCTTGAGCTCAATGTTCTCTTCCAGGTTGCGGTCGTGCGCGCTTGTCAGGGAGCTGATCGCATTTGCTACTCGCTTTCGAGCTCCGAGTTTTCCGGGATATGGCAGGCCTTGGGTAACGCCAATGACGAGTCCGGTCATCGGGTGTGTGCCGAGTCCGACATCATCAAATCGAAAATTCTGAGCCGATGTAATTAGCATCGGGTCTGGCAAGCTCGAAACTCTCAAGGGGACCTCTTTGGCGGCCCTAACTCGTTGTTTTGCGGCCCTTGATGTTGGGTGGTTTTTCCGCGCAAGGGCCACCAAGATATCGAGCTCGGATTCTTTGGCTTCGGCTTCTTGTGCGTGGGCGGTGCCAAATAGTTGGAGCAAACCGATGAGGAACGCAATCAAGATGAAAGTGCGATGCATAGAGGATCTTCCAGGCGGATTCAGTGAAATTCTTATGACGGAGATTCGTTTTCTCCTACTTCGCTGCTGGGCGGCTGTGATCAATGGTCGGGCTTGCTTCGGAACGTCCGTAAATGGTCGCAGCCGCGATTGGATCTCGGCTGCGCAAGGTAACCACAATCGTCGAAGGAGTTTCGCGAACCGTCACCAGGGCGCCTTCGACGACCAGCGGGCAGTAGCTCATGAAACGCTCGTCATAGCCGAGGGCTGCGGCTCGTGCTTGGTGGCAGACGATGCTCTTGTTCGCCCACTCCTTTGTGAGGCCGGGTACCTTGCGAAAGGTAACCTTCGCTCCGCGTAGGGTTTTATCTTCGTTATAGCGTTCGACCTTGGCGATGTCTTCGGCGTGAAAAAATAGGCTCTGACTGCGCTCGTCTTCGCCCAGTCCTGCACAGGCGAGGCGCTCGGCCTCACGTAGGCTCGCTGCATTCTCGCGGTGTTTCTGTGCTTGCTTCCGATGGTGAGCGGCCGCCTCACGATAGGCATCGTTGTTTCCCTGATTGGTCCAGCAAGGTTTCATCACGTCAACGCGCTCTCCACCCGTGCTCAGGGGAACTCCTGAATCGATACAGGTCACCGAATCGCTGGGCGCTTGAGTGTCGGGACTGATTTGGGCTTCACTTCGGTCGGCCTCGCCAGCATGCACACGGGCTTCTTGATCATGCTCAGAGGCCGCAAGGGGGTTGTGAGGATTGCTATGGCGTGGAGACGAGCCGCAACCAAGCAGAGCAATGATCAAGAGCGTGCTGAATCTAGTCACACAACAGGCTCGTGCACAATCGGCGCCAACACCACCTTCATCACATGAGTCGTGTAGCGATTGTGTTCGCTTTCCATCACCCTCATTCGTAGGCACTGGTGATAGAGGCCAACCAGGCAACCGCTGCTAGTACTACGAGACCGATGGAAGTTGTATCTTCGTTGGTTGCATGACTGGCAGAGTTACTCGGTGTAACTCTGTCGGTCACATTTCGCGTATCCATGGCTTTGACTAACAAACCAAGGATTTATGGGTTGTGAGGAGAACTATGGAGGCAAACACAAGTCGAGTCTTTGGGCGTCGCAGTATGCGGCCCTGGGCTGCGCGTTGGCACATTGATTGCTGCGTATGGGCGTCACACCAATGCGTTGACGGCTCGTCGGCGTGATTCAGAAGGAAACTCACAATGCTTGGTCTACCAACCGGAGCTGTTGACTGCCAATGTAGTCTTGTCGACCACGAACCCAAGCGAATTGCCATTACTGGCGGACCAGGAGCAGGCAAGACTGCCATTCTTGAGATGGCCAAGCAGATGTTTTGCGAGCATGTCGCAATCCTTCCTGAGGCTGCTGGCATCGTCTTCGGAGGAGGCTTTCCCCGTAACTCCAGTGAATCAGCTCGGCGTGCGGCCCAAGGGGCCATCTATCATGTTCAGCGAATGGTTGAACAACTGGCAGAGGATGAGGGGGCTGTCGCTGTCGCGCTCTGTGACCGCGGAACCGTTGACGGAGCGCGCTATTATCCACAGATGATTAGTCTTGGGCGATGGCACGAGGAGCCCTGGCTGTGGAGTCTATTCGACAAGTCGCCAACCCCGAACGAGGTTGCGAGTCTTTCGGCGTTGAAGATCGAGCGCATTCTCAGGAAGCACAAGATCCGGCGCCATGAAGCGCGCGAAGTGTTCGAGCGTCTTTCCTCTGTTGCACTGCCCGTGGCACCGGGGGTAGCGGCAGCGGTGAGCGAGCGCATTGGTCTTCTGTTGCCGATGTTGCGAGTTGCGCATGAACAACGGACGTCTTGTAGCACTCAGCTTGCAAAGCTCTTTGTCCAGGAGAGAGAGCCGCATGGCGACGAGTCCTCAGACACAGGGCATAGTGACGCCGCCATCGTCCTATCGTTTCCGGGCATCGGGATTCACAACGGCGCTGCGATGCTTGCAGAGGCCCACGTCGCTCTGCAGCTTCGAGACTATCAGGCGTTTCGTCGTCGCGCGGGTGCAGCCCCCGTCAGCAAACGCACCGGCGGCAAGCAAAATAAACCGAAGGTTATCCAGCGCCGCGCCTGCAGCCAACCTTTGCGCAACGCTGTGTACCACTGGACTCGCACAGCGGCACAGTGTGAGCCAAGGGCGCGTTCCCACTACGTGGCTCTCCGGGCCCAAGGGCACTCTCACGGGCGAGCTCTCCGTGGTATCGGAGACCGTCTGATCAAGTCGCTCATGGCGGCTCTTAAGTCAGGTCAGTTGTATGATCCAAACCGCCGCCAGGTGCCTGAAAATCTGCAGATTGCGATTTGACAAATGGTGGGGAGTCCTACCGGGGTAATCGTGCTACCTCCGCGTCCCATGCTCTTCTTCTCCCTGGTCTCCTTGGCGACCTGCTCCATGGCCTCCCAGTCGACGCCTTCGTGGCTCCAGAACTTAGCGTCTTCCGACGCCACCACAGCGTGACGCAGATAGGGGGATATTCTTGCTAGTTCGCGCCACTTCCAGCGCAACCGCAGTGTCTTGCCCTTGTCCTTGGCCTGCTCTTTTCGAAGCTCAATAAAGGCAGTGCTCGTCGGATTCTAAGCTTGAATGAGTCGCCAAGGGCGAGTTGAGCTCGGCACCAGCGGAAGCGAAATCAGTTTTGACTTTCTCTCCTTTAACATGGCCGCACGTGTCGCTAGCCGAGGACGTGAGCGCGGTGTTTGCATCGTGCGAGTCACGTATCGTGCTCTCTCCAGTCCCGTCGTTTCTCAGGTCGGAGGTACCTGTGCCGAACTTAGACCGGTCGCGAGGCCGCGGTGCTCCATGGCGGCGCTTTTAAAAAAGGCCACAACCTCCGGCACGCTGCCCGCCCAAGGTTCGGTGAGCGCTGTTAGCTTGCAGGTTTCCAAGGGCAAGCGACGCGCGAGTTCATTTTGGAAGTTCGAAATGGATGGACGCACCTTCAACGTCCCCCCCTGTTAGTCACGGGCCAACGGCCTTGCTAGCGGCTCTTTTCACAAAAATGGATTTTTTTTGTGCACAAACCACAATTGCGTAGTCTTTGATAATCAGGAGGAACAGGTTGCAGGAGTCTCGGTGCTCCACGGTCTTGTTCTTGGCGCACAGACTACGGTTGCCCCCGTGCAAGCTATCGAGGAACCTGCCGAGGACACCACCGATGTTGCGCCAAGTCCCCCAAAACAACGACACCCGTTACGATAGGAATACTTATGAAACGCATTATCGCAAGACTAGCCGTCAGCACCATGTTTGTCGGTCTCCTAAGTCAACCCGCCTTCGCCGATTCGGGGGCCTCTATTGTCAAAGAGCAGAGCAAGAAGCTCGCGGAGTATGGTGCCCTTGGCGACGTTAAGAACTACTGCAACGCTAAATCCAAACTCAAGGTCTCCATCGATTCGAAGACGTTTTCGAAGGTCGTTGGCCTCTCTAAGTATGAGGACCGAGTGAGCTTCCCCCGTTTCTTTGGACACCGAAAAAGAGGGTTTACCCTCAGGAAAGGTGCCCAACATGGCCAAGAAGAACAAACGATACACAGAAGAATTCAAGCGTGAGGCAGTTTGCCTTCTCTTAGATCGAGGCGAGCAGTCCGCTGCCGAAATCGCGAAGAGCTTGGGCGTCGCGGCCAGCCAGCTTTATGAGTGGCGCAAGCGATTTGGAGACATGGCCGTAGCTGCAACCAGCGGTCG
>Ga0316204_10001124_pt1 | contig 78526 bp, 68 predicted proteins | sample 6monrhotite_MG_2_FD_205661 | JGI IMG/M metagenome (GOLD analysis project Ga0316204, IMG submission 205661) | Microbial mat bacterial communities from mineral coupon in-situ incubated in ocean water Damariscotta River, Maine, United States -... | ecosystem: Environmental > Aquatic > Marine >... | reverse complement strand
GATGCGTTCGTTACTATTGATCATGAGGGTTACCTCTTTAGGTTTTTAGTGAAAGTTCGCACTTCCATCAAAACCGGTAACCCTCTCTTTTTCAAGTCAGGTGTCAGATTAAGTCTGAACTACTACATGTAAACTGCACTTTTTCGGCCGCTTACGCCTTGCCTCCGTCAGCTGGATCGAGTTTTTAGAGGTATGCCATTTGAGGCTTTTTATAAACCACGGCGCAATGCATTTTGTGAAAATATACTGTCTTCGACGCCATTCTTGTAGTCGATATCGCTAAATGTAAATATTGTGTGATGTTTTGTCTTATGATTCTCCACTGAGATTTGGTGTGCGGTCCAAACTCCCTGCACCTTACGGATATCTCTAAAAAATACTGTTTTCAGTAACTTGCCCTTGATACCCCAAAAAACGCTTCTCCGCACAATCCAGATATTATCATCGACACAATCCTCGCGGCGGCTATATCCCAGCTCCTTGGCCGTGTCTTCATCAACTGCCTTTGCGTCAACAATGTAGCAGTGCGCGCCGTCGATGGTATCCTCATCGATAGTTTTGCGCGTGTAGTCTTTTAATGAGACCCTCGTTTCCAGTTTAATGTCCTCGTAACTAAAATCTGTTCCCAGAAAATAATCGCCACGATTGGCGGCAGATATACGCCGTACCTTTCGCATGGCGGGCAGGTACAGCCATTGGTCGTCATCTTTATCGTGCTGCGGGTAGTCGTAGGTAAGGAAGGCCGTTCCTTTGACGTTCCTGGGCGTGAGATAGAAAATCGCTGTTCGCTTTTCTTCTCCATAGTATTTTCGAAATGCCCTGGTCTCACGGATGCGCTTTTTTCCACTTCGGTCAATCATTTCCATGCGGAGATTGCGGGCAACTGCTTCACCTTCATCACGCTGGTTGACCTTTCGGGCGATTTCGTCTCCGGGAGGAAAATTTGCAGACATGGAGTTGCCACATAAAGCCAGGAGGAGCACACTCGTAATGCCAAAGATGAATTTATTTCTATGCCGTATCTTCATAGTATTCTTACCTTTAATCACAGTCGTTCGCAAGACTAGGGGTAGGAGCCGAAGGCTCGGCAGTAGACTCCGATTTCTTTTTGAACCCAAGGAAGGCGGGCCTTAGATGCTTAATCAAAGCTGGGAGCACGGTCATGCTGGCGATAAAGCTGATCAAGACAGCGAAGGCGATCAGTATGCCCAGCCTGGATAGGGGCGGCACGTAACTGAGACCGAGTAGGCCGAATCCGATGAATACGGCGAAGAAGTTAAATAGCAATGCGCGTCCGGTAGACGGATAGATCATGTGCAGCGCTGCCTCAGGCTCGACCCCTTGTTCTTTTATAAGAAACTTGATTCGATCAAGCGTATGGATGGAAAAGTCTACGCCGATACCCAATGCAATTGCAGCCGTCATTGTAGTACCGACCGCGAGAGTGATGCCGGTGATACCCATCAAGGTATATACAGATAGCGTCGACAGAACAACAGGCAGCATGACAAGTGAGCCACCGTATATAGAACGGAAACTGATGCATGCTACGATCCATACCAGGATGACAGCAAATAATACTCCACGGTAGTGGTTCCCCAGCAGGTTATACAGCCACTCATAGTCGACGTAAATACGGCCAGATAGCGACGCGGTGATTTCGGGGCTATTAAATGAACTAGCGAGATAGTCCTGCACGGATTCGACAACGGTCTTGAAGTCTTGATAAAGACCGGATTTTAACCGCGCTCGCACCAGGGCCAGGCGATAGTCATAGTCGATTTCTTCTTCGAAGTCCGTCGGGTCACCACTGGCTGAATACAACAGAAAGTATTGCGATATAAGGTTCGGGTCGTCCGGTATCCGGTATGCCGATTTTTGGTCCTCGTTCAATGAACGATTCATCTGCTTTATGTAGTCAACGATTGATGTCGTCCCGCCAACAAAAGGCAGCTTCTCCAAATATCTCTGTAGGTTTTCAATTTTTCGTAAGTTTTCCGGCTTGAATAGATCTTCTTTGCTTGGCGTTTCAATAACGATGTCCAGATTATTGGTGCCGTCCATCGATTCATTGATAGCATCGTTGGCCTTATAGATAAGTTCAGAATCGCGGAAGTTATCAACCCATGATTCATCAACCCTCAGATTTAATGCGCCGGCTATACCCATTAGGAAGAAGGCTACGGTAGCGATCAGGACAATCTTGGAATGAGACAAGACCCAATCTCCCAGACTCTGCATAATTCCGGCAAAACGATCCTTTTTCAGTTTGCCGTCAGCCGTGTGAAAAGCGTCGCTCAGGGTAGGTTTAAAGAATATCTGTACTGCCGGAACGACGATCAGCGAAAAGATACCCGCCACGGCCAGGCCCAGCATGGAGTAGAGACCGAAGGCCTGCATTGGCGGCATGTAAGAGGAGGCATAGATACCCAGAAAACCAATCATCGATGTGACTGTAGTGAGTAACACCGGTCGCCACAGCTTTTTTAGGGACCTGACGACGAGTTCTCGTTGGGTTGCCTCGGGGTGGGCGGCTCGCTCCTCATAATACTCGCTCAAGATATGGATCGAGTCGGCCACTGCTATTCCAACCAGTAATACAGGCATGCTGGTCGTAATCACATATATCGGATCGCCAAAGGCGGCCATAATGCCTACGGCTGAGGCCGTTGCCGCCACGATCACGAGGGCAGGTATAAGAACGCCTTGTAGGGTGCGGAAGGCCAGAATGCAGAGCAGCGTGATAACAACAACCGAAATTGGAACTAGGCGCGCCGCATCGCCAAAGATATAGGTTACCAGGTAGCCTGATACCGCGCCGTCGCCAGCCACATGGAGGCTTTCACCGTCTTTTGTCGGAGCGCGTTCGGCCAATGCCAGCAGGTTTTCGTAGATCGTAGGTGAGTCCTTTTCGTCGAGCGCTTCCGTGACAACCAGGGTCATCGAACCGTCACGCGAGACCAGACTGCCGACATAGAGGGGGAAATCCATAACGTTTTCTTTGATTTGATCGGCAACCGACTGAGAGTCCGGGAACGCTTTAAAAAAAGGCTCAACCAACATACCTTCGGCGTCGCCGGTGATATCATCTTCTGTCGCCAGGCTCACAACACGGTCGTTGTTTATTTCCGGCATTTTCATGACTTCGTCCGTTAGCCATTGCACAAGCTGCAGCGTTTTTGGGTTAAATACGCCGTGCTCGTTGTCATTTTTTACCGCAATGACCATCGGGTCCGTCAGACCGAAGACCTCTTTAACCTTGTCTCGATAGAGGAGCGCGGGACTGTCCGCCGGTAAGAAACCTTCGGCTCGCGGATCTATTCGAAGCTGAAAAAGGAATGTGGCGCATATCGTGATGGCCAGGAGGCCCAGGACTAAGATTGTTTTCGGTTTTGAGGTCACCCACCAAAAGAAAGAACTACTAATATCTGATTGCTCCTTGCTGCTCATCTCACTTTCCTCCTGTGCTTCCTATTGCTTCTGTCCATGTAGTGTAATTACACTATACGCGACGAAAAATATTAGGGATCAAAAAGCATTCGGTTATTGCCAAGCTTTATTAGTGATCAGTCTCAAAGTGGCGTTTAATATATCAAGATTGTCACCACCGAGCCGTTGGTGCATAAGCGTCTGGGCCTTTTGCCACAGCGGTTTTGCGGTGTCCAGCAAGCATCGACCACGCTTGGTAAGACCGATGTTTCGAGTTCTGCCATGCCCAGCTTGCAGCGCAATAAGGCCTCTATTCTCCAACGGTTTTAAGTTCCGCGTTAAGGTGGTTCGGTCCATGCTAAGTTGATCAGACAGATTTGATATGGAAACGGGGCTCATTATGTTAATTGCTACGAGTATAGTGAATTGATTCGCCTTAACTCCGACAGGGCGTAGTATATCGTCGTATACTTGGGTGACCACACGCGTTGCCGCACGCAATTTAGCACACTGGCAATTTGCCGCAATCTCTGAATCTGTAACCATAGCTAGTTTTTTCTGACAACGCGAAGTGTATATACACTATAGATGCGAGAGCGACTTTTGTCAATCGGAATTTTGATGTCATAGTTGTTTGGATTCAGAGTAGAATGGCACTGGACGAAAGGGGGACGGAGGGATTAAATATTGAACAACTCGACAAAATATAGCCGCGCCACCCCGATTCCCACAAACCACAGGGCGGTCATGAAAACAGCAAGCATCGGTTTAGGCATTATCATTACATCCATTCTCGTGGGTTGCGCACAAACACCACGCCAGCTGGCTAACATTGAAATGCTGGCCAGTCTTCCCGCGCCTAAAACCCAGGAAGAACGAGATAAGACTTGCACATACTTGAGGTCAGAAATTGCTCGACTGCACAATATAGCCGAGAGCGCCATGAATCCGGCAATGTATCCGTTCAAAACCCGGGTAAAGGCACGAACGACCGTCACCGACTTTGAGTCAAAGGCAGCGGAATTTGGATGCGGTTTTATGATGAGCCGCAATAAATTCACCAACTGAACGAATAGGACTTTGCTGCACTGAAACCTTAGGGAGTCTCTGAATTAATTGAACAAATGTCATTTCGACTGCAAGGAAAAACCTTAAACCGATTGATCGGGTTGAGTATATTCAGTCTCAGATTTCTCCCTCTGGTCGAAATGACAGATTAATAAGATGGTCCTTAGAAGTATTCGCCAATGACGTTACCCAGCTCGGCCGGTGAATCGGCAGTGCGCACCCCAGCCTCCGTGAGAGCTGCGAGCTTCTCCAGGGCCGTACCCTTCCCGCCCGCGATGATTGCGCCGGCATGCCCCATACGCTTGCCCTTAGGCGCTGTCATACCCGCTATATAGGCCACAACGGGCTTGGTGACACAATCGGCGATGAAGGCCGCGGCCTCTTCCTCGGCGGTACCACCGATCTCGCCGACCATGATGATGGCTTCGGTCTGGGGGTCGTCCTGGAACCAGTTCAGGCAGTCTACGAAGTTGGTGCCCGGCAAGGGATCGCCGCCGATGCCGACGCAGGTGCTCTGCCCTACCCCGATGTCCGTGGTCTGCTTGACGGCCTCGTAGGTCAGCGTACCGGAGCGCGAGACGATGCCGATGCGGCCGGGTTTATGGATATAGCCCGGCATGATACCTATCTTGCAGGCGCCCGGGGTGATGATGCCGGGGCAATTTGGGCCAATCAGGACGGCACCACGTTCGCGGACGACCATGTTGGCCTCCAGCATATCCAGCGTCGGGATGCCCTCGGTGATGCAGACGATCAGGCGCAGGCCGGCGTCGGCGGCTTCGAGAATAGCGTCCTTACAGAAAGGCGCCGGGACGTAGATAACCGTGGCCTCGGCGCCGGTCTCGTCGACGGCGTCGCGGACGGTGTCGAAGACCGGAAGATCGAGATGCGTATCGCCACCCTTGCCCGGCGTCACGCCACCGACCATGCGGGTGCCGTATTCGATGGCCTGTTGGGAATGAAAGGTGCCTTGCTTACCGGTGAAACCCTGGCAGATGACGCGCGTGTCCTTATCAATCAGGATACTCATTGCCCTTCCTCCCCCCCTGCCAGCCGAACGATCATCTCGGCGGCCGCGGTCAGGCCACTGGCGGCATGGATGCCCTCTAGACCGCTGTTATCAAGCAAATCGCGGCCGATATCGGCATTGGTGCCTTCAAGACGCACGACCACGGGCACCTCGACACCGACCTCGTTTACGGCCGTGATAATGCCCTCGGCAATCAGATCGCAGCGCACGATACCGCCGAAGATGTTGACCAGGATGCCATGTACGTTGCCGTCGGATAGGATGATCTTGAAGGCCTCGGCGACCCGCTCGCTCGTTGCCGTGCCGCCCACATCCAGGAAGTTGGCCGGCTCGCCGCCGACGAGCTTGATCAGGTCCATGGTCGCCATGGCAAGCCCAGCGCCATTGACCATGCAGCCGATGCTGCCTTCCAAGGCGATATAGTTCAGGCCCCACTGACTGGCCTCGACCTCACGGTCGTCCTCCTGGCGCAGGTCTCGTTGTTCGGCAAGGTCCTTGTGGCGGTACAGGGCGTTGTCGTCGATATTGACCTTGGCATCGAGGCAGAGTAGTTCGCCGTCTTCAGTAACAACCAGTGGATTGATCTCGACGAGCGAAAGATCTTGCTCGTGAAAGAGCTTACACAAACCGGTCGCGAGCACTGAGAAGGCCTTGACCTGGCTGCCTTCGAGGCCCAAACCAAAGGCTAGTTGCCGACATTGGAAGGGTTGCAAACCGACCAGGGGATGGATCTCGACTTTGAGGATCTTCTCGGGACTCTCGGTGGCGACCTTTTCGATCTCGATGCCGCCCTCGGTCGAGGCCATGAGCACAACCCTCTGTTCCGAACGATCGATCACGATACCGAGGTAGAGCTCGCGGGCGATCCCGCAGGGCCGTTCCACCAGGACCTCATTGACGGGCTTGCCGGCGGCGTCGGTCTGATGGGTCACGAGCCGGCTGCCGAGCAGATCGTTGATGAAGGTCACGGCCTCGGCCCTGGCCCCGATCAGCTTAACGCCCCCGGCCTTGCCCCTGGCGCCGGCATGGGCCTGTGCCTTAATGACCCAGCGTCCACTGTCCAGGAAGGCATCCAGGGCGGCATTGATCTCGCCGGGTTCGCGGATCAGTCTCGACTCGGGCACCGGCAGCCCGTAGCGGGCGAACAGTGCCTTTCCCTGATATTCGTGAAGATTCATGAATAGGGTCCTGTGCTTATTTTAATATTGCCTGAAGGCGACGTGGTTCGCGGCCCCGGAGATTCAATGCCGCTTCCGCCCCACCTTGTGGATCGCGGTCCCGGCGACATCGAGCGCGGCCTCGTGTAACGACTCGGACAGACTAGGATGGGCAAACATGGTCATGGCGATATCTTCGCTACTCCCCTGATATTGCATGACGAGTACCGCCTGGGCAATCAGCTCCGAACAATCCGGCCCAATCATGTGTACACCGAGCACGCGATCGGTCTCGGCATCGGCGATGACCTTGATCAAGCCACGCGTATCACCATGGGCCATGGCCCGACCGCTGGCCGCGAATGGAAAGGTTCCGACTCGATAATCAATACCCAACCCCTTGAGCTCTTCCTCGTTTCGACCCACCCAGGCGATCTCTGGATCGGTATAGACAACGGAAGGGATAGCACCATAGTCGATCCGGCTATGATGCCCGGCGATGACCTCCGCCACCATGACACCCTCCTCGGAACCCTTGTGCGCGAGCATAGGGCCACGCACCAGATCGCCAATGGCATAGACACCCGGGAGGTTCGTCCGACAGGTCTCATCGACGATGACAAGCCCTCGCGCACCCAGAGCAACGCCACTGTCCGCGCCGAGGACGCCGTCGCTGTTGGCTTCACGGCCGACCGCGACGATCAATCGATCGAAACGCGTCTCGTGATCGCCCTCACCGTCCTGATATTGCAGCACGACCTCCTCGCCCTCGATGCGACTGCCGACAACCCTGGCGGCTAAGCGAATGTCCAGGCCCTGCTGGGTGAAATAACGCAAGCCCTCCTTCGCGACCTGGCGATCAGCCATGCTCAGGAACGTGTCCTGGGCCTCGATCAGCACGACTTCGCTGCCCAGTCGTCGCCAAACACTACCCAATTCGAGACCGATCACTCCAGCCCCGATCACGCCCACGCGTTTTGGCACGGCATCAAAGGACAATGCGCCCGTTGAATCGACGATATACGCGCCGTCCAACGGGGCGACCGCAAGTTGGGTGGAACGGGAGCCCGTCGCCAGGATGATGTTTTCGGCCTCTAGCGTCTGATCCAAGCCGCTATCTTGATCGAGCACTTCAACGTGACGATCGGCCGTGAGGCGGCCACGCCCACAGATGAGCGTAACGCCATTGGCCTTGAGCAGGCCAGCCACGCCCTGATTCAGCGTGTCGACGATCTTGCGCTTCCTGGTCATCATGGTGGGCAGATCAAGCGAGACCTCGGGGATCACCAAACCATGTTGCGCAAACTCGCCACGGCTGCGCTCATAGAGCGCGGAGGATTCGAGCAGCGCCTTGGAGGGAATACAACCCACGTTCAGGCAGGTGCCGCCGAGCGCGGGTTTACCTGCATCGTTTCGCCAATCGTCGACACACACGGTATTGAGACCCAATTGGGCGCAACGGATCGCGGCAACATAGCCCGCGGGACCCGCGCCGATCACGATGACATCGATTTTTTCGGTCACCGCCTTAGACATCCAGCAACATGCGCGCGGGGTCTTCGAGCAACTCCTTGAGGGTTACAAGGAAACGCACGGCGCCACTCCCATCGACAATGCGATGGTCGTAGGACAGGGCCAGATACATCATGGGTCTGGCCTCCACCTTGCCATCGATGACAACGGCGCGTTGTTCGATCTTATGCATGCCCAGTATGGCACTCTGCGGCGGATTGATGATCGGTGTCGAAAGCAGCGAACCGAAGACGCCGCCATTGGTGATGGTAAAGGTGCCGCCACTGATCTCCTCCATATCGAGTTTGCCTTCACCCGCACGGGTCGCGAAATCAGATATTTTACCCTCGATTTGCGCCATGGAGAGCCCGTCGACATCCCTGAGTACCGGGACTACGAGACCCCGTGACGAAGCCACGGCGACGCCGATGTCATGGTAGTCGTGATAGACGATATCCTCACCATCTATCGAGGCGTTGACCTCGGGAAAACGCGCCAGGGCCTCGGTGGCAGCGCGGATGAAGAAGGACATGAAGCCCAGCCGGACCCCGTGGCGTTTCTCGAATGACTCCTTGTAGCGGCTACGGAGTTCCATGACCGGCGCCATATTGATTTCGTTGAAGGTCGTCAGGATGGCGGCCGTATGCTGGGCTTCGACGAGCCGTTCCGCGATACGGGCCCGCAGGCGCGTCATGGGGACTCTTCTATCTTGTCTGAGAGTCTGGGAACCTGGTCCGGGTTTCTGTCCTGAGGTCAGTCCAACCGCGGCCTCCGAATCAACCCGGTCATGGGCGGCTTGCGACGCAGCGGCGGGCGCCTGCGTCACATCTTCCTTGAGGATGCGGCCTTGCCTTCCGCTACCGACAATGGACCTGGGATCAAGCCCCTGCTCCTCGATTCGCCGTCGCGCCGAAGGGGTCATGGAGGGCGCCTTGTCGTCTTGCTCAGGTTCGGCTGCAGACACCGCCTCGCCACCCGCGTTATCAAGCTTGTCCACCGGCTCAAACTCGCCCATAAGCTCGCCGGAAAGTACGGTGGCGCCTAGTTCAGCCCGAATGTTCGTGAGCCGCCCCCTGGCCGGCGCCGGCACTTCGAACATCACCTTATCAGTCTCGACCTCGGCAATGACCTCGTCGCGGTCGAAGGTGTCACCGAGCTGCTTATGCCAGGCAGCGACACGGCCATCCGCAACGGATTCCGGAAAACTCGGCACCTTAATTTCTTTCGTCATGCTCCTCCGCCCTGGTTTTATGACTAATTGTTATGGCTAATTGTGAGGTTTAGCTCGCGGCCATGGCCGTGATCAAGAGGCGGTCCGGGCCCTGTCTATCTGAATATTTTCGGCGGCGTCCATCTGCCTCGCCTGCTGCCTATTTCCCAGCGCGTCTTCCAGTAATTGGCAAAGCTGCCGAATATGCAGCATCGGATAGCCCACTGCGGGGGCGGCCGAGGATGGCCGGCCGGCATAGACCAACTGATCGTCGGGCCTCAGGAGCGAACGGATGTGATGTTGACTGGAATACCAAGCCCCCTGATTCATCGGTTCTTCCTGGCACCAAACGATGTCATGCGCCTTCGGATAGCCTTGCAGAATGGCTTGCAGGTCCTCGCAGGGAAAGGGGTAGAGCTGCTCGACCCGAACAATGGCGACGTCCTTACGTTCGTCCTGGCGACGCTTTTCGAGCAAATCGAAAAAGACCTTGCCGCTACAGAGGACGACCCGTGACACGTCGTCGGGATCGACGTTATCAATGTCCGGGATAATGTTCTTGTATCCGCCCTGAGTCAGATCCTCTAGGCTGCTGACCGACAGCTTGTGCCGCAATAGACTCTTGGGCGTAAAGGCGATCAGGGGCTTGCGGCAGTCGATATGCATCTGGCGGCGCAGCATGTGAAACATTTGCGCCGGCGTAGTCGGAATACAGATCTGAATATTGTGCTCGGCACAGAGTTGAAGATAGCGTTCGAGCCGGGCCGAAGAGTGTTCCGGCCCCTGCCCCTCATAGCCATGAGGCAGGAACACGACGAGTCCGCACAGGCGATTCCATTTCTGCTCACCGGCGCTGATGAACTGATCAAAAACGACCTGGGCATTATTGGCGAAATCACCGAACTGGGCTTCCCATACCACCAGCGTACTGGGATCGGTGGTGGCATAGCCGTATTCAAAGGCCAGCACCGCCTCCTCGGAGAGCAAAGAATTGGTGACCATGAATTCCGGCTGATCGTCGCGCAGCTGCCGCAACGGGACATGGACGTCGCCCGTCTGCATGTTGTAGACGGAGGCATGACGGTGAAAAAAGGCCCCGCGCGCCGTGTCCTGGCCAGACAGACGAACCGGGAATCCCTCGTCGAGCAAGGTGGCGTAGGCAAGATTTTCCGCATATCCCCAATCGATAGGCAACGCTCCAGCGGCCATCTTGCGGCGATCATCAAAGATCTTTGCGACCCCCTTGTGCAGCTCAAAACCCTTGGGCAGGCTCAGCATCCGCGTCGTCAGATCTCGGATCTTATCCAGATCGACCATCGTACCCACCGGCGTCATCGGAATATCGCCATGAAAGGGCTGCCATTGCTGACTGCCGGTATCCCAGGGCGGCATATTGACCACCAGTTGTGGCGCCACGCACTCGCCCTGATCCAAGGACTCGCGATAGCGGTCGATGAAGGCCTGCAAATCCTGATCGCTGGCGACACCACCTTCAATCAGACGTCGGGCATACTGCTGACCGATCGAAGGCAAGGCCCGTATGGTCTGATACATCATCGGTTGGGTCACCGAGGGTTCATCGGCCTCGCTATGACCATGACGGCGATAGCAGACCAGGTCGATGACGACGTCCTTGCGGTAACGCATGCGATATTCCAGGGCCAGGCCGGCGACGAAAACCACGGCCTCAGGATCATCGCCATTAACGTGGAATACCGGGGCATTAACCATCCGGGCTACATCACTGCAATAGAGGGATGAACGGGCGTCCCGCTCATTGCTGGTCGTAAATCCAATCTGATTATCGATAATAATGTGAATGCTGCCCTTGGTCGAGTATCCCCTCGACTTGGACATATTGATCGTCTCCATGACGACACCCTGTCCCGAAAAGGCAGCATCGCCGTGTATCAAAATAGGGATGACCTGATCGCCACTGCCATCCTTGCGCCTGACCTGACGCGCCCGGACAGACCCTTCAACCACCGGCGAAACAATCTCCAGATGAGACGGGTTAAAGGCCAGGGCCAGATGAACCACACCATGCTCGGTCTCGATATTGGACGAGAAGCCCTGGTGATACTTAACGTCGCCGGAACGCTCATGATCATCGATCTTGCCCTCGAATTCGAGAAACAGATCCGCAGGGGCCTTGCCTAGGATATTGACCAGGACGTTCAAACGGCCGCGATGGGCCATGCCGATCGCGACCTCCTCCACGCCAAGCAGCGCACCCCGACCGATCAGGGTGTCGATCATGGGGATCAGGGCCTCCGCCCCTTCGAGCGAAAATCGCTTCTGTCCCACATAGCGACTATGTAGATAGCGCTCCAGGGTTTCCGCAGCCGTCAGGCGAAACAGAAGCTTCCGCCGCTCCTGTTCATTCGGTGCAAGCGCCAGGAAGTGTTGTTCGAGCTGCTGACGCAGCCAGAGTTTCTCGCTGCGATCTGGAATGAAGGTGTATTCGACACCAACGGGTCCGCAATAGATCCGCCGGAGTCGAGAGATGATGTCCTTTAATGGCGCGCGGCCCGCCCCACCGATGCCTTCGGCATCAAACTCCATATCGAGGTCGCCCTCGGAAAGCCCATGGTATTCGAGAGCCAGCTCTACGATCTCGGGAATATTGCGCAGATTAAGTGGATCAATCGCCGCCACCATATGGCCTAGCTCACGGTAGGCGTCAATCAGTTGGCGAACAGAGAGATCGCGCCACTGGGAATCGCGCGGGATCTTTGACGCCGCGTCCGTATCCTCGGCCGGGAGAGGCGAATCGGGCGCGGCGGGATGCCGGTCGACCCGAGATACCGTCGGTATGAGGGCTTCGCCACCTAGCCCCTGCTGAAAATACTCGCGCCAAGAGGCCGGTAGCGCATCCGGGCTGGCCATATAGGTGTGATAAAGCGCTTCGATATAGTCTGCGCTCGCTCCGGACAGAGGGTCCAACGATCCGGAAAGGGGGGCATGGCTTGTTTTGTCGTCCATATGCTTTCTGTCGCCGCTTCTAGTCTTCTATTATGCGAAGGCAAATTTCATGCCGACTCATCGCCCTCCAGATCATCTCGTTTTGTGTAGACTCAATAGTGTTTACGACAGCTTAGGCGGAAAGCACCAGTTTTTCCTTGATCTGTTCGGCCAAAGAGACATCCCCGCGCGCCTCACAGATGGCCACCATCGTGAGTAAGGCCCGCCGATTATCGGGCATGCGCTCAAGGATAGCGCGACATTCCACTTCAGCCTCGGAGAACTTTTCGTCCGACAGATAGGCCTTGGCAAGGCCAAGATGGGCATATAGATCAAATCCGATCATCAGGCTTCGATGGTAATAACGCTCGGCCTCTTCGAACCGGCCCAAGACGAGACAGGCATCACCCACGCGGGTATAGAGATTCTGGTTCTCCGGCTCAAGGTTCAGGACACGCAGCCAGCATTCGATCGCCTGATCGAGCTGTTGCATGCCGCGATAACAGTTACCCATACCGTAGAGCGCAAACGGATTATTGGCGTCATAGACAAGTGTGCGCTTGTAATAGCGCAAGGCGTCATCAAATCGTTTATGGCGTTGATGAATATTGCCCATCATGGTCAAGACCGCGACATTGCCCCCATTGATGGATAAGTAGGACCCGAAGCACTCCATGGCCATCTCATCATCGCCCTTTTTGTAACACAGATTGCCCAGACCGAGATTGGCGTATAGCTCGTTCCCGCCCATCGCCAGCGCCTTGCGATAGAGCTGCTCGGCCTCCTGCAATCGATCCTGGCGACGGAAGGAGTCCGCCAGACGCACCATGACAAGGGTATCTCCCGGCTTGCATTCCAGATAGCGTCTCCAAAACGAAATGGCATGATCGTGGCGCTGCAATCCGCGGTAGGCATTACCCATACCGCGAAGCGCGAAGACATTTTCGGGATCAACTTCGAGGAGCTGCTCGTAATAATTGATCGCGTCGTCAAAACGCTTCAATTTTCGGCACACATCCCCCAGACCAACCAAGACGTAGGCATTGGTATCGGCCAGCCCATAGGCCTCCAGAAAGGCCTCCTCGGCATCACGGTAGCGGCGTTTGTTGAGCAAGGCATACCCCTTCCGAGACAGCTTCACAATATTTTTCGCATCATCCGTCACAAGCACGCCTCCATGTGTTCCATATTTCGATTCCTCATCGCGTATGCATATATTTCAGCGTATGTCTCGCTGATTACATTATTCATAGGTCGTTCTCATAACAGCTGCGTCCCGGTTTGACCGAGGACTAAATTTTATGGTCATTAAAGCTATAATACCCGCAGTCAGGGATGATGCAAGCACCCTTTAGTTACTGATTCAAACACATTTTCATATGAGATGGTCTAGAGTCCGTAAAGGTTCAATCCCGCGTCAAGGTCACGAACGCCAAGGCATACTCACGTTCATCTGAAACACTCACATGCGCCTCCCCGATCCCGAGGTCGGCCAATATCCTTTCGGCCGCTCCGTGGAACGACAGTATAGGCCGCCCAAGTGCATCATGATCGAGACTGATGTCACACATCGCGACACCGTTGCGGAAACCGGTCCCCATGGCCTTGGCCGCCGCCTCTTTGACAGCAAAACGTTTGGCCAGAAAGACGTCCTTCCTGTTGACACCGTCAAGACCTCGGAATTCACTCCTGTTAAGGATTCGTCGCGCAAACCGGTCGCCAAAGCGATGCAGTACGGACGTGATTCTGGGGATATGGACGATATCCGTTCCGATCCCGTGAATCACCGACGCGCCTCACGCATAAGACGCTTCATGGTAGCAACGGCCTCGCCCAAGCCGGTGAACAAGGCACGAGCGATGATCGCATGTCCGATATTGAGCTCATCAACCCCTGGAATAGCGGCAATCGCGGTTACGTTGTGATAATGCAGGCCGTGACCGGCGTTAACCTGTAGCCCGGCCTTCTGTCCCCGTTCCGCCGCCATAACGATACGTTCAAGCTCTTTGGCCTCAACATCCCAGCTTGCGGCATCGGCGTAATGCCCGGTATGCAGCTCGATCGAATGACATCCCGTTTCGGCGGCGGCGTCGATCTGAGCTGGGTCGGGATCAATGAACAAGGAGACCACGCAACCGGCATTCGCCAGTCGCTCGCAACCCTTCCGAATTCGGTCGACTTGGGACAGCACATCGAGTCCGCCCTCGGTGGTCAGTTCTTCACGGCGCTCGGGAACCAGACAGCAGTCATGCGGTGCGAGGGCCTCGGCGAAGGCCAACATCTCATCGGTAACCGCCATCTCAAGATTCATGCGAGTCTGCAACACAGACTTGATCATATGCACGTCGCGCTCTTGAATATGACGTCGATCCTCGCGCAAATGTAGTGTAATGGAATCCGCACCCGACTGCTCGGCCAATATGGCGGCCTGAACGGGATCGGGATAGCGTGTTCCCCGTGACTGCCTAACCGTGGCCACATGATCGATATTGACGCCCAACCGAATCTGTTCTACTGCACTCAACGAAGACTTCTCCCATGTACGTAAACTGTCATATTGACGAATCGGCACGGCCTGATTGCAGCGTCCCGTTTCGATGATGTAAAAAGGCCTTGAATACCTCCCGGCTATTCAACGGACGGTGACCAATGTACTCGGACAGGACAAAGCGCATCAACCGCTTGGCCTCCCTCAGCTCCCAGTCCTGCGCCAATTGCCGGGTATGCAGACCGATCAGTGTCCGCCCCGAAACCACGATGCCCTCATCGCTCCCAATCGAGTCCTCGTTCGGGACGATGCCGAGACCATGACGATAGAGATAGGATCGATTCTCGTCAATGTGGCCACCGCTCCCGGAATCACGCGCCAAATCAAGTCCATATCCCATAAGCTGCAACAATTGGACTTCAAACCACCTCAGTTCACGCTGTATCGCGGCGCCATTGCTCTCCGCGCCAGTCAGCCCGACCATAACCTCCGCATAGAGCGAAAAAATCTCCGGACAGGGCGCATGACGGGGTAGAACTCGAACAAGCAGTTCATTGATGTACAAACCGCTAAACAACACCTGCCCTTGGAGCAACCAAGGCGGTGCAGTGGCTTCGGCATGAACCAAGGTGCCCATGTCGCCCTTGCCGACCCAGGACGCGGCAAGCGGTTGAAAGAGTTGGTTCACGCAGGCGGCCTTAGAACGGGGACGCCTCGCCCCTCGAGCCACAAGACCAATCCGGCCCTCGCCTTCGGTCAATAGCTCGGCGGTCAGGCTGGAATCTCGATACGGTCGCCGATGCAGGACAAAGGCGGCCTCAAGCATCGGCCCGGTGTGCCTCTGATTCGCCATCGTCAGACGATGGCGTCGCGGATCATGCCAACCGATCCCGGTTTCGCGGCAGGTTATCCATGTTCGCCATATCCGAAGCGCCGCAGGGCGCGTTCATCATCTGTCCAACCTTCACGAACCTTGACCCAAAGCTGAAGGAACACCCGTTTACCGAACATGACCTCCATATCCTTTCGCGCCTGGGTCCCAATATCCTTGAGGCGGGCCCCCTGATTACCGATCACCATGGCCTTATGGGCAGCCCGTTCCACCCAAATCAGGGCGGAGATATCGATCACCTCGGGACCGTCTTGAAAGCTTTCGATCTCCACGGTCAGGGCATAGGGCAACTCTTGACCCAATTGCCGCATAAGCTTTTCACGCACGATCTCGGCTGCCAGGAATCTCTCGCTTCGGTCTGTGATCTGATCGTCGGGAAACAGCGCCGGTGCTGCCGGCAGGAGCTGTGTGACCATGCCCTCAAATTCGTCAACGTACTTTCCCTGACGGGCCGAGATCGGGATCAGGGCGTAAAATGGGTAACGGCTTGAGTGCCGTTCCAGAACAGGCAATAACTTCTGCTTGTCGGCGATACGATCCACCTTGTTGATGACCAGAATCACAGGTTTACTGATATCGCTCAGATACCCCAGTATCAAGTCGTCTTCCTCGCCCCATTTGTCGCCGTCAACAATCATCACGACAACATCGACATCGTGAAACACACTGTGGGCCGCACGGTTCATCGCGCGATTAATGGCGCGTCCACCATGCTTGTGAATCCCCGGGGTGTCCACATAAATAACCTGACTGTCGTCCCCGGTCTTGATGCCGATAATCTGATGACGGGTGGTTTGAGGCTTATGGGTCGTGATGCTGATCTTCTGACCAAGGATATGATTCAGCAGCGTCGACTTACCCACATTGGGACGTCCCACGAGCGCCACATAGCCGACATGCGCTAACTCCTGGCCGCTGGGCTTAGTCATGGCGATCATTCCCCGTATGGCTCAACCCTTCAAGGGCGTGGCTCGCGGCATCCTGTTCCGCTCTGCGGCGGCTACTGCCGCGTCCTTCGACGGGTTCCGCGACCCCGGGCAGTAGACAGTTCACATAGAATTCCTGCGTCGGCGGCGCCCCTTCGGTTTCCATAAGATGGTATTCAGGTAGCCCAACGCCCCGCGACTGTAATAGCTCCTGGAGCCGTGTCTTGGGGTCCTTGCGGGCCTTTTCGACCGTCAAACTCGATAATCTGGCCTTGAATATTCCCAGGATCAATGCACGACTGGCGGCAACCCCGCCATCCAGGTGAACGGCGCCGATGATCGCTTCCACCGCGCCGGCAAGAATAGAGTCGCGCTGACCACCGCCGCTGCGCAACTCACCGGGCCCCAGGATCAGGCTCTCGCCGAGCCCGAGATCGCGCGCCAAACCAGCTAGGCTCTCACCCTTGACCAAGTGCGCCCGCAAGCGGCTCAGCGCCCCCTCGCCCTGGTCAGGAAAACGTCGGTAGAGATCTTCGGCGATCACGCAACCGAGTACTGCATCCCCCAAATATTCGAGGCGCTCGTTGTTCCGGCTGCCTACGCTACGATGACTCAGGGCAAGGTCCAACAAATCATCATCGGAAAAGGTATAGCCTAACCGGGAACACAAGCGTCGTAGGGACATACGGTGAATACTAAAACTCGACACTGTTGTTGAAATGAACGATCAGATCGATATTCGCGATGAAGGATTTTCGGACTTCGTAATCAACGGTGACCTTGGCGCGCCCCTTCTTCATCTCGATCAAGACGTCTTCCTTGCCAAGCTCGATGTCGTTCACATCGAACTGGCGCAGTAGGCCGGCACGAATATCTCTTTTGGATACCCTGGCGTCAGACGTACGCTCTGCGGAGATGTTCTTGAGGGAGGTCACAACGTTGTAGTGCTGAATATAGACGGGCGCAAGTTTAACGACCATGCTGAATATTAAGGCCATGACCACTAACACCCCGAGCAATGGCAACAGAGTCATACCGGATTGTGTGCTTCGGCGAGTAGCTCGTGGCATTGGCATTGGCATTCCTCTATTTGATCGACGAACCAATACGTCCCCAAGTCACGCCGCCTTTGATCTTATCCCAGTGCATCCAGATCATGAAGGCCTTGCCGACAAGATTTTCTTCGGGGACGGTACCCCAAAAGCGGCTGTCGTTACTGTTATCCCGGTTGTCGCCCATCACGAAATAACGCCCCTCGGGCACCTCAAAATCGCCTTCAACGAGCTTTCTGCTGGTCTGAATCAGGATTTGGTGATCCACATCCCCAAGATGCTCCTCACGCAGGCTCGCGCCCGTGACCTGCAAGCCCTGACCCACACCAGTATAGACCCCTAGGGACTTCTGTGGAACGCGCTCACCATTGATGAAGATCGTCTTGTTCTCGTAATGCACATGATCGCCGGGGAGGCCGACGATCCGTTTGATGTAGTCAACCGACGGGTCGCGGGGGTACCGAAAGACCACGACATCGCCTCTTTCAGGCTCGCCTACCTCGACCACCTTAGCACCGAATAATGGCAGCCGAACCCCATACGAAAACTTATTGACGAGGATAAAGTCGCCGACCAGTAACGTGGGCAGCATAGAGCCCGAGGGGATTCTAAAAGGCTCGATGAGAAAGGAACGGATGATGAGCACCACGAGAATGATCGGGAAGAATGACTTGGCATATTCGACGAGAACCGGCATGCGTTCCTCCGGCTCGATGGCGCCCTCAGGCAGTCTGGCCGACCGTTGCCGGGCAAACACCAGCGCATCAACCGCCCAAATAACACCGCTCAGGATGAGGGCAAGCAGCATCATGGCCTGAAAATCAAAGTTCATGTCTTCTTTCCTGTGTGTAACACTGCCAGAAAGGCATCCTGCGGTATCTCTACCGATCCAAGTTGTTTCATTCGTTTTTTTCCGGCCTTTTGCTTTTCAAGCAACTTGCGCTTTCGCGTGATATCGCCACCATAGCACTTCGCTGTTACGTTCTTGCGTAAGGCCTTGACGGTTTCCCTGGCGATAATCTTGGCGCCGATCGTAGCTTGAACGGCGACATCGAACATCTGCCTGGGGATCAATTCCCGCATCTTTGCCGTCAGCTCGCGACCACGTTGGTTCGCCCGGTCACGGTGTACGATATACGAAAGAGCGTCAACCCGCTCGCCATTGATCAACAGGTCCAGACGTACCAGGTCGGCCGCCTGGAAACGCTGAAAGTTATAGTCCAGCGAGGCGTATCCACGGCTAACTGATTTCAGTCGATCATAAAAATCGATGACCATCTCGCTCATCGGCAATTCGAAACTCAAGGCCACCTGCTGGCCGTGGTAAAGCATCTTCTTCTGCACGCCACGCTTCTCGATGCAGAGCGTAATGACGGCGCCCAGATAATCCGGCGGCACCAGGATCTCGGTCTGAATGATGGGTTCGCGAATCTCGGCAAGGCGCCCTACTTCCGGCAGGCGCGAGGGGTTATCGACTTGCACGACCTCGCCCGAATTCAGCATCACCTCATAGACCACTGTCGGCGCGGTAGAGATCAGGTTGAGGTCATACTCCCGCTCAAGGCGCTCCTGAATAATTTCCATATGGAGCATCCCGAGAAAACCGCAACGGAACCCGAAACCCAGGGCCTGAGAGGTCTCCGGTTCGTAGAACAAGGCGGCATCATTCAGGCGCAGCTTGGCCAGGGCCTCGCGCAAGGGCTCATAGTCCTCGGCACTGATTGGAAAGAGTCCGGCAAAGACCTGTGGTTTGATCTCCTTGAAGCCAGGCAGGGGCGCCTCGACAGGATTCTGGGTCAAGGTCAGGGTATCGCCAACTGGTGCGCCATCGACCTCCTTGATCCCGGCGATAACAAACCCGACCTCGCCAGCACCGAGCTTACCGGTCGCCAAGGCCTTGGGCGTAAATATACCCACCTGGGTCACCGGGTGACTGCGTCCCGTCGACATAACAGTGATCTTCTCGCCGACGTTCAAACACCCATCCATGACTCTGACCAGCGAGACCACGCCTAGATAGTTATCGAACCAGGAATCGATAATCAGCGCCTGGAACCGCCCCGCAGTATTCCCGGCCGGGGCTGGGATATGAGCGATAAGTCCCTCAAGGAGATCCTCTACCCCGAGACCGGTCTTGGCGCTGACTGACAAGGCCTCGCTGGCGTCAATCCCGACGATTTCCTCGATCTCCTGGCAAACCCGGGGCGGATCGGCGGTGGGCAAATCAATCTTGTTTAATACGGGAATAACCTCAAGGCCCTGCTCTATCGCCGTATAGCAATTGGCGACCGTCTGGGCCTCGACACCCTGTGAGGCATCGACCACGAGCAGGGCTCCCTCGCAGGCAGCCAGTGACCTTGACACCTCATAGGAAAAATCCACGTGTCCTGGCGTATCGATGAAATTCAGGAGATAGGTTTGTCCATCCTGAGACAGATAATTCAACGACACGCTTTGTGCCTTGATCGTGATCCCGCGTTCCCGCTCCAAGTCCATGGAATCAAGGACCTGCGCGGACATCTCTCGATCGCTCAGCCCGCCACATAACTGGATCAACCGATCGGCCAATGTGGACTTGCCGTGGTCAATATGGGCAATGATGGAAAAATTTCGAATATGTTGCACGATGCCTCAGGCCAATGGCGTGAACCTAGCTCAAATACGCGCTCGCCGCATTTTGAGATAGGTTCAAGTATCCCCGTAAATAAGAGACAGGGGGCATACAATGCCCCCTGTCTAATGTGTCATTCTACCCGCATCGTGGCGGAATGAGAATCATCCTAATCGGTACTATTCGTCCTTATCGATTTTCAGGGCCAGGAACCTCGGACTACCATCACGCTGAATTAGTATTCGCGCAGGGCGGCCCTCAGGTAACGCATCAATGATCTTCGCGAACTGATCGGTCGCGGAGATATCCTCGCCGTTCACCTGAAGAATCACATCACCCTGGCTGATACCGGCCCGAGCCGCGCTCCCTGCATCCGCGCGTTCGACATAGACCCCCATATCCAGCGCCGCCTTGTCCTTTTGCTCCTGGGTCAGTTCAGAGACAACCATACCGATGCGCTTGATTCGACGTTCTCTATGGCCATCGGGCCCGGCCTGGGCAAGGTCCTCCGACGCCGGCAATTCGCTGAGCGTCACGGATAGGGTCATGGGCTTCGCGTCCCGGATGATCTCAACATCCACGCGACTACTCACTTTGCTGCTACCGACAATGGGCGGAAGCGCCGACGAACGCGGGATATCACTCGCATTGAACTTCACGATGATATCGCCCACTTTGAACCCGGCCTTTTCGGCTGGACTGTCAGGCATAACCCTGGCCACTAACGCGCCCTTCGGCTTGTCCATCCCAAACGACTCAGCCAGTTCCCTCGTCACGTCCTGGATCAACACCCCCAACCAGCCACGCGTAACATGCCCGGTCTCTTTGATCTGCTCAACCACATTCATTGCAAGATCGATGGGAATGGCGAAGGATAACCCCATATAGCCTCCGGTACGGCTGTAGATCTGGGAGTTGATGCCGACAACATCGCCATCCAGGTTATACAGCGGGCCGCCGGAGTTTCCGGGGTTAATGGCCACGTCGGTCTGAATAAACGGTGTATAGTTTTCGTTCGGTAGACTACGGCCGATGGCACTGACAATGCCTGCCGTCACTGAATGCTCCAAGCCAAAAGGAGAGCCGATCGCCAACACCCAGTTGCCCGGTTTCATGTCCGAGGATTTTCCGATACGGGCCACGGCCAGATCATCGGCGTCGATCTTCAGCAATGCCACGTCACTGCGATCATCCGAACCAACGATAGTGGCGGGGAATTCCCTGCGATCAGGCAGCCGCACGGTGACCTCGTCAGCATCTTTGATGACATGGGTATTGGTTAAGATGTAGCCGTCTTTGGAGATCACAAAACCGGAACCCAGGGATTTGCGATCCTGCTCGCCATGAGGCCCCGCAGGCCCTCCATCACCGAAGAACCGCTTCAGGAAGTCCTCCATAGATGGATTCATGCCATGAGGAATGGAGAGCTTGCTCTCATCGACCTTCTGCGTCGTGCTGATATTGACTACAGCAGGACTACTCTTCTCAACCAGGTCGGAGAAATCGGGCAAAGCCGCCAAGGAACGGGCATGGGCCAACGAAATCGATCCCGCCAACAACAATCCGCAAACCAGCATACCTCTAAGGCACCTAAGCGAAGCAGGAACGCTGGAACGAGTCAAACAAACACCCTGCTTGACGTAAACTCGTAGTGACTGGGTCAAGATGTCTTTACTCCTTATGAATAGTCCACTGAGAAAAACCCGCGGCACGAATCAATTCGACCATGTGGGCCTGATAACGCGGATTCGCCGCCAGACGTCGGGAATACCGCCTCAACCCCAGGACGGCCAGACTGAGTCCAACCAACCCTCCCAGGATACTTGCGCCCTCTCCCTCGGCACTCATTAGGTGAGGTTGAAGTGATTCACCGGTCATGGCGCCGGCAATCATGAGTACCAAAGGGAATGCATAAGCGATCATGGAACCCTTGACCAGGAGACCGTCCTCGATCGCCACCAGGACCTGATCGCCGACAGCTGCCGCTAAACGATTTTCCAATCGCAGACGCAAGGGTCGGGTCGAAAAGACCCGGGAAAGGATGCCACTGCCGCAGGACTTGTTTGCCGAGCATTGTCCACAGGCGGTCTGACGCTCAACCTCGACCCAGGCGTAGCCTTCTTCGAGGCCCGTGACGCGCGCGGATTCCGTCAACATGAAACGACAGCCTCCATGACTATGACGACCCAAATATTAGTTAAGCGAAAACGCTGAAATAACATCTCCCTGCAGACACGCGTCCAACTCATGCCTGAAAAACCTTCTCAGGATCGAGGTAGGACCGATTGGGTGATGCTTAACGCGAGGACGTGTAGGTGGCAAGGCTGATATGCGCCAGCATATCGCGCTGCCCCGCGCCAGCGGAATAACGCCCATAATTGACAAGATAGTCATACAGGTCTGCCGCTTCCGTTGGGTAGCTCATGCCTGCACCATCATCAAACTGCGATACGGGGCTCACCCCACCCATCGAGGCCAACATAGGACGAGGCGCGGCAGTTGCGCTCACGAACCGGCTACCCGACGCGCCGGTCGAGGCCAACGCCAGACTTGAATGATCGGAACGGGCCGAATTACCTGACGCCGTTGCCGCATTGCGTCCGGCAAGCGATTGCTCAACCTTCGCCGTAACAATAGGCGTGGTAGATACAGGGGAATCGGTCTGCCCCAGGTTAAAGACCGCGATAGCCGACAATGAAGCCGCCATAGCAAATCCTGCTGCGGCGCCAAAACGAAAACGCGTATGCTCACGGGCTCGCGTCTTATTCGATTGCGCAACGGGTATTTGTTGCTCTGGGGTAACTGAGGAATGGTCAGGAGAATGACCGGGCAGGAGGTAGGCGGGTTCGACCTCCAACGCCATGGCGACGCGCGCCGACAGGCTGGCATCGACGCGATCGGGAAGCGATTGTCGCAAGGCATCGCCAATTAAGTGATAACGGTGCCACTGCGTCTGCCGGCGGTCAGACTGGCCCACCTCTCGCAAGATCGTCGCGGCCTCATCTGCATCACACTCGCCATCAATCAACATCGACAACATTTCAGGATCATGCATCGCCATACTCCATAAACTCAATATCGGTCAATCCAACAAGGGGCTCAGTTTCGTCTGTATCGCGTCCCGGGCACGGAAGATCCTAGACCTCACGGTACCTACCGGACAATTCATTCGCCGCGCAATCTCGTCATAACTCAGTCCTTCTAGCTCGCGCATCATGATCGCGTCCCTCAACTCTTTGGGCAAGCGTTCAATCGCACTGACAACGACTCTTTCAACCTCATCCCGATCATAAATGCGATCAGGGGTCGCCATCTCCTTCAGCTCCGTTCCGCCATCAATGTATTCGGCATCATGAGCATCGATATCCACCCCGGGCGGCCTCCGCCCCTGGGCAATCAGGTAATTCTTCGCCGTATTGACGCCAATACGATATAGCCAAGTATAAAAGGCACTTTCACCACGAAAGCTCGGTAATGCCCGATATGCCTTGATGAAGGCCTCTTGGGCGACATCGAACACTTCGTCAGAATCGTGCACATAACGCGAGATCAACTTAACTAGCCGATGCTGGTACTTCTGGACAAGTAGGTCAAAGGCCTTCTTGTCACCACGTTGAACCCGCTCTACAAGCTGTTGATCGACATGACTATCACCCATTCAGGCTAATCTCCCCTGCATGGGCCCATGTCCCTGCTTACATGCCAGTAGACAGGCGCTCCCGGATTTGGTTCAAAAAAAATCATCTGCAGATGCTATCCAGCCCTCGGGGATCATCTAACCGATCCAGAAATTGGATGAACGGAAAGCAGCCAATGATAGCATCGCTTGCGAAAAAGCGCCTTATATTCGGGGAAGGAAACCGGGCTAACTGTTAAGCTGGTGCGTCCCGGTATGTGGCCTAGGCGATGCTCGGCGTGACAACGATTGAGCGCTATGCCGACGGCATAGCGAATTCCTTAAGCCGTTTGAATACCGCCAGCCCAGAGTCGTTGCCAACTACCGAGAGAAGTTCCAGTATATGTCGGAGTCGTGGAACCTGTGATATGGGCGCATGGTTGCTCCCCGAGCAAACCTTTGAGTGCAAATGCGGATTGTTTGCCCTATTTGCCAGATATTTATATCGTATGAAGTCCTGTCTTTTTGAGGAACAACGTGAGTAAACAACACCGTAGCGACATCCTGATCATCGGCAGCGGTGCCGCAGGACTGACACTGGCTCTTAGATTGGCTCGACACTACCGGATTGCGCTGATCGCCAAGGAGGAGCTGACCGAAGGCGCGACCTATTACGCCCAAGGCGGTGTCAGCGTAGTGCTCGACAAAGATGACTCCACGTCCTCCCATATCGCTGACACACTGGACGCCGGCGCCGGGCTTTGCGAACCAGACATCGTGCGTTTCACCGTAGAGCGCGCTCGCGACTGTATTCAATGGCTCGTCGATAGCGGCGTGCCGTTTACCCAGGAACAAGGGACAGACGGCGAGACCCATTTCCACCTCACTCGCGAAGGCGGACACAGTCATCGGCGCATCGTTCACGCCGCGGACGCCACCGGCCAGGCCATCGAGAACACCTTGGTCGCGCGAGCGAAGGCGCACCCCAACATCGAGATCTTCGAACATCACCTCGCCGTCGACCTCGTGACTGGCGACAAGCTCTCACTGAGCCATAACCGCTGCCTAGGGGCCTATGTCCTGGATGTTCGTAACGGCACCGTCATGACATTCGGTGCCCACCATACGGTCCTGGCGACCGGGGGCACGGGCAAGGTCTATCTCTACACCACCAATCCGGACGTTGCGAGCGGCGACGGCATTGCGATGGCGTGGCGGGCCGGTTGCCGCGTCGCCAATATGGAATTCATCCAGTTTCATCCAACATGCCTATATCATCCCCGAGCCAAGTCATTTCTCCTGACTGAGGCCATTCGCGGCGAAGGGGGACACCTGCTTCTACCGGACGGACAACGTTTCATGGGCCGCTTTGACCCAAGGGCCGAGCTTGCGCCCAGGGATATCGTCGCGCGGGCCATCGACCACGAGATGAAACGCCTGGGAGCCGAGCACCTCTATCTCGACATCAGCCATCGCCCCAAAGAGTTCATCCTGTCGCACTTCCCGATGATCTATGAGAAGTGCCTTCAATTCGGCTTCGATATGACTCGAGAGCCGCTGCCAGTCGTGCCAGCAGCCCACTATCTCTGCGGGGGGGTTGTTACGGGACCCAGCGGTCAGACGGATATCGAAGGGCTTTATGCCATCGGCGAAATGGCCTATACGGGCCTGCACGGAGCCAACCGTATGGCCAGCAACTCGCTGCTGGAGTGCCTCGTCTTCGCAACAACCGCCTGTCAAGACATAGAAACCAAGGGCGTCCCTGCGCCTAGCGACAAAGACGGAGATCGGATTCCTGACTGGGACGAGAGTCAGGTCACGGACTCCGAGGAGGAGGTCTTCGTCACCCATAACTGGGACGAGCTGAGGCGATTTATGTGGGATTACGTCGGTATCGTCCGGAGCGACAAGCGTCTGCATCGGGCGCGCCGCCGCTGCCGCCTCCTCAGCCAGGAGATCGACCAGTACTATGGCGACTTCCGTATCACGGGCGACCTCATTGAGTTACGCAATCTAGTCCTGATCGCCGACCTCATCATACGTTCGGCCCTCCTCCGCAAGGAGAGCCGAGGCCTGCATTACAACCTGGACTACCCGATCCCCGATCTGAGCCAGCCGCCGACACCGACGACCCTGGCGCCGGACAACTTCCGCGAAGACTAAATACAGGGAGAGGGAGATCACATCTCCCTCCCGTTATATCCCGGACCAAAAATCAGTCCCACCGTCTCGTATTGTGACAGGCCCCACAGTCCTGAGATGTTCTTGGATGGTCTCGCGGTTTGCCCTGAGCGATGCTACCGTTGTGACAGAACATGCACGTCGAACTACCGATCGCGTTGTGATTCATACTGACCCGTGCCCAATCTGGATAACGGTGACAGGACTCGCAGGTCGGTTGGGTGGCGGCATGATTGGTCGGCTTATCCTTGAGATGGCAGGTCGAGCAGCCCGAAGAAATCAGGGAGTGATCGACACCCGCTCCAATCCATGTATTGGTCCGGTGACACGTACCGCAATCGCTGCTGGTCAGAACGTGATTGCTGGATTTGCCCACCGCGATCCGACCATTATGGCAGGAGGCACAGCGAGCGCCCCCGATCGCATTGTGGTTCATACGAAGATTTGCCCAGCTCGGGTAGCGATGACAGGACTCGCAGGTCGTGGCTGTCAAGGGGTGCGATGCCGTCCGGTCGTTGAGGTGACAGGTCGAACAACCCGAAGAGATCGCGCTGTGATCCACTCCGGCGCCAATCCAGGTATTGGTCCGGTGACAGGCCCCGCAATCGGCGCTCGTCGGCGTATGGTTACCCGGCTTGCCTTGCGAGATTCGACCGTCGTGACACGACGCACAGCGGGCGCCGCCTATCGCGTTGTGGTCCATGCGCACATTCGCCCAGTTCGGATAACGATGACAGGATTCACAGGTCGAACCCGTCAGTGGGTGCGTCCGTGGCCTATCATTGTTATGACAGTTAAAGCATCCCGAGCTGATCACCGAGTGGTCGACACTCGCGCCGCTCCAGGTATTGGTCCGATGGCAGGTACCGCAATCACTGGCGGTCTGAATATGGTTACGCGGCTTGCCTTCAGCGATTCTACCATCGTGACACGAGGCACAACGGGCTCCGGCGATCGCATTGTGGTCCATACGCAGGCTGGACCAGCTCGGGTAACGGTGACACGAGTTGCAGGTGCGACTGGTCGCGGGGTGCCGCTGGGGTAAATTTTTCAAATGACAGCGCTCACAACCGTCGGCAGTACCCGAGTGATCGTAACGCGCACCAGACCAGCTGCGGCTCTTATGGCAGCTTCCACAGTCGTCGGAGGTCGGTGGGTGATCGCGTCCCTTGCCCGGGGCGATTCTACCGTTATGACAGCTGACACAGGAGGCCGTGACACCACTATGGCTGAAGCGCGCGAAGGCCCAAGTGCTGGCCTTGTGGCAATCGGCGCAGCTATCGCTGCTGGGCACGTGATTGGCCGGTTTCGAGCTCGCCTTGACGATTCCACTCGCGGAGTGACACCCCCTGCACTGACGAGGAGTCCCGCGAAAAACGCCCTGAACATGGCAAGACTCGCACTCGACGCGTTTGTGGACACCGGATAACGGAAACCCGGTCTGCAGGTGATTGAAGTTCTTACCGGGGGCAGCCGACGCGGGTCCGATAGCGAAGACGGCAAGGCAAGCGGCCAGTAGAAACGACGTGATCACCCAATGGGTGATCCGGCCGGCATCTCTCCGGGAATCAACAATATCATTCGATCTCTTCACGGCCTACCCTCTCTAAGAACAAATCAATTTTGTTTGACGGTTTATCCCGGTCATCGTGAAAATTCCACGTCCTTGAAACTACTCGAGACATGACACTTTTCGCAGCGATGCCCGAAGCTGCCGCGGTGGATATCGTCGTCCGCATGGCAGCGATAGCAACTCGTTGGCGCGACCACGTCTTTCTCCATGGGCTTGATATGGCAGGCGTAGCAGTCCACCCGCTTATGTCGCCCCTCAAGCTTAAATCGCGATTGCCGGTTGTGATCAAAGTGCCAAACTCCCCAATCATTTGGATTATGGCAATCGCCACATTCGGTCCCCAGACGCTGCTTGTGTTCGTCGTCTTCCTTATGGCAGCCAAAACAGCGCCGCTCCGTGCCCCCGAAATCCTGGCTAAGATGGCACTCTTCACAGGGCGCCAACGCATGCAGACCCAGCAGAGGGAAGCGCGTCAGGCCGTGATCGAACCGAATCCGTCTGGCCCAATCCCGCTCGTCGTGACAACGTTGACACGACTTGCCGAGCTTTCCCTTATGCACATCATTCAAACGATGGCAGTCGATACATTTTTTGCCTAATTTGGCGTGGATATCTTTCTTGTGACAAACAGAGCAATGGACGTCTTTGTGGCGTCCGCGCAAGGGGAAATGCGTATCCTTTTGATGATCGAATTTGACCTTATCCCACCGCTTTTCGCCGTGACAATCCGCACACTTCTTGCCATAGCGCCCCTTGTGTTCGTCATCCTTTTGATGACAGTCAAAACATTTCTGCCCTAAGTCTTCTTTATAAACGTTCGTTTCGTGACAGGCCTCGCAACGCAGCTTTTGATGGCGACCGTGCAATGGAAACTTGGTGTCTTTGTCATGTGAAAAACGTTGCTTCTTCCAATCCTTTTCGCTATGACAATCCTTGCATTTTCGCCCCATGACACCGCGGTGCTTATCGTTGATCCGGTGGCAGTCATAACAGGCCATGGCCACCTTCGTATAACGCTCGTTGGGATGGCAGGCCCTGCAGGAAGTGTCTTTGTGCTTGCCACGCAACGGGAAGTCCGTCTTCGAGTGATCGAAGCGTGATTCCTTGCGCCAACCGTTAGGCACGTGACACTTCTCGCACTTTTTACCCAGCTTGCCACCATGCGCGTCATCCTTCTTATGGCAGGCAATGCACGCGGACGGCGCCTTGCGATAGAGCCCGTGTTTCTTATGGCAATCGACGCAGCTGACATGCTGGTGCCTTCCCTTGAGTGGAAAGTCCGTCTTGTCGTGCCGGAATGTCGTTGGGTTCAGCCGTGTGATATCCACCCCGCGACCTTGATGCTCGGTGTGACAATCCGAACACTCACGGGTCTTGATGCCCGAAATCCGCCCATGAAACCCCTTGTCGGCCTTAACATCCTCTTTAACCTTCTTGTGGCAATCCAGACACAGTCCCGCCTGATGTCCCTTTTCGAAACGGCTATGACATTTTTTGCACTGTTCCTCGTATTTGGCATGTCCTTGAATCAGTTTCCCCGGCATGAAGATCGACTCGAAGTTCAGCGCTTGCGCCGACCCCAACCAAAGCGACATCGCCAGCGATGCAAATACGAAAAACCCGATACGGCGAAGCATAGGGTAACGAATCAATACATGTGGACGGCAATGACATGAACGATCCCAGATACCACCAGCATCGTAAACAGCGGTATATGGAGCACATGCCAAAGCGCGAACAACCGCGCATAGAAATCGAACTCCGCAACACTTCGCAGCGAATACAGATAGCCATTGATAACCCTGCTGGCCTGACGGCGCTTCGCGCGTCGCTTAAGCAAAGACCAGCCGAGCTCCACAGCTAGGCGACCCAGAATCACGCTCATCCGACGCCGCAGCATGACTCGGTGCCAGGCGATACTCAGCGACAAAAACGGCACCGTGAAGACCTGCCCGAATAAAGACATACCGTGATTCAGAAAACGGTATTCAATCCGCTGCAAGCGGCCCTCAAACTCAGGATCAGCGGCAACGACCTCGTGCATGACATGTTGCTGCCTTGAGAATGCTCCCTGCACGTCCTGAAGGGTGGCTCGGCGCCCATAGAGCCCCATATGGATCTTCGAATAGATATACCGACCCACGATGCCACTGAAGACAACCAGCAACATCGAGAACAAGGCGATATTGCTGTTCATGGACCCCAGACCAAAATTGGCGTGAAACATGATCAGCACCGGCGCCAGCACGCCAACGAACATATGGATCTGAAACCAATATCTGACTCGCCCCCAGCGCCGCATAAACCCAAGTTTCTTGCGCAGGGAGTAGCCCAGTTGCATCAGCATGAACACTCCGCCGGCTATCCCGAGCCAATAACCGACGCCGTTCTCGGCGGTCAAATAGTGTCTATCACGCACCCACCATCCATAGATCAGGGCCATAATCAGCAACAAGGCAACGAGGGCCGCCCATGACAGCAACGGTGACCGAGACACGGCCCGGACGGGACGTTCTTTCACGGTGTCCGAGCCCGGCTTCCAGCCATCGGCAGTAGTAAGATTGCTGGGCGGCATCGGTAGCTCCTTAGTATCGATAAGCGAGAAAACGGTTAAGAGGCATCCTCCGTCGCAAGATCACGTCGTCGACACACATCCCGTTCGGTCCGGTCGACCCGGATTGAACGTCCGGGGAATCCTCTCGATCAAACATGTGCAATAGAACGACCTAGATCCCGATCAGGTTCCATGGACAATGAGGCATCAACGAGGATTTAGGAGGGAAAGTGGTGGCCTAGGACACCGCAACCCCAACGGCATAAACCTTCGCGTTGGTTAGCGGCAAGTTCTTCGGGGACTGGAGCCTACAGGGCGCCCCCAAAAACCCCATAAAATCTGATGATGACAAGTCATCAACGGCCGAGAAAACGCAGTTCACCGGATGTAAATGAGCATTTTGAGCCTGTTTACAACGCAGTCGAAGCGGTTTTAGCGAGTTTTAGAGGTGTCCTACAATGGAGGGGCGCATTCCAACATTAAATAAAGGAAATACCCAGAGCAGAACGGGCGAGCGAACCGTCGATGGGTTCGCGCTAAGGGTTCCGGCCGGGGTTGACGGGCCGAGGTTGCCCTCGTTCATTGACGGCCACATAGGTCAGGGTCGCCTCAGTGACCTTGATACAACGGCCTTCATGCCGCTCGCGCTCCGCGAAGACCTCGACGACGACCGTAAGCGAGGTCCGACCGATGCGTACGACCTCGGCATAACAACTGATCAGGTCCCCGACGAATACCGGTTTTCGGAACTGAAAGGAATTGACGGCTACGGTCACAACGCGCCCATCCACCGCCTTGTGCGCGGCAACGCTGCCGGCAATATCCACCTGCGACATAATCCAACCGCCAAAGATGTCGCCATGCGCATTGGTGTCGGCCGGCATGGCCAGAACGCGGATCGCCGGTTGGCGGTCAGTAGGCAGGGCCTCATATTCCTCTTGCTCCTCAGTGTCCTTCATAGAGCGCCTCGATAACGGTCTTGTAACGTTCCTGGATCTGAGTGCGGCGCAATTTGAGCGTCGGTGTCAGGAGATCATTGTCCACCGACCAGGACTCGGGACAAATTGCCACGCGACGTATTTGCGCGAAACCGGGAAAGGATTGAATTTGCAACGACACCCGTTCGAGAATATGCTCCTTGACCGCCGCATCTTCCAGGGCCTCTGCGCCGGTGAGTCCTCGCTTAGAACAAAAGGCCTTCCAGTGCTCAGGTTCGGGCACGATCAGGGCCGCTAAATAGGGGCGTTGCTCCCCATAAATCAGCGCCTGCTCGATCAATGGGTCCATCGAAATCGCAAGTTCCATGTCGGAGGGCGGCACCTTTTCGCCATTGGAGAGAACGATAATTTCCTTTAAACGACCTGTGAGCCGGATATGGCCCTGGGCGTCGATCGCGGCCTTATCGCCGGTATGCAGCCAGCCTTCACTATCGATGGCATCACGGCTGGCATCCTCCTGATTCCAGTATCCGAGCATCAATCCGGGACTCTTGACGAGGAGTTCATCATCCTTGCCAAGGCGGACCGTCACCTGATCCAACACCGTACCAACCGTCTCAGGATAGTTGTCGTCGGGCCGATTGACGCTGATGACCGGACTCGCCTCGGTCATGCCGTAACCATTCAACAAGGGCAAACCCAGCGCGATAAAGGTCCGGGAAATCTTTTCCGACAACGGAGCACCGCCACAGACGGCAACCCGGATCCGCCCGCCGAGACGCGCCATAATCTTGTCTGCAACCAAGTGTTTGAGCACCGGCCAGAGTAAAAAGCCGGGGCGCCATCCTGCCCGCCCTTGAGCATACAACAGGCGCTGCCATCCCACGTCGACCGCCAAGGCGAAGAGACGTTGGGCGAGTGCGGGTCGCGAGGCCATTTGCTCCATGATCCTTCCGTAGACGCGTTCGTAGATACGCGGTACTGAGACGATAACGGTGGGCTTAACCTTGATGAGGTCTTCACCGAGCGTGGGAATGGATCGCGCGAAGGCCACCTCTGCCCCGATGATCATCGGCAAGTAGTAGCCTATCGTCCGCTCCAGCGTGTGCGACAGTGGCAGAAAGGAAAGAAACAGGTCGTCGGCGACGACATCGGCGCATATGGAACTTGCGTAGGCGTTGGAAAGGATATTGTGATGACTCAGCATGACGCCCTTGGGACGGCCGGTGGTCCCCGATGTATAGACGATCGTGGCCAACTCTTCGCCCGACGCCGAGGAATACCGGACATCGACATCGGTATCCCCCAGCCAGTTATCGATATGAACGACCCGTGTACCGGGATCAGGAAGCACCGTTAGGCTCACGATCCTCTTCAGGTCGCTACAGGCAGCCACCTCGTCGCACATCCCGACCCATTGTTCATCGCCGACGATCACCAGGAGTTTTGCGGCACAGTCCTTGAGGATGTAGGCGATACTCGGGCCCCGGTCGTTGACGTAGAGTGGCACCACCACCATGCCCAAACCGAGCGCAGCCTGATCGACGGCCACCCAATCGGGACCGTTCGGCAGCATAATGGCCACCCGATCTCCCGCCTGCAGGCCTTCACTCAGCATGGCGGCCTGCCAACGCCCCACCAACCCCGCCATATCGCCCCAGGTATGGGTTCGCCAGTCCTTGGCTCCCGCGTCGTAGTAACGATAGGCGGCCTTATCGACGGAGCGCCCGATACGGATCCGAAACAACCCCGACAAGGTTCCCGCCTGGTCGATACCAATTTTTTCTCCCATCACTCAGCCCTCCTTATCCAATTCAGACCAGCCCTGGTCGGCGCCGAAGCGCTCCCCGTATGTCTCGGATAGGGCATCCAGTCGAGCCCTTAAGGCCGAAACACCGCTTTGCCGGATATGGTGCATGGGTCCGCCGCGAAATGGCGCGAAACCGGTACCGAAGATGATGCCCGCGTCAAGAAGGTCGGCATCGTCCACAACGCCCTCACGCAAACACGCCACGGCCTCATTGAGCATACTCAGCATGAGGCGGTCGCATAGATCATCTGGTACAAACATGTCCTTGTCATACTTGCCCTTAATCGCTTTCCCCTTGCGATAGCGATAGAAGCCATGACCGCTCTTGTGCCCCAGCGTACCTGCGGCCACCATGGATCTGAGCCTGTCCGGGACCTTCGTGCCCATGGCCTTGCTGAGGATCTCAGCCACAGACAGACAAACGTCGAGTCCGACGACGTCAGCAAGCTCGATCGGCCCCATGGGCATCCCGAACTCAAGCGCGGCACGATCGATGGCCTCGGCCTGAACACCCTCCTCTTCCAGCCGTACGGCCTCGATCAGATAGGGCATGAGGATACGGTTAACGAGAAAGCCGGGGCTGCTCTTGACCGGGAGCGGCAGTCTATCGATCTGGCGCGTGAAACATGTGGCGTTTGCGATGGTTTCATCAGTATTGAAACGGCTGCGCACGATCTCGACGAGCTGCATTTTCGCGACCGGATTAAAGAAGTGCAGACCCACGAGTCGTTGCGGTTCATCAAGCGCCTCGGCGATCTCCTCCAAAGGGATGCTCGAGGTATTCGTGGCCATCAGCGCGCTCGGTTTGAGACGTGGCTCAATGCCCTTCAGCAGGGCCTGTTTCGCCTCCAGATTCTCGAAAATGGCCTCAATGACGACATCTGCCTTTGGAACCCCCAAACCACGAACATCGGGGATCAAACGATCCATAGCGGCCTGCGCGAGACGCGGCAGTTTCAGTTTCTTGACAAACAGGGATCGGGCGCGGCCAATAGCGGGCGCAATACGTTCAGGGGACTGATCCTGCAGGGTCACGGCCAAACCTCGCAAGGCGCACCAAGCGGCTATATCGCCACCCATAACCCCGGCCCCAATGACATGGACATGGCCAGCTTTGAACCCGCTGCCGCGCCCTTGAGCCTTGAGACGTTCCTGAAGGAAAAACACGCGTAACAGATTCTTTGAGGTATCACCGGCCAGGAGCTCCGCCACGGAGTCGGCCTCTCCCGACAAGGTCCGGGCACGATTTCCCGCATCGCGCTGCCAGAGATCGATTAGCGCATAAGGCGCGGGATAGTGTTCCTTACGAACACGCTTGGCCACGGTCTTACGCAGACTGAGTCCGACCAAAGGCCGCAACAAGGCATTTCCTGCCAAACGCTGCCACCATACCGGCGCGCGGGCTGCTGGGGCCTGAGTCACCATGGTCTTGGCGGTCCTCAATAGCTGCCTCAAGGGCACTGCTTGATCGACCAACCCAATACGCTTCGCGGCGCGGGCGGACAAGGCGCGGCCCGACAACATCATATCCATGGCGGCCAGATGACCGACCCGACCCGGAAGCCGCGCAGCCCCTCCATAGCCGGGGTGGATACCCAGTCTGACTTCGGGCAGTCCGATCCGGGTATGGGGTTCATCGACCGCAACGCGATAATCACACGCCAGGGCCATTTCCAGTCCGCCACCCAGACAGAAGCCGTCGATCGCGCTCACGGTCTTGCACGGCAGGCGCTCCAGGCGATCGAATACGGACTGCGTCCAGTGGATATGCTCTCGCACGACATCAATGGATGCATTCATCTGAAGAAATTCGTTGACATCCGCACCGGCGATGAATCCCTTCTCCTTTCCCGAACGGATGATGATCCCCTTCGGCGGCGCTGCCTCGGCAGCTGCAATCAGGCCCTCAAGTTCCTTCAAGGCCGCCTTGGACAACACGTTGACCCGCGCGTCCGGCGTATCAAAAATCCAGAATTCCACGCCATCGGCATCGCGTTCGGTCCGCCAGAATTTTTCCGCTCCCGTCATCACCATCATCCCCGCTCCACCAACATGGCGCCGCCCTGACCACCACCGATACATAGACTGGCCATCCCGTAATGCCCTTGGGTACGCTCCAGTATTCGGATTGTGTGCAATACGATTCGGGCACCGCTCGCGCCCACCGGATGCCCCAGCGCAATGCCTCCGCCATCGACATTGAGCCGATCCATGTCGATCTCTCCCAAGGCCGAACGCATATTGAATTCGCTTCGACAAAAGGCCGGATCCTTCCAGGCCTCCAGACAGGCCAGGACTTGGGCCGCAAAGGCCTCGTTGATCTCCCAACAATCGATATCCGTCACCTTAAGTCGGCGCCGCTTGAGCATTGCCGCCATGGCGTAGGCAGGACCCAGGCCCATCTCGGCCGGGTCGATTCCTGCCCATTCACAATCGACAATACGCGCGAGAACCGGCAGGTCATATTCCTTGACGGCCTTCTCACTGGCCAACAACAGCATGGCGGCGCCATCGGTGACCTGAGCGCTATTCCCGGCAGTCACAAGCCCTTGAGGACGATCGAAGACCGGCTTAAGGCGACCCAACCGCTCCATACTTGAGTCACGACGCAGACCGTCATCTTCGAGCACACAGGCGCCGGCCGGGTCATAGAGGGGTTCAACCTCATTGTCGAGAAGCCCGCCGTCCTGCGCCGCCGCGAGTCGCTGGTGACTTTGCAACGCGAATGCATCCATCGCCTCGCGGCTGATACCGAAACGGTAGGCAAGGTTCTCGGCCGTCTGCCCCATGGACAAACCCACGATCGGGTCGGTCAGACCCCGGAGAAGACCGATGATCGGTTTCAGATATCCCAGACGCAGTTGTCTGAGCCGCTTCAGTCGATCCGACATCCCCTTCGCCGTGTTCCAGCCGGCAAGCCAGCGCACCATGGCCTCACTCATGAGCAACGGGGCATGGCTCATGGCCTCGACGCCACCGGCCAAAACCAGATCCGAACGCCCGGCGCTGATGTTGCGAAAGGCGCAATCAAGCGCCTGCATACCCGAAGCGCAATTGCGCTGCACGGTCCATGCAGTAACCCCTACCCCGCAACCCAGTCGCAACGCGATGACTCGGCCGATATTGGCCTCGTCGGGCCCAGGCATCACGCATCCGACAATGACTTCATCAAGCGCCGAGGCCTGAAACGGCTGTCTCAGCAACATGCTCCTGCCCGCGGTCACCGCAAGATCCGATGCCCGGAACGGACCGGGTTGACCGCGCGCCTTGAGCTGAGGCGTCCTGCTGCCGTCGACGATGTAGACCGGGCGGCCCTTCGCAGTAGCCGTCGTCGCACGCTTTGTCATTTACGCTCTCCCTTCCAGTATTCTTGGGGAAAATCATCCACGTCGATGACCGCGCGGATAGCCTTGTGGGTCCGAATCAAGAGTGCGGCCTCATCGTCGTTGATCACGCCGGCAGCCACCGCCGCCTGCAAGCGAGCATCTGGGTCAAGCACTGTGGAAGATTGGCGTCCATCATCGCTATGGGCCTCCCGTAGCCGCTTCTCAAGCGGCGCCGTGTCGATGACGAGGTCGAGCGCGGCCTCGATTTTGGCTAGGGCGTCCTGAGGCTCATTGGGAATATATATACCCTGAGTCAGTCGATCCCGAGCCTCGGAAGGCTCGAGAAATGGACCGACGAGACGGTGCCCGAGCGTATCGGCCGGCAGCGCGTAACTGCGGCCCAAGGGAAAGATCAGGTGCTGTGCAAACCAGGCCAGTGGCCTATTTGGGAGATTCTCGAACAAACCATACATCGCCTCTTGAATTCGGTAGAGGCTATCCTCGCAGGCCCATGCCACCAAAGGCCGGTCGGCCTCGGGCTGACCATCATCGGCAAAACGTTTAAGTGCAGCCGTCGCCAGATAGAGGTTACCGAGGATATCCGCAAGCCGCCCCGACAGTCGCTCCCGGCGCTTCAGGCTCCCGCCAAGCGTCAATAGTGAAAAATCGGTCAACAGCGCGAAACCGACGCTCATCCGAGTCAGATTCCGGTAATAACGCGCACAGAACCCCTGCCCCAGCTCATCAGGCAATCTCAGGTACGAAGCCCTCGTCAGACCAAGCCAGAGACTGCGAGCGATATTGGCCGTAACGAGTCCAATGTGTCCGAACAATGCCTCATCAAAGTCTCTGACCGCCTGCTCACCGCCGCGATCATTCCTGCTGGCCATCATCTCTTTGAAGACATAGGGGTGGCATCGGATAGCACCCTGCCCGAAGACGATCAAGGTCCGCGTCAGGATGTTTGCGCCCTCGACCGTGATACTGATTGGAATGGACTGATAGACTCGCCCGAGGATGTTATTCCTGCCAAGACAGATACCCGATCCACCATGGACATCCATGGCGTCACGAATAAGCTCGCGCATGCGTTCGGTCAGTTGATACTTGACGATCGCTGATGCCACCGCAGGTTTCTCCCCCTGATCGACCGCAATAGCCGTCAAGGTGCGGGCTGCGTCGATGACGTAGGTCTGGCCGATGATCCTCACCAGCACTTCTTCAACACCTTCAAAGTAGGCGATTGGGAGTTTGAACTGTTTACGGATGCGGGCATAGGCCACCGAGGCCCGAGTGGCCAGTTTGCCGGCACCGGCAGCGAGCGCCGGCAGCGAGATCGAACGACCTGCTGCCAAGCTCTCCATGAGCATGCGCCACCCCTGGCCGACGCGTTCCTGACCGCCGATGATATATTCCATCGGGATGAAGACGTCGCGGCCGGAGTTGGGGCCGTTCTGAAAGGCCATATTGAGCGGGAAGTGCCGACGCCCGATATCGATGCCCGGTGTCGAAGTCGGGATCAAAGCGAGGGTAATACCGATTTCCTCATCACCCCCCAGAAGACGTTCCGGGTCATAGAGCTTGAAGGCCAAGCCTAGGATGGTCGCGACGGGTCCCAGCGTAATGTAACGCTTCTCCCAGTTCAGTCGGATCCCAACGACCTCTTCGCCACCGACATCACCCCGACAGACAACGCCATGATCCGGGATTGACGCGGCATCGCTGCCGGCCTCCGGCCCCGTCAACGCAAAACAGGGAATTTCCTCGCCCCTGGCCAGTCGGGGCAGATAGTGACTCCGCTGTTCATCGGTGCCGTAATGCAGCAAGAGTTCAGCCGGACCCAACGAATTCGGCACCATGACCGTCACGGCTGCCGTGATACTCCGGCTCGCGATCTTCATGACCACACTCGAGTGCCCGAGCGCGGAAAAGGCCAGCCCACCATACGCCTTCGGGATGATCATGCCGAAAAAACCCTGCTCGCGAATATAGGTCCAGACCTCTTCGGGTAAATCGTGTTGTTCCTCGGTGATCTGCCAATCATCGAGCATGCCGCACAGTGTTTCCACCGGGCCATTGATGAAGGCCTGTTCATCCTCCCTGAGAGCGGGTTTGGGCAGGTTCTGCAACCGCCGCCAATCGGGGCACCCCTTGAAAAATTCGCTTTCCCACCAGACCGATCCCGCCTCTAGCGCCTCTCTTTCGGTCTTTGAAACTTCCGGCATAATGGACCGAAAGACACGCAATACCGGTGCCGACAGCCAAGCGCGACGCAGGACCGGGACATTTAGCGGAATCGTAACCAGAAGGAAAAGGCCCCAGACCGTGGCCAGAAAGAGGACCGAAGGACACGCAATAAAGGTCCAGAGGAACAGAATCGCTGCCAGCAAGGCTGAGGTTCGAAGCAGTGATTGGCGAAAATAAGCCATGACCCATAGGCCTGACAGGAACAGACCAATCCAGAAGATGACCATCAGTTCCTCCTTATAGCGTTCGCGTCGCTATGGAATATTCGAGCGCGCACATCGAAACGCCCCGCGACCGGTATGGCGACCACTGACCTTCCATGCGCCTACATCAGGTATACGACTTCGACAACCCGCAGTCAACCATGCCTTCGGTGAACTGAGCGCTCCCTAAAGTATTTGTCGGCCAAAGAGAAGTGATTTACAGTCATTATCTGTCTGGCGCAGCATTCCATTTTCAGCATACGGCAGTCTCGCCGACTGGCCTGATGAATTGAATATGGGCCGAATTGTCAAACTCGATCCACAGATTTAGCATCTATCTCTTTAAGTAATTCGAAAAACAGGCACAATCGGCCGATACAGATCTGAAGAGCGGTTCCAGTGATGACCGACCGGCGCGTCAACGCGCCCGAGTCATGCGTTTCGTGAGACATTTTCGTTGAAGGTATATTCATGTCCCTCAAAAAGTTATTGGTGATTCTGACATCCTGCCTGTTCATGATACAGGTCGCTGCTGCTGACGTGGTCAAGCTTCGCGCCGACCACCCGGAACGTTATGTCGTCATCAAGGGTGACACCTTGTGGGATATTTCAGCCCATTTCCTCAAGGACCCCTGGTTGTGGCCGAAGATCTGGCACGTCAATCCGGAGATCAAGAACCCGCATCTAATCTATCCCGGCGACGTGATCAGCCTTGTCTTTATCAATGGCAAGCCCCAGCTCAGACTCGAACGCAAGGGGCGTCCGGTCGTCAAACTGTCCCCGACCGGCCGCGTAGAACAATTGCATACCGCCATCCCCACCATTCCTGCCGACGCCATCAGGCAGTTCCTGCAACGTCCCAGCATCCTGACAAAAGAGGAACTCGATAAGGCGCCCTATATCGTTGCCAACGATGGGGGACACCTGATCACGGGGAGCGACGAGAAGGTCTATGTCCGGGGTATAGAGGATACGGTCGTCAAGCGTTTTAATGTGGTGCATGAGGGCGATGCCTATCGGGATATTGATGGCGCGCTACTGGGTTATGAGGCCCTGAACGTGGCCGATGCAAGCCTTGTTAGACGCGGTGATCCCAGCACGCTCTACCTGAAATCCGCGAGCCGCGAGATCCTAATCGGCGACAAGGTCCTGCCCGCCAGAGATAATGTCGATATCGACCCCTATTTCACACCCGAAATACCTGACGTCGAGATCGACGGACGCATCATCGCCGTACTCGACGGCGTTTCGCGAATCGGCCAGTACCACACGGTCGTCCTAAACAAGGGCCTCCGCGACCAGATCAAGGTCGGCCACATCCTCGCCAGCTACCAGACTGGTGAATCCATCGACGACCCCATCGGAGAGGATCACGACGAGGTCACGTTGCCCAACGAGCAGTCCGGTACATTGATGGTGGTGCGCGTATTCGAACGGGCCAGTTATGCCCTAGTCATGCGCGCGACAAGAACGATCCGAGTCAACGACGAAGCCCGCAACCCCGATGGCAGAGGTCGCCTCTAAGACGCCGCTTATCTCAATACCGAAAGCGCATCGCCGGCACAAAGGGATCAGACGCGGTCGCCATCGCTCCTGGTAATCTCCTCCATGACCCGGCGTTTGATATCCAACCGGTTCGAAGGTTGGAGCCTGTAGCGCTCGGCAAGGACATGAAAATCCTCGTCCGACAGGGAAACCGTAAGTCGGGGGCGAACCGGTCTGGCTCGAACGGGCAGACCCACAATACGCCGTATCAGGTCCGAGGGAGACAAACCCGCCCGCACGGCCTCCAACCGCAGCCGGGTCGCAACCTCCTCGGTCGTATCGAAGGCCACCTGAACGGCCTTGAGGGCGTTTTGACTCGAAGGCCATCGCCCCCCTAACCCCGTGGTCGATCCGGATCGGTCACGACTCATCGCGAATTTCCCGCCGGCAACAGTTCTTCAATAAGCTCGGGTTCGGCGATCAGGGTCAACAGTACGTCCTCCTCCCCATCAAAGACCTCGATCTCAACGGCGTGCCTCTCGTCACCGCTGGTTAATGCGTAATAGTCGAGGCCCTCGCCACTATCTTCGGGTAGTGTCGCCTTGCGGAAATCCCCGTCGAAGAAATAGGCCGGGACGGCGAAGGCGGTGCGGATATAGGTGTCCGCACACCAACCATCCAGGTCCTTGGGCGCAGCTGTGGCGCGACAGTTCAAGCGCACTTCGCCTTCCTCACGGTCAAAGGTATCCGGAAAGACATTCATATCGAACACTGCCTCTACCTCATCCCGCACGATTCTCACCGATAGGCGCAACCGATCTTTCTCGGTATCCACGGTCAGATAAAGCTGTCGGGAGGACACGCCCTTGAGGACGAACTCACACTCCTGCCCGGCCTCGTACTCATAGGTATTAACCGCGCTGACCTCGAATACCGACCCCGCCAGAAAACCCGGCGCGTAGAGCTTGAAGCGCACCATATCGCCGACATCAAGGTCAGCCGGCCGCGTCAGCATGCGCTCGGACTCGCCGAATAATCGTCCCCAAAGGCCCATGGCGCCTTAGCCCTGACCCACGCGTTTCTTGAGACGAGCCAGGACTTCGCTGCTCCCACTTGAGGTATCGCCGATACCTGCGGACTTGAGCTTGTCGTCCAGTGAGCCCGAACCGCTTTCCTGCTCAAGGGCATCGGCAGCGGACATGCGATCGGAAAAATCCTGCTGGCGCTTCTTGATACGCTCCAGGGAGGACTTGGCGTCAAGCAAACGGGTGGCGCCGGCGCCATAGTTGTCGGTGATGGAACGGGTCGCCTTCTGCACGCTCTCCGTGGTCCGAACCATGGCCAACTCGCGTTCATGCTGACGAATCGTGCCTTCAGTCTGCTTCATGATGCCCTTGAGTCGCTCGACATGGGCATGAAACTGGGTCTTAGCCGCCTCCTGACTGCCACGCTCGGTCTCAAGCTCGGCGATCTTGACCGCGACCTCCTCAGCGAGGTCCTCACGCCCCTTGTTCAGGGCGTCCAGGGCATGTTGTTCATAACGCCCGAGTTCATCGTTGATGCGTTTGATCTCACGTTCAGCCTGCATCTCCTTGGCGATCACGCCAGTGAGATCCTGTTTGGCACGGGCCAAATTGTTACGCGCGTCCTCGATTTCCTGCTCGTAGATTCGGACAGCGTTCATATCCACGACCGCTTCACCGACCTCTCGGGCCCCACCGCGCATAGCGGTAATCAGTTTCTTAAAGAGTCCAGCCATATTTCATTACCTCGTATTCATCGTTTCCGGGTTTTGCGGATTCAGATCATTTCAGATAGGGCAACAGGGCATCGATCGCATCGATGGCATTGTCATTGAGCATCGCGAGCTCGACGGCCATATCTTCTGGAGTAGACCGGGTCGACATGGCGCCGAAGATGGCGTATTTATCATCAATGCGACCGAAGCTGGACAAAGGCATGGGCATATTCATGTCCAGCATGGCCTCAAGCATCTCCTGTTTGCGTTCGGACTTGACCTCGTCCTCGCTCCAGAGATAACAAATACACAGGATCTGGTCGTCAGAGGCCGTCACGAAGATCGGTAGTTCCTCCTGCCCATTGACGAGCACCTGAATGACATCACTGTCTCCTGGAATCGGCTGCGCATCGAATTCGAGGCCCAAACGTTTCTCTTCATCAAGGGCAAGCACGCCCTCCATCACTTTGCTGATTAACTGCATCGTTACCTCCTATTGGCACGCAAAATAGACTATGGGGGCGATGACATAATATGTCAAGACTCGGGTTCAAAAATCATTCTCGGCCCGCCAATCGTCGTGGTAGTAGTCGTATAGGACATTACTGTCGAGGCGATTGATCTCTATTTGCCCGTTACCGTCGAAAAAGCCCTTCGGAAACGCGAACGCCCCGAGCAGCCAGTCACGGGTCGTCCATCCATCATCGACCGGCAACGACGTGAGTTCCCGCACCCGAGCACTCGCCGGTCGCCCCATCGGTACGGCGATCGTCCAACCCCATTCCCCGAAAGTAGGTACGTTGGCATGGTATTGCTCGACCGACGCAAACCCCGACGCCTTCAGCGTCTTGCCTATGCTGATGAACGTCCTGCGGGCATGGTAGGGAGAGGTCGACTGAGTCACGAGCGCACCGTCACCGGATAACAGCTGATAGAGCTTGGCGTAGAACCGTGTCGAATAGAGTTTGCCTAGATCTGGATGATTGGGATCAGGCAGATCGATGATAATGGTATCAAAGCGTTGCTCTGCCGATAGGAGTTCATCCACCCGATTGAAGGCGTCGCCGATCAAAACCTCCGCACGAGGATCGCTGAAGGCACGCCGGTTGAGGACCAATAGGGGCTCGTTGATCACGCGGCCGTCGACGGACTTGGGTTCGGTGAAGAAGTCCACGATCTTGTGATCGAGATCGATCAATGTCACGTGCTCAGGGTCCCAACGCAGGACGTCACGCAACGCCAGCCCGTCACCACCGCCAATGATCAGTATGCGATCATGCCGTGCCGATGCGGCCATGGCCGGATAGGTCAACATGGCATGATAGATCCGCTCATCCCTACTCGAAAATTGAGCGTGTCCATTGATGAACAACGCATAGACCGGGGGTTTGGCCGGGTCCATGATCCGGCGAGTGACAACGAAACGCTGAAAAGGGGTATGACCACGATAAATAACCTGGTCCTTGTAGAGCATATCCTCCATATCCGCCTGCCAGGCAGGCCCCGCGAGCGCCACCACGGTGATGACCCCGCCCGCAAGCAGATGCCCGCTCAATAGCCACCACCAGGCACGAATACGATGGCGGTAACGCAGGAAGAAGACCAGCCCCACCGTCAGGTTCACGGCGGCGACAATTGCGGCGGCGGTACTGACCTCCATCCGCAATAGGAAGAACACGAACAACAGCGCACCGATACCTGCGCCGATGTAGTCAACGCCATAGAGCGTCCCGGTATTGTGGCGCAGCGGTTGCGTATGCAGTTGCTCCCGCACCCGTGCGATCAAGGGGATCTCGGCGCCGATCAGACACCCTAGCAGAAAGGCCATGACGTAGGGCAGTGACGTCGCCAGACCTTGTAAGGCGCGAACGACCCCACCCTCGGGATGCACGTCGACGACCCCATAGGTAAACGCAATGACATTGGGCAACACGTAGGTCGCCGTGATCACCGCGGCCGTCAGCAGAATCGCGATGGCGCCCAGGACACCGATGCCCCACTCCAGCCAGGCGAAACCCGAAAACGGACAACGCACGCGCTGGGCGAAAAAGGCCCCAATACCCATCGAGGCAATCATGACCGTAAAGACCCCGAATATCGCGATTTCCGTAGCGCCGAGCACGCGCGCCGCATAATGGGACAACAGGAACTCGTAGATCAGCCCGCAACCCGCCAGCACCATCATGATGGATAGCAGGATTGCATCTTCGACCCATCCCGATCGGCCTAGCCGGAGGGACCCGCGCTCTGAATTTGCAGTCTCGGATGCCATGGACAACCGTCGTTTCGCCGTGCGGGCTTCAGTCTATGGAGCTAGCAAACAAGGCCGCCGCGATGAACCCCAGGGCGATGTAGATGAGGCCTTCGGTGAGGCCAATCGCGACATTGCGCTGGCGACCGACCTCCTCGGCAATATCGACGCGAAACAGGATAAGGTGCCGAGCCGCGATTGCGAGCAGCGATACCGTGATCACCATGACCAATGAGATCAGCGCCCAGTAGAAGGCTGACAGCGTCGGCGCGCTCTCGCTGTAGAGCACGACCCCGGAAGCGGCGGTAATGGCGAAGGCGGCGCCGACTCGATGACCGAGATAGCGCAAGGCGATTGCGAGATTGCCGTCCTCAAGCGCCCCTTGCAATGCGGCCCCCTGATGCCTCCGGCGGTAGATCCACTGCCGGTAATAGGTCACGGCGAACATGATGAATTGGGAAAATAGGAAACCGACCAGTACGATCATCAACCCAGCAAAGGATTCATTGTCGACCCAGATCATAACTGCGCGAATCACAATCGCCGTCGAGACCATATTCGCGGCATCGACTACACCTGCGGCAAGATTTCCAGACAATACCTGCGCGCGCAAATCGATACTAGGCAAGGCGTAGTGATCGAAAATCAGGCGCGTCGCAACGAGAAGTATGATGCCCAGGACGCCGTAGGCAAACACAATTCCGGCCTCGTGAACGAGCGTGATCGATGGCTCGCCGGACACCGCCCCGCTCATCATGATCGCGACCGATAAGATAGCTGCGGCGAACGGAACCCCGAAGGCCACGTTGTCCCGGCCAGTGAGCTCTGCAAAGGTCCTCACCCGAGCCATCCCGCCGATCATGCGCCCGCTCAAGGACATTATGATCACAAAAGCGATAAAGTCCACGGACAGAGTCAGCAGCTCGTAACGATCCACGTCAAACATGTCCTGCATCTCCTCCAGAGCCTCCCCTACTTGCCGCCGCGAAAACCGCGCCGGTAGGAGCTACTGCGACGAAAGCTGCCGCTGCCAAAAAAACTGCTTCGCGATGAGGCCTGCCCCGACCTCGAAGAAGAGCTTGTCGATGAGCCTCGAGAAAAACTGCTCTTCTTGCGCGCCCGTGAGAAATTTCGTGCCCCGGATTTCTGATAGCTTGAGGACCAGTTTCGGCCCCATTTGCGGCGGGTCAGTGGGGACCCGTAGCGGTCCACGATACGATCCTGGTAGAAACTGTAAGGCCGATGGCGATCCCAGTCATTGTAGAAAATTCGTGACCCGCCCATGACATTGCTGAACAGGGAGTACATGCCGTACCACTCCCAGAAGGAGGTCCCACTATGATTGGCCCATTGCCCATAACTGGGGTTCCCGACGAGTTGGCCCCCGGGACCGTAGTCCTTGGCGTCATTGACCCCCTTTTCCGCAGCCTTCGATAACACGCCCACCCGGGCTAACTTCCCTTTCGACATGTCCGCAAGGACGTTCACCACATCGGCCAGCGCCATATCGAAAATGGCGGGGTCCGCGGATTCCGCTATTGAGCGCGTCTCATCGAGCAAGAGTTTGGGATCACCGTAGGAGGCGCCTAGCTGCTTGACCTCCTCAAGCCTACGCTGCAGACGCTTGAACTCTTGACCATCCGTCGTCGATTCCTTGCGCAATGTCGCAACGATCGCGGCCAGATCGGGGTGATCGCGGGCCACGACTTCGGCATACTCGCGGATCAGGGTCGCATTGCGAAGATCACCCTTGGTGATTGCGCCCGACAGTTGATGGATACGTTGCCCGGCCTCGGCCATCCCCTGATTCAGACGATCGTCCTGACCACAGGCCGACGACAAGATGGCAGTCGCCAGGATAAGCACAAAGGAAAGATATGATCTCACGATAGACTCAATATCCGGGGTGAAACCGAACGGACCGGATCGGCACGACGGCGGAAAATAGTTCCATTATCAAATTATGTGACATAGTAGCTGAAGATATTCGCCTGTCGCACGATACTGTAGATAAATGTAGCGAATTGCAAGTTGCATCCAATCATAAGTTAGAACTTACGTGAACACATCATTTCAGAGGGAACACATGAAAATCAAACATTGTATCTGGCCCTTAATGTTGACCGCCACCGTACCCGCCTCGGCCGATATGATCGGCGCCTGGGTCGGCGTTAACGCCTGGAGCTACGACATTCAAGGTTCGGTTCGCTACCAAAGCGCCAATCCGGTTAACGATATCGACGTCAACCGTGATCTGGGTTATAACAGCGAGAACCTGGCCTCTTACTACGTCATAATCGATCACCCTCTTCCACTAATCCCGAACGTCAAGATCAGCAAGACCAGCATCGATACCAGCGCAGACGGTACGCTGTCCTCCAACTTCACATTTGGCGGCAAAGGCTTTACTGTCAGCGAGACCGTGAGCAGCGGCCTGAAGCTCGATCAGACCGACTTCACGGCGTACTGGCGCATCCTTGACAACGTCGCCAACCTGGACATCGGTATAACGGCCAAATACCTCGACACCACGACCCGAATCACGGGCGCTACTACGGGAACCGCCAACGCCAACGTCAGCACGTGGGTCCCCATGGCCTACGCGGGCGTGGGCGTCGACCTGCCCTTCAGCGGTCTGGCTGCCAGCGCCGACGGCAGCTACATCGGCTACAGCGGCAGTAACTTCTACGATTACACGGTGAGGGTCACCTATGACACACCGTGGATAGTCGGTATTGACGCAGGCTATCGACGCATCAACCTGAGCCTGGACGACATCGATAGCTCCTACGCCGATGTAACCTTCAAGGGTCCCTACGCAGGCTTGTATCTACACTTCTAGCGACACGCCAGCTAGACAAAAAAGGGCGGCTCGTATCAAGCGGGCCGCCCTTTGTTATTGCTCGTCATTTGATACTGTAGTTGGGTACCGGGAACCTGAAAAACTTGATTCGGAGAACTGAACGAACCGGGGAAACCGGCCATTAACAGGCTGTTGAAAAAGGCTCAGGTGCGTGCGAGACAAGGCGAAATCAGGCGACAAAGCGCAGTTTACCGGTCGTAAATGAGCATTTAGAGCCGGATTTCAACGCCGTATCGTGCCTCATGAGACTTTTTCAGCAGCCTGTTACTCAAAACTCCCTGCCAAGCCGGATTCCATAGCTATCAACCGTACTCTCGGGTTGAAAGAAGGTGTTTTTAACCGGAGAGGGATCGAAACGCAGGCCTTCATAGTAGAACTCAAGAAAGTTGCGCTGCAGCGTCAGCCGATAGTCGGCAAAGGCAGACCACTTGCCGTCAGGATGTAACGTCAGAGGAACGCCGGAAATCACAACCTTCTCATCAACCGTATAAGGGAGTTTTGCGCCCACATGAAAGGATGCGTTCAGGATATTGCCCGTCTCCTCGAAACCGAGGCCAATCCGTCCATAGTAGACCGTATAGTCTTCCCGAAACCCGCTGACGGAGGAGCCTCCGGCATCGACGCTGCCGGATATATCCCTTGACCAACCCTCGACACCGGCCCCCAGAAACAGCTCCAGGGCGCTGAACGATTGAGTCTGTCTGCTATATCCTATTTGAAGCTCTGCCTGTCCGCCGCGATAAGTCGTCTCAGAGCTGACAAAGGTATGAGTGAGAAAAGAAGTCGTGCCCTGTATCTGACCGTCATAGTCCACCACGCCGGCATAGGCATTGCCGAGGACTCGAACCAATAGGGGACGCAGACCGGTATCAAGCTCAATCCGTCCGGACAGGGTTGCGCGCGGACCATGCTCTGAGAGTAGCCGCACCCCGTTGGCATCGAACTCCTGCCAGCGATAGTGTTCGACACCGAGTGACAGGTCAACATCGGTCCCACGAGTGCTTGCATCGCTGGACGCCGCAGCCGATATAGTGGGAACAAAAACCAACCCAGACAGGGCTAGCGCTGCGTATTTCCCGATGCTTGAGGTCATTGGCAAACACGGGAAAGCAAGATCATCTGTCAGCGACGCCCTTCAGAAAAGCCACATCCTGGACCGCGTCACACGAAGCGGTCTCCCACTCGTTACCCCAGTCATCGATATGCCGATAAAGCACGCCTTGTTCGCTAACAACCATGTCCGTAAGTTCGTCACTGGCAGAGACGTCGTAAGCGAACGTCTTCTTGATAAAATCGTTCATTGAGAAAGGAACTCCCATAAGGATCACCAATTCGGTTATTGTCTGCCATTATCATCTATCTAGCTTATCGGCAGATTACCCGAGACTTCCCCATTCCGTCCGACTCCTCTGCGGGAAACGTGACGTAGATTGCAATCCTTCCAACGGCAGGCCAGATGCCCTGCGGTTTCCGACCACTAAACCACACGAAGCGCTAGAGGATATATCAAGCGCTTGCGCCAATCAACAGCTCTGTTGCGATCGATCAATGCGACGGGTATATTCCAAGCCGGTTACCCTCATCAACGGAGACACTTGAATGATTAGACCCACTGGCTTCAATAAATCCTCACTGATCGTCATGTTTTTTGCGCTTCTGACGCTGGCCAGCGTCAGCATGGCTTCGGATCGCGACTGGAAGAAAGACAAAGACGGCGCGCAACAATGGGACGACTTTCGCATGGTGCAGACCGAACGTCATGAGATGATCGTAGGCATCATGAAGATCACCAAAGACCTCGTCAACATCGTAAACAATATGAATCACCATCCCAGCAAAGCAGACAAATCCGTGCTTCAGGATATGAATCGGAAACTGGATGCAATGATGGCGAAGGATGATGAGCTCAGCCGCAAGATGGCCCACAAATGGAATAAGAAGTGGAAAAACGGCGACGACAAAGACTGATGACAGACTGAGTCGCCCATCAGGCGCAAGGAGGCGCCTGATGGGCTTGCTAGCTTGACGCGCAAATCCGCCGGATAGCAAACCACAAATAAATATAGATTACGACCCAGGCAATCAGGACGGCGGCCTGATTGCCCTCATCCAGACCGACCGCGACGATAGCGGATACGGCGCACAAAGACATGAGCCCGTAGGCCCGCTTCACGGTCTTGCGATGACCCCAGCCATGCCGAACCAAACGCTGATAGGCATGTGCGCGATGGGCCTCCCAGACCCGCTCCCCCCGCACCATCCGGATTAAGAGGGTTGCGGTGGCATCCACGACGAAGGGTGAAAATACCAGCAGCGCGGCCCACAACGGAAAGATATCGTATCGATCTGCCCAAAGGGCGAACGAGATGGCCAGATAACCCAGCACTGAAGAACCCAGGTCACCCATAAATATCCGCGCCTTGGGAAAGTTATAGATCAGAAATCCCGCGCCCGCCACCGCCACCGCCAGACACGACAGCGCCAGGTCCCCAGCGCCCCCCCGCCAGGCCATCACGGCCATGGCGGAGAAACCGATCGTGGCCATACCGGCCGCGAAACCATCCATGCCATCCATGAAGTTATAGAGGTTGATGATCCAGATGACCAACAACGCCGTTGTGGCCCCGCCGAACAGGAGCGGCATCGGCCATGAAAAAAGCGGTAGCGCCGCATCCCGCAGCCCCAGCCCTACAGCCACCAGGAGGGCCGCTGCGACCATGTGGACAAGGAAACGCCAGCGCGCCGCCACATGCCGAAAGTCATCCAGCAAGGAGATCCCAGCAATCAGCCCGCCTCCGAGCGCAATCCATCCCAGTATCCCGGGAACCTCACCATAGCCCCAACCGCACAGCAAACCGGCGACCAGCCCCAACACCATCGCAACCCCGCCCGACCGGGGCGTGGGCTGGGTGTGCAGCGAACGTTCGTTGGGATGATCCTGAATCTGCAGCCAGGGTCGTTCCCCGCACAGCCCTCGCGTCAGAAACACCACAATCGCGAAGATCAGCAGAGGAATCCAAAGCAGGTCCAGGGACATCGTCAGCCCTGATCCTTAGGCCCCGGATCGGGCGCCTTCGTCTGTTCCGGGCCGACATTCGCCAGGGCGAGACACTCCTTAACGAATGGAATGGTCAGGCGGCGCTTGAAGACCAACGACGAATTATCGAGCTCATCCAGCAGCACGAACAGTCCGCCAAGGTCACGACCACAACGCGTCAGGAGGAAACGACCCACATCCTCGGGAAGCTCCAAGCCTCGGTTCAAGGCCCGTCTCACAAGCGCCTCATACTTGCCCTGGTCGTCCAATGCTTGCAGGTGATAGGTCACCCCCCAAGACAGACGGCTACGCAGATCCGCCAGTCGCCAGGGAATATCCGGCGCGGGCAGCCTCGCCGTAACGATCAGGCGTCTCCCGCACTCCCTTATTTCATTGCACAACCCGAACAGGGCTTGCTCCCATGCCGACTGGCCAACGACACAATCGACATCGTCTATACATACCTCGTCAAATGACGCCAACCCGTTCAGCACAGCGGGATCCAGGTCAGCACTCTGCGTCATTGGCAGATAAAATGCTGTCGCGTTCGCCCCCCTGTCCCGGTGACACACAGCCTGAAGGAGGTGACTACGCCCGGTCGAAGCCCCTCCCCAGATATAGATCATGCCTTGATGAGTCTGGTCGTCTCCGCTCAGCACGGAGACGAGTTCGGCGTTCCCGCCGCTGACAAAGTTTTCAAAGGTAGCTGACTCGCGCAGTTTCAGACCGAGAGGAATCTGCCTCATGACGGGCGACCCACCCTGGCGATCAGCTACCATGGCGCCGCCTATAGATCATGAAGGCCCGATGCCCCCAAACCCAGACATAGTGCGCCCCGCTGACTATAGTCGTCACCATGACGGTCATCGTGAAAATATAGATCAGGTCTTCCGGTACCGGCGCAATCTGGGTGATCACGACGACCAGACCTAATGCCAACTGGAAAAAGGTGTTTGTTTTGCTGATCCAACTCGGCGCCATCTCGAACCGGCCGATCAGAAAGAAAAAGGCGACAGCACCGATCAGAATCAGTGCGTCCCGCGCGATAATCAACGCCACCAACCACAATGGCACCAACCCTAGCCAGCACAGCGTAAAAAAGGTGCAGACGAGAAGCAGCTTGTCGGCGAGTGGATCGATGATCGAGCCCAACCGGCTGGTGTAGTGATAGTGTTTGGCAATAAAGCCGTCGAGACCATCGGAGATCCCGGCAACGGTATAAAGCACCAGAGTCATCTCATAATTGCCCGCGAGAAGCGACACCACTACTGGCCAAACCAGCGCGATCCTGAGGATACTGATGATGTTTGGGATATCTGCCCGGGTCACTGCAACAGCCGGTATCTCAGGACATCCCTTGACCCTACATTCATGACTATGCCCGCGTCCCTTACCGGCGCCAGAGTGTCATCGAACTCGATCGCGCGGCTTAGAAAACGCGGTTCGCTCTTGAGACGCAGACTGAAAGTAACCTCGTCCGACCGCACCTCGGTCACGATTACACCGCTAATCAGCTCCAGCGACTCAAGGTAAGACAACAGGCGCGCGTAACCGCCGATGCTGTCCACATCGCGAACCTGCATCTCGACACGCTTGTCCTCCGCCTGGTCCGCTGATCGCGCATACAGGTCTCCGAGACGGTCCGCGGCTTGCTCAAGTGCCACAGCCACACTTGTATCCAGAGAGACTTCCTCGCCTGACCAGTGATCAGCCAAAGATTCACTATACAGGCTCCAACGCAAAGACCACTTGCCATCCTGTCGATAAGCGCGACCGACTAGTTCAGCGCCAGCGCGGTAACGACCGGATGCGGCACGGATAGCGTCGGCGAAATCCCCCCAGATGTCACTGAAGCTAATCTGCGCCTGTTCTTCGAGATCCATTAGCGGGAGAATAATAGGAAGACCGCGACGGACACTGATCTCGGCAAGGATTTGGTTCAACCGGCCGGCGTTATCCGGCGCAACTGTGTAGCGACGCCCTCCGTCATCAACGGCCAGCCAGACCACCAGCGTCGGGCGCAAACGCCCCCATATCGGCACCTGATGAGACTCAAGGAGGCGCTCGACGGACGCCTTATCGAAGAGGATATGAAGGCGATAGCGAAAGGGAACTGGCGCGCCCTGTTCCGGGTTTTCCACGCCGTCGCTACCCCCAGAGGTCTCATGCGCTGATGCCGCCGGGTCATCATCAGCGGAGGCAGGGAGCGTATCCAACGGGATATATTCAAACCGCTCGACGTAATCCTTGGCGCGTTTCAGCGTGGGGGTCAATCCGCTGGCATCGACAATCCCCTTCCTTCCGCCAACCCTTTCTATCAAAATGGTCAAGGCATCCGCCAGGGCGGCATTTCTTTCATCGGCGCTCTGCCCGACGACCAATCGATCGACCTCATAGAGACCGCCAACATCACCGGCCACGGCATTGCCCGCGAATCCCAACGAGACTAGCAGCGCGAACACGAAAAGGCTGGAAAGGCAGTACCTTACAGAGACTGTCATGAATAATATCTTGTCAAAATCGATTCGGCGGCAATAGAGATTACGGACCATCAGAGTCAGCGCTATATTATTACATAATCAGCCTCGCGGCATGTAGCCATATTCGGCGGACGGCATTTTGCGATAACATCTTACGAATTCAGTATCACGCGCACTCAAACAGATAAGGATCCGACAGAAACATGAGCAAGCCGAATCATCCTGACACCGCCTCATCCCTGAGTTATAAAGATTCCGGGGTCGACATTGATGCCGGAAGCCGCCTCGTGGAGCGCATCAAGCCGGTGGCTAAAGCCACCCTTCGCCCCGAAGTCATGGGTGGCTTGGGGGGCTTTGGCGCCCTATTCGAAATCCCGACGGACCGCTACCAACACCCCGTCCTAGTCTCCGGAACAGACGGTGTCGGCACAAAGCTCAAGATCGCTATCGACCTCGGTCGCCACGGGGGCATCGGTATCGACCTCGTCGCCATGTGTGTCAACGACCTGATTGTTCAAGGCGCGGAGCCCCTGTTCTTCCTCGATTACTATGCAACTGCGAGGCTCGATGTCGACGTCGCGACCTCAGTCATCACCGGCATCGGCGATGGATGCAAACTCGCTGGCGCGGCACTGATTGGCGGCGAGACCGCCGAGATGCCGGGCATGTATCGCGACGGCGACTATGACCTGGCCGGCTTCTGTGTGGGCATTGTCGAACGCGACAGCATCATAGACGGCAGCAAAGTCGGGGCAGGAGACGCGCTTATCGCCTTGGCCTCATCGGGACCTCACTCGAACGGATATTCGCTGATTCGCAAGGTCATCGAACGCGGCGATACCGATCTCAATGCGCCCTGGCATGACGGACAGACACTGGGCGATGCCTTGCTCACACCAACCCGGATCTACGTCCGGCCGATATTGGACCTGCTCGGCCGTTGCGATATCCATGCCTTGTGCCACATTACGGGCGGTGGCCTCACCGAAAACCTGCCCAGGGTTATTCCCAACACGCTTTGTTGCGAACTTGAACCCTGGCCCATGCCGCCGATTTTCGAATGGCTTCGCGAACAGGGCAACATCGAGTCTTCAGAAATGCTCCGAACCTTCAACTGCGGCGTCGGCATGGTGGTCTGCTTGCCTGAAGACAAGGTCAATACGGCCCTGGCCGCGCTAGAACAAATGGGCGAGACGGCCTGGCTCCTCGGACGTGTCACGGAACGGAAAGCGGACGAAGGCGCCGTCCACGTCCTGACCGCGAAGTAGTCATGGCGACGCCCGACCAACATCCGCCGCTATCGGTGGTGGTGCTCATTTCCGGAAACGGCAGTAACCTGCAGGCCATGATCGATGGGGTCCGTGCAGGCACCTTACCGATCGAGGTTCGGGCCGTCATCAGCAACCGGCCCGGCGTCTATGGACTGGAGCGCGCACGCGAGGCGGGAATCCCTGCCATCGTTGTCGATCACAAAGACTTCCCCAACCGACGCGTTTTCGATGAGGCGCTTCAGACGCATATCGACGAGTTCTCGCCTGGACTTGTCGTGCTTGCGGGATTCATGCGCATACTGACACCCGAATTCATCCGCCACTATGCCGGCCGCATGTTTAATATCCATCCTTCGTTACTGCCCGAATTCACGGGTCTGAACACCCATCAACGCGTGCTCGATGCGGGCCGCGAGGAACATGGGGTCAGCGTCCATTTTGTCACCGCCGACCTGGATGGCGGCCCCGTGGTCGCTCGCTCGCGAGTCGAAGTCACCCCCACAGACAGCGCCGATAGCCTGACACGCAAGATACGGCTGAAGGAACATCGGCTCTACCCGGCGGTCATAGCCATGTATGCGCAAGGACGACTCAACGCCAAGGGTCCTGTCGTTTCGTTGGACGGCAAGCCCCTGGCGGGACCCATTGATATAGAATAGCTAACTGATACATCAACATCGCTTGCTTGAAAACGACAACCCTTCGAACAGACATGACCGCGACCCAAACCAAACGGCCATATTTCAGCCCTTGCCGCACACCCTTGACGATGATGCTGTCGCTGATCTGGCTGCTCGTCGAATGCTCGGGCAGCGCGGTCGCCGCTTCATCATCCCTCCCGGACTTTCAGGCCACCTACACGCTGCGGCGAAACGGCGTCGCAGTCGGCGAGTTGCGATTGGAGCTGACTCAGATGCAGGATGGCAAATACCGCTACTCGTCGGTCTCCCGCGCAACGGGGCTAATCGCGTGGTTTTACGGTGGCCGCATCGAAGAATCCAGCATTTGGCAAATGGTCGACGACCGACCCAGGCCGGACGAATACCACTACTTCCACAACAAGCGCAAACACCACCGCAAGGTCGACATCGCCTTTGACTGGCGTCACCTCAAGGCAACCAACAAGGTCAACAACGACCCGTGGAAGATGACCATCCCGCCCTCCGCCCAGGACAAGCTCGTCTATCAACTGACGCTGATGCAAGACCTCTCGGCGGGAAAAACGGCCCTGGAGTACCAGATCGCAGATGGCGGCACGCTTAAGAACTACCGCTTCAACATGCTTGGCCAGGAGACAGTCAAGACCCCGCTCGGCAACCTGATGGCCCAAAAGCTCGAGCGCGACGAGGATAAGCGCAACACCACGCTATGGTGCGCGGACCAGTTGCAGTTCTTACCTATTCGCATACGGCAAACAGATACCGACGGCACCCGCCTCTCGCTGGATATCGATCGGGTCAACGGACTCAAGGTCTCTCACTCGCCCCAACCTAATCCCTGAACAAAACGCTAGGGTATATGGTCGAATTGGATGTAGGCTGTTAGTGAACCTCTGACTAGCTCATGGGCGAATATGAGGTTGTACAGACGATTTCGGTGATTTCGATCCACCGCCGAGGCCTCGCGCCATCAAGAGGCTTCGGTCCAGTAGAGGAGACACGCCATGAACTACAAGACACTCGCCGTATCCGCACTACTCGTTTCAAGCCTGATATCAGGGGCCGCCGCCTACGCCGCAAGCCCCGCGGTTAAAGAAATGGCCGGCATTTTGAGCCACCTCAACCACTATCCAAGCGACAGCGAAAAACATTCACTGAACGGTATCATCGACGACGCCGAGTCCAACCACGCCGAGAGGACGATCGCCAAGGCCATGAAGTCGATGCGCCACCACGTCAGCGCCTCCGATCGCGAACGCCTGGAAGGCATCGCCAAGGACCCCGGCGTGGATGTCGATACCCGTCGACTCGCGGCCATCCTGGCATCCGTCAATCACCACCCCGGCGGCAAGGAAGCGGACACCCTGCGCCAGCTGATGAAATAACGCCACCTCGCACTGAACGGCGTCGAATTTCCGCGCCTGCCGGGACGCCGGACAAAGGCGGCGGGCCTGTCTGTTTGCGACAAAATAGGCTACATTTAGGACTCCGTACATCGTAAGGAACCATCATGAGCGAGAAATCCCCTCTTCAAGGCGCCCAACAGTCGTTCATCGACGCCCTGCCGTTTGCCACCCAAGCCGCCGAGACCGTCCCATTGGCTAACGCCCTGGACAGGACCCTGCATGGCGATGTCGCCGCGCCGGCCGATATGCCTCCGTATCATCGCGCCATCGTCGAGGGCTATCTGGTCCGCACGGAGGACACGCAAGGGGCCGTCGAAGGTGCGCCAATACGCTTCCGGGTCGTCGGTGAGGTCAACCCAGGTGATGAACAGTGTCCCGAGATCGGCGATCACGAGGCCCTAAGGGTCGTCACGGGCAGCCTGGTCAACGACGGAGCGCTTTCGATCGTACGCCAGTGGGAGGCCATGGAGACCGATGATGGTTTCGGTATCGAACGCCCCTTTCCACCTCGCTTCTTCATCGAAGACCGTGGCTGCGATCAGTCCCAAGGGAGTGTCCTCGTGCCCTCGGGGAGTCGTCTCGGCCCTGATGAAATCGGATTAATCGCAGCACATGGCATCACCGAGGTGGCAGTTGGCCGTATCCCGCTCGTCACCCTTTTTGCATCCGGTGACGAAGTGATCCCCTACAACCAGGCGCTGCGTCCGGGACAGATCCGTGACAGCAACTCCCTGATGTTGGCCGCGGCAGTCCAACAAGCGGGCGGATTAGCGCGGATCGCCGGCATCATGAGTGATGACTTCGAGGCCTTTGTCGTCGCAGCCCGCGAGGCCTTGAAAACAAGCGATATGCTGCTGATCTCAGGTGGCACCGCAGTCGGCGGACGCGACTTCATCGCTGATCTCGTCCGTGAAATTGGCGCGCTCGTCGTCGACGGCGTACCGATGCGCTCGGGACGCCCGCTCATCATGGGACACGCCGGGGGCAAACCGATCATCTGTGTCGCCGGCCACCCACCCGAGGCGCTGCGCGGCTTCCGGCTGTTCGGCGCGGCGGCAATTCAACGTCTCCTAGGCACCGAAGCGGCGCTGCCGGAAGACGGCTGACATGCGTCAAATCGTCCTGCCTCGGCCAGATGATTGGCACATTCATCTGCGTGACGGGCCGGCCCTGACAACGACGGTTCCCCATTGCGCCCGCTACTTGGGTCGGGCGCTCGTCATGCCGAATCTTCAGCGGCCGGTCACGCACGTGGATCTAGCGCTGGCCTATCGGGAGCGCATCGTCGCTCAAATCCCTGAGGGAAGCACCTTCACACCCTTTATGACACTTTACCTGACCGACGGCACATCGCCGGACGAGGTCCGCCGGGCGGCGGCCTGCGAGCATATCCTGGCCTTCAAGCTCTACCCGGCCGGCGCGACAACCCACTCCAGCGCCGGTATCCGTGGCATCGAGGCCCTCTATCCGGTCTTCGAGGTGATGGAGCGTGAAGACGTCGTCCTATGTATTCACGGCGAGGTCACCGACCCGGACAGCGACATCTTCGACCGCGAGCGGATTTTTATCGAGCGACACCTGTCGTCAATCATCGAGCGCTTCCCAAGGCTTCGTGTCGTTCTCGAACACATAACGACTGCGGACGCCGCCGAATTCATTCGCGCCTCCTCGCCCAAGGTCGCGGCCACGATCACGGCCCACCACCTGCTGCTCAACCGCAACGACATGCTCGTGGGCGGCATTCGTCCCCATAACTATTGCCTGCCAGTCCCCAAACGCGAGCGTCATCGAGCGGCGCTCGTGGCGGCCGCATGCAGCGGCGACCCACACTATTTCTTCGGTAGCGACAGCGCGCCGCATGCCCGCCATCGCAAGGAGGCCGCCTGCGGCTGTGCCGGCGTATACACCGCGCATGCCCTGGTCGAGGCCTGCGCCGAGGCATTTGACCATCGTGGCGCGCTCGATTGCCTCGGCGATTTTTGCGGCGGCTTTGGGGCCGACTTCTATGGCCTGCCCAGACATACCGAAACGATCACGTTACGCGAGGAAAAATGGGCCGTCCCCGCCGATTACCCCTTCGAAGATGATAGACTCATCCCTTTCATGGCTGAGCGGGAAATGACTTGGCGTGCGCAAGGGACGGCATAGGAACTGATGGTTGAGCTAACGGAATTCGATAAAAACCCACGCATGGCGAACCGCTTCCGCGGCTATCTCCCCGTCGTCGTTGATGTAGAGACTGCCGGATTCAACCCAGCGACTGACGCACTGCTGGAGGTCGCCGCCGTCATCGTCAACATGGACGAAATGGGCCTGCTCTCCATCACCGACAGCAAGACCGTGCACGTCGTCCCTTTCGAGGGCGCCAACCTTGAGGCTAGCGCACTGGCCTTCAACGGCATCGACCCCTATCACCCACTCCGGCTCGCGGTCAGTGAACACGACGCCCTTGCAAAAATCTTCGGTATGGTCCGCAAGGCCGTCAAGGCAAACGAATGCCAACGGGCGATACTGGTCGGACACAACCCCGCCTTCGATATCGCCTTCGTCAACGCCGCCGCTGCTCGCCAAGGCATCAAACGCAACCCATTTCATCCCTTTTGCACCTTCGACACGGCAACGCTGGGCGGGCTCGCTTATGGACAAACTGTTCTAGCCAGGGCAGTACAATCCTCGGGGATGAGTTGGGACAGCGACCAAGCCCATTCGGCACTCTACGATGCCGAACGCACCGCGCGCCTGTTCTGCCGGATCGTCAACGATTGGGACCGACAGCGGCGCCAGGACGATTCCCTGAGAAATATCGCCGATACCGTTATGGAACCCTAGCTTCCTACTCGACTTGCATTCGTTCCATATCGATATATAATCTTGCTCCACTTAGCACGATGGCTATGTAGCTCAGTTGGTTAGAGCACGGCATTCATAATGCCGGTGTCGCTGGTTCAAGTCCAGCCATAGCCACCACCCTTCCATCCGCTACGACCACCCCCTCCCTCGCCGCATGCCGCAAACGGCCAACATTTACATGGTTGATATTTAACTATATTTTGTTAAAGTCACTTGGTCCCTACCTATGTGTATCGCGGGGATGACAGTGACAGGCGCCGAGGTCGGCACTGGGAAAAATCAATTCAAATAACGGAAGCGACCTACTCGAACAGGCGTGTCCTAAAATTAAGGTGAAGCCCATGAATAAGAAGATTTCTGCCACTATTCTCTCCGGGCTGATGCTCGCCACTTCCGGACTCGTAGCGGCCGACCCGCTCAAGGGCGATGGCGAACTCGGTTTCACGTCCACTTCCGGTAACACCCATAACAAGAACCTCAATACCAAGCTCTCGCTTAGCAAGAAGGACGGTCTGTGGCGCCACAAAGGTAAGCTAGAGGCCCAGGGCTCCACGACCGACTCGGTCACAACTGCCGAGCGTTATCTCCTAACGGCCAAGACTACGCATGATTTCACGGCAAAGAGTTATCTCTTTGGTAAGTTCCGTTATGAAAACGACCGCTTCAGCGGATATGACTATCAGTCCACTGTGACCGGTGGCGCAGGCACCCGGTTTTTCGAAGACACCGTTCATACCCTGGATGGCTCAGCGGGTCTTGGTGTCAACAGCAACCAGGATGCGGTCACCGGCAAGAGCGAGCAACAGGGCGTCGTGCTGCTTGAGGGCAACTACCTGAGAAACATCAGTACCAGCGCGGTCTTCACAGAGGATCTGTCCGTTGAAGGCGGCTCCCAAAATACCTACATCGAATCCGTCACCGGACTTAAAATGACCATCATCGGCGCCCTCGCGTCCAAGTTGAGCTACACCATCAAGCGCAACTCCAGCGTCCCGGCCGATACCAGCAAGATCGATACCGTCACTGCAGTCACACTGGTTTATAGCTTCTGAGGTCCATGCAAGACCCTACAACGAAAAGAGGGAGGCTAAGCCTCCCTCTTTTCGTTTCGTAACTATTCAGCTTGGCCGGAGTCGACTCATAACAGAGCGTCCTCGGAGACATACCCTCCTGGGATAAATCCAGCCTCAGGAATGTAGGCTTCAGCCCCCACCGCCATAGGCTGATCGCTTGCAATGGCCTTGATCATACCGCCCATGGCCTCGTCCTCACCCATACCGAAAATCGGTGGCCCCTCGCCGAACAGCTCGATATAAACCTTAATGGCCTGCAATAGAGTCATGCGCTGATCTAGGCCTGTCATCCTCCATCCTCCATCTATCTGATATCTATGCATACGGAATACTACGTTCATCTAATGAGCAAGGCTCCGGGGACCTGTATCAATGTCGCTCAGGAACTCGATACTCAGGACTATTTGACGCCGCGGCTCGGCTTGATATTGAACCGACGGCTAGAGGCTACATATACAGATCAGACCATCAATGGGCGATTAAGTTTCGTTGGATTCCGGGATTAGGCGATAGGTATCAGGCCGGTGCAGATGAGCCAACCTGACACAGCAGTGAGACAACGTGTCATATCCGGTGCAATGACATATGTTTCAATCCACTCCCGGTCTCTCGACCGGGAGAAGCCTCGAACTTGATGGCCTCGTCGACCTGGGCCTCAGTGTTTCAATCCACTCCCGGTCTCTCGACCGGGAGAAGCACGACTCCTTGCGTTGTTGTAATCCGTTGAGCGTTGTTTCAATCCACTCCCGGTCTCTCGACCGGGAGAAGCCTCGAACTTGATGGCCTCGTCGACCTGGGCCTCAGTGTTTCAATCCACTCCCGGTCTCTCGACCGGGAGAAGCACGACTCCTTGCGTTGTTGTAATCCGTTGAGCGTTGTTTCAATCCACTCCCGGTCTCTCGACCGGGAGAAGCGATTTTGCCGCCGCGCTGCGGAACAGGCACGACAGGGTTTCAATCCACTCCCGGTCTCTCGACCGGGAGAAGCACATCGACAACACTCGTCGATATTTAGATTATCTAGTTTCAATCCACTCCCGGTCTCTCGACCGGGAGAAGCAACGACCGCGCCCGTTCCGGTATCAACGATAAACGGTTTCAATCCACTCCCGGTCTCTCGACCGGGAGAAGCCGCATTGAACGTCATCCAGACAGTTGCAGAGCGATGTTTCAATCCACTCCCGGTCTCTCGACCGGGAGAAGCCTCTGCTGCATTCGGCCCGAGGCCGATATCCTGTGTTTCAATCCACTCCCGGTCTCTCGACCGGGAGAAGCCCAAAGGTCATGCCACACACTCCTATGGTGATAAGTGTTTCAATCCACTCCCGGTCTCTCGACCGGGAGAAGCGGTTGCTGACGCCTGCACGATAGCCGTTCATCGCGCCGTTTCAATCCACTCCCGGTCTCTCGACCGGGAGAAGCACAGCCTGTCGAGTTACATGGACCGCTATACCAACGTTTCAATCCACTCCCGGTCTCTCGACCGGGAGAAGCGCGGAGAGCAAAATCGCGCTGCCGCCACTGGCGGCAGTTTCAATCCACTCCCGGTCTCTCGACCGGGAGAAGCACAAGCATCAGCGGGGCATGGCGCCCTTGTCGAAGTTTCAATCCACTCCCGGTCTCTCGACCGGGAGAAGCGGCGAGCAAGGGTGCGGCATGAGCAAGGGTAGAACGTTTCAATCCACTCCCGGTCTCTCGACCGGGAGAAGCATCAATGCATCAGATGATGAGATCATCGCGGCAGCGGTTTCAATCCACTCCCGGTCTCTCGACCGGGAGAAGCAGGGATAGAGAGTTCACTGCACTGTCAAATACTGGTTTCAATCCACTCCCGGTCTCTCGACCGGGAGAAGCCAAGTGGAGACTATTGCAATGAGGAAAGGGGAACAGTTTCAATCCACTCCCGGTCTCTCGACCGGGAGAAGCCGCGTCATGAAGGAAGACTGTTTGGATCTGCCAGAGTTTCAATCCACTCCCGGTCTCTCGACCGGGAGAAGCGCAGTTCTCGTGTTCGCTCCCAACGGCGTTCACGAGTTTCAATCCACTCCCGGTCTCTCGACCGGGAGAAGCCGGGTTGCCCTGGAATATCTGCGCGATGACATCCACGTTTCAATCCACTCCCGGTCTCTCGACCGGGAGAAGCGGAAAAAGGCCCGCCGGATAGTCACCGGCAAACCGGTTTCAATCCACTCCCGGTCTCTCGACCGGGAGAAGCGTTTTTCGGGATTGTTTTGTTTGATGTTTTCATAAAGTTTCAATCCACTCCCGGTCTCTCGACCGGGAGAAGCCGTGAGTCAAACACATCAAAGCGGATATTACACGAGTTTCAATCCACTCCCGGTCTCTCGACCGGGAGAAGCGATGTTTCAGGCACTCCCACGGCGCTCGTAGACAACGTTTCAATCCACTCCCGGTCTCTCGACCGGGAGAAGCCAGTTCTCGTGTTCGCTCCCAACGGCGTTCACGAGTTTCAATCCACTCCCGGTCTCTCGACCGGGAGAAGCGCGACGACGAATGGCGCATCCACAGGATAGGCGAGGTTTCAATCCACTCCCGGTCTCTCGACCGGGAGAAGCGACGAACTATGACCTCGTAGCGTTCACATTCATCGGTTTCAATCCACTCCCGGTCTCTCGACCGGGAGAAGCCGTGTTGTATCCGAATGTAGGGTCAAGGGTTACAGGGTTTCAATCCACTCCCGGTCTCTCGACCGGGAGAAGCCACATCAAGCGCCTTTTCGGTATTGCGTTTCCAGTGTTTCAATCCACTCCCGGTCTCTCGACCGGGAGAAGCGGCGTTGAGGTGGTCATGGGTATCGCGCAGGCGCTGTTTCAATCCACTCCCGGTCTCTCGACCGGGAGAAGCGCAGGGTTTCCATGCGGTCCCAGTGGGCGGTCCTGTTTCAATCCACTCCCGGTCTCTCGACCGGGAGAAGCTCCACCACTCTAACCGGTGGAACAACCAGGAAAAATCGACAAGATTTCGCGAACCGACTCTCAACTGCATGCCGAATCCCCTGGCTCATCAAGATCCTGACGATTTTCCGCATAGAAATCAAATCAATACAGCAATCGCGAACCCTGGGTGGTTTTGGGAGGCACTTCAGGTCCGCGCGTATCACCTGTAGATTGTTAAAGAGCGAGCTCAAACCACCAACGGGTCTGAGAAATCCCGGTATACATCCTTGCCCAAGGTACGCACTGCACCGCTACGATGACCATGCAAGCGATAGATACGCAGACTATCCAGCTCCGGGTGGATTTCATCATTCAACGCGGCCAGCATGGCATCCATTTGCATCTCATCGACGCTGCATTCGAACACGGAAAATTGGACGCGCTGTCCGTAATCCTCGCAGATTTTCGCCACCCGCCTCAGTCTTCGCCGGCCTTCCTTTGACTCAGTACTCACATCATAAGTCACCACGATTTGCATGCTTATCTCGGCATAAAGGGCGCATAGTCATCGGACTCGCACCGGATAAATCGCGCCAACAATCGCGCCTGAACCATCGGCACCAAACCCAGCGGAACAGACTGATCCAACACTGCATGTCGCACTTCATCCTGTTTTCGATGTTGCCAAGCGGTCAACACCGTCTTTCTGGCATCGTCTGACATGCGCACCGAACCGCCGGGACGCTCCTCGAAATCTTCCGGTCCTATCTGCTGACGATTGATCAGGGTCAGCGCCAACCGGTCCGCAAACAGCGCCCTGAACTCTTCCATAAGGTCCAAGGCCAGCGCCGGTCTTCCCGGGCGTAGCACATGTAAATATCCGACCTGAGGGTCAAGTCCTGTGGACTCCGCTGCGGACGCACATTCATTCGTCAGTAGCGCGTATAGAAAGGAAAGCAAGGCGTTGATCCGGTCTCGCGGCGGTCGGCGGCTACGACCGTTCATTGCAAAATCCTGTCGATTGAATCGAAGCAGATTACTGAAGGCATCGAAATATTCCCTTGCCGCCTGACCTTCAACGCCACGGATAGCATCAGGACTCTCTAACTGCGGTAACGCCCTAAGCGATGCCGCAAGGTTATTCGCGGCAAGCTTCAGCCGCTTGCTATCGTCGTCATTCGAGGCTTCACGTGCGCCTCGAAGCAGCACAGCGCGGCTATTCTGGATCTTACCCGCGACGATGGTGCGAATCAGTTTGATGTTCCTTTCCGCATCGTCCAGCAATTGATGCTGGGCCCGACGAAGCAGCACATTCCCCGACTGAGGACCTTCCAGGCGCGCCTTGAAACGTCCCTGCTCCGACATCAGCGCTACGCTTCTTCCATCTTCCGCGCAACGATGCAGTGCGAACGGGCTGACCATGACATTGCCAAACAAAACGATGCTACCGATATGATGCATGGGCACGCGCAGTTTGGTCCGCCGATCGACATCCAGTTTTAAGGTCTCCCGTTCCAGATGCAAGTACGAACCCTGTGTCACTACAAAGAGCGTATTCAAGACCTGGCGCATACATCCTCCGCCAAAGGTTCAAATATCTGTGAAGGCACTGCCTTGGCATCGGGCATACAAACCTCCTTTAACGAACACTGATCGCAATGCCTACCGAAAAAAGGCTTGGGCACCTTCTGCGATTCGATCATATTGCTGACGGCCAATACAGTATCCTGAACAAGGGTTCGCAATCGTTCATCAAACAGGACCTCGCGACGTCGGCGGCTCTTCACGTGAAATATCGCCCCCTCGCTGATCGTCAGCCCCAACATTTCCTCAAGGCATAGCGCTTGGGCGCAAAGTTGAACATCGTCGTGTTGGCCTTTCTTGCGGGGCCCATGTTTATACTCAACAGGGTAGATCGAGCCATCGGAATGAAACTCGACAACATCGCACTTACCAATCAAACGCAATCGATCTGACCAGACCGGAAGCGCCCGCTCGATGCGAACTTCCCCTTTCAATTCATATTCGGGCACATCGACTCGATCATGTTCCCGCCGCCCTTTCTGGGTGTGCAAATTTTCGGTCCACGCTTGCGCGATATGTATCAGCCCGCACTGGCGCGGGCAATAGATGAAATGTTGCAAGGCAGAGATCGCAATCGGATTAGAGACTCCCGTCATTTCTCGATCCGCCCTTTCCAATATTTTTGTCGGCGATGAAAATGAGCAATGGCGATCACCCATACAATAGCCCTTCGCACCTGATAAATCACACCGTAGGGAAGCCGCCGTAGCTGACATCGACGCGCTCGTATCGACAACGAATGCCAAGCCTCAGGAAACGCGAGCACGTTGTTCAGCATATGCGTTACTTCGTTCAGAAACGCCCTCCCCAGACCGGGCTGCTCCTGTTCGTAAAAAGCAACTGCCTCGTCCAGCCCCCTATGGCGGGGTCAAGCAAGCGCACCTTCATTTCGGTTTATGGCGGGCCATCACCTCATGGACGGATGTTGAGCCTATCTCGCCACGTTCGAAGGCATCGAGCCGCCCCTCTGCCGCCTCTACCCAAAGGTCGTCGATGGCCTTCCGTGGGTTCAAGGCTGGCCAGCAGCTCGTCCACAAACTCGGCCCGATTCGAGGCCTCCAGCGCTAGGGAACCCTTTAGAAAACCCTGCGGGGTAGTCATGTCATACATCCAGAATCGAAACTCCATTCGGCAGATTATCGGAACGCACACTGACATCATAATCCGCAAAACCGCGCGGGACCTCAACCCCATTCTCGATACGCATTTGGACACGTTCAAACAGACTGTGAGCCGACGCATTCCCCATATTGGACTCGTGTTTGAAAACCACCAGCTTGCGGGTCGACATCATGCCTCGGGCCGCCGAACGGTCGTGCTCAAACATGTTATTCAGCGATTCCCACAGAAGAGTGAGATCGTCCTCCGAGAAACCGGTCTGCGCCGCCAGCGGGGCTGAAATAAAACCATGCGCCGCATAGAGACCGTACGGCACGGTGAATTTTCTGCCCATAGTGCGGTTATCACCGTCCTGCTTTTCGGCCTCTGCTTCAGTAGCTACCGCCATACGGGTAATCGAATGCTCGAGTGTAACCACCGGATCAACGCTGCGAGCAAATGTCATCTGCACGGGACCGCGCACTTGGCCGCAATTGACGCCCGTGGACATCACTGCGCCAAAGGTACGCACGTCGAAGAAGTTGGCGCACATCCAGTCTCTAGCGTCATTAACCTTCTCTCCACCTTTACGTTTTTTGTCATCCTTCAGCGCATCTTCCGCGCCAATGGCGACGTAGGCGCGTTCATGCTGCTTGTTCAGAACTGCCTTCTCTTTCACGTAAATTTCGTAAGGCGGCTGCTCGCCATGCTTGAGCCCCACATAGTTGCGCACCTTGCGCTTGAGACATACATCGGTAACCAGCCCCTTACCGGTCTCCGCATCGACGCGCGGCAGATTGCCCGCATCGGGGTCGCCGTTGGGGTTGCCGTCCTGCACGTCGAACAACAGTACGAAGTCGTAGCGGTTTCGAATGGGATTAGTCATTGATCATCTCCTTGTCTTCCGATTTCTTGAAAAAATTCTGGCGCTGGTGGTAGTAGCCGATGGCAAAGCGGCCCTGGTCTCTCAGATCAAGGTGGTGGGAGATGTCTGGGATAGGATCTACAATCTGTCCGATATAATCGTCTGGCCGATTATCGTTAAATGCCCTATACAGTATTTTCCTTCCACTCTCGTCTAGCTTGGCGATGTGATGTTTAGTCAGCTTCAGTAAGATTGGGAACACCGTGGATGGCGTGCTGGAAGCAGAGCTATAGTAGCGGTCCCGAATGGTAGTGTTCAAAATTCTCTTGTGAGCTTCCTCCTGAATTTTCTCCAAGACGGAGAACAGTCGACCGAGCCGGTAACCGATGTTGTTGTTTTGCTCATCTAGCGCCACTTTGAGTTCCTCCTTGGTTACAGTATTTGAATAGCGTGTCGCGCGATTGATGCACGCCTTGATCAGCGCGGATCGCTGATAACCCACGTGCTGCTCCGCCTTAATGCGTCGTATGGCTGCCCCAAGAAGTGTCTGTGGATAGGGCAAGCCTTCGAGAATAGCGCGCATGAAATCACCCGCCAGATTCGGTGGGATGTTGTCTGCCTTGCCAAGGCTGGCCGTCGAGACCAACAGTCTAAATAATGACAGGAACTCGGGCTCCTTCGCGCCATGAACGATATTCAAATCCTCGAAGTGCTGCACGATCCGCTCAGCCATTGCGCCAACCGTGCCCACATGCCAAAAACGCACGGCGATGCGCGCCGCGTTGGGAGCAAGTCCGAGCACGTAAAAACGTGTCTCCTTGTCATCGGTGACGTAACGCCCGTTGTGAACAGACCTAAAAAGGTGCTCGACAGCGCGCACGTTGCGATTGGGGTCATCCTTGGGCGGCTCTCCAAAAATATTGACCACACCCGTTTCCAGATCTGTTGCCTTCTCCGACCAGAACACCGTACTGGCATCCCCAACCTGCATACGCTGAGCCGAATCCTTACCCAGTAGGTGATTGAGGGCCGTGGTATAGGCGAAAGCAGCCTGTTTGCCGACGGGCGCGTTGTCACCTTGCGATTTTCCATATGAATTGAAGGCGCCCAGATTGAACGAAACGATATTGGCTCCCGAGCTCTGAGCATCCCAGACGCCTTTGATCGGCGCATGCAGGCGTTCGATTTCGTCCTCATCTCCAGAGATCAGACAGCGGCCTTCGTCGTGGTCGCCATCGGCGGCCATCGCGCTAATAGCGGAAATAACGGCCGGACGCTGACAGACAAGCTCGCGATCTCCTTGAAGGCGGAACGTCACAGTTGGATTGGTTTCGACGACCTCCTGCCATACCGGCAGAGTCGCAAGAAAATCGAAATTCAGAGAATCGTAAAATTTCCCTATTGCCTTGGTTCCTGCATCGTGTTCGACTCCTGTCATTTTTCTGAGACGATCCCTGAATGCCGCATGCTGCTCGGCTACCCTCTCCGGTTTTCCCCTAGTATCGACGCCAAGGACATATTCCGCTGTGTCCCACAACAGATTGGCCGCCACGCCGGAAGTCTTTTTGATTGCCTGAGGAACAAGCGTAGCGCGTGCACGCTTCCTCTTACCGTCCATCTCTCGGGTGTCTTCGATCTGGATTAGTCCGCCCTCGCGGTCGATCTCAAAGACAAAAGGAATCTCCTTGAGTTCGAACCCAAGCGGAGCGAGCGAATTATCCGAATCTACTTTGCGTTCATAGTACTCGACCAGCGTTTGCAGAATCATCCTCGCACCTCCTCACTGTCGAAAGGCGGCACATCGACCACTCCGCTTTCCAATACGGCTCGAAAAAAGAGCGGCTTGGGATCGTTGCGCTCGCTGTAATCCATGTCGTAAAGCATCCAGCCCAGATCCCGGCACTCATTGATCGGCTTGTCGCCGTCCGTCTCGGAATCGACTAACCTGAAGTTTGCTGAAAACTCGCGGCAGCCGAGATAGGGCTGATTGAAACACTGACCTTTGGCCGCACGCCGCTTGAATATTTCTGAGAATTTAGCCGGAGTGTCACTCGCTCCTGCCTTCTCCGTCATCTCGAAGCTGGCATGAATACGATATTTCACGTCACGCAAAAAAAGCCCTGCGCGCTGCTGACGTTCATCCTCGATGTTCAGCCCCAGTGGTTTTCCGTTCTCGGTTGCCGTTTTCGGGTTCACCTTAGGAATCACCTTACCGACCTCGTTGCGCCGCAGATTGATCCACTTGATTGGAGCCAACACTTCAATTTTTTGAATATGCCAGCGAATGGCCGGTTTCCAGAGGACTGCCTCGAAAATCGCGCGTGCCGCAGACGGTGTGATCACGTCGTAGGAGACCCGCTCCACTTTCATTTCAGGCCGGGTAAAGCAGGCAAAATCGCCCAATACTTCCAGACAAAAATTCTTCATCATATCCTCACCATATCGTCTGCTCGGCAGCCATCGGCTCACCCTCCAGCAACAATCCAAATTCCTCGTGATACAGCGCCGGACTGGCCAAGGCGTAAATTCCTGACTGTACTTCTATCACGTCGCCTACATCCCTCATTTTGTCGAACCAGAACTGCGACAGACTGACCGTGTAACGCTGAAGCTTGCGCATCAGCCAGCGCTCGGGCCCTTTCCGTTTAACTAACCCAATCCAGCTCTCGCTCTTTTCGTCCATCGGCACCAACACAGCGATACCAGCATCTTTGATCAACCGCATCCGCATCGCTGCCGTACGGAACTGCACATCGCTCAAATCCCCTGCTGGCCGCAGCAACGCCTCGATCCCGTCTTTGTCCAAATCACACTTGTCGTAGAAGTTCTCGAAGAAGTGTTTGAAATTCTCCCGCGCCAACGGGTCGCCTTCGTAGCCCCCCATTAGGGAAACAGTCGTCTGTGCCGCCCGCAGCAAATGTCCGGCCGGCGCGGGCTTCGGCGGCACGAAAACCACCACTTTGCCCTTCTCGGTGATTCGACCCTCGCGGTTGCAACGCCCAGCCGCCTGGGCTATCGAGTCGAGCCCAGCCATGGCTCGATAGACCACCGGAAAATCGAGATCGACACCCGCCTCCACCAGTTGTGTGCTGACCACGCGCGTCGGTCTGCCCGCGCCCAGGCGACCTTTGATATCGGCAATCACCTGCGAGCGATGTTCTCCGCACATCAATGCTGAAAGATGAATCGCCCCCTCCGGCAACAGCCTATATAGCTCGCGGGCATCCTTGCGGGTGTTCACAATTGCCAGCACGGATTCGTGCCCGGCTATCTCGTCCGCCATATCTTCCCAACCGCGAGATCGCTGAAAATCGACAGGCATCCGCACGCGCACTCGTTCAAGTTGTCGATAGATGTCATCGGGATTGGGAATAATTTCGCGCACTTTATCCAGACCTTTTATCCGTTCGCGCCCGAAGCTGTCCTTCATCGTGCCAAGGGCCGGTTGCGTAGCGGTCGAAATTACGAAGGTGACGCCATAGTGCGTGACCAACAAATTCATCACCTTCAGTATCGGAGAGAGAAACTCCGGTGGCATCAGTTGGGCCTCGTCCAGAATCACGATGCTGCCCGCGATGTTATGCAACTTGCGACAGCGGCTGGCACGCGCAGAAAACAGCGACTCGAAGAACTGTACGTTGGTGGTCACCACGATGGGCGCATCCCAGTTCTCGGCCGCCAACCGGGATTTGTGGTCCTCCCGGTCCGGGTCGAGGCTGCTGTGATGCTCGATGACGCTGTCACCGAAAATGTTCCGAAAGATGTTGGCTGTCTGCTCAATGATGCTGGTGTAGGGAATCGCATAGATGATGCGATCTTTGCCATGTTCAATAGCATGCTCGAGAGCAAAAGCCATAGAGGAGAGTGTCTTACCACCGCCGGTCGGCACCGTGAGCGAAAAGATGCCCTCGGCCTGTTGACCGGCTCGGCGGCAATCGGCGAGGATATCGGCACGTACCCGATTTACCGTCGTCTGGTCGGCCTTTCCCTCCATCGACCGCATATGGTTGTCGAATGAAAGCTTTAGATCGGCCATATCGGGATAGCCGCCGCGCAAGTCCGACCTTCCTTGATCGTAAAAGGATTCGGTATCCAGAAAATCAGCATCCACCAGTGCAGAAAAGAGCATCCTCAGCCAAAGCGCGAATCCGGCACTGCCACCAATAAAAGGTTGAAGCGGCACATCTCCTTCTAGGATTTCATCTGGAATATTCGCTTTAAGCGCTGCTTCAAGATGAAATTTTTCCGTTAACCGTTCGCCCAACGCTTGCCCCGGCGCGTCGATTTTATACCAGTCCGGCAAGCCACTATGATGCCCGGCAATCAGATAGGCCAGTACATGCCCATGAGTCTTCAACTTCTCGACGGCATAAAGCGCTCCGGCGGATGAGTGATTGCGTGGCCCGGCAATCTCAGGCTCAATGTGGGCTTCCATTCCATTGGCTTCGAAAATCATCTTCTGGAACGCGGCCGAATACTTACCGAGGTCATGCCATCGCCCGGCTAGTTCAGCCCATTGATCAGACCGAAAAGCAGTAGCAAATGCTGCGCTCATGCTAGCCACTTTCGTCAGATGATCCTCAAGCCAATGAATCTCATGAGAATCCTTTATGTGTGCCGCATACTTGATATCAGTCTTCACGCCCATGCTGCCCGAATCGCATTCCCAACCTCCAGAAAAGTTTTACCTCGGCCCTGCAGTCCACAAATCATACCCCGCATCAATCTCAAATCCCGAGACTCACTCAATCGGATCTCGCATATTGATGTGCCGCCCTCAACAGAGAGTCCGCCACCTTCCCTCTGAGCTCTTCCGGGGCCACGACCTCGACCTCCGGGCCGTAACGGCAGATATCCAGGATCAGCTCGGTGTCGTTCCCGTAGGGCAGGATGAGTTCATAACGCCCGTCATCAAGCCAGCGGGCGGTTTGTTCGGGGTGCCAGGTTTCATGGGAGACCCAACGGGCGATATAGGGCGAGAACCGAAGTCGCGCGGTCTTGGTCGCCGTACCGGCGAAGATCCCATAGGCGCTGGCAAGGTGCGCATCGAGATCTGCGTCATCGATGTATAGCCCTTCTGTGTTCAGCGGTTCAACCTCGCGGAGGCCATCCAGGGAAAAAGAGCGCAATGCCTTACGCTTGTGACACCAAGCATCGAGATACCAGTTGTCGCGATAGTGCGTTAGCCGCTGGGGTGAGAGATCACGTTGCGAGGTCTGATCGTTGCTGCGACTATGGTAAGCCACGCGGAGCCGCTGTCCTTCCAACACGCCCCGGGCGATCAGAGGGAACAATGCGGAAAGTTGCGTTCGTTGATGCATGCCGATGATGCGCAGACGCTCCCAACGCCAACGCCCTTCTGGATGAATTCTTTCCAGCAGCCGCTGCATGTACCGGTGCAAGGGCGCTAATCGGGCCTTGAAGAATCCGGAATCAAGATGGGTGAGCAGGGTCTGAAGGACAATTAGCGCCTCGAGCTCCTGCTCGTTAAACCACAGTCCAGGGAGTTCGTAGGCGTCGTCGGTATAGCGGTAACCTTGCCCGCGAACACGCTCAAGCGGGGCCTGATAGTCGTCGCGGAGTTCGCGAATATGCCGGTAGATCGTCGCCCGGGAGCATTCAAGAGCAGTTTGGAGATCCGCCGTCGATATCGGATAGCGCCGGGACTTGAGGACTTGATGCAGGGCGTAGACGCGGCCGAAGGCATTCATGAATACCTGTCGGCCCGGGTTTGGTCTTGACGCCTGAGACAAACATCATCCATGAAACCGCCCTGTCTATTCTAAGGAACCTTTGGATCTTAGCTGAACCATCCGTGTAATGAAACCCAACGAGATGCGCCAGGGAATACCTGCGGGGCCGGCGGGTCTTCGGCGCCATGAGGGTGCATCCCGGTCGCCTGAACCCAAGCGCCATTCTCGCCATAGCAGACACGGACGCAAGCACAGGGTCAACAAAACCGGCCAAAACAGGCCGCCACCTCCCCCACCGCCACCGCTCGCGCCGGTAGGTGCGGGGCTGGGTGTCGGGTCAAAGATCTGGATCGGGATACCGCCGCCATTGCCCGAATTCCCCGTGCCGCCCGTATTGCCGCCGCCGGTGGTCGGCGTTGTATGCGTCATCGTAATCACGAAACCGTCCTGGGCGGCGCCGGTCGTCGCGGTGTGCCCTGAGACGATGAAGCCGCCACTGCTATTGAGCCGGATAGTATTGGCTTGATCCGCAGTAGTCCCACCGAGATAGGCCGTTTCGGCGATGCTGCCATTGGCATTCAGGCGGACGACGAAACCGTCGTCGCCGCCCTGATAGGTAAAGTCCGCGAGCACTGACCCAAGACCGCTGCTACCCGCGACGCCAGTGACGACGGCCGCGTCCTGATCGAATACGACACCCAGCCCACGGTCATTGCCAGTGGTCCCGATATAGCTGACATAGCTCGGGGATCCGTCGCTCAGGATCCTGGCTACGAAGGCGTCACGTCCACCGGGCGGGGCGCCACCCAGGTCTGTCGACGTGGTCTCGCCCGTCACATAGATATCGCCCGTGTTGGCATCCAGGGCGATGGCATTGCCCTGGTCGGTCCCGTCGCCACCAATCAGCACGGATAAGGAGATTTGACTGCCGTCGGCCGAAATCCGCGCAACAAAGGCATCCGTCGCCGCATCGACGTTGATAGGACCGATTGCCGAGACGGTCGTGGGAAAATCTGCGGAGATGGTGCCGCCCGTCGCATAGGCCTGACCCGCACCGTCGATGGTCAGGCCCAACACCTCGTCATTAAACGATCCGCTTATGAGCTTCGAATAAAGGATCCCGCCATTCCCGATCGACAATCCGCTGGTCAAGGGGTTCTTCAGCTTGAGGACAAAACCGTCCTTCTGCGCGGTTGCTGCTGAGGTGCCACCGATAAATGCATCGCCCTGTCCATCGACAGCGATTGCGTGGCTGATATCCTGACCTCTGGTCACGACGTTGAGATCACCGAAACAGGTGAAGTAACTTGGCGTCAGATCAGGTTGGAGCACCAGGATAAAGGCGTCCGTCAACGTCGTTCGGCAAGTCTGATCGATAACGGTCGTCGGCAAACCAATACCGTTCGACAGGTCGCCTAAAAGCGCACCGGTCACGAAGACATTGCCCTGAGGGCCCATGGCAATGGCTGTGCCCTGTTCATTGCCGTCTGCGGATGATGACCCCACGGAGGACCCCGCCCCCCCAAAGACGCGCACCGCGACCAGATTCCCGGCTGAATCGAGTTTGGCGACGAAGGCATCGCGGCTGCCCTGAATCGTGACGGCCTGGCCGTCGATACTCGACGAGGATGTCCAGCCCGTGACATAGAGGTTGCCAGCGCTATCGGCAACGGCGTCAAGCACTTCGTCATCGGCGCTGCCGACAAACAGGTGCTGCGCATCGACCGACAGGGCGGCGAAGACAGGAAGGGATAAGGCCAACCCGATCATCATGACGATGGTTTGGGCGGCGATTTGGGTCCCGATCGGTGTTAGACGCATGCAGACACCCCGAAACTGGATGGATGCAGCGACCGGAAAACGCATTCACGCTGCGCGGATGGAATGGTCACTGCTAGCTAGTGATCCATGCGAAAAATTATGTAACTGTTCGCTTCGTGAGAAGGCACAGAACTTCCCGCATGGACTACTAGGTCCATTGCGCCCGATTCGTTCCATTTCCCAGGCGCGCGAAGGGTCTATTATAGCAGATTGGACCATGCCCCTTCCAAAGCCGGTCACGGATTAAGGCGCCAATAAGGCTATTCTCCATCCTGCCCGCCTGCCGGGGCGCGGGCCGCCTGGTTTTGCTTAAGCTTCTCGGCAATGATCCGGCGCAGTTCCTCCTTGGTGTATTTTTTACCCTTGAACGGCGCCGCTTTGACCCGAATCAATAGAGGCTCGGCATCAGGAACTTCAAACTTATCCTTTTTTAACAATGACTTGGGCGCCCCTTTGCCTGCAAGCAAGGGCTCGATCAGGTAGTCGCCAATGGCCAACTGCGCAGGCAAACGAAATCGCACCTGATCGCCGTCGCCACGGGCATGCACGCCCTGCAAGGCATTGATCGCGATCAGCGATTGGCCTCCGGAGAGATAGAGCACGCCTCGGTAAAGCTTCATGGCGGTCGCGGGCTGCCGAGGCGCATAGACGACGGTTGGCTGCCAGGGGCCGAGCATCGTATCGATCTGCACGACACGTCCGTCACGCAGCAGGGCGAATAGCTGCCCGGACTGGCCCTGAACATCACGCACCCCCTCCGGCAACTCGATCAAGGCCGGGTTTGCGGTATCCGGTTTATCGACCGCTGCAAGCGGGATCAGACCCTGTCCCGGCCGATGCACGAAGGCGCGGCCATCGAGCATGCGTACGAGATCGGCGCCCGAGGCATCCGGGTAGGCTCGAACCTGTTCCGGCTCATCCGGATGGGTAAGACGATAGACCAGCACGCCCTGGGTGCGTGACAGGGCCGCCAGCGCGCCGCTCTCCACATCGATATCGATAACATCATGAATGCCCTCCAGAGCGAGACTCTGTCCGTCCTCCGGGTTCAGGATCGATACCCCGCCCTCGGCATCAAGCAGATAGAGACGTCCCTGCTTGAAGCGCATGAAGGCAATGTCGCCCCCAACAAGGAAATGTTGTCGGATGTGACTTGAAAAGGGGTCGCTGATATCGAGCACCAAGAGCCGGTGTGGACCATCTAGGACAAAGGCCCGCTGGTCATCGACGATCACCTGACGGGCATCCGGCACATCGATACCCGTAACCCAGGTGGGGTTCAGGGGATTGCGGATATCGAAGACCTGAAGGCCGGCCCGCCCCTGGGCGACATAGGCATAGTCTCCCTGCATGGCGGCGTCCTCTACCTGTCCGGGGTGGGGGTATCGGCCCAGCGCCATCATTCGATCAGACCGGCCGAGGTCCAGCACGGACAGGCCGCCCCACCAGTCCAGGACATAACCGCGCCCATCCTGAACCCTAATCCCCCAGGCGGCGCCGTGGGTATCGTAACCCAACTCGCGCCGTGGGGCCTTGGGGTCGCTGACATCCACGACCTGCACCCCCGCCAGCCAGCTCGCGACGTATAGGCGTTTACCCACCAATTCCAGGCCGCGGGCATTACCCGGTAGATCGATGCGCCCCAGTTCCCTAGGCGCCTCGGGGTGCGTGATATCAAGCACATAGAGCCCACCCTCGAAAAAGGCCACATAGGCGAGATTCCCGTCGAGCAAGACCTCCTCGGCGGCCCCGCCCGGCGAGAACTGGCCGATTTGACGCGGCACGCGGGGATCGCTGACGTCGAAGACCAACAGGCCGTCGTCGTCATCAGCCACATAGGCCATTTGATCGCGGACACGGATCGACCAGGCCTTGCCAGGGGTATCAGTGGTACTCAGTAGCGTCGGCTTGCGCGGCTCGGAGATATCGATGATCTGAAAACCGCCTCGATGACTGGCCAGATAGAGCCGGTCGCCCACGATGACCGGCGTATACGCCAGCCCATCGGTCTGCAGACGGTCGATGATCACGGGTCGAACCGGATCGTGGATATCGATGACCTCCAAACCGTGATCGTCATCGGCTACATAGGCGAGATCGCCATGGAGCACGATGCCCTTGGGGGAGCCCGGGGTGTGAATACTTGAGATCAGGTGCGGGCTGACCGGATTGGCGATGTCATAGATATGCACACCGGAGAACCAGTCGGCGACATAGAGTCGCTGGTCACGAATGGCGGCTCGGCGCTGACCACCAAAGTTGACCCCCTGCCCGAAATCCAGACCCTCGTTGCTGATGATGGGCGGATGCACGCCGGTGTCGAGGCGCGACAGTTCGTGACGACCCAACAGCAGGACCGAGTTATCTTCGGGTAAGAAGTCGACCGGGACTTCGGCCAGGCGGGTCGTCGACAGAATGGACGGCAACGCCGGATGACTCACGTCCAGCACGCTCAAGGCGCCCTTTTCACCCAATGCATAGAGGTCATCATCACGAGCCGCGAGGCGGCCCACGAAACCGACCTCTTGATGGCTGCCCAGCCAGCGCGGATTGGCCGGATCATCAATCGCAAAAGTCATGATGCCCTGCCGACCACAGGCCAGATGAAGCAAGCCATCAGACAGGACAAGATCGCTCGCATCGCATCCAATCCGAGCGCTTCCGAGCGGACTTATCGCGCCACCGCCGCGAAGACCAAAGGTCACCAGGCCCTCTCCCGAAACGGCGAGAAACAGGACACCGTTGCGCGCCTGGAGGGCGCGGGCGATGACTGGCAGCGCCTGCGCGCCGAGTGTCCGGGGGCGGCTTGGGTCTGTCGCGTCAACAATCTGTAGCCGGTTGTCCGCGCGCAGGATATAGACTTGGCCGTCGTTGGCTGCCATGGCGCGCGCCGCGACCTCGAGCGGGGCCTGCCCTCGCAGCACCAACGTAGCCCCCGAGCGCTCCAGCACGTACAACCTATCGGAGCCGGCCGCATAGGCCACCGACCCCGACACGATGAGATGATCGGCCGTCCCGGGGAGCGTTAAGGAAAATGTCTCGGCCTCGGTTCCAGACATGAGCGCCGCCTGCGGTGACATCAACACATGCTTACCGGCCAGAATCAGGACATCATCGCCGATCATCGCCAGGGCCTTTCCAGACCCGGATATGGCCCGGCGACCGGTCTCCACGGGCCTGCCCAAGGTCAGCACCGGCTCCGCCCGAGTCATCGCGGAGACCAGGATGTCCTGGGCCTTTCCGGTCTGAATCTCACGCACCTCACCGCCCGTTGCCTGGGCCATGAAACTCAAACACAGCAGCCAGAGACCCAACAGCCCGGATTTAACGACGTTCGTCATTGGCAATTCCTGATCGGTTAATCATACGAGTAAGCCGGCGTGAATCGCCCGGCTCACGGACAGGGGTTCGGGATGCGGGCATGGATGGTCTCGATACCGGACAGTACGTCGGCAGACAGCCCTAAATCGATGCTGGAGATATCCGACTTGAGCTGAACGAGATTCGTCGCACCGACGATGGTGCTGGTGACAAAGGGCCGCGAATGGACGTAGGCCAGCGCCATCTGGGCTGGATCCAGGCTATGACGCTTCGCCAGTGCCACATAGGCCGCGGCGGCCTCGTCGGCTAGTGGATTCCGGGTATAGCGTGTAAACCGCTCGAACAGGGTTATCCGACCATCCGCCGGGCGCGCGCCGTGCAAATACTTGCCACTTAATACGCCGAAGGCCAAAGGTGAATAGGCCAACAGGCCCATCGACTCCCGGATCGCCACCTCGGCCAAGCCGATCTCAAAGCTTCGATTGAGCAGATTGTAAGGGTTCTGGACGCTGACCATGCGTGGCAGCCCCCGAGCCTCCGACAGCGCCAGGAAACGCATGGCGCCCCACGGTGTTTCATTGGAGATGCCCACATGACGAACCTTGCCGCTCCGAACCAGATCGGCCAAAACATCAAGGGTATCCTCGATCGGGACCGGCTCATCCTCCGGGTTGAACTCGAAACCAAGCCGACCAAAATAGTTACTGCGCCGGTCCGGCCAATGGAGTTGATAGAGGTCGAGATAATCGGTCTGCAGGCGCTCGAGACTGGCATCGACGGCGGCCTCTATATTCCGCCGATCGAGGCGGTTATCGCCGCCACGGACATAGTTCAAGTCGTCCGATCGGCTCATGACCTTGCTGGCGAGAATGACTTGGTCTCGATTACCGTGGGCCTTGAGCCAGGAGCCGATATAACGCTCCGTCGATCCGTAAGTCTCAGCCTTGGGTGGCACGGGGTACATCTCGGCGGTATCGATGAAGTTCACGCCCGAGTCCATCGCCGCGTCGAGCTGGGCGTGCGCCTCTGCCTCGGTATTCTGCTCTCCCCAGGTCATCGTGCCCAGACAAACGACACTGACCTTCAGACCTGTATTTCCGAGTTCACGATAGATCATTGTGGAAAAGGTCCCATTGCCCCAGACATGGCGAACTATTCTAAAGGGCGCGCGACGAAGATCAAGCGAAAACAGCCGATTGCCCGCCGCCGAAACCACCTCGACCTGTCAACGCAATTCTAAAATGTCCCCTTTTCTCCCAAGCTAAAATGTCCCCTTGTTGGTGCGGCGTTCAGGGGTGGTCCTGCGGGAGGAGGATGGTAGGCCTTCGCCAAGGATGATCAGGAGGCG
>Ga0316204_10001123_pt1 | contig 78576 bp, 70 predicted proteins | sample 6monrhotite_MG_2_FD_205661 | JGI IMG/M metagenome (GOLD analysis project Ga0316204, IMG submission 205661) | Microbial mat bacterial communities from mineral coupon in-situ incubated in ocean water Damariscotta River, Maine, United States -... | ecosystem: Environmental > Aquatic > Marine >... | reverse complement strand
TCGGTGAAACTGATCTGAATAATGTTGTTGCTGAGCTGGAATCTTGTCGTAGTCAGTATCCTGATCATAACATCCGTTTGACTGGTTACGATAACTACACCCAATCTCAGGGCGTTAACTTCGTAGTATTCAAAGCGCAAGGTTCTTCACGCGCTTGGTAAATGGTTGATCTTGGTGTGGGCGTAATCCCACACCGAATCTGATTCAAACTTTAAGAACGGATGGGAAATGATATGGCAAGCCAACAGCAAACTGGTCGTGCTGCCTCTAAGGCACGCCGACAACTGCAAGTGAACGGTAAACCTCGTTCAGTTGCTGCTACTGCGCATACCCGTCAGCCTAAGCGTAAACCTGTTCCTGCTGCGAATCCAACGCCTGCACCAGCTGCTGTACAAGCTGTTGCTCCTGTTGTGCCAAATTTTGCTGCTCCTGTAAATATGCCTAAGCCTAAAGCTGCCCAAAAGAGCGCTTCGCGTTTGCGTCGTGAATCTTTGGCAGCTCGAGGTAAAAGGGCAGATAGAAGCAGTGATCGATTGCGTACTAGCGAAATGGCGTTGAAACGTCGTTCTGCTGCGGAAGCTAAAGCGGAAAAAGGCGACTGCGGTTGTGGTGGTCCATGCTGTCAAGAAGCTGAGGCGAAAGCGGCAGCTGTTCCAGTATCAAGCGTGAGTGCGCCTGCTTTTACCGGCAAAGGTGCAAGAAGAAAGCCTGTAGTAAGTGCTAGTAATACTGGTCGAATGTTATCACGTGCGCGTCGTACTGCGATGTCCGGTCGTGGTAAGGCAGGTTTGGAAGCGCTCGGTAAAAATTCTTCTGCTTCACTGGCTCGACAGGCTAATCCTGAGATTTCAGCGCGAGATCTTGCTCGTGTGGTTCGTGAGTCGCGTAGTAAAGGTGGTGCTCGTGGAAATGCTTCTGCCGCACCAACTCGTACTCGTCGTCCTCGCAACGCTGCTGAAGCTAAAGCGGTTAGTGGTACAAAGGTGTCGCACAGTGAAAAAATCACTGGAGATGAGACAGGGCTTTGTCGAGATGTGACAGGAACTGAATACTTCTCAAGTGATGTATTTACTGAGTTTTGTCAGACAGAAGCACCTAAAGTGCCGCATAAAGTGAAAACTAGTGAAAGTTTAAGTGGCAGAATTATTACCACCAGTAGTAAAGTTGGTCGTAGCGGTAATGTCACTGGTGATGAGGAAGGAAGTTGTCGGACTATTACTGGTAGTGAGTATGTAGGTCGAGAACAGTATGACGATTTCTGCAAAACCAAACCAGAACCAGGTAGCGCTAAAGTTAGTTTTTCACAAACAACGCGAGGACAGATTGTCTCTGGTTCTAAGCCGGCACGTTCTGAACATGTGACTGGTGATGAAGCTGGCACTTGTAGCGCTGTGACAGGCACACCTTATACTGGTGTGGAACAATATGGTCAGTACTGTAAGCCGGATCAAGTAAAGCTGAGCCAGGCGCGCAATCAGAATAGATCTGGTAGCAATGTTGGACGTGACATTACAGGTCAACAACCTGGGTTTGCTGGTTTAACTGGCACAGGAAAGGGTGTTTGTAGTGATGTTAGCGGCACAACTTATGTTGGTGCTGCAGAGCAGCAGGAAGTGTGTGAAGCAAAACCAGCTAAAGTAGGTGAGCCGGATTTTCCACAACCTCTAACTGGTGCGCCTTGGGGTGCTTTCAGTGTTGTACCACCAGTTCATGCTAGCCAACAACCTCAGGTTGCTGTACGTGAGAATGTAACTGGTACCCGATATGAGAAAGGATTAGTTAGTGGAACTTTCTCTATGGGCGAAGGGAAAATTACCGGTACTGAGCAGTTTCGGTTCGGAGATAAAAAAGCGAGAGCGGCAACAGTTGTCGCAACACCAAAAGTGGAAGAAGCTAAGGTTTCGCGAGTGACAGGCGAAGGTCTTGATGCTGGTTTGAGAATAACAGGCAATGACTGGGGTCGTGGTGATCATGTAACTGGTACGGAAGGTACTTCAGCAATGAAGCGCAACCCGACAAGACGTGGTCCTATAAGCGCTATGCCATCTTCTGCGCCAGAGCAGAAGAAGGAAGTTGTTGAGCGTAACGACATAAATGTAACTGGCGGTAGTGGTTCTACAGAAAGTGGTGCGCTAGTGACACTCTCGGGTGGTGCTCGAGGTTAAGTTATCTGTGTCTATGATATTGGAGAGCGAGGCTGTTTATTGGCCTCGCTAACCAAATCAAAAATTAAATGATTGTAAATAAAGAATTCAGGAAGACGGATTAATTAAGATGTTCAATACCAGAGCAAAAAGCAGACGAGCAATGCAAGGGCGACAGCCATTGCAGAGGCGCGCACTGCCCCAGGGGCATACCAATGCCTATGGCTGGTCAGCGAACAGTGGTGCTCATCCGTTTACCCGTACAGCTGAAAACAGCAGCTTGTACCATTATGAACAGCAGGTTAAACAGGCCTTTACGCAGATAGAATCTACATTGCAAAAGTTATCAGCAATGCAGCACGAAATTGATTTTGCAAGCCGCTCACAAGTTTTAGCGAAGAGCGAATTAGGCTTTGAATTACCTGAGTCGTTGCTTGCGGATAGTTGGATTAAGCCGCTTGATATAGGTAAGTTATATGCCTGGTGTGTATTTGAAACGTTCACCAAGATGTCTGGTGAGTTTTTTGCCGCTAAGCCATTGGGCAGTGAGAATGAAGAAGGTTTTCAGCAATTTTTAGAATCCTGTGGATTCCATACTTTGGACGTGTCACCTTGTGCTGATGGTCGCTTAGCACATGTCATTCGCTATGTATTGCGTCTTCCTTATAAGTCCGTTAGACGAAAATCTTACGCCGGTGCGACTTTTGATGTGGAAGATAGCTTGCAAAAATGGGTCGAGACAGAAATGTTGCGACATCGTGAAGCTAGTCCGAACGCTGCTGATGCACCGACTCGTTATCTCAAAGTTGCTGTTTATCATCACAGTTCATCAAAGCCTGAGAGTGAAGGTTGTGCTGCACACGGTAGTGACATACAGAAAGCTGCAGCTGCGGCATTGGAAAGATTACAAGATTTTAAACAAGCGGTTGAGAACAGCTTTTGTTGTGGTGCTTCAATCGACCTATTGTTGATTGGTATAGATACTGATAATGATGTGATTCGTTTGCATTTACCTGATGCTGACGGTTCAATTGACGCTTCGTTTCACATTGATGCAATGGCGTTATACGAAGTAACTCGCTCGGTAGTATCTGCGAACAGGCCAGAAGTAGCGGTAAAAGAATATCTTGAAAGTAAGTACAAAGCACATGGTGCTTCACTCCCTGCGGAAGGAATGTTGAAACTATCGTCGTATTTATTATGCGCTAATTTGTCTCAAATAGACTATGTACGCCAATATCATGGTGGTTGTTACAGTGATATCGGCCATCAAGAATGTTTTATTGGTATGGGAATCGGATTCGAAGAAGTGCAACTGCGTAATCTGACATATTTTGCCTACCTGCAAACGGTGGAAGAGGGTGCCAGGGATTTAGATGTCGGCATTAAAATTTTTACAGGTCTCAATGTTAAACGCGGTCTTCCTATTCCGGTGGTGATTCGAAATGACTATCACGGCCAGGTACCTGGCGCAAAGGCACGAGCAGAGGCACGCTGTCACCAATTGGATGAAGCATTGCGTAGCCGTTTTAGTGATTATGCCAAGCAGGGTTTGTTACATACTTTGCTAATGGTACGTGACTGCCACGCTGATGGTAAAGCTGAGACAATAGGTTGCTCCTTGGAATTGAGTAGACAGGAGAAGCACTGATGAAAATTTGCAAGGTTGAAAAACCATTAGTCGCTACCAATAGAATTCCAGGAATGGAACACAAACATCTGCAAGTTGTGCTTGATGGTAGTACACGTTTAGTCGCGGTGGATTCAGTCGGTTGTTCGCCAGGTGATTGGGTGCTTTGTGTTGGTAGTTCTGCGGCACGTGAAGCGGCGGGCAGTAAAGAATATCCTAGTGATCTCACCATCGTCGGTATCATCGATTATTGGGATGAGGCGGAGGCGCAGAGCTAGTGGAAATTCTGCAGGTGGTTGGGCCGTTGGTATCTACACATCGCCATCCAGGGCTTTACCAAACCAGCTTGCGTTTATTGAGGGATAGAAAAGGTAAGTTGCATGTAGCAGTAGATACTAGCGGTTGCCGGTCAGGTAATTGGGTGTTTGTAGTAAGTGGTTCAGCGGCGCGTCATGCTTTAGAAAATAAGGCAGTTCTAACCGACTTGACTATTGGCGGAATTATAGATTTTTGGGATGAAGAAACCGGGCAGCTGCATATGCAGACCTGACTGGAACATTAGACTTCAGAGTGTAAATTTTTTAATAAACAAGTAATGATTGACCAAGACGGAGATAGAGCAATGAGCGAAAACAACTACGGTATTGCATTAGGTATGATCGAAACACGCGGTCTTGTGCCAGCCATTGAAGCGGCGGATGCTATGACTAAAGCAGCAGAAGTACGTTTGATTGGACGTGAGTTCGTTGGCGGTGGTTACGTTACAATTCTTGTGCGTGGCGAAACAGGTGCTGTTAATGCGGCAGTCCGTGCTGGTGCAGATGCTTGTGAACGTGTTGGTGATGGCCTAGTAGCAGCGCATATCATTGCTCGTCCACATAAAGAAGTGGAGCCAGTATTGAGCATGAGCATGAGTAATACAAATAAAACTTTATAATTAATAGAAACAACTTATTTTTAAAACCATCCTATAGAGGAGAGTAAAATTATGGCAAGTGAATCATACGGTATAGCATTGGGCATGATCGAAACGCGTGGATTAGTTCCTGCAATTGAAGCAGCAGATGCGATGACTAAAGCAGCGGAAGTACGTTTGATTGGACGTGAGTTCGTAGGCGGTGGTTACGTTACTATTCTTGTACGTGGCGAAACAGGTGCAGTTAATGCGGCAGTTCGCGCTGGTGCAGATGCTTGTGAACGTGTTGGTGATGGCCTGGTTGCAGCGCACATTATCGCTCGTCCACATAAAGAAGTAGAGCCAGTTCTTGGCGGTAGCAAAGAGTAATACGAAGTAGAGCGGTGCGTGGTAGGGAGTTCTCCTCTTTTTTCTTCCTGACCACGCCTGGCTTTTATCTAGTTAATGAAAGGCAGCGGAAATTATGACACAGGATCTGGCTATTCTCGGATATCTGGGACGCGCCCTGAGTTTTGAGTTATCAGCGGTACAGCAATATTTATCGCTAGCCAAGTTATTAGATTTGCGTGGCATGCCACAAGCGGGAGACAAATTTCGCCATGAGGCACAAGAGGAAATGCAACACGCAGAAAGGATAATTGGTCGAATGTTGGCATTGAATGCCGCACCAAATGCAAGCAGTTTAAGACCAGCACGTCTCAATGGTTCATTGCCAGAATTAATGAACCATGCTGCTGAATTGGAAGCAGAGATTGTAGCTTTTTATGATCAAGCAGTGCGTCATTGTAGCCGCACACAAGATCATGAAAATCGAATATTTTTTGAAACATTGCTGCGTGAAGAGCAGCAGCATGCCGCAGGACTCGATGCTTGGCGGCAAGAAATAGAAACCGGTCATCTGATCGATTGAATTAAACAAGGAGTACAGTCATGAGTGCTAATTGGGTGACGAGAAAACGTCCAGCGCGACTTGAATGTCGTATCGAATTCAATGATTATGAAGAGACACGTGAATTCCTTGATCGTGCCGCGGATCTCTCTGAGAGTCACGGATACTATCCTGATTTGAGTTTTGGTCGCACTCATGTCTCAATCACATTACGCCCGGAAGTTGAAGGTGAAGAAGTGAACGAAGCAATGTGGCAATACGCCAAATTGTTGGATGTATTGATTCCCGCAGCGCGCACATCTGACTAATAATACGCTGATTATAGGTAAGTGACATGAATACTACTACAAAAAAAGTTTCAAGTACTACAGGAAAGACAACAAACAAGCCGAGTGTAAAATCAAAAGATGAAGATTTGGCAGTTGCGCAAAAAGTTGAGCCGACAAAAAAAGACACGTCAGCAACGAAATCTGAAAAATCAGAAGATACCTCGGTGGTATTTACCTCTCGCCGCGTTTGGCCTGATTAAACTTATTTAGCAGTAACGACTGGAGAAATTATATGTCGAGTATGAGCAATTTGCTGCTACCAGCAGTACTGTTTTTTGCGCTTGGCGTTATTGCACGGTTAATTAGATCTGACCTGCGTTTTCCGCCTGATCTTGCGAAAGTTCTCTCTATTTATCTTCTCATGGCTATCGGTTTGCACGGTGGTTATGAGTTAGCAAAAGCCGATTTGGTGATTGCTCTCAATTCTATTGTATGGGCTTTAATTCTCGGTTTTACATTACCGATTCTCGGCTATTTGATGTTGGTAGCAACGCGCAAGGTTAGCCCGTTGGATGCTGCAGCAATATCGGCGCATTATGGTTCGGTTAGTGCGGGTACTTTCCTAACTGCAGTTGCTTATCTTGATAACGCTGGCGTCACATATGAAACTTATCCATTAATAATGTTAGCAGTGATGGAGTCGCCAGCAATAGTAGTGGGGCTTCTTCTAGCGGCTAAGGCACGTCATTCTTTAGCAGCTCGTGAAAATAGTTTAACACCAAATGGCGCAGCTGCTATAAATGCGTTATCAGAGAGCAAGAATGACACAAAGCCTGGCTTTGGTGAACTGCTTCGTGATGCGTTTACTAATGGTAGCGTTGTAGTATTAATCGGCTCGATGATCATTGGTGCCATCTCAACGCCGTCCGGTATGAACAAACTATTTCCATTTATCGACGACATTTTTATGGGTGTGTTGTGTCTGTTCTTATTTGATATGGGGATGGTGGCAGCGCGTCGCATCGGTGATTTTCGTAAGGTGGGCTTTGTGTTAGCTGCATTTGGCATTGTTATGCCATTGATAGGTGGCTTGGTTGGTACATTTGTAGGAACCAGTATTCTCGAATTCAGTGTAGGAGGTGCTACACTGGTGGGTGTTTTAGCTGCTAGTGCATCATATATTGCAGTGCCACCTGCGATGCGACTGGCGGTACCAGAGGCAAATCCCTCATTTTATTTAACACTATCGTTGGGTATAACATTTCCCTTTAATGTTATTGTGGGTATACCGCTTTACCATAGCCTTGCCGAGGCTATGGCAGTTTGATGTCAATTCGAATGTACGATTCAAAAGGGGCCAGACAATGGTAAAACTGTATCCAGAAAAATTGCTTAGCATTATCAGTATAGACTCTATGGAAGAGCGCTTGGTGGAGATGTTTAAGATATATGGAGCAAGTGGCTACACAATATTGCGAGCGAGAGGAGAAGGCTCCTCTGGTTTGCAGGCTGATATCAGTGGGTTTGACGCTAATATTCTCGTGAAGGTGATCGTGCCTTTGGATAAGCTTGAAGTGTTGCTAGAGAGCATAGAGCGTAAAATAAATAAGGGTTATCATTTGACTGTTTTTATTTCTGATGTGCAGGTTATTACACCGGAAAAATTCGAGAAATCGTTACGTTAATATATGATGTATTCCTTCTCAATTCCAACAGGTGTAGATGATGGTAGAGCAGGATAAATCCCGGTTTAAGGGTGGCTTGCCCGATTATTTAATTCGTCATACCACTTTTCGACAGATGCAGATCTTTGAGGCAGTTGTGCGCTTAGGTAGTTTTACTCGCGCCGCTGAGGAATTATTCCTCACTCAACCTACTGTATCTACCCAATTAAAAAAATTGACAGACGTAATGGAATTGCCGCTGATTGACCAATCCGGTCGTCAACTCAAACCCACCGAAGCGGGCGAACATTTGTATCGTGCTATCCGACAGATTTTTGATTGTATGTCTAGTCTTGATACACGTATTGCTGAACTCAAAGGCGTTCGTCGAGGGCGTTTACGGTTGGGAGTAATCTCAACAGCCAAGTATTTCGCACCAGAAATTCTAGGAGATTTTTTCCGTGAGTATCCTGGTATCGATATTTCTCTTAAAGTCACCAATCGTGATCGCATGCACGAATGCATACTCAATAATGAAGATGATCTTTACATTGTTGGGCAGGCGGCAGAAAACTGGCACAATCTCAAAGCCTATCCCTTTGCTGTAAATCCGCTGGTAGTAATGGCTGCACGTGATCATCCGTTGACTAAAGAATCAAATATTTCCATAGAACGATTAGCACAAGAACCACTAATTTCTCGCGAAATAGGATCGGGTATCCGGGATACCATGATGAAACTTTTCGCAAGTCGCGGTTTAACTCCGAATATACGGATGGAAATCGGAAGCAATGAAGGGATCAAACATTCGGTAATCGGAGGTTTGGGTCTGGCTATATTATCGTTACATACGCTGGGCTTGGAAGGTGCCGAAGGGCCGGTAGATGTTCTTGATGTCGAAGGTTTTCCAATCGAGCGAAAGTGGTATTTGGTTCATTCAAAAGATATAGAATTGTCACCTATTGCCAGTGCTTTTCTTGAATTTGCCTTGGCAAGTGAACCCATGATTAATGAACGTATGAAGACATTATATGCGCAATTTTCAAAGCGTCACGAGACCATGCGGAGCAAGAGTAAACATGAGGATTAGGTTTACAATGTCATTGTACGGATTGAAGAAGGCTTTATATGATTAAGTTACGAACCTATGTGTTCATAGATTCATTGCAACCCCAGTTAGCTGTTTATCTAGGAACTGTATCGCAGGGGTTTTTACCCGTGCCGGGTGATGCTTGCCTGTGGCTCGAAGTAGAACCAGGTATGGCAATACACCGACTTACAGATGTCGCTCTGAAAGCTACCCGCGTTCACCTAGGGCAGCAGGTAGTCGAACGCGCCTTCGGTTCCATGGTTTTTCATCACCGTGACCAAAGCGATGTTATTGAAGCAGGTCGTGCGGTTTTAAGTCAACTTAGAACAACAGAAGATGCGCGCCAGAAATGTCGCATCGCCTGGAGTGAAGTTGTGCGAGCGATAACGCCAGATCATGCAGTATTGATTAATCGGCAGGATCGTAAGGGTTCGATGATTTTACCTGGACAAAGTATGTTTATATTGGAAACGGAGCCGGCCGGGTATATTGTTTATGCTGCTAACGAGGCTGAAAAAGCGGCGAATATCACTTTGGTAGATTGCCGTGCTGTTGGAGCATTTGGTCGACTAACGTTGGCGGGAACAGAAGCTGATGTTAATGTGGCGGCACATGCAGCGATGAACGCTGTCCATAATCTCTCGGGCGTCAGTCCTTGAATGATTTTTAATTTGAGTCAGGCAAATCTGACTAACAGTTGTTATGCATAAATACGGGGATATACATGACTGAGGCACCACAGAACGGAATAAAGGGCCTGAAACACTGGCGTTACGATTTATTGGCTGGAATGCAAGTGGCATTGGTATCTTTGCCTCTTTCATTGGGTATTGCCATTGCTTCAGGTGCACCTCCGGTCACCGGTTTGATTTCGGCAATCATTGCAGGCTTTATTTTCCCCTTTCTTGGTGGTGCCTATGTGACCATTAGTGGACCTGCTGCTGGTTTGGCGCCCGCTTTATTAGCCGGTATGTTAATGTTAGGTGGCGGTGATCTGGCAGCGGGTTATCCGTTGTTGTTGGTGGCCATCTGCCTCACCGGACTCGTGCAAATTGTGCTCGCGTTCTTGAAGACAGGGCGTTATGCCATTTTTCTTCCTGTAACAGTGGTGGAAGCAATGCTCGCCGCCATCGGTCTCATGATTATTATCAAGCAAATTCCATCCTTAATGGGTGCGGTGTCGCCAGCAGCGCAGAGCATGCTGGAAACGATTAGCAAATTGCCTCTGGCAGTGCCACAGCTGGAGTGGAGTATTTTCTTCATTGGCGGATTAAGTCTATTTTTGATGTTCTACCTTAATGCTACTCGTCACGAATGGATGCGCAAGGTGCCACCACCACTGTTTGTCGCTTGTCTTGGCATTGCTTTGGGTTACTTGTTTAATCTTGATGCTAAATTTTTAATCACTATGCCGGAGAATCTACTTGAAGGCGGAATTACTTTCCCTGCTTTTGACGAGGTATTAAGTCGACCTGAGTTGTGGTGGAGCATATTGCTGGTAGTGATTACGCTTACGCTAATCGATGGAGTTGAGTCACTCGCCACGATAAAAGCAGTGGATAAAATCGACCCCTTTCAACGTAAATCGGATGCCAACATTACTTTGCGGACCATGGGTATTTCTAATTCACTATCTAGTGTTTTTGGTGGCTTAACGATTATTCCTGGCGGGGTTAAAAGTCGCGTTAACATAGACGCGGGTGGGCGCACCTTATGGGCGAATTTTTATAATGCTGTTTTTCTGCTTATCTTCCTGTTTATTGCCATAGATATTATCGCACGCGTGCCACTGGCTGCAATTGCTGCGATCCTGATTTATGTTGGTTGGAAATTGTGTGAATACAAGGTATTCACGAAGACCTATGCGATTGGGCGTGATCAAATTGTTATTTTTATCATCACAGTGCTTGCTATTTTGGGTACTGATTTGTTATCGGGAATTCTTATCGGTGTTGCAGCCGAAGTGTTGATGCTATTGTATTTACTGACGCCATCGTTTCGCTCTGTATTGAATGGTCGATTGGACCTGGGTCAATCGTTTTCATTGTTGTGGCGTAATCTGCGAGGCTTGTTCAGTGACCCTGTGATATCAGTCAAGCAAGAGGAGCGTGACGGGAACCCCCACTATGAAATAACATTGTCCTCTATCGTCTGTTTTAACCTTCTGCATCTGGATAAATTGCTTGCAAATCTGCCGCCTACTACCGGCGTTACACTAATTATTACAGAGTCGGGCCGTATTATTGATCACACTGGTATGGAATATCTTCATCAGTTTCAGGATGAGTGTATGCGTGATAAACGTCCGTTCGAATTGCTGGGGCTGGAAAATTTTTTCCAATTCACAAATCATTCACTCTCGGCGCGCATGCAGGACATTATACTGATTAAAGAAAAAGCTAAGCGTACTCAGCGAGAAATTCAAATGGAGAAGTTGGCCGAACGTTGGGGATTAGAATTAGAACAAGGTACGCAAAGTATACTTAACGTGCATGATTTTGTGTATTTACGTAGAGGTTCGGATAAGCAGGAAAGCAATGTGATGACGGGGGACTTCCGCGGCTGTGAAGTTAGACTGGTCGACTACAGCCACACTGCGGCACCGGACTATTATTCCAAGCATTGGCACTCCATTATTACATTGAGTTGTCCTGCTTCGACAGTTCCCGATTTTGTTATTGCGCCTGGACTTTATTTACGGCGTTATCTGGCGGATTATCATGAAGTGACACTGCCAGGGGTAAGTGAGTTTTCCGATAATTATAGACTCTATACTAAGGACGAACACGATCCTTCGCCATATATTTCGCGCGAGATAATCGAGTTCCTAGTGAATCACAAAGGGTTCTATCTGGAAGTTCGGAATGGTATGATGTTAGCCTTCAATCGAAACCAAGAGTTGGCCAACGCTGAGGATATAGATGGCTTATTTGCCTTAATGGAGATCTTCAGTAACTCTTGTGCCACGAAGTTGAATCAACCACCAAGCACATAAAGACAAGCAACACGCACAGGTTAATTTAGATACTTTCCTGTGCGTGTTTAGATCTATAGACTACGGGTATATCTTATTTGTTTTATGACGAACCATGCTTACGAAAAGCCTGGTTTATGGCGTGAATATTTGAACGTGCTCTTTTATTTCCTTGCACCAACCGGCCTATATGATCCTACCAACGATCATTAATGCGGATTACAAAATAAGTGATGGCAGGGAAGATTACAGATGAAGCGAGAAAGAGACTAAGGGCTTAGGCGTAACGAGGAGTATCAAGACGTCGAGTTTTCTGCACCATCCGGTATAGCGAACGAGCATTATTAAAGCGAGATACTTGTTCCAGAGGTACCCAGAGGACTTGATGAGATTCATCATTGCCTGGTAAAGGAATACTGTCATCTATTTCAAGTAGAAAACGGATGTCGAAATGTACATGGCGAGGATCGTGTTCACTGGCATAGACAGTGTGTATATCTACATCGAATATAGTGTCACTTACCAAACGGATATGTGCCAGATCAACACCAGATTCTTCAGAGGTTTCTTTCAACACGACACGCTCAATATCGGGATCTTTATCGGCGTGACCACCAGGTTGCAACCAGCGATCCAGTTTGCGGTGGTGCAACATCAACACATGGCTGCGGGCCGGATTAACCACCCAGGCAGAACCAGAAACATGACCATGTGCTAGATTGCGATCAAAACAGTTATCGTGTTGCTGCACAAAATGGAGCGTGCGAGCTACCATAGCTGCTTCTTCCATATGAGGTGTTTTGTAGTTTGATAGTAACTGAAGAAGCTGTTGTCTATGCATGATGGTCGAGCGTAAATTAAAGTTAAATAAAGATACTCTTTTCACGAGTAAAATGACAGTACCTTAGTGTGTTTCAGGTATTTGTATGTTCAATAGAGCACATTGATAAATATAGATATCGAATAAGAAATTTTTTAGGACGATTTCTTTCTTGGAATTAAAGGATCACCTCAGTTCGACAAACTCCTAGTCACTAAAATTAATTCTTTTGATATTAAATCTTAAATGTCTGGTAGAAAAATATTTTTTGTTTTTTGATTCAATGTCTATATTATTTTGCAACTCTTTCTTGGTAATAGCCTGCGATGAAAAAACACCAACACGATTATAAGTGTGAGGCGTCTCTAGCTTAAAACAAGAAGTGAAGGTTTTATTTAATTTTTTATCAGAAAATATTCCGCATTGATATAGTTCTTTATCATCAGCGAAATTTATGACGAGTATTCCATTGTCTGAGCGTAATTTATTGAGTTTTTTAATCCAACTTGAATTTGCAGTTATTGCACGTTGAGGCTCATTGTCTTCATCAGAAAAAAGGTCATCTACAATGTAATCAAATTTTTCTCCACCATAATTTTTTACCCACTCCCATGCGCTCTGATGAATCAACTGTGTTGAATCAGAATTTTTAAGATTAAAAAAGCGTTTTGCAATAGAGATATGAGTTGCGTCCAATTCAATACCTGTAATCTGATCTGGTTCGTTGAGATAAGAAAGCTGCTTGATTGCAGCGCCACCACCAACACCTAGTACAAGAATTCGTTTTGGTTTATTGTCTCGCGGAAAAAAAAATGAGGGCAGGGATAACAAATCCCAAACTTGTCCACTAAATGGTTGTCGAGGATTATACTGAGAATGAAAAACACTATTTGTATAGAGGCGAATAGAGTTGCCAGCAGTTCTTACTTCATATGTTTTATCTTTTGCTGTTTTTGTCCAAATAACTGCCAAAAAAATCCCCTATCTAGTTTTATTGACCCTGTTAATTTGCAATAACAACATAGCTGAAAGTATTTGTAAACGACATGTAAATGTTTACCCGGGATTAATAGATAAAGGTGACTTCCAGAGGTCGTATAATCTAAGTTTCTTTTAGAAAGTGCAAATAATAAACCACTCCTAAGTCATTGATTAGAGGGTAAGAATCAATGGTGTTGTCAATAACTGGGAAATAGCCCCGCAAATGTCGCTACGACATAGTCATAAAAGGCAATTGTGAATAACCTTCGTTGAAGATAAACAACAACTTAGACGGATTGGTAAATAAATCCGGTCATGATATGAATGATTCATCTCTCTTTACAAGCCAAAAAACTAATTGAATCCCGTGAGATAGAAGTCCATTACAAAATAAATCGGAGTATTTGAGTTAACAGTGTTACGTGGATTATAGCGTTCCATGGGTTCTGTTTTCCCGTTCCCGCTAGAGAAGTCAAAATTTTTGATTCATGCAGGCGCTCTCAGGTTGAAATTCAGGAAGGGCGGATTGATATTTATTACTGGGGAGGAGGTGAGAAGAAATTACTGCTAGTGCATGGTTGGAACGGTCGAGGAATACAATGGATTTTGTTTATGGAATCATTGCCGTTTCATTCGATGGTTTGGCAACAGTATATGCGATGTATTCAAATTTGCTGAGACCAACATGTACATTTTATATTTCTGTCCCGGAAAGTTTTAGCGTTTTAATGAAGGCCTTTGCCGATTATTTACATATCCTCTACGACTAGAAAGTGAACTTAAAAAAGGATTCAGAAGCGCTTGTTTGATCAGGTCTGGGAGGAGGTTACGATGACGCATATGATTCAATATTCGAGCTTTCCCATGTGGTATTATTCATGACAGGGATGATCAACAGGTTCCTCTCCATCATGCGATTAACAAGACAAAAATAGAACCAATACCAATCTGTTTGTGACAACAGGTTGGGTCATAATCGTATTCTGAGAGATGATAATGTCATAACAACTGACATTGATTTTATCTCTCAGTAGCAGACTATATTGATAGGAAAATTCTTGTATAAATGAATTTTTCGTGTAGAATTCGCGGCCTTAGTTGGGGTGCTTAGCTCAGCTGGGAGAGCGTCGCCCTTACAAGGCGAATGTCGGGGGTTCGATCCCCTCAGCACCCACCAACATTAGAGGGAGTAGACAATGTCTACTCCCTTTTTTTATGCAACGATTTTTTATAAATGTTGTTCTCGATGTTCAATTTCACAAACTTAGATTAACGAATGTAAACTTAAAGAAATCCCCCCAATTAAGAATATTCTTCATCTTTAGTTGATCCTTAATAAGAAGTTGTTAGTGGTCAGGAGGAAGATGAAAGCGAAAATAATGTTCGAATGATTTTAAATCAAACTGGCAAATAAATAACCGAATACATGATGTAATGGCTAAGTAGAATATTTTTGATGTGTGGTGATCCTAAGTATTCGCGTGATCTCATGATGACCTGGTTATGTCATCATTGTATAAATAATTCTCATATTTTAAACAAAGTAGGAATGTTGAGAACAACGAAAGTACAAAGATTTGCGGCTAATGCAGTAATAACACTATTAATTTACTGAGATATTGTTTTATATTAGAGGAAATCTGCTATCTTTTATATTGTTGAATGATGCGTAGTTGATAACAGAAGGTATTTATTCACGTCCAACTATTATGAGTTATCTTTTTGGGATAGACATATGTGGTATTTGCCGTTGCGATCAACGAATCATTCAGAAATAGCAAATCTGCAAAAAGGTAATATACTCTATCGAATAATAGTCACTCTGACTATTGCGTTTTTTTATAGCAATGCCGAAGCTGCACGTTGTTTATTTATTTCATCCTATCATCAAGGTTATGAGTGGGCAGATGGTATTGAAGAAGGCGTTAAAAAAGTATTATTAACTCATTGCGATTTTAAGCAGATTAATATGGATACTAAACGTTTTAAGGAGGAAGATCAGAAGATACAGAAAGGAAAAGAAGCTAAAGCATTTATAGAGCAGTGGAAGCCCGATGTGGTAATAGTAGCGGATGATAATGCGTCAAAATACCTGGTGTCACCCTATTTCATCAATAGTGATATTCCTTTTGTGTTTTGCGGCTTGAATTGGACAGTGGCAGAATACGGCTATCCAGCTTCAAATATCACCGGGATGATCGAAGTTTCACCAATACAGGAAATGTTTGAAAAAATACAAATGATAGTTCCGAAGGCTTCACTTGGCTACTACATCGGTGTTGATACATTGACTGAGCAAAAAAGCTTTGATCAGTTTAATAAAATCGCGAAGCGATTTAACCTAACATTGAGAAAAAGATTAGCAATAAACCAATCTGAATGGATCAAGAATTATAAAGAAGCACAAAAATCAGACTTTCTCATTCTTGGAACCAAATCAGGAATTAATGATTGGGATGATGAAATTGCACACCAAATTGTATCGGAATACGGGCGTATATTTAGTATAACCGATTATGAATGGATGACACGGTTTTCAGTCTTGGGATTAACAAAAATTGCTCAAGAACAAGGTGAATGGGCTGCAAAAACTGCATTAAATATTCTTCAAGGTGCTTCCCCTAGTTCTATACCTATTATCCCAAATCAACACTGGGATATCATTATCAACGATAAACTTTTAAAAAACATCAATATCAACATCCCCGATTACATTCTACTAAACAGTAAGAAAGTAAATGTTAGATAGCCGTTTTCTTCAATTAACGTCTATTTACACATGGCGCATGAGTACAGCGTTTGTATTCTGTACAATATTTGCCGCACTATTAATTTGGGTAGTATTACTTGTAGAAAATCAAATTGCTGAGAATATATTTAGAGTGAAAGCTGAAGCGGGATATTCTCAACTGCTTCAAAAATTGAATGATAATAAAACCGTAATATCCGCTCTTTCAGGTTGGCAGCGTTCTCAAATTCGAGAACAGACTAGTGAACTGCGAATATTTTCAAAGGAAATATTGAGTAATTACCCTCATATTAATTCCATTCATTATGTGAAGAAAGTGCTTAGCGAAGAGCGGGAGTTTTTTGAGCATAAGATGCAGGAAGATGGGTATGCAACTTTTGAAATTACACAATACAATAAAAATAAAACATTTGAACCTAGATCGATAGAAGATAATTATATGCCAACGATTTTCATCGAGCCATTAGAACCGGAAACTGCAAGTATACTAGGTTTTGACATGCTCTCTGATCAAGTTATAGCGCAATCGATAAAAACTGCCATCGAGACTGGGAAGGAAGTTATAACTCCGCCTGTGGATATTATCGGGAAAGGCAAGGGTTTAATTGTCTTTAAAGCCGCCTATAAAGGAAAAATAATACCGATTGATGCAACGTCGAGAATTAACCAGGTTAGTGGTTTGTTTGTTGTGTCGATCATAGCGGAAGATATTAAGCCTTTTATCATTGCTGCACTTAATGATGATTCTACAAATATTCTGATATGGCATTCTGAATTGGATGAAGTTAATGGGGAGTTAATTAATTACAATGTCGATGAACAGGGGGCTGGCCTTGCTAGTTTTTTCCCGACGTTTATTATTACAAAGGATCTCTCTAATACCGGCCAACCCTTGGTGTTACGCATATGGAGAAAGGCAGACTTTTCTGATTACGATTTTAAATTAACCATTGGGATTTTCATATTTTACTTGATAATACTAATATTAATTCGAGCCTCATTAAAAGGTGACTTGCGGCATAGTCTTGCTTCTGAAATCGCTCAAGATGAAATTTTCAAAGAAAAAGAGCTGGCTGAAGTTACTTTGCATTCCATTGCCGATGGTGTGATTACCGCAGATGTTAATAACGACATAGACTATATGAATGAGGTCGCCGAAAAATTAACGGGATGGCAAAAAGAAGATGCAGAAAGAAAATCTTTGAATGATATTGTGATTCTTTGTAATGAAAATAATCCAAATCATAGGAGTGATATCTTTGACAAAGAACGTATTAAAGATGATATTGGTGACTTAAATGAAAATTATTTATTAAAACGAAATGACGACACACAATACACAGTTAAAATTTCTGCATCTCGCATAAGAAATAGAAACGGTGACATAGTCGGTACGATTATTGTTTTCAGAAATGTTACGAGTGAGCGAAAGATGGCCCAACTTATGGCTCATCAAGCCCGACATGATGATTTAACCGGCTTATACAATCGTCGAGAATTTGAAAATCAGTTAACACGTTCACTAGAAAGAAGTGAAAAAGGAAGTGAAAGTGATGTTTTATGTTATGTGGATCTAGATCAGTTTAAAGTAGTGAATGATACTTGTGGCCACATTGCAGGTGACAAACTTCTCACCCAGATAACACATATTTTAAGAACGAATCTTCGTGAATCTGATGTTTTAGCTAGATTAGGTGGTGATGAATTTGGATTGCTAGTGAAGAATTGCTCGATAGAAAAAGCGATTGAAATATCTACTGTGCTTCATAATGCGATAAAAGAGTTTCGTTTTAGCTGGGAAGGTAAAGTTTTTTCCATTGGTTCGAGTATGGGGCTTGTAAGTGTTAGTTCTGAAATAGGCTCGATAGCTGAAGTGATGAGTGCTGCTGATTCGGCCTGTTATGTGGCCAAAGATAAAGGACGAAATAGAATTTATGCGCACACCATGAATGATCATGAGCTAATAAGCCGTCATGGAGAAATGCAGTGGGTACATAAAATTAATGAAGCTTTTGAAAATAAACGATTCAGATTATTTCGTCAAATTGTCCAACCATTGTTGGATGCAAATAATCCTGTACATTATGAAGTGTTGATCAGAATGGAAGATGAACATGGTAATATTGTACTGCCGATGGCGTTTATACCCGCCGCTGAACGTTATAATATTATGCCCGAGATTGATCGTTGGGTTATAGAAAAATCTTTTTCCATAATTGATCGAGAACAGAACCGAGAAATAATATACAACATTAATCTTTCTGGAAAATCGATTAACGAAGATGGATTTCTTGAATATGTTATCGAACAGATAAAAATTCATAAAATATACCCACCAAATATTTGCTTTGAGATAACTGAAACAGCCGCTATTGCTAATCTCTCATCAGCAACAGTGTTCATCAATACGCTTAAAGACAAGGGATGTAGTTTTGCGTTAGATGATTTTGGTAGCGGTTTAAGTTCTTTTTCTTATTTGAAGAACTTACCTGTAGACTATTTAAAAATCGATGGTTGTTTCGTAAAAGATCTTATGGATGATGCTATAGATTGTGCGATGGTGTCTTCCATAGTCCAGGTTGGGCGTGTGATGGGGATAAAAACCATAGCGGAATTTGTAGAAAATGATGCAATTAAAAAACAGCTCTCTTTAATGGATGTTGATTATGCGCAAGGATTTGGGATAGAAAGACCTGAAGAATGGATAATCCTAGACAAAAAACAACCAGATTTAGTCAGTGGTGATTTTTAAAATTATCAGGAATTATTTTTGTCAAAAACTAAAGAAAGAATATTAGATACGGCCTTACAGTTATTTAACGATAGTGGTACGCGAATTATCAGCACCAATCATATTGCTGACGCTTGTTCAATGAGTCCTGGAAATCTTTATTATCATTTTAAAAATAAAGAGCAGATAGTTTTTGGATTATTTGAGCGAATGGTTTGTAGTTGGGATGAAGAAAAAGACAAATCATTCGAAGCTATCACCCCGAATGATATACTTGAGCGTCAGTTGGAAAAAACATTCCATTTTGTCTGGCAGTATCGCTTTATACACCGAGAACTCGCCGCGCTTTTAGATAGAGATGAAAAATTAAAAGCACTCTGCAATCATGTGCTGCAACGTCGTATATTTGAAATTGAAGCTATGATTAAAAAGTTTATTGATGCAGCTATTATTAGGCCGCTAGACGAAAAATCGATAAAATTTCTCGCTCATACGTCACTATACTTTGGTTTGTTCTGGCAACCTTATTTAGAGGTTATCGGTGGCGAATCTACCGAAGAAAATGTTCAAAAAGGTGTGCAGATGATTCAGCAATTGATTGAGCCTTATCTCATATAATGAAATGAAAAAGTTGTTTTTTTAAAACGTAAGTTAAGACGAGCAACTTATCACAATTTCTTGCGCCCAATCTGGCGGTAATTGAGCCAAGTCTTCGAATTTTTTATGTTCATCATATGGGGACTGGAGAACTTTTAGTAAGTTTTCAAGTGTCTCATAATTATGTTTTTCCGCATCTTCAATTGCTTGTTGTGCTAAATAATTGCGAAGTATGTACTTGGGGTTTTCCCGTTGCATATGTAGAGTACGATCGTTATCACAGGAATTGTTATTTTGAAGTTGTAATCGGTAAATGTTAGCCCAAAGGTCAAACCCTTCTCGATCAATAAATAGATCTCGAATTGATTCGTTTTTGTTGTTTTCAAGAGTATTAAAAAAGCAAAGTTTGCGAAAAAATAAGGTGTAGTCAACGTTATTCTTTTCTAATAGTTTAAGTAAATCATCGATCAATGTTTTGTTTTCAGTTGAGAGAGTTTGTAATCCTAACTTTTTCATCATTAATGCTCGATAGGATTTTTTATATTGAGGTCTAAATTCATTCAATGCAGCTTTTGCTTCTTCAACAGCTATAAATGGGATCAGAGCTTGAGCTATCGCACTACAGTTCCATTCACCAATAAAAGGCTGCTGATCAAATGCATAACGACCATTGGTATCTGAGTGGTTGCAGATGTAGCCAGGGTTGTAGTTGTCTAAAAATCCAAACGGACCGTAATCGAGTGTAAGGCCGAGAATTGACATGTTATCGGTGTTCATAACTCCATGTGCAAAGCCGACGGCTTGCCATTGAGCAATGAGTTCTGCCGTTTTTTGTATGATTGTTTGCAGCAACGCGAGATAAGGATTATTTGAATCCAACAAATATGGATAATAATGGTTGATGACATAATCAGCCAGTAGTTTTAAATCGTCGTGCAAACCGTGATGATAAAAATATTCAAAGCTTCCAAATCGAAGATGAGATTGCGCCACCCTCACAAGCAGTGCACCTCGTTCGACTTGTTCTCGATAAACGGGAGTCTCGCTATCAAACAGACATAATGCACGTGTGGTTGGTATTCCCAGGCCATGCATTGCTTCACTGCAGAGGAATTCACGAATTGTTGAACGCAGTACTGCTCGGCCATCTGCATTGCGGGAGTAGGGTGTGGGGCCGGCACCTTTTAACTGGATTTCCCATGTTTCACCATTTTTATTGGTCACTTCTCCTAGCAGCATGGCACGACCATCACCAAGTTGTGGTACGTAATATCCAAATTGATGGCCAGAATAGACGGTTGAAATCGGCATTACACCAGACAATGGTTTGGAGCCGTTAAAAAATTCAGAAAAATCTTCTCGATTTTTTTGCTCAGGATCTAGCCCTAAAAGCTCAGCGACAGAATCATTAAACCCTGCTACTTCAGGATTAAGTAACTGGCTTATGACTTGAGTTGAATAAAAATGATCAGGTAACTGTGTGTATTTATGGGATAAATTGAGTTCTTCTAGTGATTTCATGATAATAACCAAGCTTAACACTGAGTTATTATATCGTTAGTTGACTAAAATTTCATGGAAAATAGAAACTATTTTTGAAACTCGGACAATGCTTATTGGGTGAGAAAATAGAATTCGTAGGCGTTTCCGGTATGTAACATGGAAAATTGATTGGTATTGCTGTCAGTCGGTATATCAACCAGATAGAGAAAGCTCGCTGAAGGAAAACCATATTCAAAACTCTGCGACCCCGGGTTTAAACCAAACTGATAAAATTCATCAGGCGTTTCTTTTTTGAAGACGTAGAGTAGCGTATTGTTTCCGTCGTGGAGCATTGCCCATCGATACCAATCGCTGTCAGCTGGAGCGTTGTAAATCATAGTCGGTCTATCTGTGTTAAGTTCGTAGCTCTTGTTTTGTGAATCAAAATTAAACTGATAGAGTGCATCTTTTATTTTACTCTGCATGAAAAGTTTAGAGGATGAACCATCATGGATCATCGAAAAACTATTGGTATTAGCATCAGATGGAATATTATTTAATTTTATCTCTCCGATATTTTCGTCAAAATGATAGATAGTTTTTGCGTTATTAATTCGAAAAGAATAGAGCGTATTATTTGTATTTCGTTTAAAGAAAAATAGCTGGGACTGAACGCCATCATCTAATGTTGCCCAGCGTTTCCAATCGAGATCGTTGGGAGCATTTTTTATCTGTATGCGGGCATTTTCTACGAATTGATACTTCAAAGTATTAATAACCCAAATGGCATTTTTTATTGATTTTGTGAGTTGATTGCTACTCAAATTTTCGACTTCTGAAAGTTTCCACTGTTGTTCAAGAGAAAAACCAGTGTCAGTAAGCACTGGTGGCTGGCCATCAATCGATTCTAAAGATTTTTGCGCTCCCCAGCGTCTATTATAAAGTTTAAAATAACCGTTTTCCGTCGGACTAATTTTCCATAGTAATGCGGGGTCAGGAGAATTCATATTATCTATGTTGACAAGAGAACAAGTATTTTCAAGTTTTTCACTACTCAAGGCTTTATTATTTCTTGCTCCTGCATTTTGAATGAAATAATATCCTTCGGAATTATATACTGCGTTGAAACGCCATTGTTGATTTCGCTCACTGGAATCTTCTGAGTTACCCATACTACACTTTCCGCTTTGTGGGTTTATTGAAAACATTTGTTGTTTCATCGCTTTGGTATTCAGGCTATACCATTTCGATTCATCCGCTGCAGTTCTGAATGTCCAGTTAAAATTTATATTTAATGAATTACCAGCAATGTCACTAATGCTGCTTTTTAAATTAACCGTATATTTAGTGAAGCCTGATAGTGAATTATTCGGTGTAAATTGAGCGCTGTTTTCATTGAAAACAATATCACCTTCGATTTTTCCATTAATATCACTAATGGTAAATGTTGTGTTATCTACTGTTTTTTTATCGAGAGCATTGTGAAGGGAAAACTCTATTGTCGATCCTAAGGGGACATCAGCATTATCGTTAGCCGGTCCATAAGAAAGTAGAAGTGGGGGCAGATTTTGTTTTGGACTTTGTTGTGAAAGTTGATCGGTAATTAATATTGTGTACCTTGCGGTTGCACTGAGATACTCTGAATCTTCCGCTTTGGTCGCGGTTACGGTTAATTTCCCTTCTTTTATAAATGAGACTTCGCCAGTGATTGGGTCAACTGTAGCGATCGTCGAATCACTTCCTGTATATGAAATTTCCCCGATTCCATTTCCACCTTCGGCGATGTTTGTGAAAAATATATCATCAATAGATTTTGAAATTGTTCCTTGTTGTTTAAATTCGATGGATTGTTTTTGTTTTTCTGAAGTAGTGCATGCTGCTAGAAATAACAAAAAAATAATAAGGAGAGTGAGCTGAGGGTGTTTCATGACTATAACCTGGATTTATTCGACATACTGGAATTTAGTTTTATCTCTTTTTATACCGACTTATTTAAAAAGATTGCAAATTAATTATATGCTTAAGATATTTAGATGTCATTACCAGAATTATACTAGGTGTTAAACTAGTGGTTTGATAAACAAATATAGTCGATACATATTGGAATAATTATTCTGATTTGAATAACCATATATCTTTGTGATTAAGGTAAAGATTCAATATCTGCAACTAATAAACTATATTCTTCTCCTAGAGAGTCTATACCATTAACTAAAATATAAATTGTGGGGCCAAAGCTGAAATCAATATCTATACATTGCTGGCCAATTCCTTCGGGCAGGACTGTTGAAGCACATACTGGATTGCTTAATGAGGCATCAGTATAGATAGTAAATGACAAAGTAGAGTCAGCGAGTATGTTAGTCATAATTACACTAACAAAACTAAATGACGGTAAGTCAGATACGTACAGTGAAAATGGAGAAGTCACTTGCGCTATTAATGGCGCTGTTTGATTTGTAATATCAATTATTTCGACTTCTGAAACAATTATATCAGCACTAATATCCAAGTTGTCAGCAGTATTTCCATCTTCTATATTAATATTAATGAAGTTAGATGAGGGTGAAATAAGACAGGTGAGTGATCCGTGCATAAAACTGCCGGAGTAACACGATCTCATTAAATCATTGCTACCATCAACGACAGTTAAAAAAGGAAACTCTGAGTTTTGATCTGAATGATCCATATAATTAGTTGTATGAATTATATAATTGCTATCAAGTGTTAGATTGTTCACGGTAAAAAAGGACACAGGTGAAATTGCTTGAGTCTGCATTAAGTCTAGTGTTAACGGAGTTCTCGGTATTTCTTCGATTAAAACATCTACCGTTGATGCTACTGTACTGTTTCCATAGTAAAAGAAAATATTTCCGAATGAATCAGAGAATGGGTAACATGATTTAGAGAGAGTTGTAGGAGTAGGAGAGGTGCACTCAAAATTATCGGAAAGAATTGCAACACTATCATTTGCTATCTGATCACCGGATAGTGTTAATTTATAATTTGTGTTTGCTGATAATTCAGTGACGGCAAAAATATCGAAATTCTGAGGATTATCAATGCTATTAAAACTGGTGAACTCAGTTATATCATAAACGTTATTAAGGAGTACTATTTCTAGAAAACCACCGCTATCGAAGTTGTTTATGTCGAGCCTGAGATAGAAATTATTATCTATAGGCTGTGGTTCAAAAGTACATAACTCCTCAATGTTACCACTTAAGATGTTGGAACATTCAAGGCTTTTCCAGTTGTTTGTATACAGTTTATAACTGGTGTCAGGTATATCTGTATCCAGGAAGAATAGATGCTTTTTATCGGATGGCAAACCTGTGTATTTATATAATTGAGTAGGCTCAATTGTATCGAGTCCACTTGAGTAGAGTGATCTCGATGTGAAATTTGATAATTCATCGACTGCTGTTATGAGAAACTCAAATACCGATAAATCCACTACTGAAACAGGCAAGATTTCACCGTTAACATTGAGATTATTTATGTCACTAATCCCGCGAATATTTAGTAAAACTTCTCCATTGGCATTTGTTTCAATTTCACAAATAGGATTGAGGGATGAAACAATACAGTTTGTACGATTACCAAAAAATGATTGTAATTGTATTTGACTGCTGCCTAATGTCGTAGAAAAGTCCAAAATATACGTTTTATTACTTTGCAGTTGAGTTAAGTTGATAGTTTCATTCGACGTCGTGTTTAACAACGTGGCAAGTGTGAGGGTTCCGAGATCTGATGCGCCAATGTGTGAAACGTCAATGATTTCTATGTCGTACATAGCGCCACGTTGTGTTTCTAAACCATTAACTTCCAGATAAAAAGAGCCTGATATATCAACTCCATTAACCAGATAAGTATTTGTTGTATTTGGATGGTTCTGGAATGAGAATTCTCCACCATCAGATAGGCGTGAAGTTACATTTATTGGTGCGTTATTTAACCGAATGAGATATTGATCTGATGGAATTTCAGGTAAGTTAAAATTGTAATAACTTGTTCCTAAACCAACCTGGCCTTGATAGGCTCCTACATTTATTGGTACAGGGATTTCAAATGAACCTTCGTTGACTGGCTGCCAGGCGATAAATGAATTCTGATATTCATTTGCAAGTGCATTACCTGCCAGGTCAGTTAGGTTGGTTGAAACATTGACTGTGTAGTTTTCACCATATAAAAGATTCGATGACGTTGTTAATGTAATATTTGAACCAGATATTGACGTAGAAATAGGGACTGGCTCATTTAAAGCATCGAATAGTTTGATGCTAGTTGTATTAACAGTTCGAGGTAGAATAGCTTCTGAAAATCCAATAAAAACACGATTGCTTTGGGTAAAAGCAATCGTGCTGGGTGAAGAGAGCGAAATGACAGTTGGTGCGATTTCGTCAATAACTGCTACTGCACTCACTTCGTTTGAAATCGCACTTTCACCTTGGTTGTTGATTGCGACAACAGCGAAGTAATAATCGTTATTGTTAATTAAATTATTGTCAATGATTAAGTTATTTTCCGTGGTGTCATAGATAATGGCATTAAAATCACGGAGCTCTCTATTGCTAGCGATGTTTGCTGTATTTGTTTGGAAAACTCGGTAATAGCTCGCCCCTTCAACATTTTGCCAATTAAGCTCAAAACCTCCGGTGAAACTCGAAATCGTAAGTTCAGTGGGGGCAAGTGCTTTCTCAATAATGTTTCGATTGAGAAATATCGGATTGTTGACAAAAAACAGGTTATTGTCGCGGGTGTAACCCAGTCTGGAGCCATCTTTACTCAAAAAAGGATCAGTGCCATCTATCACTCTGGCGATGTTATTATTTTCGTGTTCGCGTATGTAGATAGTATTGTTATATGAAAATGCCACGTAATTACCATTGCCGGATATTGCTGGCAGGGAAGTTTGTGTCAAGTTGTCTGAAATATTTTCACCGGATAATTTTTTACTGAGTTGGCGAATGTTTTGATTTGAAGGTGAGAACACATAAAATTGATTAGCTGTTAGATTGAGCCCGGTATTCTTAGGAGTAAAGGCTACATAGTCGCCGTTTTGAGTGATATTAAAGGAATAATCCAGCGCTTCTTCAGAAATAGCAATTTCATTTTTAGTTTCGATACTAAAAAGCATTAATTGTAGTTCGTTATTCTGATAAACGATCCATTTTCCATTGCCACTTAGAATGTAATGAGCACTATCAACTGCCAAAGGTATTCGTTGATTCGTTATTCGGTTTATTAGATGGATTGATCCAGCGATAGAACTATCTTCTGTTGGGCTAAAGTAGCTAATAATCATTCCATCGTCAGAAATTTGAGGGTTATAGCTAGGATTTCTGCTTTCCAATCCGTTGTCTAAACTAATTCTTTCAATATTGGATGTTACTGTGTTTTTTAAAAACACGTCTTGAACATTATTGATATCATCAAGTACTAAATTGGGAGCGTCGGAAGCAAATACAACGTAGGTACCGTCTTCAGATATATCAGCTTCGGAGACTACACCTGATATTAGAGATTCACCTAAAACACCTTCTATATCAGTGTGTAAGTTTTGAGTGTCGGATAAACGAATATTTTTGAGAAATAAATCAGCAGTCTCATTAGTGTCATTTGAAATTAAATTATCCGCGTTAGAGATGAATAAAACATAGTTATTGTCGCGTGAAAAACGTATTCCTTTGCTGAGACCATTGGCTGGGGAGTTGTCAATGGCAATATCTATTTGAATTTCAGAGTCGGCATTTTTTACATCATGAAGTATTAAATTAGCACTGACAGTTTTTCCGGGTTTGATAGGGTTAACGAATACTTGACCTTCATATTGTATTTCACTTTCTACAAATCCAATGCCAGAAACGATTAGCCCAGTGTTTGCCGGGACTTCTATTTGAATCTCATTTTTGCTCTTTAAAATATCAAACCGACTAATTCTTTTATTGTTAGCCGTTTTTATTTCGATAATAAACGCGCTTAATTGAAATTCTGAGTTATCAAAGTTTCTTTGAGAAACTTTATTCAATTTTTGAGGTGAATAGGGAGAGAAAGTAAGATAAGCGGGGTCATCAGGTTTGTCACATGCAACTAATGCGATTGCGAATAACATTACTGCAAAGAGATTATATAGATGAGCTGATTTTGCACTAACTTTATTTTTAAGCATAGTTAAAACTCTTTTCTACCACCAAGTGATATTGTGTATTGTTGATAATCATCAATAAATTGTTGTGTTTCATATTGAGCGAAAAATGATAAGCCACGTGGCATTACTATTGATGTTCCCAGCTTTAAATTAAGATATCCTTGATCTTTATTTCCTGATTTATATTCAATCGAATTTTTATCTGGATCAGCAATAAAATATGCTTTAATAGCGTCACTGCTTGTTTCAAATTCCTGTACCCAGTTCATTGAAAACTGTGGAAGCAGTACGCCAAATGACGTGCTGATACTTTGTCTCCATTCTAACCCTAGTGATAGTTGCATGCTATCAATACTCTGACCACCTACCGCTAGATTATAACCGCCGGCATCTGTTTCTGAAAATGCGTCTATATTAGATTGTGTGTAGTCAAAGTTGCCCAGTAAAGTAATATTATGTCCATTGTTCCAGGTTTTGTCATAGCCTGTGCCTAAGCTTATGCTAGTGAAATCACTATCAGGGGCGCTATTTGCAGAAATTTCTGTAGGTGTCCCAGCCAAAGTAAATTCTACTTTTCTCTCAAGCTCAAATTGGCGATGGCCAAAGTTGATTGTCGCATCCACATACCAATCTGGTCTTAAGTTGTGAGTACCATAAAGCAAAAACGTTTGCGAAGTATTATCAAGTTTACCGCTGTTTTTATCCAGATCAACTGTGCCTGTTGCTAAGCTGATTGCTGCTCCTGCGAAGCTGGTATTAGTCAGTCTATAATCTGCGCCAAAGGTGAGTTGTTGTAATCCACCGGAAAATCCGATTTCCGTACCGGTCTCTGATTGTTTAGAAACCGTCACTCCTCCACTAACAAAGCCACTGAGTCTTTGATCCAGCAAGCCGCCTTCATCAAGTGGATTATTATATAGTACTAAATCTGAAGGAATCCCGAAGAGAGATCGGTTTCTGGGTTTTGAGTAGGTTGCGGACGATGAAAAATTAATAAGCTTGGCTTGTTTTCTCAATGCGGATAATCGTTTGCCAATGCCTTTAACAGAAATAGTACCTGGGGTTTTCCGTGTAACGGTTGTATTTGCACTATTGGCTTTGGGTGATAAAGCACGGGTGATTTCAGTAATTTCCTGCTGAGTGGGATTGCTAGTTACCAAATAATTTAATGTATTCCATAACTGTGTTTGGCTTACTGTTCTATCAGTTTCTGGAATTTCGCTAAGGCGCGTGTAGATAGTTTCTGCTGCTTGCGCCAGTTTTTCTTCCGGTGTTGCGGCTGATGATGTCAGGTCGAAAGGTAACTCGATTACTGCCAATGAAACTGCCGAGTATGAAGACAATATAATGAGAGAAATTATTTTTTTCATTGTTCAATATTCGATTAAGTTTGAGGGATGAAAAAGAATTGACCAGTTTCATGGCCCGCATGTTTAATTGGTGCATATTCTGGTGTTTGAATATTTGATGAATTTGTCGATACATCTTTCGAAACTTGTCGATACAATGCATAGCCTTGAAGAATTGTATCGTTCTGTTTTAATGCCCTTAAAAATGCGTTTGCGAAAATTGAATGGTTTCCTTCACCTTCATCAAACACTGGTTGTATGCCACCAGATGATAATACGGTTCTGGAGCGACTTTTTGCCATGAGCTTAACCCATTTTTTCTGGATTTCAGGTGAGATGTTATTATCGATACGAGGCACTGCTGTGCGTGTCATCGTGCCTGAATAACAAGAATCTGCAACAACCATTACGTGGTTTGCATTAATAGAATTAAGCATATCAGTGACTGCAACATTAGAAATCCAGTTTGCTGTATTGTCCGCTTCTGCGTCAATTGGTAACCAATAGCCTCTGTCATTGATCTTATCCAGATCGCCATGGCCAGCGTAATAGACAAGCAAATTATCCTTCTTTGTGAGTTGCTGGCGTAGTTGATGAAGTGCTGAAAGGATTTCATAACGGTCTACATTGATTAACAATTTTGTAGTGAAACCATATTTTTCTTTCAAAATACGCGCAGTTTCTTCAGCATCTGAGACGGCGGTTTTCAGATCTGGTAAATTTTGGTATTTGTTGTTGCCGATAACGAGAGCGTAGTATTGGCCAGCATCAATATCTGCAAGGTTGGTTTTTACCCGTGATTTACCCGGCGTAGGTGCAATTGAATTGCCGGTGGGTGATGATATGGTGAAATCCAGCGTGGTAGATTTATTGCGCTTATCTATCGCTTCTAATTTAACGTTGACGAGGTTGCTGTTAATTTCAACCGGAATGCGAAAGCTATTGTCAGGTCGTAAAAATAGCCGTTGATCGTTGTATTTAAAGTTTTTTAGCCCAGCTGGTGCACTAACTCTGCCATAAATATCTTTTGATTTAACGGGAGAGCGTAATAACACACTCGGTAAACCTCGAGTTAATGCCAGTGGTGGATCTAAAATCTCAATGCTAGGGCCGGCTAATGCTAGTTGTTGCATTTCAACATTAGCGATCTGTTTTTTGTAACTGTTAGTTTCTTTGCTGAGTTTGGCGATAATCAACCCTTGTGATTTTAAATCCTCTTCCTTCTCTTTCATTTGCGCAAACAATTTACTAATCAGAGCCTGAACTTCTTTGGGAGCCATTTTTTGCTGGGAAGATGAATCATCTTCAGTTGGAGTTATGTTTACAATTTGTTGATTATTCTTTTTGCTGTCGTCAAGCGCAGTTTTAAAGTGATTGATACGAGATTTTAGTTGTGAAATTGTAGATTTTGTTGAGTCTTGTTCATTTTGAACATTTTTAAGTTTTTGCTGTGAGTGGCGCAGTTGCTTTTTATATTTTGTCGCTTCTGCTTCGAGTTTTTGAACCTCTTCACGTAACGATCCGAGTTCTTCATTTTTTGCAGAAAGCTCAACAGAAGATATGTATTCTATGTCTTCTGGTAAACCAGAGGCTTTGCGGTACCAGTTCATGGCTTCAGAAATATTTTGCTCGACCCCCAGGCCTTTTTCATAGAGATAACCTAAGTTAATTTGGGCTCGTGAATAGTTTTGCCTGGCCGCTTTTTTATACCAGAGCGCAGCGATCTCATAATCCGGCTGGATGCCCATTCCTTTTTCGTAGATTTCCCCAACTTGAGTCTGTGCATTTGGATCTCCCGCTTGCGCTTGGGGAAGCCATATTTTGAGTGCGGTTGCATAATCTGCTCTGTCAAACGCGACATATTCTCCACCGCGGATTTCACAATCTAGTGCGGATGTCTTGATTGGCCGGCGAGGGGTGATGTAATTTGCTGAGCGCCCCAAGCTTCGAACCTGGCCTGGCAATAAGCAATCGATAATATAGATTTTATCGACATTGTCGCGTGTGACATCTGCATTGGCATTTAATTGAATTTCGCTATCTTTGGTGCTTTTGCTGGCACAACCAATCAGAAATAAAAAACAGACTATAAGGGAAAGTGATTTTTTCATATGAATTTCTCTATAAAGCTTTTGACGACGAATATTGCTAACGAATATTTTGGGGTATCTTAGCATTATTACCTATGACTTAATTCACAGGTAGCATTTAAGCGGGTAAATCTTCTGACAAAATAATGATAGAAAATATTTTAATAGAGTGAAAGCATCAATGAATTGCTCATGTCAGTAATCTATTCTTTTTCTATTTCATCTTTGAGAGACAACAAAGAATCATTTTCAGGATCGACAAATAATCCCATTTTAATCATTTGTAGTGCTTCTTTTTTATCGCCGGATTCAAATTTTGATTCCGCGAGCGTTGTATATTTGTTAACAATTCGCTTTTTTCCCGCTATTGCTTTTTGGTGTGCTGGATTAATAGCCAATATTTTTTCATATTGGTCAAATGCGCTATCGCCAGGCGGGGAGGCTAAATAACCCATATCAAAGTATAGCTCAGCAACTTCAAGATAGTTATCAATAGAACGTAATTGCTCGGCAGTGAGTTTTTTGAGTGGAATAACCGGCTTTTGCTTGTAAATTGTCCAGAAATAACCACTAAGAGCAAGGGCAATAATCATGATTGTTGTACTAGCAATCAACAATGGTGAACGTTTTTTAGGTGCAATGCCATTGTAAAATTCTTCTACCGTTTCAATTCTTTCTTCACGCGCAAAAGCCAGGGAGCCTTCTAGTGTTTGCCACTGTCGACGGTTAAGTTGGCTGATCTTTTTTGGTCTTAGCCCTTCTTTTCGCGCGTCTATCGCCGATTTTTCTTTAAATGGATGGATGCCGGTTAACAGTTTATAAGTAATACAGCCTAACGCGTATACATCGTCACTGGGGTCAGGGGTTTTCCGTTCGAACATTTCACAGCTGGCATAAGCTGGTGTTAGTGCGCCTAAAGAGCCTGCGTCAAATTCTTCAGCATCAGGTAACTGCTTTGCACGAGCGATCCCAAAATCCAGGACTTTTACAATATTATCTTTGGTGAGGTAGACGTTTTCAGGCTTGAAGTCTGAATGAATGATGTCTTTTGAATGAGCATATTGAAGCGCTTTACACATGCTATCAATAAAGGGCAGGGCATCTTTTAAAGACATCCCCAGTTTGTTTTTCAGAATTGTCTCGTCAAGCGATTCCCCTTCGAGACACTCCATTGTCATGTAGATAGTGTCTTGATCTCTATCGAAATCGTAAACGGTAATGATGTTAGGATGCGCTAGATTTTGTATTTTTTGAGATTCGCGCTCAAGGGTAAGGAATGATTGAGGGTGTTGTTTAAAAACATCACCCAGGAGTTTTATGGCCACATAGGGATGAGTGTTTTTCGCTTCTTGTTTTCTTAGATCCAATGCTTTGAACACGACACTCATTCCACCGGAGCCAATTTTACGCTGTAAAATAAAACGGTCTTTAATAATGCTACCGGGCTTTAGAATAAGGGGTTGTTTTTTTCTGGATGCTGTCGTTGTAAAAGAGTAGGGCTGGGTTGCGTTTTCAATTGTCGGGTTTGCAACAATGGTTTCAGCGGTAGTGTTAACTCGGTGAGTTTGTTCTGCAATAACCGTTTCTGCTAAATCACTTTTACTTGATATTATATGGTCTGCAATAACGGTTTCTTGCTGAGTTTTCGATTCTACATGTGTTTTATCATCGACTGTTGTTAAGTCGGTTTGATTATCTCCTGCAATCCGTGTTTTATCTTGCTGTTCATGTGTTAAATTAACTCTCGTACTATCATCGATTATTGTTTCTTGCGATGGAATGTTACCAAGGCTGTTAAAAACAGTATCATATAGAGATTCGGATATGGCATTTCTGGCGCGTAGTTGATAAAGACCTTCGATAAGATCAGCCTCTTGAAGGTTTTCTTCTTTTAAAAGTTGTTTAACTTCTGAAAGTGCTTGCTCAATATCAACTTGCTGAGTTTGAAGATTAGTAATGATTTTATTCAAACGATCCATTGTTATGGGTGTAATTTTTCGTTTGCATTACAAGTGTTTTCCATAAGCATAGCAACAGTCATTTGCCCTACACCTCCGGGCACGGGCGTGATCCATGATGCGCGTTGTTTCGCTACTTCAAAATCAACATCTCCGGTGAGTTTGCCGCTTTCCGTTCGATTCATTCCAATGTCAATAACGATAGCACCTTCTTTAATCCATTCACCCTTAACCAGATCTGCTTTACCTACACCAACAACGAGGATGTCAGCTCTACCTATGTGTTCTGCCAAATTTGTTGTGAAGCGGTGACAGGTAGTGACAGTGCAACCTGCAAGTAGAAGCTCCAGCCCCATAGGACGGCCTACATTATTAGAAGCGCCAACAATAACAGCATTTTTACCTTTGATAACTTCTCCTGTAGCCTCAAGCAGCTTCATGACACCATAGGGTGTGCAGGGGCGTAGCGTTGGAAGCCGTACGGCCAGACGGCCGACATTATAGGGATGAAATCCGTCAACATCTTTTTCCGGTAATATTCTTTCAATGACAGTTTCGGAATCGATTGCAGGGGGTAAAGGTAACTGTACTAATATCCCATCGACAGTATCGTCATTATTTAGATCGTCGACGATTTTTAATAGTGCTTCCTGTGTGGTCGATTCTGGTAGATCATAGGAGACAGATCTAATACCGACTGCTTCGCAGGCTTTCTTTTTGTTATTAACGTAAACTTCTGATGCTGGGTCATTGCCGACGAGCACAACTGCGAGACCTGGCGCTCTGTATTTATTGGTTAATCTTCGGTCGATACGTGATTTAACATTGTCTTTTACCGTTTGTGCTATCGCTTTACCGTCTAAAATCTGCGCCATATTATTTGTTTCTTCAATTACTATATTAAGTGATAAATAGAAATATTTGTAAGCAATACATCCTGCTATTGGAACGGATTACTTAAAAAAGGCTGGTAGTCATAAGGAATCCACATATATGATACCGAAAAAGGTTTGTAGTCGATAGAAAAAAAATAAAAAAACTCAAAGAATTTATTGACCTGTGGGGACCCAGCGGGTATTATCCTGCCTCGCTTTTGAAGAGACACATTCTTCTCTAAAAGCGTCATTCGGGGTATAGCGCAGTCTGGTAGCGCGCCTGCTTTGGGAGCAGGATGTCGGGAGTTCGAATCTCTCTACCCCGACCAATTTTCTACCCAGTAGGAATAGTGAGTTTCTTTCTGCGCCCGTAGCTCATCTGGATAGAGCATCGGCCTTCTAAGCCGAGGGTAGCAGGTTCGAATCCTGCCGGGCGCGCCATTTGCGCAAACAAGTCTCGATGGTGGCTATAGCTCAGTTGGTAGAGCCCCGGATTGTGATTCCGGTCGTCGGGGGTTCGAGTCCCCTTAGCCACCCCATTTTTTACTGCACCTATTTCTCCTGTTTGATATTTGTTCAATTTCCCATAACGTTTTCCCAGTGCTGTTTCCTTATCGCTAGATTTATAACCATGTCCTAAGTGGTGCGTATCGGCTCTTCAGAATATTTCGAAATGTTTAAAACATCACGTCAATTTCCCCCATTCCTTAATAGTTCCCACTAATGACTCCATGAAGAGGAGTTGGGATTGATTTTGGCGTGACTTGGGCTACGAGCGCACTTGGAACGGAAAAATCAATCCTAACTTCGTTTCTAGCGGGAATTGCTGCTTATTCCTAAGGAACGAGCATGAAACAACTTACCCATCTGACATCTCATCTTCAGCCCGTCTTGGCACGTTCTTCAATCACAAAAGCTCGAAATAGAACGACTATTCCTCGATAACTGCTCCTGCGTTATTCTACTTACGGGCGTCCTGCCCTAATGCACTTTTGTTTATTCAGAACGTGCCAATACAGACTAAATATGAGCGTCAGATGTCCAAGTTATTTCATGCGCATTCCTAACCATTATTCTTTGTTGCTTCAATCTAATGTACCATATTGTTAGTTGTGCAATAGGCAGTTAATTAATCTCATGAACGATTCTGTACAAATTATTTCTTTGACAAGCTTGGCAATTGTTTTTATCCCTGTCTTTGTCGTTTTGCTTATCTATATAAAGTGGGCAATGGATGTTAAAGAAGCAAGTTATTCTATTGCTCGAATGTTATTGCAACTCACTATAATTGGGTACATCTTAGGGTTTATATTTAATGCTGAAAACGGCTGGATTTTATTCGGTGTTTTGTCAGTTATGTTATTTGCATCTAGCTGGATAGCATTACGCACCGTTAAAAGCGCACGCGTCCAATTATTAGGGCTATCAATACTTTCAATTCTGATTGGCAGTATTTCGATATTATTATTAATTTTGATTGGCGTTTTGGATTTAGATCCGTGGTATGAGCCACGTTATATGATTCCATTGGGAGGAATGATACTCGCCAGCGCAATGAATTGCATAAGCTTGTCAATTGATCGTCTGTTTTCAGAATTAAAACGCAACGTGCCTTATTCTGAAGCGAGAAATACAGCTTTTCAAGCAGCTCTCATTCCAATCGTAAATTCTTTATTTGCAGTTGGTTTAGTCACATTGCCAGGAATGATGACCGGTCAAATTCTGTCTGGGGTTGATCCGTTGATTGCAGCACGCTATCAAATTATGGTGATGTGCATGATATTTGGTGCTACAGGAATTACGACCGCCTGTTTTCTTCTGTTATCTGAACGTAAAATAAAAAAAATTCATTCTCAATAATTCGTCAAAAGCGTCAACTTATTCCTTTACGATCACTGGTTTGCTATTTGAAATATTCGTATCTATGAACAATACTTAGATTATAAGTAATAAATAATTATAAAGGGTATTGAATTGTCATGGATGGATCAGTAGATCTCAGCGCAAAAAAAACGATGATTAACGCTGAGGAAGGTGTTTTGTCGGCGTTATTAAAAGATACAATGCGTATGGCCTCATATGCTGTAGAGGTTGGACAATTGCCAGAGCAGGTTAAGTTTGCTGAGCTATACCGGCTTTGGGATTTGAAAATTGAGCAATCAAAGAGCTTAACGGCTGAAGACATCAATCTAATCGAAAGTTATTACCGTCTTCTTGAGGAAGAGCTGGAGCCGGTAAATGCGGTAAGCCTGTACGCTACTGATGCTAAGAAAGATTCTCAAAACGCAAAAGATTATATGAACACTGCAGCGGGTAAACATGCTCGTAATATGTGGCGAATGGCATTTTCTATATTAGCATTGATAATGGGGGTTAATCTCTTTCAATATGTATTTGATATGCTATCGGCTGATTGGGCTGTTGCGATGCCTGAGGATTTTGTCTACATCACTATTCTCTATTGGTTAGCTGCCGGAATTACGCCATTTGCTTACGGTGCGTTTGGTGCCTGTGTTCGACTGTTACGTGTCACTGAACGACGGCTGAGAGAACGATCATTTGATCCTCGCAGAATCCCTGAGCATAAAAATAGATTGGTGCTTGGAACATTAAGTGGTGGTGTTATTGTCCTTTTGTATAGCAGTGGTGGGGTAGGTGACACTGATATTAAGATCACTGAAGCAGCGCTTGGTTTTTTAGCAGGGTATAGTATTGACCTATTATTTTCGATTATTGACCGAATGGTTAAGGCACTTTCTCCTGGGCCAGTGGATACCCCAGCGCCTATCAAGAAAAAGGCGAGTGCTTATGATATTCGCTTAGCTCAGCAAAGTAACGTCGCTTCAAAAAGCAGTGAGAATAAAGCAGCAATAAAAGAACCTCAATCTGAAGTAGCGCCTTTAACATCGGTTTTGGCTGACGGCGATGAGCAAAAAGCTAAAATGACGAAAGTTAATTGATAAGCATTGTATATCTTTTTAGATTATATTTTGCACAGATTGCAGAACATAATGCTTTGTTACATATTGAAACAATTCATCTGTTGACACTGTGAATTCATCCGCGTAAATTATTAGTTAGTTGACTAACTAAATTTATGTATGGCAAAAATATCCCATAAAAAAGAAAAGCTCATAGAAGCTGCTACAAATCTCATTTATAAAAATGGATTTAGTAATACTTCATTGGCAGATATTGCCAAGGAAGCTGGTGTGCCCTTGGGTAATGTTTATTATTATTTTAAAAGCAAAGAATCGCTAGCCAAAGCAGTTATTGATATGCGTAAAGCGTTTTATGAAGAACAACTAGAGGCGATGAATAATTTAACAAGCCCTGTTCAGCGTTTAATAGTTTTCCTTGATTTTGTTGAAGATAATTCCGATGCGTTAGTTAAGTATGGTTGTCCCGTTGGTAGTTTATGCCAGGAGCTGGATAAGACAGGTGAATCTTTTGCGGAAGACATTAACGCCTTGGTTCGTACAAATTTGGAATGGGTAACTCAACAGTTTACAGAACTCAATTTGGATAACGCACGATCACTTGCAATAGAGTTTGTTTCTAATATACAAGGCGCGACTCTAATCGCAAATTCTTTGAATGATAAATCAATTATATTAGACCGTCTTGCCGGCATCAGAAAACAACTGGAAGAGCATTCGGCTAAGGAGCGAGCCTCGTGACCTATACTGAAGATCAACTTATTGAAGGTCTATTAAAGCAAGAGCCAGGTGCATATCGCTATGCGGTAAAAAATTATCATGCAGCTATGGTTAAGCTGTCTCGTGCTATTGTCGGTGAGGCCTTTGCAGAAGAGGTAGTGCAAGATGCGTGGATATCTATTATTAAAGGATTATCGAATTTTCAAAGACGTTCGTCATTAAAAACATGGGTTTTACGAATTGTTAGTAATACTGCTAAAACTCGAATTAAAAAAGAGTCAAAATATAAAAAATTGAGTTACGAACAGAGCTTTAGTGAGCAAGAAGACGAAAATTACCGATCATCTTCAGAGCTGCAATGGCATCTTGATACACCTGATGCAATCATCGGATCTCATGAACTTCGGCAGCACATCCAATTTTCATTTGATAATTTGCCAGCTATGCAACAGGCGGTGTTAACTTTGATTGATGTCGAAGGATTATCGACTTCTGATGTTTGTAGCGTGCTCAATATTACAGAAAACAATGTGAGAGTTTTGATTCATCGAGCACGTCTAAAAATACGAAAAGCAATATGCGAGTATCAATGTGGTTCAGATGTTAAAATTACGCGCAATAGCGACAACTCTGTGACTGACTTACCGTGAATTACACTTCGTAGTTACGATTTATTTTATATATTATAATCATTTGTTTTATTGGATCGGTAAGCTTCAGCTAAACTAATAGATTGACCGTTTTTGATAACTAGCCGCGCATGTGTTCTATCCAGCTCTCTTGGTTCTTGTACACCACAAGCATGCGCAATCACTGCCAGTTCTTTTTCCATATTTCTTGCATAATTCGCGACTCGTACAGACTTGTGTCTTACGTGTAAGCCTTTTTGAAGATGTTTTTTGTGTGTTGTGATACCTGTTGGGCAGGTGTTTTTGTTGCACTGCATAGCTTGTATACAACCTAAAGAAAACATAAATCCACGTGCAGAAACCACAAAATCTGCGCCGACACAAAGTGCCCATGCTACTTCTGCAGGCGTGATTAATTTGCCGGAAGCAATGAGTTTGATGCGATCTCTTAGTTTATATTTGCAGATCAAATCATTGACCCGCGGAAGACTTTCACTAATCGGCAAACCCATATAATCCATTAAACTTAATGGCGCTGCGCCAGTGCCACCATCAGCGCTATCGATGGTAATAAAATCTGGCGCTGAGTCAGTGCCTCTTCGGTTTATTTCTTCAAGCAGTTCATTAAACCAATTGTAGTCTCCCACAACAGCTTTAAAACCGACGGGTTTTCCCGTGGTGTTACGAACTAGCTCAATGAAATCCAGTAGATCTTTTGTGCATTTTATATCCGGATGACGATTTGGACTGATGGAATCAGAGCCCATCGCGATGCCTCGGATTTCTGCAATTTCTTTTGTAACTTTTGTTCCTGGTAATATACCGCCTTTGCCGGGTTTAGCTCCTTGGCTCAATTTAATCTCAATCATTTTAACTTGCTCAAGCTCTCCAAGCTCTACGAGTTTTTCTTTGCAAATTTCACCGTTTTGATTACGTATACCGTATTTTGCTGTACCTATTTGAAATATCAAATCAGCCCCACCTTCTAGATGGTACGGTGATAAACCACCTTCACCAGTATTCATCCAGCAACCTGCCATCTTGGCGCCAAGTGATAATGAGCGAACGGCCGGTTTAGAGATAGCACCATAACTCATTCCCGAAATGTGAAAGATTTTTTGGGTGTGGTAAGGTTTTTTACAATTTTCACCGATGACAATATCGCGCGTGGTTTTTGCGTCTTGACTTAATGTTGGAAATGCGGTGTTAACAAAAAGAATCGTATTTTCTGGCTTTAGATCACGTGTTGAGCCAAATGCGGTGGTATTTTCTAAATCTTTTGCGGCTCGATACACCCAGGATCTAATCGCACGGTTAAACGGCATTTCTTCTCTATCCATCGCAAAAAAATACTGCCGAAAAAACTCCCCCATTTTTTCGAAAAAATAGCGAAAGCGACCAACAACAGGGTAATTTTTACGAATTGCTTGAGATGTCTGGGTGACATCACTGATGTACATAACAATAATAGAAAGGATAACAAAGCCGATCACCATAATGAAGGTGAAAGACATATATTCAAAAATTCGAATGATTGATGCCAATTCTGATACTTGTGATTGCATATCTATAACTCTGTTGATTTTATCACTAACATTTTTTCAATTTGCATATCTTGAAAGGTGTGTGGAATACCACCAACCCCAAGGCCTGATTGTTTTAATCCAGCAAACGGCATCCAGTCAACACGAAATGCTGTATGGTCATTGACCATGACAGCAGATGCTTCGAGTTGCTTGTAAGCTCTAAGGGAAAGATCTAAACTGTTTGTGAAGATTGCAGCCTGGAATGCGAAGGGTAAAGCATTTGCGTTGTGAATTGCCTCATCAATATCATCATAAAAATATACAACAACAACAGGACCGAAAACTTCCTGTCGTGATATTTTTGAGGATCTTGCAGGGTTAAGTAAAATCGTTGGTGCATAACAAGACTCGGATAATTTTTTTCCACCAGTGATTAAAGTCGCGCCTTCTGTTATTGCTTCCTTCACCCATTGATCAATGCGATCAACTTCTCTAGGGCGTATCAATGGGCCAACGTCTGTTTCTTCAAGTGTTGGATCACCAACGATTAGTTTGTCAGCTATTTGAGCTAACCTGGATGTGAATTCATCCACAATCTGGCGCTGACAAAAAATGCGTTGTACTGAAACACAAACTTGACCTGCATGGTAAAAACCGCCTTTCGCAACGGCCGCAATGGTTTTTTCCAAATCTGCATCAGCTGCGATTATTACTGGCGCAACGCCACCATGCTCAAGCGCGCATCGGGTGCCTGGTGCGAGTTTTGAGCGTAACATCCATCCAACTTGTGCACTGCCGATAAAACTGAAAAAAGCAACACGTTCATCAATCACCAACTTTGTCGCTAATTCACGATCTGCGATGACTAAAGCCTGACACCACTCTTGAGGAAGACCGGCTTCATAAAAAATCTTCACCAGGCGTAAGCAAGAGAGCGGGGTATCTTGACTGGGTTTAACAATAACAGGGCAGCCTGCTGCGATGGCCGGCCCCACTTGATGAGCAATTAAGTTCAGTGGATGATTGAATGCACTAACAGCAACAACAACACCTATAGGCTCATGGCTAGTAAATGCCAGATGTTCTTCTGATGCTGGATTGATTCCCATCGGAATTTCCTGGCCAGCACTGTTTCGAAGCGTATCCACACATAGTTTTATACTTTCTATTGCTCGGATGACTTCAACACGTGAATCGATTAAAGGCTTTCCACCTTCTCTTGCGGCTTCGATGGCAAGGGTGTCAATTTGTGTTTCCATCAGTTGTGCTGCTTTATTGAGAATTGCTAAACGTTCTGTTTTTGAAAGCCAACGTGATCGATCTATGAATTGTTGGTAAGCGAAGTGTAATGCGGAATCGACCGACTTTTCATCAGCGACATCGACAGTAGCAATAACAGATTGATCGAAAGGTGCCATAACTTCGATTTTTTTTAAATCAGAAAATTGCTTAAAGCTGAGTTGAGAGTAATGTTGCACCATTCAAATTCCTTTTTATTTTTTGTTTGGCATAATATATCTTCTATACCCGACAGAATAATTCACCAAACTTTTCTGTAAGCTTCATGTTCTCACCATAATCTACTGTACAGTCGATATCAACAACAGCTGTGCGGATCATATTTATATCAGTGCCCCCTGTAATCAGATGAGTGGCACCTGGTCCCAGTGTCGCTAAGCAACCCCCCCTAGTTTTCCGGCGAGTCACCCATAAACATTGGTCATGAATGCAGCACCTTGTTCGTATTGAGTCATTATAAAACGTATGTTACTACTCAACACTGCATCCATGACATCAAGTCCGGTGCCATTTATGGTGACTCTCCTTTGTTATGCACATACCTTAGCAAAAGATGGGCGTTATTAGTTATTAACAAACTGATCGGCAAATTATCACAACTTCTAAAGTTACTTAAGGATATACGATATAATATTTAACAATTGGTTAACATCTAGCGCTAAATTACGTGCTGAAAATAGTTTTAAAGTGATTGAGGTTTAATGAATGGATTTTTTTCCGGTATTTATGGCATTGAAAGATCAACCCTGTTTAGTCGTGGGTGGGGGAGATGTTGCGTTTCGAAAGATTGAACTGCTACGAAAAGCGAATGCCAAAATAACAGTGGTTTCGCCTCAAAATTGTGAAGAAATAGATAGATTAATAGCTGAACAAAAAATAAACTATATTCATAGGAAGTTTGAGGATCAAGATATCAATGGTTATCGATTGATTATATCCGCAACAAATAATTCGGAAGTCAACAAACAAGTCTCTATGCTTGCGCAGGAAAAGAATATTCCGGTTAATGTTGTTGATGCACCAGAGCTTTGTAGTTTCATAGTCCCATCTATTATTGATCGATCACCAATAGTTGTAGCTGTCTCTTCCGGAGGATCATCTCCTGTATTGGCAAGATTGCTGAGAGCTCGATTGGAAAGCCTAATACCTGCATCTTATGGACGGCTTGCGAGTTTGCTTAGAGATTTTCGCGAGCAAGTGAAAAAACAATTTTCGACGACAAATGAGCGCCGTCGTTTTTGGGAAAAAATATTACAAGGGCCTGTCACCGAATATATGTTTGCTGGACAAGAAAAACAGGCAAAAAAATATTTGGAAAATGCAATAAAGAAAGGTAGTACAAACCTTAACAGGGAAGGCGAAGTCTACCTGATTGGTGCCGGTCCTGGTGATCCAGATTTATTAACATTTCGTGCGCTGCGACTATTACAACAAGCAGACGTTGTTGTTTATGATCGTTTGGTATCTGAGCCTATCCTTGATTTGGCACGAAGAGATGCCGATAAGATTTATGTTGGCAAACGAAAGGCTAACCACTCGCTTCCTCAAGAAGATATCAATGAACTATTGGTCACGTTGGCCAAAGAAGGTAAACGTGTTTTACGATTGAAAGGTGGGGATCCTTTTATTTTTGGCCGTGGCGGTGAAGAGATAGAAAGACTGATGGAAGCTGGTATCTCTTTTCAAGTTGTACCAGGTATCACAGCTGCATCAGGTTGCGCATCTTATTCGGGCATTCCATTGACACATCGTGATTTTGCTCAATCTGTTGTTTTCGCGACAGGCCATTTAAAAAATAACACCATTGATTTAAACTGGAATGCCTTAGCGCAACAGAATCAAACGATTGTGTTTTATATGGGATTAACCGGTCTGAAGATTATTTGTAAAAAACTGATCGAGCATGGTTTACCGAAAGAGACTGCAGTAGCGATGATAGAACGAGGCACGACAGTTTACCAACAAGTTCATATTGGTGATTTGGGAACTTTGCCAACCATGGTGGCGAAAATTGATATAAAACCACCGACTCTAATCATCGTCGGTAATGTTGTTAAGTTGCATGAAAAACTTTCCTGGTTTGATCCAAAAAATATTCAAGCATAATAAATTTTGTGAAAACTCTACAGAGATCCCATATGAAGAACATTAAGATAGTGTTTCTAATCGTAGTAGCAATAATACTCAGCGCATGTGCTGGTGAAGAGATTACTTGCGCTCAAAATGTTAGTTTTAAACAGTCGACAACAGAAAACAGAGACCGCATTTACAGTTGCTATCGGATGAAAACTACCTATGGAGATATCGATTTGGCGGTCAATAAAGAGAAAGCGCCGCGCCATGCGGATAATTTTTCTTTCTATGTAGATAGAGGGCACTATGACGGCACAATATTTCATCGAGTGATGAGTAACTTTATGATACAGGGTGGAGGTTTCATAATAGACCATTTTGAGGGGTATGATCTCAATATGATGTCTCTAGAAAGTACTGGTGAACTTCCAAAAGAAGGGACGAAATTAGTCATTGTGGCAAAAATTAGCGATTTCTATCACGTTCGTATTTTTGATCAAACTGGGGGAACTATTATTAATACGGGGAAAGATAATTTTTCACCTGACTCAACTCTTGCTCAAGAATTAGATGATGCGCTTAACATTCAATTAATTGGTCAACAACTTAGTAACAACGCAAAATTTGAACTCATACAAAAAGTTATATCAAGCCTAAATTATACCCATTTTGAGGAAAAAAAGCCTTTAAGTGCTGCAATAGAGATAGAATCTGATAATGGGCTAAGTAACGAACGATGTTCTGTGGCTGCTGCCAGGCTGACAGACCCAGATTCAGCACAAGCACAATTCTTTATTAATGTCGTGGATAATAGTCGTGCATTAGATTATAGGACTGATGAGAAAGATCAATGGGGTTATACAGTTTTTGGACATGTTGTTAACGGAATGAGTGTCGTTGACTATATTCGTAGAGTGCCTGTTGGCGGCAGAGGTCGATTTACCCAGAACTTACCACTGATTGACGTAATTATAAACTCGGTGGAGCCAATTGGATGCGGTGATATATTTTAACTTGCTTCTAAACAAAACTCAGCCAAACACGAAAACACTGATTTGTCAGGGGCTGTCGCGTGATTTTGAAGTGTCGCCGACACGGATGTCGGCGTCAAACACCATGGATTGGTTATTGTGTCTTCAAAATCACGCGACAGTTGCTGGCAAATTCACATCAGGCTGAGTTTTGTTTAGAAGCAAGTATTTTAATATCGTTTGAGCCTTAAAGTATTGCACTACAAGCTAGACTGATTCTTCTAATTCATTAGGGAAAGATAATGGGGCGACCAAAAACACCAGAATTAACAGTCGATATAATCATTCAATTGATCGACAGAGAGACGCAACCCATTGTGTTAATTGAAAGAAAATATCCACCTCTGGGATGGGCTTTGCCTGGTGGATTTGTTGATATTGGTGAAACAGTGGAGGCCGCTGCTATTCGCGAAGCCAGGGAAGAAACATCACTCGATGTACAGCTTAGTACTTTGTTGGGGTGCTATTCAGACCCTAAGCGTGACCCAAGAGGGCACACTATTAGTCTTGTCTATGTCGCTGATTCTGTAGGAACACCGATGGCAGCGGATGATGCTAAAAATGTTCAACTCTGGGAAATGAAGGCATTGCCTGAGGCATTGGCTTTCGATCACGACAGGATTTTGAGAGATTACCTCTATTACCGTCAAACTGGAAAGTTACCTGCTTTAAATATTACTTAGGGTTAACGTCAACAGCTATTTTGAAAATTAAAACTCCGAAACTTGAATCAAGAACTGTCGGGGTTAACATTCAAATAATGCTTACCGCTTAAAATTTTGTTTTACAATATTTTAAATCGATATATCACACTTATCGATATCAAATATGAGCAAAAGAAAAGCCCATGAATAATATCAATAACATTTCAATAGAGCATGAACGTAATTACGATCTTCCACAAGAAGCAAAAAAGAAGGGCGTGCGAGGTAGTGTAGATCGTAGAAAAAACACATTACGTTCACTACTTGTTTCACCGTTTATGAAACGAAGAAAAACAATCAGACGTGAAATTGATGGTAGAAATTCTTATGTCGATATTCATGAAAAAAGTCTATTTATCGTTTTTACTTTGACTATTGCTTTTTGTATTATTGACGCAATATTCACCTTAATTATTATTAAGAATGGTGGGGAAGAGTTGAATCCATTGATGAAATATATAATGGATCGCGATGTTCTAGCCTTTTTTTGGGTGAAATTTTCTATCACCTCGTTTGGTATGTTGTTTCTGATTATTCATAAATATTTTGTCGTTTTCCGTTTTATCACCGGTTACCATTTTCTCTACAGTATTTTTTCCATGTATCTCATATTGGTTCTTTATGAAATTTATTTGTTAAGTTTAATCTTTAGATTCATGGAGTGAAATTAATTGATTAAAGTGTTGCCTTCTGTTTCTGGCAGCCGAGGAAGTGTTATTGGTGGATAAACTCCCGTGAGGGTCTTAAGAAACGAAACAATATCATCGACTTCTTGTTCATTTACGCCATAGTTGAATTGCACTCTATCCATGACTCTGACGGCTTCATGTAAATCTTTTACCGCGCCATTATGAAAGTAGGGAGCGGTGTCGGCGATATTTCTTAGTGGAGGTACTCGCCAGAATAATCGATGCTCTTCATTTAATGTATGGTGGTATAAGCCTTGATCATCAAGGAAATTGTATTTACTTTCGTAATTACTTCCTCGGATGGTGGGCATAAGTTCATAAAATGCATCCCCCATTTTTAACGCAGGCCCAGGCGCAGGTCCGGCAAAGTTAATTCCAAAATGACAACCCAGACAACCCTTATCTTTAAAGAGACTTAAACCACGTTTTTCTTTTTCGTTTAATGCTGATTTATTTCCTTTGATATATTGATCGTAACGGCTGTCATGAGCAATCAAAGTTCGTTCAAAAGCAGAGAGTGCCATTGAAATGTTTTCGGTTGTTATTTTTTTATCGCCAAAAGCTTTACTAAAATCCATAACATAACCCGGTATTGACTTTAAACGACTTTCTAAAAATGCTGGACTTCCCATAGCCATAATATTCGGATCGAACAAGTGTTCTGAAGCCTGAACTTCGAGACTCTCAGCACGGGCATCCCAAAAATAGGTAGAGAGATAAGCAACATTCCAAAGGCTAGGGGCAGAACGTTTAACTTTACGATCGGCCATGTTGAAAACAGCGCCATCATCGTCTCCGCCTGAGGCAAGATTGTGGCAAGTGTTACAGCTAACATCGCCTTTTAATGAGAGCCTGGGATCGAAATAGAGTTTCTTGCCGAGTGTTATTTTATCTTCTGTCTGAGGATTGCTGTCAGGGATGATTGGTTTATCCGGTAGCGGTTGTAGATATTCAAACGCGTATACAGATTGCGAAATAACAAGTATGGATACCAATACAATAAAAAGACTTCTCATATTCCCCTAAACTCCCCATTTAAAAAGCTGAGATAAATAATAATTATACATGAAGCCAATTCATAGCGTGTTTTCGTCTAGAGAAAAATGCACTTTGTTTGGTTGTTTATTGATCAAACTGTTTTCGTATATTGCTGTGGGAAGATGGTAGTTTAAGTCTCCGATTATTCCTGTCGATACATCAGTGCACAATATTGTATTCAGGGAGATAAAAGACGAACTGACTTCATTATGGTTTAGTTTATTATTTAAACAGTATAACGCTAGTCAGAAGCAGTCGTCTGTTAGAAAAATATGACGGTTATCGTAGGTTTAATCACAGTACTGGTTTGTGTGTTTGGTGGGTTTGTGCTTTCCGGCGGAAACTTGCTCGCATTATGGCATCCACCGGAGTTGGTTATTATTGCCGGCGGTGCAACAGGGGCACTTATTCTTGCCAATCCTCCAAAGGTTTTAAAAATTGTTATCAAAGAAGTGCCTGCGATTACTAAAGGCTCACCTTACACTAAAGAAATGTATATGGATTTACTCGCGCTGCTATTTGAACTTTTTAGTATGGCGCGAAAAGAAGGCTTGATGTCGCTAGAGTCACACATAGAAGATCCGGATTCTAGTGCTGTATTTACAAAATACCCTAAAATTTTGGCAAATCATCATGCGATTGAATTTATGACTGACTATCTTCGTTTGATGGTTACTGGTGCGGCAAATGCCATGGAAATGGAAAATCTCATGGATTTGGAGCTTGATACGCATCATGCTGAAGGTGCAGTCCCTGCAGGCGCCGTGCAGACAATGGCTGATGGTTTGCCGGGTTTTGGAATCGTTGCTGCAGTAATGGGTGTTGTAATTACCATGGCGTCGATTGACCAAGGTCCTGCTGTTATCGGTGCAAAAGTGGGTGCTGCTCTGGTAGGTACCTTTGTTGGAATATTATTATCTTATGGTATCGCCGGACCAATTGCTGCGGCAATGGGGCATATAAAAGCTGATGAATCAAAATTTATCGAAGTGATAAAAGTCTCACTGCTCGCATCGCTAAACGGTTATAGCCCACAAGTCGCCATTGAATTTGGCCGTAAAGTGATTTTTTCAACAGAAAGACCCGCCTTTTTAGAACTCGAAGATTACGTAAAGCGTAAATAATTCATAGGTTGTTACCAAGACAATGGCAGAAAACGCACAACCGATAATCATAAAAAAAATTAAAAAGGGTGGCCATGGAGGTCACCACGGTGGTTCGTGGAAAGTTGCATATGCTGACTTTGTGACTGCCATGATGGCGTTTTTTCTTTTGTTATGGTTATTGAGTTCTACGAATGAAGAGACACTAAGTGGTGTCGCTGATTATTTTGATAATCCTTCCGCAATAAATGCTGCTGGTGGTGCAAGCACAAGTATGATTGAGCTCGGCGGTAATGTTGATGTCTCCCAAGGTGATGGTGATGATAACCGAGAGAGCAATAGCTTTGAATATTACAGTGAAGCATTTGAGCGAATGGAGTTAGACAAACTTGAGGAGCTGCAAGAAGAGTTGGAGTATGAAATTGAAAGTTCACCTGCATTAAATGAGTTTAAAGATCAGCTGATGATAGACATTACTGATGAAGGTTTACATATTCAGATTATCGATAAAAATAATCGTCCCATGTTTGACTTAGGAAGCGCACAATTAAAATCTTATGCAAAAAAAATTATTCGTGAAATCGCTCCCATACTAAATAAAGTCGAAAATAAAATCAGTATATCGGGTCATACAGATGCGCGACGATATATGCGAAGTGATGGTTATAGTAACTGGGAGCTATCCAGTGATCGAGCAAATGCAGCAAGAAGAGAATTAGTTAAAACTGGATTTCCTTCTGGAAAAATTGCAAGAGTCGTCGGCTTAGCTTCTAAGTTTTTACTCTATAAAGAGAGTCCTTTAGACCCGCGGAATAGGCGTATTAGTATTTTATTAATGAAGAAAAAGGTCGAAGATGATATTTATCGCGGCCAAGGATTGGAGCCCGAGCGGCGATTGGAAACTATGAAAAAAGAGACTTCTCAATCAAAAACGAAAAACAATGAAAACGCAAGAACCTTGGAAGATGCCATACGCAGTGGCACAACGCGTCGAACGGGTGAAATTGTTCGTTTTAGAGGAGCTGGAGAATAAAAATCAAAAGCCTCCATAATAGGAGGCTTTCTACAAAAAAATATTCTAGAAAAGCTATTTTATTTTTTCAATAAAGGCATATGCGGAATGGTTGTGGATTGATTCAAAATTCTCTGATTCAACCGTATAAGCCGTAATTCGATCATCGGCATTTAACGATGCTGCTACATCACGAATCATATCTTCTACAAACTTTGGATTGTCATACGCTTTTTCAGTTACATATTTTTCATCAGGTCGTTTTAACAAGCCATAAAGTTCACAAGAGGCTTGCGCTTCAATCATTTCAATTAACTCTTCTATCCAGACAAACGCTTTTGTATTTATACTTACCGTTACATGTGAACGCTGGTTATGTGCACCATATTCAGAGATTTTTTTGGAGCAAGGGCACAAACTAGTAACTGGAACGACAACTTTAATAGTCAACGCAGGTTTTTTGTTATGAAATTCACCAATAAAGGTGACTTCATAATCCAAAAGGCTTTCGACTTTGGTTACTGGAGCCGCTTTGTTGATGAAATAAGGAAACTGCATTTCAATATGACCTGATTCGGCTTCAAGCTTTTCGGTCATTTCACGCAGCATTTCCTTGAATGAGTCGACGGTAATCTCTCGTTCGTGTAAATTTAAAATCTGCACAAAACGGGACATATGTGTGCCTTTAAAGTTGTGAGGCAAATTCACATACATATTAAAATTAGCGATGGTATGCTGATCTCCACCGCTACGATCACGAACCTTGATTGGGTGCCGTATATCCTTTATCCCAACTTTATCTATGGCAATGTGGCGTGAATCTTCGCTACTTTGAACATCAGCGATTTTTTGTGACATTAATTATATCTCCAAATTCCGCTGTTTGCAGCGGGCGCAAAACTCAATGGGTTTTACCCGATGGGCACTATAGTCCAAAAGGGGAGAAGTAAAGCTCTCCCCTTTGGTCGTCGACGGGGTGCATGCCCTGTTGACGATATAAAACTGGTTTCTATTCTTCCGAGTAGCGCGCACATGCTCGTTCCGTTTCCCATACGGTAACTGCGCTAATTTTAACGGTATCTGTGTTAATTATTGTGCCAATACTGGTGTATAGATGGGCAGCAATATTTTCAGCCGTGGGGTTGATTTCAGTAAACGGTGGGATATCGTTAAGATGATAATGGTCAAGACCTTCAATCACTTGATTAGTCGCTTTTTTTATCACTTTAAAGTCAACTGCCATACCTACTTCATTAAGTCTGTTGGCAGTAGCTTCTACTTCAATTTTCCAATTGTGCCCGTGCATACGCTGGCATGCACCTTCGTAATTTCGTAAAGAGTGAGAGGCGGCAAAGTCTGTCACTATTTTTAGTGTGTAACGCGCTGTCATAATGTTGAGTATTTTACTAGGAATTGACGCCTAAGGGTAGGGTATGTGTCAAATTATTATTAACGATTCTTTCAACTGAGGCGATGATGCCATCAGAATCCAGTCCACAATCGTGCAATAATACATCACGTTCACCGTGTTCGACAAACTTATCCGGTAAACCGAGATTTATTATTGTAGGTGGGGTGGTCATTGAGACGAGTAATTCATTAATAGCACTTCCCGCTCCGCCAGCAATGGCATTATCTTCAACGGTGACGATAATATCGTGTTGCTGTGCCATGTCTATCACGAGTCTTTCATCAAGCGGCTTAACAAATCGCATATTGACGACAGTCGCATTGAGTTGCTCGGCTGCTTCAAGTGCAGGTGTTAACATTGGTCCAAATGCCAATATTGCGATACTTTCCCCTTTGCGTTCGACACTGCCTTTGCCGATAGCCAACTTTTTCATGATTTTTTGAACATGAACACCAGGACCTTTACCGCGAGGATAACGGATAGCAGAGGGACCATTATATTTGTGTCCGGTATAGAGCATTTGTCTGCATTCGTTTTCATTGGCCGGGGCCATAATGATTAAGTTTGGAATGCAGCGTAAAAAACTGATATCAAAACTGCCTGCGTGAGTAGGGCCATCTGGGCCTACCAGGCCGGCCCGATCAATGGCGAAGACGACCGGTAAGTTTTGAATGGCGACATCATGAATTAACTGGTCGTAGCCACGTTGAAGAAAGGTAGAGTAGATGGCAACAACGGGTTTAACACCTTCGCATGCAAGTCCCGCCGCGAATGTTACTGCATGTTGTTCTGCAATGCCTACATCGTAATAACGCTCTGGAAAACGTTCTGAGTATTCCACCATGCCTGAGCCTTCACGCATGGCAGGTGTAATCGCAACAACATTGTCATCCGCTTCAGCGATGTCACATAACCATTCACCAAAGACTTCTGTATAAGTTGGCGTTGTTTTAACGACTTTTTTCAGTGCTTCACCCGTCTCTAGATTGAAAGGTGTTACACCGTGAAATTTGCAAGGATTTTCTTCAGCGTGTTTATATCCGTAACCTTTTTTAGTCACGATATGTAGAAACTGTGGGCCCTTAAAATCTTTCATGTTTTGCAGAGTTTCAAGCAAAACAGGAAGATCGTGCCCGTCTATTGGGCCAATGTAATTGAATCCCAATTCTTCGAATAGTGTACCCGGTACTACCATTCCCTTAACATGTTCTTCTGTTCGTCGTGCTAACTCAGACATAGTAGGCATAGACTTCAAAACTTTTTTACCGCCTTCTCGCACTTGAGAATAGAGCTTGCCGGTAAGAATTTTTGCCAGGTAGTTAGATAAGCCGCCGACATTTGGAGAGATGGACATATCGTTATCGTTCAGGATAACTAGCATGTCGGTATCCATGTCGCCAGCGTGGCTAAGTGCTTCAAATGCCATCCCGCCTGTTAGCGCACCATCACCAATAATGCCAACCACTTTTCGTGGATGGTTTTGTAATTTGGCGGCAAGGGCCATTCCTAATGCTGCACTGATTGAAGTGCTTGAGTGTCCAGTTCCAAAAGTATCATATTCACTTTCTTCACGTTTGGGGAAACCAGATAGCCCACCTTTTTGACGTAAAGAATCCATCCGATTTTTACGGCCGGTTAATATTTTATGTGGATAACTTTGATGGCCCACGTCCCAAATTATGCGATCTTCAGGCGTGTTATAGACGTGATGGAGAGCAACGGTGAGTTCTATGGTACCGAGACCAGATGACAGATGACCACCGGTTTTACTGATTGACTGTAAAATAAACTGCCTTAACTCATCGACTAATATTGTTAGTTCTTTTATGTTTAATTCACGTAAATCATCAGGTGTATTTATTTGGTCAAGCAGAGGATATTTTAAAGTTTCAGTCATTTCTAGCTATGCTTTCTTTTTAGTGCCACTCATATAATGGTCGTATCATTAAGATAATGAACTTTGTATTACAGTTATGCAAGTTTTAATTCTCAATGAGTTGCGGATTTTATCCAGAGATAATAAATATCTAAGACAATCACTTGCGGCTTATTTTTATTATTTACAGTTTGCAAACAAAGCGCTTATTTCGCTTGCAAAGTGCTCCGTTAATTCAGCTGCATACTACTTGTTACGTTTAACAAAATAGGCAGATAATTCTCGTAATACATCCGCTCTAGCGTCAAAGCCACTAAGCAAAGTCAGCGCTTTGTCATGAAGGTCATTAGCTGCTTTTTTTGCACCTTCCATACCGAGTAAAGCGGGATAGGTTGGTTTATTTTTGGCTTCGTCAGAACCTTGAGCTTTTCCAATCACTTCCGTATCACCTTCAACATCTAAGATATCATCCCGAATCTGGAATGATAGGCCAATACAATCAGCATAATCAGAGAGTGCTTGAATTTTCATGCTCTCTTGTTGGGCATCAGCAGCATATGCGCCTAATAAAACACTTCCCCGGATCAGTGCGCCGGTTTTATGTGCATGCATATTTTTTAATTCATCCAGCGATAAGTTTTGACCAACTGATTCTAAATCAATCGCTTGACCGCCAACCATACCCAATGAACCGCTGGCTTTTGCCAGTATTTGAATCATATTCAAACGTGAGCTTTGGTCTTCAATATTTTTGTCTTCACTACCTAACACTTCAAAAGCAAGTGTTAGCAATGCATCACCTGCCAGAATAGCGGTAGCTTCATCATAAGCTTTGTGACAAGTGGGTTTGCCACGACGAAGGTCATCATCATCCATTGCCGGAAGATCGTCGTGCACCAACGAGTAGGCATGTATTAATTCGACAGCTGCTGCTGCGGCATGCAATTGATTAATATTTGCACCAAACGCTTCACCTGCTGCATATACAAGAGTAGGGCGGACACGTTTTCCACCGTTAAAAATCACATAGTGTAATGCACTGTGCAGGCGTTCAGGTGAGCTGTTTTTAGACGGTAAAAAATGCAGTAATGCATTGTCAACTTCTGATTGATAATATTTGAGCTTTTCAGCCAGTGTTTCCATCGTTAATTGTTGCTTTCTGATGGCAGCGTAAATGGTTCAAGAACAAATTTTTCATCTTTAGGTACAAGTTTGTTTACTTTTTGCTCTGCGGTTTTGAGGGCTTTTTGACAATCTTTTGTCAGTTTTATACCTTGCTCAAACGCTTGTAACGACTCTTCAAGTGTCAGGTCGCCATTTTCCATTTTATTGACAATACTTTCCAACTCAGACAAGGAGCTTTCAAAATTCTTGTTGTCTATTTTTTGTGCCATAATAGCTCCATTGGATAAAAAACAGCGTAAGTTACAGTAGCCGATGGATGTGGTCAAATCTTACTGAATGTTATTGTAAATCAGTTTTGATGATAAGTTGATATTTAAAAGTTATGATGAATTAATGAGCATATTATCTCATGTTAGATTAAATAGCAGCATCAAAGAAGAAACAGGTTTATTTTTCCAGGAGTTTGTCGGACCGCGGACCAATTTCAATGAAATAAAAATGGCATAATGCCAATTTAAAGAGGATCGAAAACTGATTAAAACAGCACGTAATATCACGCTATTTATGCCTGATTTACAGAATTTAATTCAACAGAATAATATGAGCAAGCTTGATAATCTTGAATTAATGCTTTCGCGAGGCGTAATAGAAGATTGTGTTGGCCTATCGTACCACTCTCGAATAGCAGAACAATTAGGACTTGTTATCGAAGGTGACTCATTCCCCATGGCAGCAATTGAGCTTTATGGTGAGAAGCAATCAAACGATAAGCGTTGGGTAGCCATTGCATCGCCAGGTTTACTTGCCCCTAATCGTGATCATCTCTCAATGGTTCAGGCAGATCACTTTGATATCACTGAGGAAGAAGCTAAATCATTTTGTGAGGAAATGAATACTCATTTTCAGGAGGATGGCTTAACTTTTATTTTCGTTAATCCCAACAGATGGTATTGCTATTCAGACAAATCTTTTACAACTCCAGTAAATTCCCCTCAAGACATTGTTGGCCAAAATATCATTGATTATGTACCTCATGGAGAAAATAAAATGGGTTGGCAACAGTTCTTCAATGAAGCACAAATGTTGCTCCATCACTCGCCAACTAACCAAAAGCGTATGAGCGAAGGGAAGCCGGAAATTAATCATATCTGGTTTTGGGGTGGAGGAGTGTTACCAAATTCGTATCAAGCAAAACTAACCCATGTTATTTGCAATGATGACTGCGTAAAAAATATTGCGAAGCTGGGTGGCGTTTTAGCGTCAACTTATTCTGAGATGCAAATTCCAAAGCTACACGATTCGACACTTATTTACCTGAATATTGAAAAACTCGGTTTAACAGATTTATTAACACTTGATAACTCACTATTTGCATCGTTAATAGCGGTAATAAACAAAAAACAAGCCGATGAAATACACTTGTATTATGGGCAAGAAAAAAAATTAATTTTGACGAGAAAAATGCTAAAGCAGTTTTGGAAACGAAAAAAGAACCTCGATCATTTTTTCCCGCAAGTCGATGATGTCAGTTTTTTTCACAATTAAGTATCGGGCTTCTGTTTTAGTAATAAGCTTGTTCGAAAACTTTATTACAAAAAACGACCAAAACAGGTTCAAATTATAGAAACAATTATCCATTCATATTATAGTGTAATACTCCCTTAGTTAGTTGAATCAATTAAAATAAAATGAATATTTATCAATTAGTTTTCTGGCTCTTTTTCTCAACTATTTTCTTCTCATTGGTTCACGCTGACGATATGTCTGAATTTAGGCAATTTGCTTCGCAGCAGGAAGATGCTTTGAATGAAGAGTTAAACGAGTTTGAGAAATTTAAAAAAGAATTGGAAGCAGGGTTTGCAGAATATGAAAAAACCTACCAAGATGAATTTCACGCCTACAAACAAGAAATATTGACTCAATGGGGTGAGTTTAAAGATACATCTCCCAGCGTTTGGGTGAGTTATGATGATGCAGGAAAAGTCCGTAGAACAGTTAACTATAAAACTGGTGATGTGCAAGTCGAGCTATTAATCGACAAAGGGAAATATATCGATCAAGCCAAAAGTGATCTTGATAAAGCGGTCTACCGACTGATGAACACTACCGAAAAAGAAGCGTTTAAAAAAGATGTTGTCGCAAATCGCGTGGAAGAAAAAATATCAAAACTCGGTAAGCTTTTACAAAAAGGCGATTTAACAGATGAACGACTTTTTGCCATAGAAGATTTTGTTGCGTTAAAGATAAATCATAGTGGATATATGAATGTATCTGCAGATGCAAAAAACGCAGCAAACACAGATGTACGAAACGCCGTTAAAGATGATAAAGAAATTGTTCGAATTTCGTTTAAAATCCCCCATTCTATCCACGAAAAAGCAGCACGATATGCACAAGCGGTTAGCATGGCGGCGGACAAAGAAAATATTTCAGATGAATTAATATATGCCATTATGGAAACAGAAAGCAGTTTTAATCCGATGGCAAAATCGCATGTGCCTGCTTATGGCTTAATGCAGATAGTTCCCCGTTCTGCGGGTAAAGATGCGACTGCCTATTTATATGGGAAGGCGAAAATCCTGGCGCCATCCTACCTTTATAAAGCGGATAATAATATTACGATTGGCGCAGCGTATCTGCATGTTATTCATTATAAATATATGCGCAAAGTGAAAGATGAGACAAGCCGCATGTACTGTGCAATTGCCGCTTACAATACCGGTACAACTAATGTTGCAAAAGCATTTATCAAAAGATCGAGTTTTCAAAAAGCCGTCGCGGAGATAAATAAATTGGAATCTGATGAGGTATATGAGCGGCTGAAAAATTACTTACCTTACAAAGAGACGCGAAACTATATTATTAAGGTCTCCACGCGTATGGAGAAGTATCAATAGAGAGTATGTCGGGAAAGGTAAGTAAGGGAATTGTAGTATAGATTATTTGATCAATTGTATTTTTTTACCTGGGTGAAAGTTTAATAATATTAGAAGGTCAGCGGCTCCCGCTAAGGTCTGTAGGCCCCGAAGTAAGGGCTTGTCAAAATACTTTTCGTGGACTTTTTAGCAAAAACACCGCCGTAGCTTCGATGGAGAGCTTTTCTAGCGGGAGCTCCTGTTACAGTGTTAGTCGAGAATATTGTTGAAGTAGTCACAACTTTATATTCCATGGCCCATGCCTGCTATTACCAACGCAACACTAAATAACGCGACATTCCACGATCACTAATCAATAACAATACTTTTTTCTTCTCGTTCCTCTTCTCAATCGCTCGCTTGAATTCAGCAGCACTGTTCACATCTTGTTGGTTAACTTGTAATATCACTGTACCGATACGAACTCCTGCGATTGCGGCAATTGAACCATTTTTTACGTTTGTTACTACCACACCTTTACCGGATTCTACGTCAAATTGTTCTGCTAAATCTGCGGTTATGGTTTGTACCGTCAAGCCCAATTCAACAGTAATTTGAGCGGGGCGCTTTGCGAGTTGTTTTTCATTACTTAGATTGCCAATTTCAACACTGATATTTTTTTGTTTACCATTACGAATAATCGTTATTTTTGCATTACTACCAGGAGCAGTAAGTGCGACCCGGTTACGAAAATCACCGATTTCATTCACTGGTTTACCTTGATAGGCGATTATCAAATCACCAACCTTTAAACCGCCTTTGGCAGCTGGTGAATTTTCCGACACCTGAGAGACGAGTATTCCTTTCGCTTCTTTCATATCGAATGATTCGGCTAACTCAGGTGTTAATTCCTGAATTACGACGCCTAAATAACCGCGAGTTACTTCTCCTTTATCAATCAACTGCCTGGCAATTCCAATAGCAAGGTTACTAGGGATTGCAAAACCAACACCCATATAACCACCACTGCGTGAAAAAATTGCCGTATTTATTCCGACAACTTCGCCATCCAGATTGAGTAATGGACCACCAGAATTTCCGGGATTAATGGCTGCATCTGTTTGAATAAAATCTTCATAGTCGTTTATACCCAGGCCCGTGCGTCCTTTTGCGCTAACGACACCAACAGTAAGTGTGTGGCTTAACCCAAACGGATTACCCACAGCAACTACCCACTCACCAACTTCAAGAGAAGACGAATCACCCAAGGGTAATGCTGAGTGTGTGCTATCTTTAATTTCTAAAACAGCGATGTCAGATTTTTTATCGGCGCCAGTGATTTTGGCATCGAACTCACGGCCATCCTGAAATGTAATTCGTATTTTTTCAGCACCCTCTACCACATGATTGTTGGTGAGTATGTAACTTTTGTCTGACAATAAACCTTTTTCTATCGCATAAACAAAACCGGAGCCTTGCCCCAATATCCGGCGTTCAGTTGGTGCTTGTTGTTGAGGTGGAAAACCAGGAAATTGATCCCCAAAAAAGCGTTTAAAAAGCTCACTATCAAAAGGTGATTCAAAAGGTAAACCTGGGATATTTTTCTGTACACTTTCGACTTTGATGAAAACTACAGAGGGAGAAACAAGTTTAGCAATTGAAGAAAAAGCTTTGCTCGTTTGACGTAAACTACTTATGCCGGTATCGTTTTCCGCGTAGACAGGGATATTGAGAAACATGAATACGACTACCAGTGAAAACGAAGCATACAAATTTCTACTTAGCATTTAGTTACCCCCCATTTTTTGATTAAAATAAATTCCCGTTAACCTCATGGATACAGGAGGTAAAGCTTCAACACAGAGCAAAAAATTCTCAAAGTACATACAATAAGATTAACTCATAAAATATTTTTTACCACCTAATGATTCAATGTACTTCAGATAAGCTATCTGGGAGATTAATCATTATCATTTGGCGCTATGTGAAATAAAAGACCCCTACAATTCATTGGCTAACACATTATATTCGATTAAAATTCGACCGTAACTTTAATATTTTTTCTTGAAATATTTTCAAAAAATATGAATAATTATTATGAAGTTTTTTACATGTATGTGCTTTTATCGATGTGAATAGATGATGTCATTTTGTTAAATATTCACGAATTGACCCTGTAGATTTGGTTTTGTTTGCTTTTACTTTATTGTTTAAGGAGGACAGAATGAAAACGAGCAATCTCAATTCTAAAAATAGCCAATCGATTGATGTTCACAGTGCTACAGTCTGGCAAACTGTAACTGCAAGTTGTGCGTTATTATTACCTTTATCGCCTCTAATTTTAAACGGCCCCGTTAACTATTGGTATTTACCACTGCTGGGTATACTGCTTTTTGTTTTAGCGCTTACTGGAGTTGGTATCTGGAAATCGTGTTTATCAAAAATAACTGAGCAAAAAATAAAAGCTACTGATACCAATTTCAATGACTATATACCACCCGTTATTATTACTCAGTTTGGAAAGCAAAATGCCGCGAATAATCAATTGTTCAAAAAAGCTGCCTAAATTTCTGCAGTAGACTTACTATTTTCGGACAGGCTCCTGACATGTATGCCAGCAGATTAATTATTAGATAAAGATTGTATGCCAACCACATCGAAGATAAGGTCATAGACCAGTCTAATTATTTTTAAAATTTTCTTTACTGTAATTGGTATTTCTAGCATAGATCTGTTCATACCTGGCTTCAATTGTTGTGAGCTTGTCCTAACAGATTCATTCCGCAAATAGTCTGAATTCTTACTGGAATTCTGGATGGAATCTTTCTAAGCTTTAATGGTAACTACACTAATTATTAAAACGAGGTTGAAAAGAAATGAAAAATTATAAGTTATTTATAATTACTACTACCCTGATATTTACGTCAAGTCTCAGCCATGCTTTTGAAGCATTGCCAGCAACACCACCGATACCCGCAGACAATCCAATGAGCGCGGCAAAAATAGAACTGGGGAAACAGCTTTTCTTCGACCCCAGGCTTTCTATCGATGGCACAATTTCCTGTAACTCTTGCCACAATGTTATGTCAGGTGGCACAGATAACCGCGCAGTTTCAGTGGGGGTAGGGGGGCAAAAAGGTGGTCGTTCGGCTCCTACAGTCTGGAATGCTGCGTTCTTATCTTCACAGTTTTGGGATGGCCGAGCGGCAACTCTGGAAGATCAGGCAAAAGGTCCTATCCTGGCGCATGTGGAAATGGGAATGCCATCAGCAGACACAGCAGTAAAGCGCATTAAAAGCATTGACGGATATGTACAGTCATTTAAAGCAGTTTTTGGTGGGGATGATCCCGTTACATACGATAATATCGCCAAAGCAATTGCAACCTATGAACGTACTTTGATAACTACAAATAGTCCTTTTGATCGCTATCAACGAGGGGATAAAAATGCAATGTCAGCTGCAGCGATTCGTGGCATGAAAACCGTCAGCGATTTAGGTTGCACAAGTTGCCATAATGGCGTCATCTTCGCAGGGCCGGATTTACCAATGGGGCAAGCCTTTTTACAAAAGTTCCCAGTTTTTCCTGGCAGCGAATATGATAAAAAATACAAACTGTTGGATGATTTAGGCCGTTACACGGTCACAAAAAATGACAGTGATAAAAATATCTGGCGTGTGCCTACGTGGCGAAATGTTGCTTTGACTGCCCCCTATTTTCATAATGGTTCAGTAAAAACATTGGACGAAGCTATCCGCGTGATGGCAAAAACACAATTAAATAAAAATGTCACAAATGAGCAAGTGGCAGATATTTCAGAGTTCCTGAATAGTTTAACAGGCGAGTTTCCTGTTCAAACTCTGCCACAGTTACCCAATTATTCATTTGCAAGTATTGTGGATGACGAGTAATTAGGGAGCTAGGAGATTGTCCGAGAATAAGAAGTTGAAAAGCTAACACCTCTCTATGGCAGCCTGACTTCACCTCGTAGTGAACACATTATCGGATTGGATGGGTTAGCGATTATTGTCCACCCTGATAACCCGATTAATTCGCTAACAAGCAAGTAAGTTGCCCAGTTGTTTTCAGGAGAAATCAGTGACTGGAGTGCGCTGGGAGGTAATTCTGAATCGGTTAATGTTTATGCGCGGGAAAAAAATTCGGGAACTTGGGATACATTTAAATCACTGGTGTTAAAGCCGAATAAGGCCAGTCTTTCGTCAGCGGCGTTACGATTTGAATCCAGTTCCAAATTATCAGATAAAGTATCTATCGATCCAGGTGGTATCGGCTTTATTGCCTTGCCCTATGTGCGTTATTCTAAATTGCTGGCGATCTCGGAAGGCGATAACACTATGCCAATTGTACCGACTGCGTTCACAATCGGTACAGAAGACTATCCGTTGTCACGACGACTTTATTTATATGCTCCTCAACAAGCTAGTGTTGATGTTAAATCGTTTGTTGAGTTTGTCCATTCCAAAGAAGGTCAGGATGTTGTGGAAAAACATGGCTTCGTATCACAGAATATTTATGCCATTAAACCCTTTCAGGATAAATCATATCCACAGGAATATCTTGAGTTAACTGCAAATGCTCAGCGACTGTCATTAAATCATCGAGTTTATGTTTTCGGTTTCACTGATAGTATTGGCAACACCAAACAAAATCTTGACCTATCGCAATATCGGGTTAAGACTATTGAGCAAGCGTTAAATGCTCGAGGTATCTTTCCTGCAATCAGTAAAGGTCTGGGTGAGGCGATTTCCATTGCTTCAAACAAAACAGCATACGGGCGATATAAAAATCGTCGTGTTGAAGTCTGGATTGAATGAATTTAAAGAATAACTACTCAGCGTGATTCAAAACGAAAACGCTAAACTAAGCGTTTGGTAGAATGCATAAAGAGTAATTGCTCTAACGGATTCTTTAGGCATCTGTAAGCTTATCTAACCGTGATAGAACTTGGTTGATCATATCAATGCTTGTCAACCAACACCATAAATCCCGAAACAACTTCCAGTAATTCCGACGTTATCATTTCCTGACGTTCCTGGTTATATGTGGTAGAAAGTTCCAACAGCCGTTCGCTGATGTTACGTTCTGCCGCTTGCATGGAAGCCAGACGGCCGGCATTTTCACTGGCAAGGGAAAAAGCACAAGCTCGAAATACCCAGACAAAAAGATATTGACGCACAAGAGCGGCAAACAGATCAGTGCGCTGCATGCTGTAAGTAGGTAGGGAGCGGGACGGCCATTTAGGGGCGTTTGTGCCCTGGAATTTTGTAAACTCAAGTGGCAGTAATTGTGACACTTCAGAACGACGACCCTTACTACCAACTTGTCGGTTATAAAATAAAAGAACTTTTGTCACCGTATGTTGTTGGCGCCAGGTTTCGATTTGTTGCAGTATCGATTGCACGGTTGCGGTGATGCCGGCAACAGAACCGGGTACAAAAAACGATTCATGCACTAACTGGCCGGCTTCACGCAGGCGTGCTTCTGCTCTTGCTCCCACTGCCAAAACATGTCGCTTTTTTGCAGGGATATTTTCTTTTGCGAGTGTGTTCAGGGTAAAGTCTGTGATGTCTTCATTGAAACGGCCGCACAGACCCCGGTCTGATCCGAATACTACAATACCCACATCCGTTTGTTTCGGATTCTGTTCTTCGGCCAATGGTGTGCGATCAGCAAGTAACACCTGTAGACCGAGTTCAACAGTACGACTGTAATTGTGCATGGATTCAATCGCGCGTTCATAAGGATAGATGCTGACTGCTGCTAATGCTTTCATAGTGCGTACGATGGACTGGATGTCCTCTACGGTTTCGATGCTGTGTTTGAGTATGTCAAGGTTGGGCATGAGCGTGTTCGCTTCTTGTCAAGCTGGCAATACAGCGCTAGCGAGTTCCAGGATCTTTTCACGATCCGCATCACTAAGTTTTGCGCCATCCTGAATACGGGAACAGATCTCGCCACCCTGGGACAAAATCTCGTTGCGAATTTCCTGTTCAAAATACGGAGCTTGCGCAAGCGGTACGTCATCAAACAGTCCGTTTGTAACGGCGAGTAATACCGCGACTTGCTCGCAGGCGGTCAACGCTTCTGCTTCATTTTGTTTTAATACTTCGCGCACCCTTCGGCCACGCTCAATCGCTTGACGAGTGTTGTCATCGAGGCGGGTACCAAATCGGGCAAAGGTTTCCAGCTCTTCGAACTGGGTATAACTGAGGCGCAGATCTCCGGCAATAGCGCGAAACGCGGCGAGTTGCGCTTTGCCACCAACGCGTGACACAGATTTACCCACATCCACAGCAGGTAGAACACCAAGCCGAAACAAATCCGGCGATAAATAAATCTGACCGTCGGTAATAGAAACCAGATTGGTGGGAATGTAGGCCGAAATATTTTGTGCTTCAGTTTCGATTATCGGCAGCGCAGTGAGTGAACCGCCGCCACGATTACCATGTAACTGACTGGAGCGTTCCAACAGCCGCGAGTGGATATAAAAAATATCACCGGGGAAAGCTTCGCGACCTGGTGGTCGTCGTAATAATAGTGAAAGTTGTCGGTAAGCATCCGCATGATGGGTCAGGTCGTCATAAATAATCAACACGTCACGCCCTTGTTCCATAAAATATTCGGCAATGCTGGTGGCGGCATAAGGGGTAATGTACTGCAAACCCGGCGGCGCTTCACCACTGGCAACAACCATGATACTGTGCGCTAGCGCATTATTGGTTCGTAGCGTTGCCAGCACTCTTGCTACTGCCGTACTACGTTGACCGATGGCGCAATAAATACAAACCATGTCCTTGTCATGTTGATTGATCAGAGTGTTGATGGCGACGGCTGTTTTACCGGTTTGCCGGTCGCCAAGAATCAATTCCCGTTGTCCTCGACCAATGGGAATCAACGCATCAATGGCCTTGATGCCGGTTTCCAGCGGACGAACCACCGGTGCGCGATCGAGAATCGCGGGTGCGTCGCGTTCTATTGGCCAGCGACTTATGGCGTGCACTTCACCGAGATCATCAAGCGGTTGTCCCAGGCCATTAACGACTCTGCCTAACAAGCCAGGGCCAACGGGAATGTCGATAACTCGGCCAGAACGCTTGACTTCCATGCCGACACTCAGCGTGTCACTACTGCTGAGCAAAATCAAACCCACTTCATCAGGATCAAGATTGAAAGCAATGGCATGACTGCCGTCCGCACATATCACTAGTTCATGGGCAAAAACACCGGGCAAGCCGGAAGCCAGTGCAACACCCTGACCGACCTGGGTGATTGTGCCGGTTTCTACATTACGCAGCGGCCGTGCCTGGTTAAGTACTCGTTGTAGTGAGTTGGCGGTGTCTTCGAGGGTTTCGATTAACATGGTTGTTATTCAGCCGCACTCGACATCGCTAGTTGACTGGAGAGTCGCTCATCAATGTCTTCAAGATAACTGTCAAGATTCCATTCCAGTTTGAATCCCGGTCCTTTTAGAGTAATACCGCAAATCAAATCTGCAACCTGTTTGAAATTTATTGTCAATCCCGGTGCGATTTGTTGATGGATGATCGCGGTGATTTTTTCCTGATTAGTCTGTGAAATTGGGAAATGGCTTTCCACGGTTAGACCGTTTGCTGTGGCACTTTCTGCCAGTTTGAGCTTGTCAAATTTGGGAACTTCCGTTAGTTTCAACAGAAAAACAGTCAGCATCTGATTTTCCAGTTTGTCATCTGCCAGTTCACTCAAGGCCCGCCGCGCAACGAAACAAACTTGCTCGCCGACCATTTGCCGCGCCTGGGCGAGAAAAGCCTGCTGCTCGCGCTTTACTTCATCATGCCAGCGGGAGCGAATTGTCGCTATCTCGGAGCGCAATTCATCCATCAGTTGTGAACGTTGCACTTCAGCTTCGCGTTTTGCGTCTTCGATAAGTTGTTCACGTTGCCGTTCAAGTGCATTAACTTTTTCCTGATAGTCGTTACTTTGTTGTTGTGCCACGGCCGATTGTTGTTGTGCTTCATCAAGCTGTAATGCAATGTTTGCTTCGCGTTTGTTCATGGCGTTGACAATTGGTCGATAGAGAAACCGTTTTAACAAATACACCAGCACCAGAAAATTAATGACCTGGGCAATCGTGGTAATCCAGTCGAGCTGCATGCCTAACCTCCGGCCTTGCTCACAACCTGATCCCAGAAGGGGTTGGCGAAAATCAGAATCATCGCCACTACAAAACAGTAAATTGCAGTGGATTCAACCATGGCCAACCCGACGAATAAAGTACGAGTAATGGTGTTAGCTTCGTCGGGTTGCTGTGCGATGGCAGCAAGTGCCTGCGCCAGAGCGCGACCTTCACCCAATGCCGGCCCTAACGAACCGATGGCGATAGTCAAGCCGGCGGTGATTATGGAAACTGCACCTATCAAACCTATGTCCTGCATGTCTATTGACCTCCTGATTTGTTCGATTGAGTTGTTAATGTGTCACTTTTTTATGCGCCACCAATGCCGAAGTTATATAGACCATGGCGAGAATGGTAAAAATATATGCCTGAATCATCCCTGTGAGCAGACCGAGCAACTGCATTACAATGGGAAATAAAAATGGCGTTATGCTGATTAACACGGCCACCACTACGGTGCCGCTCATCATATTACCGAACAGTCTCACCGCAAGTGCGATGGTACGTGAGATTTCTCCGATAATATTAAAGGGCAGCATGAACAGACTGGGTTGTGCATATTGTTTGAGATAATTAAACAGGCCCTGGCGTTGAATGCCATACAAAGGAACGGCTAGAAAAACACAAATTGACAGTGCAGCTGTCGTCGATAAGGAACCTGTCGGTGGACGGTAACCCGGTATGATAGTGAGCAGATTAGCCAGTGCAATGAACAGAAAAATCGAACCCACAAAAGCCTGATAAGGTTCCGGGTCTTCATGGCTGACATCGCGGATCTGATTGCGGATCAGGCTCACCACGATTTCCATAAAACTTTGCCAGCGACCCGGATGCACATCGGAAGAAAGTCGACGTGTCGCTAGCCAGGTGAGGCAGAGGATTACGGCCATGATTATCCAGGTAAACACCAGTGTGGCGTTGATTTTTAATAACCCCCATTGCCAGTAGATAATTTCATCCGGATTGAATGTCATGAGGGCTGCCTTTGTTTGTCAGTATGACACGAGGTAGGTCTGATATATTTTACCAGTAGAAAACGTGTGATTAACATGCCTAACAAAACAATCAATAGTTGTTTCCATGAATCAGAAAACAATAGATATATCACAAACACCACTGTCAGTGTACGGATAAGTAAGCTAAGGCCTAGCCAGACTGCGGGATATTTTAACTGTTCTAGCCTTCGTAGGATTAACCATAAACCACCATAGTAGAATAATCCCAAAAGCAAACCGACAATCAGTGGATAAATAATCAGGATAAATATTTGGCTCAAGCTCATAACTCTTTATTCTCGTTATTGTCATACGGCCGGGATTCAAGTCTACGCTCCCGGTTTACCCAACGCCAGGCATTTAAACAGCCCAGAATAATGCCGACTAACAGCAGGCTCAGTGTCCAGGATATTTGGCCAACAGGCAATGAGCGATCCAGCCAGATGCCCAGCGCGATACCCAATACGGTGGGTATTGCCACCGACCAGCCAATCAATCCAAACATACCAAAGCCAAACCAGACGTTACGTTTTTCCTGAGACTTAGCCCAACGTCGACGTTCGGTTTTTTTCTGCACCTGCTGCTCAAGCCCTCCCGGTATTCCCGGTGGATCATTTTCTTCACGTCTGCTCATGGCAATTTTTCCATTTCAACAAAACGCCGCACGATACCCGCTTCGAGTCGTGCTGCTGCAGAACGTGCCAGTCGTTCTTCTTCATTTTGATGTTTGAAATAATTGCTCACCGAGTCGTGCAACGTGTCAAGGTCTTTGCCGATTATGGCACTGAACGTTGAAATTAAAACCTCGCTTCCACATTTCACCAGAATGCCTTCATCCGTGGCGAGAAAACGTTCGTTCTCTTCTTCTGTAAAATAACTCACAAGGCCGGGCACCAACGCCGCAACAAAATCGATATGCCGCGGTTCAAGGCAGAAAAAACCATTCTGTGCCTCGGCAATAATTTTTTGCACGGGTTCATCAATAAAAACTTTACCGGGAATTTGCACCTTGAGTTGCATCATGTGACTTCTCCGGTATTTTCAGTTTGTGTGTCAGCTTGAACGACAGCGGAGATATCCCCGATCATGTAGAGTGACTGTTCCGGATAATCGGCGAATTCATCATTGAGTATTCGTTCGCAGCCCAACAGGCTGTCTTCAAGACTGACCAGTGCGCCAGGGTGACCGGTAAAATGCTCTGTGGTAAAAAAGGGTTGTGTCAAAAAGCGCTCCAGGCGTCGCGCACGATTAACCGTTCGGCGGTCATTTTCTGAAAGTTCTTCCAAACCGAGCAGGGCGATGATGTCTTTAAGATCTTCATATTCAGCGAGTGTCCGGCGTACTTCACGTGCGATCTGATAATGGCGTGGCCCTACCACAGCCGGGTTTAACATTTTCGAGGTGGACGCCAGTGGATCAACGGCTGGGTAAAAACCCTGACTTGCTCGTTTACGTGATAACACAATAGAGGCTGACAAATGCGCGAACGTGCCACTGGCCGCCGGATCGGTAAAATCATCCGCAGGTACATAAACCGCCTGTACCGAGGTAATAGCACCGCTGGCGGAATTGCAGATGCGTTCTTCCAGTGCCGCCAGTTCGGTCGATAAAGTCGGTTGGTAACCTACTCGTGAAGGAATACGTCCGAGTAATCCGGAAACTTCATTGCCGGCCTGAATAAAACGAAAAATGTTGTCGATCAGCAACAGCACATCGCGATTTTCGGTATCGCGAAAATACTCGGCAATGGTCAGTGCTGCATGACCAATCCGGAACCGGGCACCGGGTGATTCGTTCATCTGGCTAAAGAGCAGGATGGATTTGTCGAGCACACCGGCATCACGCATTTCGCGATACAATTCTTCCGCTTCACGACTGCGTTCGCCAATACCGCAGAACAGACTTACACCTTCGTAATGTCCGGCAATATTATGAATCAGTTCGGTAATCACCACGGTTTTACCCACACCGGCGCCACCGAACATGCCAGCTTTTCCACCACGTTCAAGTGGTGCCAGCAAATCGATCACTTTTATACCTGTCTGAAAAATTTCTGCACTGACTGTACGTCGTGCAAGGGGCAGGGGAGGTTGATGGATTGAGCGCCAATCCACATCAAGCATGGCCTCTTTACCATCAATGGGATTACCAAAAACATTCAGCATCCGCCCAAGCAGGGCACGCCCGGTGGGCACTGTCAGTTCGCCACCTGAATCAATCACAGGATCACCGCGGGCGAGGCCTTGTGTTGGTGTCAGGGCGATACCGCGGGCGATTTTATTGTTCTCGTGGGATAACACTTCGATGATCACATCTGCTCGCGGCCCAGCATTCAGGCGACGATGGATCGGTGGCAAACCGTCACTGAATCTCATGTCAAGGACGCTGCCTCGTACCGCATGAATAGTGCCTTGATAATTTGTCATTTTATGCTGGTATAGTGTTTAATATAATATTTTCAATGGGATGTACTATTCTTAAAAGTATAGTAGTTAGATTTTCTTTCTACAAAGATTTAATCTTAAGGGTGCCTCCGGTTGTGATTTAGAGTGATGATGGCAAGGCAAAACCAAACGAAAAAGCGCAGTTTACTGTAGTAAATGAGCATTTTGAGTTTGGTTTTAACGCAGTCAGCGCGCTATAAATCACAACCGGAGGTGCCCTTAATTCCCCGTCTGCTTGCGGCGGGAGCAAACAGATTGACCAGATACACTCAAATGTGAAAGTGATTGGAAAGCTATGATTTACACACACGTTAAAGAAAAAAACGCAGTAATTGCTCAGCTTGTAGACATGTTAGGAAAACGCTTGCCGGAAGGAGATGTGGGATGTGCTATAAGATTTGCAGAACAATATTATGCCCGCGTAGCCCCCGATGATTTATTAAGTTTTTCTATCGAAGATCTGTATGGTAGCCTGCTTAGCCACTGGCATTTTGCACGACAGCGAAAATCACACAAGCCATTAGTTCGTGTCTACAATCCTTCTTTTGAAGAGCATGGCTGGCAGTCCACGCACACCGTGATTGAAGTTGTTGTTGATGATATTCCCTTTCTAGTTGATTCGCTGAGCATGAGCCTGATTCAGCTGGGTATTGGTATTCATTTTACTCTGCATCCGGTAATTACTGTGCGCCGTGATTCAACGGGTAACCTGACAGACGTACTGAGTGATGACAATAAAGATAAAGATGTTATCAAAGAGGCTTTTTTGCGTTTTGAAGTGGATAGAAACACTAATCCTCAAACGTTTACAATTCTAGGCAAAAAGATATTGCGGATACTCGCTGATGTGCAGTTGGTGGTTAATGACTGGAAACCGATGCAGCACAAGATGAGAGAAATAATTGAACAACTTTCAGCTCAGCGTTTACCGATCGCTGAGGCGGAAAAAGACGAAGGCATTGCTTTTTTACAATGGGTTGAAAAAAATCATTTTACCTATATCGGTTTTCGCGCTTATGAGTTGAGTACTGAAGATGGACAGGATATGTTGCGGGTGATTCCTGATTCTGGCCTGGGTATTTTTCGCGGGACCCCGGCGGATCATGTTTCACAAAGTTTTGCCCAGCTTCCTGAAGATAAACGTCAACAGGTGCGCGCTCCAAGTTTGTTAATCATTACCAAGTCTACTGCACAATCGCCGGTTCATCGTCCTGTGCATATGGATTATCTCGGTATTAAACGATTCAACGCTGCCGGCGAAGTGACGGGTGAATGGCGTTTCCTTGGTCTCTACAGTTCAACCGCCTACAGTTTATCACCCACTGAAATTCCCATTCTGCGCCGCAAGGAAGCCAGGGTGTTGGCGCAGTTGAAACTTGCTCCTGACAGCCACGCGGGAAAAGCCTTACAACATATACTCAACACTTTTCCGCGTGATGAAATGTTTCAGGCCAATGAAGAGGAATTGCTGGCAATTACAACCGGTATCCTACAGACCCATGATCGTAGCAGGCCACGCCTGTTTTTACGCCAGGACCCTTTTGATCGATTTATTAGTGCTTTTGTTTTTGTGCCCAGGGATCGTTACAACACGGATTTGCGTCTGCGTATTCGTGACATTCTGCTACAGGCGTTTGACGGTCAAAGCATGGAGTTTGATGTGCAGTTCACTGAGGGCGTGTTGGCGCGTGTGCTTTTCACGATTCGTACTACGCCGGGGAAGATCCCGGAATTCGATGTGACAGAGCTGGAACAGCGCATCGCTACAGCCATGTTGACCTGGCAGGATGAACTGCAATTGGCCTTGCTCGAACATCACGGTGAAGGTACTGGTTTGGAATTGATGCGTAAATATGGAAGCGCCTTCCCGTCGGCGTATCATGATGACTTCGTACCTCGCACTGCTGTACTGGATATTGATCACCTGGAAAGTATCACTGATACAAGACCACTGGATACTCAGTTATATCGCCCGATTGAAGAGGCTGGTGATATGTTGCACTTCAAGGTCTATGGTCGTAATAGTCCGATGCCGCTATCCGACGTATTGCCAATACTCGAACGCATGGGCTTGCGTGTGCTTGCTGCGCGGCCGTATGAAATAGAAATGCAGGGTGGAGAGTGTAGCTGGATTCTAGATTTTTATATGACCACCGGTCGGGGTATTGAGATTGAAGTTTTGCATGTGAAAAAAATCTTTCAGGAAGCATTTACACGCGTTTGTGCCGGTGAAATCGAAAATGACGGTTTCAATCGCCTGGTACTGGCAGCCGCGCTGAACTGGCGCATAGTGATGATGTTACGAGGTATCTGTAAGTACCTGTTGCAAACCCACGCGCCTTTTAGTCAAACTTATATGGAATCGACACTAGCAAAAAACCCATCGATTACAATCCTGCTGTCAAAACTGTTTATGGTACGTTTTGATCCCAAGCCTAAGAAAGATGCATTGGAAGTAGCGGATAAACTGACTTCTCGCATTGTAGAGGCATTGGATGCAGTGAATAATCTTGATCAAGATCGCATTCTTCGTCGTTATCTCGCAATCATTCAGGCTATGTTGCGTACCAACTATTTCCAGCACGATATTAATAAATCATTCAAAACATATTTTTCCTTCAAACTAGACTCATCAAAAGTACCGGATTTACCATTGCCCCGGCCGATGTTTGAAATATTTGTCTACGCGCCGTGGGTCGAGGGGATTCACTTGCGCGGTGGTAAAGTGGCGCGTGGCGGTTTGCGCTGGTCAGACAGGCGGGAAGATTTCCGTACCGAAGTTCTTGGCCTGATGAAGGCACAAATGGTTAAGAATTCTGTGATTGTACCAGTGGGAGCCAAAGGCGGTTTTGTCGCTAAACAAGTAACGGATAGCCATAGTCGTGAATCTTTGCAGAATGAAGTCATTCGCTGTTATCGCACCTTTGTCTGTGGTCTGCTTGATCTCACCGATAATCTGCTTGATGGTAAAGTGGTGTCACCGCCTGAAGTTGTCCGCTACGATGATGATGATGTTTATCTGGTTGTCGCGGCAGATAAAGGCACAGCGACATTTTCTGATATCGCCAACGATATTGCTGCCGACTATAACTTTTGGCTGGGAGACGGTTTTGCATCCGGCGGCTCATCGGGTTACGACCATAAAAAAATCGGCATCACTGCGCGAGGTGCATGGGAATCTGTTAAACGCCATTTTCACGAGCTGGGTGTTGACTGCCAACAACAGGATTTTACTGTGCTTGGTATCGGTGACATGTCTGGCGATGTTTTTGGCAACGGCATGCTCTTGTCACGTCATATAAAATTGATCGCCGCGTTTAATCATTTGCATATTTTTATTGATCCGAATCCTGATCCAGAGCGTTCTTATCAAGAGCGTGAGCGTCTGTTCAAATTGCCAAATGGGGAATGGCGCGATTACGATAAAGAGCTCATATCTGCAGGTGGTGGTTTATATTCACGTAGTGCAAAATCAGTGCAGTTAAGTGCTGAGGCACGACAGGTATTGGGCATCGAGGCTGAGATTTTGACGCCAAGCGAACTGATACAAAGTCTGATGCGAGCGCCTGTCGATCTATTGTGGAGCGGCGGTATTGGTACCTACGTAAAAGCAAGCCGGGAAAGCCATGATGATGTAGGCGATCGTTTTAATACTGCCTTGCGTGTCAATGCCAGTGAATTACGTTGTAAGATAGTGGGTGAAGGTGGCAACCTGGGATTTACCCAACTAGCACGCGTTGAATATGCGCGTAAGGGTGGGCTGATCAACACTGATTTTATCGATAATTCCGGCGGAGTGGATTGTTCTGATCATGAGGTGAATATCAAAATTCTGTTAAATCAGGTGACGCATGCTGGCGATATGACACTAAAGCAGCGTAATCAACTACTCGTAGATATGACAGATAATGTCGCAGCACTGGTTTTACATCATAATTACTTGCAGACACAAGCACTCAGTATTGATGCAGCACAAGCATATTCGCTACATAGTGAAAATATTCGTTTGATTCAGGAACTCGAACGTGAAGGGAGATTTAAGCGCAAGCTTGAATTTCTGCCCGATGATGCAGCATTAGCTGAACGGGAACAGCTTGGTGAAGGCCTTACACGACCTGAAATTGCAGTGCTGTTGTCTCACAGTAAAATTAAATTGTTCGAAGAGTTATGTAATTCCAGTATCAGTGAGGATAACTCTCTGTCGTCTGAACTCATCGAATATTTCCCCAGTGCTATGCACGATGGTTTTACTACTCCCATGCAGGCACATCCTCTACGGCGCGAAATTATTGCTACACAGATCAGTAATAGCATGGTGAATCGCATGGGCAGCACGTTTGTATTGCGTATGAAGGATGAAACCGGACACGACGTCAAAGATATTGCCTGTGCTTTTACCACAGCCCGTGAATTATTTCGTGCACGTGAAATTTGGGATTCAATTGAAGGTCTGGATATAAATATTCCTGTGCAGATACAGAACGCGATGTTAACCGAAATCCGGCACTTGCTGGATAGAGCAACAGTGTGGTTGCTGCGCAATCGTCGATCACCTATTGATACAGCAGCAACCGTCGAACAGTTTGCAGATAATGTAGCTGCTGCCAGTATCCGCATTCCCCGACTATTGAAAGGCGACACACGAACTCGTTACCACAAAATAGTCCGCCAATATACGCATGCGGCTGTACCCGTTGAATTGGCGCAACGGGTAGCTATTTTTGATGCTGTTTATCCGACGCTAGATCTGGTAGAGATCCAGAGAGATCTGGATATGAGTATTAATGATGTCACAGATGTTTATTTCAAACTTGGCTTCGCGCTGGATCTTTTTTGGTTGCATGACCAAATTCAGGAATTATCGCGGAGCAATTACTGGCAGCGCAAAGCTCGCATGGCCCTACGTTACGATCTATATGTTGAATTGCGTACGCTGACCAAAAGTCTATTGCAGCAGACCTCACATCTGCACAGCACAAAAGCACGGCTGGCGCATTGGCTTGCAGAAAATGCAGTTGCTGTCGATCACTGGTGTAATTTACTGGCCGATATTCGGGCTAGTGGCGTGCACGATCTTGCTATGCTATCTGTAGCTATGCGTGAAATTCGTAGTTTTGAACGGGTTGGTGTTAAAGAAAAAATAGACAAATAGACTCGCAAGTCCCTAAAATATTCGGAATCAATTTTATTAAACAATAGAAGTTATATTTTAAACATACGGAGACTAATATGAGTTTTGAAAAGGTAGCATTCGCCTTTTTTATCGTCATGGCATTAACGTTAAATTTTGGGTTTTTTCTTGGTGATATTGATGTACCAGCGCATCATAATGTTTATGAATTATTTGCCGCAATTATTGTTAGTCTGATTGCCACCATTATGAAGTTTGGTGATCGAACTCAAATAGGCTCCTACCTGTTAGCTACCAGTTTAGTCGCAGATGTACAGTTAATTATTGCAGCATTGGTTTGGGGAATCATTGTCCATGGATTGAATCAGCCTATGACACCAGAACATATGAGCAGTATTGTTTCTCTTTCTGGTGGTGCATTACTTGCCAATGTAACATCCGTTGTTTTACTAATAATAGAAGCTTCACGAGTTAGACGCTAAAATGATGAGTGGTACAGTGTTCATGCTGTTAAGACGAATGCGTCTGCCTTTGATCATTCTCATTAGTAGCTATGCTATTTCCATTTTAGGCTTTGTCACAATTCCTGGTCAGGATGATCTGGGAAATGTTTGGCAAATGGACTTTTTTCACGCATTTTATTTCGTCAGTTTTATGGGTTCTACGATAGGTTTTGGTGAGATCCCCTATGCATTTACTGACGCACAGCGCTTGTGGACCACATTTGCATTGTATTCAACAGTTATCTCCTGGTTGTATGCAATCGGTGCGTTACTCTCAATTACGCAATCACGTGCCTTCAAACAAGTGGTTAGTCAAGCGAGATTCAATCACAGTGTCGATCGCATTACTGAACCTTTCTATATTGTATGTGGTTATGGTGATGTGAGCTTCTATCTGCTCAATGTCTTGTTCAGACAAGGCATACGAGTCGTTGTCATTGATAACAATCAAGTCAATATCGATAATCTAGAAATTGCAGATCTGAGTTTTGATACGCCAGCATTATGTGCAGATGCTGCTGATTCTGAATCACTAATCGCTGCAGGATTAAATAAAGAAAATTGTAAAGGTGTTTTAGCACTAACGGATCAAGATGAAGTTAATTTAATGGTTGCCATTGCGGCTAAATTAATAGCACCTGATGTTTTTGTTATTTGTCGCGCCGAAAACCAGGACAGCGAAGTGAATATGGCTTCATTCGGTACTGATTATATTGTCAATCCGTATACATCATTTGCTGACAGGCTCAGTATGGCTATTCAGTCACCCAAGTTGTTTTTACTCACTGAGTGGCTTACCGACAATAAATATCGAGCTAACGATACTGGTCTCGCACCTCCTAAAGGGCGATGGATTATTTGTGGTTATGGGCGATTTGGTAAATGTTTTGAAAAATATTTGTCTTATGTTGGTTGTGAAACGACAATCATAGAAGCCGAACCCAAAAAAACCAATGCACCAAATAACGTTATCGTAGGTCGTGGCACAGAAGCGGTTACACTGCGAGAAGCAGGGATTGAGAAAGCAGTAGGAATAATCGCAGGCACCGATAACGACCCAAATAATCTCTCTATTATCATGACTGCTCAAGAGTTAAATTCTGATCTGTTTTGTGTTATTCGTCAGAACCATGGCTATAACCAAACTGTGTTTAGTTCCGCAAAATGTCATTGGGTGATGCAACCTGGCCGAATAGTGGCGCGAAAAGTTTTATCGCGAATCAATATGCCATTGCTATTTAGTTTTCTCCATGTATCTCGCCGTGAAAATGAAAAATGGACGACTTTGTTAGTTGAAAAAATTGCCACTATACTAGGTGATAACTTTCCTCATTGCTGGAGCCAATCATTGAACCAATATGAGTCTCCTGCATTTGCGGCATTGTCCACTCAGCATACCATTCCCCTGGCAACTATTCTAAAGGATCCATCGCAACAAACACGTAACCTGCTTTGTGTTCCATTATTACTAAAACGCCAGGATCAAATAATATTATTGCCTGATAAGAATACCGAATTGCAAATCGATGACGCTTTATTATTTATTGGGCATGAATCCAATGAAATATTAATGACAGAAACACTGGATGATATTTATTTGTTAAATTATTTAATAACGGGGCAAGATCAACCTCGAGGAAGCTTGCTACGTAAATTGAAAGGATTGCCGCCCATGCCTAAAATTAGTTAGCGAAATCTCTCAATTTGTTCGGAATATTTTAAGACAGCTTGATCTGGATCAATCTATCGGACTAATCACGCCACGACCACCACGATTAATGACATGCGTATAAATCTCAGTTGTCTTAACATCAGTATGGCCCATTAACTCTTGAATTGTTCGTACATCATAGCCGTTTTCGAGCAATCTCGTAGCAAACGAGTGGAACGTATGTGGGCCAGCATGCTTTTCAATTTTTGCCTGTTGAATTGCTTTTTTTACATGGCGTTGCACTGTCGCTTCTATGATGTGATGACGTCGATATACATTACCGCGAGGATCAAGTGCGACTTTCTCTGCAGGAAAGACATATTTCCAAGCTAATTGAGATGCAGCGTTTGGATATTTCTTACTTAATGCATTGGGTAAATATACCGCACCATGACCGTTTGCCATGTCAAAATCATGGAGATTATTAACATATGAAATCTGTTCTTTTAACGGAGCTATCAATGATTGAGGAAGAAGAGTTCGACGCTCCTTATTACCTTTTCCATCTTTCACAATAATAATAGACATATCAAAATCGATATCTTTAACTCTAAGCCTTAAACATTCACTAATCCGCAATCCACTGCCATACATAATTTTTGCACTAAGTTGATAGACGCCGGATAAGTTATTAACGACAGATAATGCCTCTTGATGGCTAAATACAGTCGGAATTTTTCGCTTCCTTTTAGAGTATTTTATATCCAGGTCTTTTAGTTCACGCTTTAAAAATCGTTTGTATAAAAATACTAACGCATTTAACGCCGTTCTTTGTGTATTTTGAGCAACATTTCGGTTAATGACCAAATGGTTAAGAAATGTCTGAATTTCGTTTTCGCCCATCTCTTCTGGATGACGCTTGCCGTGGAAATGAATGAAATGCACAACCCATTGAATATAGGTTTTTTCTGTTTTATAGGCAAGATTTTGAGTGCGAATATAAGCTCGCAGCCGATCAAGGAATTTAACAGGATTTGCGGGAATAGGTTTTGGAATGTCTAACATTGTATTTCAATTTATACTGTTTATTAATACAGTATAAAAAATCACATCTGTGTCAACTGTATTATTATTAACCAGATATTAGAAACCCTGGTCGCATATATTTTCCAAAAGAAAGGTGCTGAATTTTATATTATTGATATAACATAATATTTTTTGAAGAGTGAAATATTACCAAGTGGATAGGCGACTGAGAATATAGGCAATCGCTGTTGGTATATATAACACTAATAAAAATCAGTTTATAATAAGCCGTTGTATTTACTATGAGTTTGTGCGACTCTTTTGTTTTGAGGAGGTTGTATATACAACGGGGTGATATGTGACCGGGGTTTCAGAATAAAACTGTTAGCTGTATGAAAAGATACTTTCTAATACCACTATTAATAATGACTATGACTTTTGAAGCTCAAGGAAGCAATGAAATGAACGAATGGCCATCTTTATCAAAAATTAAGTATGTGTCAGGTCGTGTGGCTACAGAACAAGACATTAATGAAGGAGCTGCCGTTTTCTTATTACAGTCAGAAGGCGTAAATATAGGCCAACCTATAAATATTACTCTACCTCAATATGCCATTCACACTGATGGTGATACAGGGGGGAAATCAAAAGTAGTAGTAATTCAGGCGGAAGAAGCCAATGGGCAAAGAGTAGTTGGGGCTTTAATTATTTCTAATAATGAATACTTGGCGGCCCTTTATAATGAGTTTGAGTTTCTTGGCAATGAGAAGCCAGGTGAGTAAGTCACAGCTAACAATGCAAATTCACGCGGACAAATTTCCGCAACGTTCGTTTGTGCTATGAATAGCACAAGCCTCACATTGCTACAATTTGCCGGTGATTTGCGGCGTTAGGCATGACATAGGAAATATATTATGAGCGAAGAAGGAGTACGCATACCCTTGAATTTTACCGACATCCCTTGTCATAAATTATTTGCTAGCAAGCCACCGGAAAGCATATTCCACTACACAGACTTTAATGGAATGTCAGGAATTGTTGAAAGTAAATCGCTATGGTTAACTAAGCTCTCTTATCTAAATGATAAGTCAGAGTTAAAATATGCGATAGATCGTTTTAAATTTACTGCTGAAATTAGAGCTTCAAAAATTAACAATTCTGAAAAGAAAGAGTTTTTAGAATCAACATCTAAAAACTTAAACAATTTAGAAAACACCAATATATGCGTTGCTAGTTTTTGTGAAGATGGCGATTTGCTTAGTCAGTGGCGATCTTATGGAAACGACGGTTCTGGTGTTGCTATAGAATTTAATGCAAACGCATTAAATAAATTATCCAATACTGGGCTAATGAACTTATGGAAATGTGTATATTCAGAGCAAGATCAACATTTAATTGTTGATGGATTAGTCGATATTTTACTAAATTCATTTGATGTTGTTTATAAGAGCAAGGAGATAAATGAAAATTGGGAAGCTACTAAGAAAGATATTCAAGGATATTTTAATACAACCTTTCTTAGGGTTGCCCCAGTGATTAAAAATAGCCATTTTCGTGAAGAAAAAGAATGGAGACTGATTACAGTATCACGTCCGTTTACTGATGAGAACTGGTATGCAAGAGTATCAAATCAAAGGGTTTCTGAGTATTATAAACTTAACTTCGATTTAATAGATGCGGCTAACTATTATTTTATTCAAGGAGTAACAGTTGGTCCTACTAATGAGCCGTGGATGAAAGCTGATGCGATTGGCGTTTTATTACGGAAAAATGGATTCAAGCATAAGCATATGCATGTATCACAAATACCGTATCGGAGTTAAATCAATGCCTAACAAATGCGTAAACACAGACCAACTAAAGCGTCGTTTAAATGGGGTCATTCCGCTACGCTCCACTTTACCCCATTTAAACGCCACTTCAGTTGGCTGGTTACGCTAGACGTTAGGTTTAAACAGGAAAAGTAATCACTTGAGAATAATAAGAATCCTATTGTTAACTTCTATATCTATTTCTTGCTCTGTGCGAGATGATCTCAACGAAGTTATAAATAACGATGAATTTCAAGAAAACACTTCTGGTTACATATATTCAACAAGAGATAATATAAATTCCCCTCTTGAATTTATTAAATATGACATCAAAAGAAAAACTAAAACTCGTTTGTCTCAAAATCTACCATGTGTAAATCAGATGTATAGTGACTGGGATATGGAGGACAACTATATCGCGTGCGTAGTTAAAGAAGAGAAGAATCTAAATAGTAATATCACTATTTATAATTTACATAATTTTAGCCAAATTAAACAAGTAGATTTCATTGATAACACCTACCCCTCTTCTATCGAAAGTCAAACCTACCATGTAATGTTTAGGTTATCCCCCGATGGTAAACAAATAGCAATCCTACAAAATCACAGTAAAACACCCAATGTATACTACAACAACCAGTGCTTTCATGTCCCTGATCGTTTCAAACTATTAGTTGTTGACACAACTGATGGTTCTCTCGTATTTAGATCTAATAACTATTATAGTGGCGGAAAATTAGCCTGGTCCGCTAACTCAAATAAGTTATTTGTAACAACATTTTTTGATAGTAACATCTATAATGGTGAAGGCTCTGGCAAGTGCATCAACGTTGAAACCAAAGGCATATCATACGACAGCGGAACTAAATTTGTAGAAACCATTTTTGAAATAGATTTACCAGAGAAAAAGAGACGCTCGATTGTTAACGCAAAGGTTAGTTCTTTGTTTTTCACAAAAAATAATCTATTCTTTAGCTCATGGAAAGATTTCTACGTGTGGGAAGTATATAAATACGACTTATCAAAAGAAAAACTTGATCATTTAGGAGATATTGAATCAGTAAGATTGAGTGGAATATCACCAAATGGAAAATGGCTGATGGGCAATTATAAAACGGATATTCCTGTAGAGAGATTTTCGTTATTACTAAGTGCAGATGATTTAGATGATAGACTCGTTTACGAAGATTTCCTCCAAATCCGAACCATATGGGTTGAAAATGATCAAATTTAAACCTAACAAAACCTTCAATGTGACCTTTTTAAGCGCTGCTGTTTTGTGCTTGAATAGCACAAAAACAACAACGCTTAAAAATGCACCTTAAGGCGGCGTGTGTGCCGGGCATGGCACTTAACTAGTCAGGTGAAAGTCCTGATACCAGGTATTCGCAGAGCCGAAGGTTAGCCAAAGGACAAGGGCGTTATCGTGAGGTAAGGTCTGGAGGAAGTTCAA